>Ga0180434_10000138_pt1 | contig 104723 bp, 176 predicted proteins | sample SS_ome_7_FD_132453 | JGI IMG/M metagenome (GOLD analysis project Ga0180434, IMG submission 132453) | Hypersaline lake sediment archaeal communities from the Salton Sea, California, USA - SS_1_D_2 metaG | ecosystem: Environmental > Aquatic > Non-marine Saline and Alkaline > Hypersaline >... | reverse complement strand
AGACCAAAATTCAAGCCGAGAAAGCAGCAAAGGCTCTGAAGCTGAATCCGGAAAAAGTCATTTCCAAAGTAGACGAGGGTTGGAAGGTATCTTTGCCCTAGGTTTATCCGTCTATATAGGAGTCAGAACATGAAAACATGGGTGTATACTAAGCCTACATACGGAAAAGACAAACCTGGTTACGTGTATTTTTCTGAAGATCTTAGACCTAAGCTTATTTGGGTTGGTGATGTTCCTCATTTGCTTAGAGCAGGAGATATGATTCAAGTTGTAGAAGGGTTTTGCGTAGAGACTGTTGATTATGTTTATTATGATTTGAATGAGGACAGTCAAGAAGTCCATTTAGTAACGATGGATTCTGGCAATGAATATGAAGAGTGTGAGGAAGCAGACTAAGGTATGATTTGTGAATTCTGTAAGAGGGATCAGATGAAGGATCTTACCCAGGGATTGGGTGAGACAAGGAATCTCTATTGTTCTAGATGCAGAGCTCATTTTTATCTAGGTAGGTGGTATTCCAAAAAAGAATGGGATGAGTATGTGGAGGATATAGATGTGGATTGAGAAAGATAGAGAAGCTGCTGAAAAGAGGATAGCTGAGCTCATCGAAGAAAGAGATGAGTATGACAAGCGTCGTAGAGAAACGATGGAAATATCTGAGAGATGGAGGACTGCATATCATAGTCTTGCAGAGTTAGAGGGGAAGCCGATAATATCTCCAGATGTTGATGTAGTAGTTAAGAATTCTTTGTCTTCAGGAGATCTCTATTTAGTTCGAGCCCATACTTATGAGATGGATAGTGCATTGAATGAGCTGACAATACGATTCAAAGTTTTGGATATAGGGAAGTATTGATGATCCCTCTTACAGGAAAATTGCCTCCAGATGGGAACTAGTTGAGACAAGGGCAGACGGGTCTTCTTGGATAAATCGCAAGAAGAAGCTTTATGTCATTGGTTCAATTGCAGTTGAGCAAGATGGAAAGAGATGGTTGCACTTGTCGATGTCTCATCAGAAGAGAATTACGAATTATGAAGAGCTTACGTATCTAAAGAGACATTGGGCAGGAGATGACAGAAAATGTATAATGGTACTTCCAGCTAAGAAAGAGCATGTGAATATCCATCCAAATGTACTGCATTTGTTCTGTTGTCTAGATGAAGACCCATTACCAGATTTTACTCGTGGATTGGGTATGATCTGAAAATAGCAGAAAGACAAAGGAGAAAGACATGAAAGTAAGACTTACATTGGTAGAAGAAATGCTGGGAACCTCGTGTTCGAATCCCGAGGTGCATGAGGAATTCATTGCCAGCAAGAGTGCAGACAAGGTGAAAATCAAAGAGGAGCTTGAAGCTCTTCCAGCCGAAGTGTTGATAGAGAAATCCTTGACGATTTTTCCACGAGATGAAAATGGAAATCCATTCCTCTATGATTATCAGATCAGGGGATTCTTGAAGAATTTCCTAGGAACGAAGGTTGAGTTTGGACCATTGGTGCTGAAGGTAGGTAAGAAGGATTATAAGTTTTCGAAATGGACCTACAAACGTCTTGTTGATAACTATGTCTTTGTCAAGCCGCGGAGGATCAAGTTGAACATGCCAGAAGGAAGTGAAGTTAGTTTCTGTACACGTCCACTAAGAGCTGAGACAATGAAGGGTGAGAGGGTGGCTTTAGCTACATCAGAAGCTGTCCCAGCAGGAACGACATTTGAATTCGAGATAAGGTGTCTTCAGCCAGAACTGTATGATTTGATGCCAGAAGCTCTAGACTACGGTGAATTCAATGGATTGCTTCAATGGAGGAATTCGGGAAAAGGTACCTTCACTTGGGAGGATCTAGATGAGCAAAAAGTCGAGGAAAGCAAGAAATCGGCGTAAAAGAAGACAAGAAAAGGATTTTCTCAAGAATGGTTCCAAACCCAGACACAAATCGAAAAGTGGACGTACTGGAAAGATTCAAAGTACTAAGAACAAGTCCCTGAATGATAGAGCACAACGAAAAAAGAAGTAAAAGAGAAGTTATGTGCAGTTCTGTAAGGGAACGGTGCTGAATCATCAAGTATGATTCCGTAATGGTAATGAAAGGAAGAGCATATCAACGTCTTGTATCGGAAGGGTACTGTTCAGCTTAGTTATGAAGTGTATAGGTACTGATGAGTCTTGTGTGATTTTGTAGGGGAAGAGTACAGATGCGTATTTATGAGAGGGGTAACGTCCAGGTGTAGTTGAGCAGTTTGGAGTTATGGAGTGGCGCGGTAAAGTTGCGTTCTGGTATGGTCCTGTGAAGTCATGTAAAGGATACGTATTGAACTGTTATATAGGGTCCAGATATGGTCTGGTATGGTGACGAGAATATCCGTAGAGGATGTGAGGCGTTTGGTAAAGTTATGTCACGTCAAGGAACTGAAAAGTCATGTTTGATTTAGTAGTGGCGTGGTCGGGTCTGGTGCTGGCATGTACGATGGGGTCTAGTGGAGGCGCTGTGTTATTCGGTAGTGAAGTGTCCCGTTGGGCACAGGAAGAGTGCTGCGTTGAAGTGTGAGAAAGGGACTTGTGGTTCAATACAGACGTTCCGTGGGAGGAACAAGGCTTCTGTCTTGTCTCAATTAAAGAAGTCTAGCAAACAAAAGGAGGTAGCAGGGGATAAATAGGTGTGTCCGGCATCTGTCTGTGGAGAGTCAGTAGGTTCGAATCCTACCAGATGCCCCAGTCAAAAAGGAGAAGACAATGAAATACAGTCCAAGGGATAGGTGTACAGAAGAAGAATTGGCAATAACCAGTATTGATAATGATACTGTCTTTACTGATGCAGTAGTATCGAAAGTGCTTCCTAATGATGTGAAATTTGTAGATGGCTTTCATTTGTTTGTTGAAGATGCTGAAAAGTATGTTCAGCCAGATGATACGCTTCGATTATATGGCCAAGGTATTGGTCATGTTGTAAGAGGAGTGGCGGTAGTCAAAGAAAATGGGAAGATAGAAGTATTGAGATATAAAACTCCTCTAGAGTCTGCCACAGAAGACTGTAAACGGTTTGAGGAAAACGATAGAAAGCGTGAAGAACAAGCTGAGAAGATACGTAAACAAGTTGATGTTGATCAGCCTCCCAAGTTTAAGTGTAAGGATCTAGATGCTTGGAAGACCTGGGTGAAGAATAATCTTGAGCCCTATGGTCGTGCAGTAATTGTGTATGCTGAAAGATGGGCTGTACTGATGGAAAAGAAGATGGCTGAGGGTGCGACTCTAAAAGACATTGCCAAAGATACAAGTCACGAAGCAGACACAGATGGGATCACTGGATTCATGTATGGTGCAGCCATAGCTACACTTGTTGGAACGTGGGAACATGGAGAAGAGCTGAGAAAATGGCATAATCTAGATATGCAGATGGGAGACGAGGGTGAGAAAGCCAATGAAGAAGGTGGAGTATTGAATCCTGCTTGTTTGAGTATCAGCAGTTACTAAGAGGTAGTCATGACCAGTGGTGAAAAGATGGTATGGGCAGCAGCTTTTTTAAAGTCTTTTGATCTGAGATTGAATGAGAATCATTTTCGTGATCCGTCAAAGAAAGCAGCATTGGCTACAGTAGATGCAATGCATACTGTGAAGAGCCTTAGAGAAGCTGAGGACTATATAATTAAAAGTTGGGGAATAGACAGTGAAGTCTATTCCATGTACTGCCAAATGTTCGATAAATAAGGAGAGTAAAATGCAAGATCTTAGAGGAAAAGGAATAACAAAAATAGCTCTGCCCAGTGAGGTAGAAGAACTTAGTAGACAGGGGTATGAGTTGATAGGCATGTACCAGAATCTGGAGGGTACTGCTATCAGATGTGAAGTTCCAAATGAAACCAGGCCATATGAGACGTATTTTGTTGATAAGCCTGGAGTTAGTGCTGTCTCATATTTCATCATGAGATTGGATGAGGATTCTGCTATCAAGAAATTAAATGATCAATTGGAATCTAGTGAGAAAGAATTAAGGCAGTACAAGAAAAACTTTGAAGATGCGCATGAGAGTCTTATTCGTATGAGTAAACATACTGAACAGCAAGAGCTTGTTATTCAGTCATTGAATGAGGAGAGAAACAAACTGAAGAAGGATATCACGTCGATTCAGGAGGGTACTTTTAAAGTAGAAGAAGATTTGGGAAAGGTTCGAGAAGCCCTGGGAACTGAGAAGATGAATCAGATACTTGCTGGTAAGTAGATATGGATTTCAAGAAATTCATAGATGCGTTTAATGAAAACTTTGGAGACAATGTGTTTCCAAAAGGATTCATTGAAGCTAGGTTCAGAGGAAGTGATGTCTATATCCGTATTGGTGATAGAGATCTTACTCTGTCTCCAGATGGAGAGTTTTTGGAAGCAAGTAGAGTCGAATTTGGTGTGAGTGATTGGATAATCAGAGAAAATCATGCTGGGTGTTAGGAGCAGTCATGGAAGACAAGAAAAAAGAAATAGTGAGTAAAATGAGAGAATCCTTAGCCATAGCTGGATATGATACCTCTGTAATGACTGATGAAGAGGTATTTCAATGGGGATTGGGATTTTTCGATAAGTTGGCCAAGATTGGTGAAGGACTTGTAGAGGCATTGTCTAAGATATTCGAAGCTGTAGCAGAATGTGGATGTTCACTGAGTGAATTTGGTGAAGGGTGAGATTGAGTGGGTAGATAAAGAGTTGGAATTGTATGTAGTTCATTTTACTGAATCTGAAGACAATGTTTTGTACAGAATATCTGATGATTCCAGAGGATATTCAGTAGACTTGTGGAAAAAGGTTCTAGTAGATATGAAATCCAGGTATGAACCGCCAGAGATAGATGAATTTCCTACAGGGACTAAGTACATAGTAAAGAGCTTTACAGAAGAACAAAATAACGATTCTGATCAGGTGTAGTTTGTACTTAGCGATGTGGAGTATCAAAGGAGTAGATATGAAAGAAGATGTTGATTACAGTAAAATGAAGGACGAAGAATTTCAGGAAATCCTTGAAGAGATTGTCAATGAGGAGGGGGCCAATATTCTTTCGATTGGCGATGTGTACTCTGAGTTAAGTGAGCATTTTAATAATGATGTATTGGATAGATGGGCAGAGAGGAATCCAGATAAAGCCTATCCAGATGCTTCTAAGGACTAGATTATGTGCAAAGATAATTCGATACCGTTGTCTGAGTTTATCAGCAAGCAAGTAGCTGGGATGGAGAAGGTAATAGAAAATTACGAACATATCTTGGGAGAAGTTTTAGCTACGCTGAAAGTCAATATGGAGAGGGGTTCTCTAAAGGTAGTTGGAGAAGGTACTGAAGAGATCTTCATTCAGTTGATAGCTAATTGGGAGAAGCAGTATAAGCTCTTGAAAGGTAAGTAATCATGACTGTTTGGTATCAGTTGGTTTTGCTTGAGTTTAAGACTCAATTTTTTCCGAAGATGCTTCTGAACGAAATGATGGAGAAGTATGGTAAGGAGAAAGAAGCTTATAAGATAGAAAAGCTCAAAGAAGTTCCTGAAATATTCCTTGATTATGGTGGAATGTGTCAGGAGGGTATGGTTGACATGGAATTTGAGCTTCCGGGATGTATCTTGAAGATACCGGCCAGAGATGTAGAATTGTTTTTCAGGCAATTGAATAGTGTAGAGCCCAGGAATGATTTTTCAGTACTTTATTATAAGTACATAAGTCATTGGACGTGCATTATTTTGCTCCCAAGTCAGAGAGATATTCTATTGCCGTTGGTAGCTGATAAACTTCAAGAAGCTTGTGAAATAGCGGAGAAAGAGTGGGCAGATCTACGCAAAGCTACGGAGGATATTAATAAGAAGGCGGGAAGGATTGCAGTAATTCCTCCGTCTAGAGCTTTGAGGGAAGAAGACATTAATTAGAGGAGAACACGATGGATAGGGATGATGCAGTGACTCTGAATAGAGAACATTTGAAGAGAATGGGTGAAGTAGACTCCAAATTGACTGAGGAGGAGCAGAAGCATCTTGATGATCTCGATGATGATCAGTCTGAGTTTTTAGCCTATACAATGTATAATTTGGGCCAGATAGGATTGGTGGGAGGAAATATTCTAGATATTGGTGCTGGGAATGCTTTTAGAAGAGATCTCCTGCTAGAGGTATTCAAAGGGACCTATACTGGTATTGAGATGATACCCGAGGTAGCCTTTGCAGGACGACGTAAGGGGATTGTTCATGGGTTCATAGAGGACTTGTCAGAGAGCCGTCTGGGGCCGTTTGAGTGGGGGTTTGCATATCACGTTATGGAGCACGTCAGGAACCCGAGGAGAGCCTTGGAAGCAGTCCATGCTGTTTTGGTGCCCGGTGGAACATATGGCCAAGCCACACCTGCTGAGATACCAGATGATGAGCCTGCCCATATAACGGAATTGCACTCGTATGAATGGGCTGCTTTGTTAGAGGAATGTGGATTTGAGGTTTTGTTTTCAGGTATTCATCTGAAATCGAGCATTGTTGTAGGGAGGGCTAAGTAGAGATGAGGTTCATAGCCAATACTGTTGGAATTATTTGTACTTGTGAAGACAATCAGGTTGAAGAGGCTTTGGAGAAGATTGGTAAAAAGAACAATGAATTTTGGGATAAGTATGAAGAAAAGTATGGTCCAGGCAATAAGCCTTATGGAGCATTGCATTTTAGAGTAATTCCGACGTTGGAAGAGTATTTAGATCAATATGAAGACTTTGGTTTATTTGATAAGGAGTAGAAAATGGCAGGGTCATTGAGTCATATTGTGGGTAGTGATGGCAAGTTCACGATGGATCTTCTCGATCATATGGGAGATGCCAGGGAAGCTTTGGAAGAGTGTTTTGAAATAATCTACGGCTTGGCCAAAGGAAATAGCAAGAAGATCTCCAAAATATGTAAGAAATTAGGTTATCCAGATCCATGGAGAGATAGGTATGGAGATGATCCTACGGAGCCAATGAAGAGTTCTAGAAAGATCAAGTGGTAGATTTGGAGGGATCTGATGGAGTGTAATAGGGGATCAAGAAAGGGGCAAAGGCAATGAAGATCGAGAATGTTTTGCATCTTCCTAGTGGAAGGATCTTTTTGTTGCGTACAGATGATGGCTATCTAATTGAATCAACTGAGATGAGAGATGTTTCAGTAGGTGGAAAAGAACATCAAGAAGTACGTCAATCCAATGATCCTCATGTTATTTGGAAGCACCTTGTTCCATTTAGTGAAAAGTGGCTCCTGACTGTAAGTACACAGAAGGGATGTACCCATAAGTGTAGGTTTTGTGATGTTGCTGCATTGCCTTTTAAAGGAAACATTTCTCAGTATGAGATTGAGAAGCAGGTGACAGAGATTCTGAAAAGTACTCCGTATGTGAAGAAATGCCAAAAGGTCAAAATAGGGTTTGCCAGAATGGGAGAGCCTGCATGGAATCTTAATGCAGTATTGTCAACGATACGTAGGTTGCCAGACATAGCTGAAAGTCTTTCCAGAGAATTTAGATGGCTTCCGTGTTTCAATACGATTTTGCCGAAAAAAGCACCATGTTTAAATCAGGTGATAGAACTTAAAGAAAAAGACTACAAAGGATTTCTGCATTTGCAGATAAGCTGTAATTCTACTGATGAAGAGATGAGGTTAGAGCTGTTCGGGGGAGCATCTGTTCTTAGTTTAGAAGATGTTATTAATGAGGTATCGAAACACAAGATTACCAATAGAACAGTAACACTCAATTTTATTGTCATGAAGGGGGTAGAAGTCAGTATTGACAAGTTGAAGAAAATGGGTCTGAACAAAGATAAGTTTATGGTCAAGCTGATTCCCCTTAACGATACTCTAAATGCACGTGAGCATGATTTGGAAACAGTTGCTAACTACAGTAATTATGAGGATCTGCTCGAGCTCAAAAATGAATTCGAAAAAGCAGATGTCCCGGTAGTTGTAGATGTAATTGCTAAGTGTGAGGAGGCTGGTTTATGTTGCGGACAGCTAGCCCAAATATTTCAGTCATAACTAATTTTGGATGTGGAGCAGGGTGTTGGTATTGTATTTGGAAAGGACATCCGTTAGAGAACGTTCGATTAGAGACTGACTGGGATAAGTTAGATTCTTTCTTATATGAATACAAGGACAGGGAGAAGGTTTCTGTTTCTGGTGGTGGTGATTGTCTGTATAAGTACGATCAGTATGTTGGATGGTGGATAAAGTTCTTTGAACTGACAGAGCATCATGGGTTATTGGTAGATGTCCATACGAGGGAGCAATTTACGCATCAGTCTTTTTGGAGAAAGCATATCAATAGATGTGTTTTCAGTTCAGATAGGTTGTCAGAAGATATTAAGTTTCTGAGATATGTCTCAAAATTGTGTAAGGTCAGAATAACTCATTTGGTAACAGCCGATACTACGATGGAAATGATTGAGGAATATCTTGAGTTTCAGGGAGAAATTAGCTGTCAGTTTACAATAAAAGAACTGATAGGATTCAGTGATAATGGGATGTACGGACGTATTCGAGAGAAGTATCCAGAGATATTCAGTTTAGATGCTGGGGATTACAATGTGTATTACATGCCAGATAATACAATAAAAGAGCAGTTTTATTTGAGCATTAATTTGTCTCTATTGAAGGTGGAGTGATGAGACCATGTGATTGTAAAGAACGTTATACCGCCATGACTCAATTAAACGAGCAAGGCATCCGATTAGCTGATGCGGGTATTGGTCTAAGTGTAGAACCGGCAGTTGTCATTTTGGAAGTTGGCTCATGTACATTGAAAATACCCATGAGGCATTTTAAACGATTAGCCGAGTGGTACTTAGAAGACCAGGAGAAACCATTGAAAAAGTTAGTGCCGCCAAAGATTTTTGAATGTGAAGAATGTGGCACACAATACGAAACAGATCAAGAGCAGTGTTTGATTTGTGGATGCGAATATATCATTGAAATAAATGAGGAAACCGATGATTGAAAAAATACCCAAGTGGAGACGTCGGATACAGTCTGAATATAGTGTTGTAGATAGAGAAGGTGAAATTGTTACCGCCAGAGAATTGATAGAAACCCGTGAATCACTCCAAACCGAGCTGGCAAAGTACAAGAGGGAAAACAAGCGGTTGAGAAAAGATCTGGAAGAGTGGAAAAAACCCTCAGTAGTGGTACGGGAGGAGAATGGGAAGAAGATGTTGGAGAAACACGAAAATGATTTCTAAGCCTGAAAGATGTTGTCCGGTTGGTTCTACTGAACATCAGGTGCCTATGGCTGTTAGCGGTAAGAGAGTAGATGTTGATTTTTGTATTGCTGACATAGTAGCAGCTCTCAATGCGGCTGGTATTTACACAGCTATGAGCTGTTGTGGTCATGGAGAGAAACAAGGATGGGTGACGTTGCGAGATGGGCGATTGTTGAACGTTAATTATCCACAGAAGACACATGATCAATATACGGTTTGCAAGACTATCAGTAGTGAAGAACTTGCTCGACAAGGGTATTGGAAATGTAACTCTTGTGGAGTTATTAGAGATCGCGAAGAAGAATTGTGGTGTTGGCGATGTGGTAGAGGACAAATGATTTATCATAAGATATTGGAGAAAACCAATGAGTGACACCACCGAAAGTAAACTCTTTTTGTTCTATTGGAAAATTAGGTGGGCGTTGCGTAGATTACGACGTAGATTGAAGCCATCGATACTGTTTCGCGATTTGTTTTGGGAATATGAATCGTGTGTGGATTGTGGAAGCTGTTATAGAGAGATGTATTGGTTGAAGAACGATGTTTGGATGCATATCGTAAAGTCCGAAACTCCATGTTTATGTGTTTGTTGTCTTCATAATAGAGCCAGAAATGGCGGAATAGTTTTATCGGTCAGTGATTTTGAACGGTACGAAATATTTCTTCCAGAAGAACTAGAGGAGAAACCGATGAGTGAGAAGGAGAAATTATTATCAGGTGATTTATTGACTGTCATCATTAGGGATGATGGGCCAATGATTTTTGTCGGTGGTAGTCCGTCTTATCGGCGTGTGACGCTAAGATTAACCAGGGAACAACAAAAAAAACTAAGGTTGTACTACGTTGGCCATAGTGGCGGAAATGAATACTACGAAACCGTCGATAGGTGTTTTATCGAGAAATTGGAAGACACTTTTTGTGAGTGTCATAAAGAGGCAACCGATGAGTGAGAGAATACCGTGCAACGTCTGCCTGGGTCGGCCATTACCGAACAAGAAAAAATGCATCTGTGGTGGTATAGGCACAGAGAGCGCAGAACTAACGGGTATACGTGAGGAATGGGCAACGTGTGTGATAAAAAATAGTCAACTAGAAGCTGAGCTTGCAGAGTGCAAGACTCAATTGGCCGAGTTTGAACAACACGAAAAACAGACCCATGAAGCAATGGAAAGTATAGTGGGTAACAGTGATAATTTTATCAAGTTAACTAAGCAATTGAAGGCAGAAAACGAGCGGTTGAAAAACGACAAGTCTCCAGACTCGCCAAGAGAGGAGGAATGATGAGCAATGAAACATATGATGAAATTCGAAACGAACGAAAAAAACAGGATAAAAAATGGGGTGGTATTGACCATGATGATAAACACTCTAGTCACGATTGGGTTGCCTATATTGTCAGGCATACAGGCATGGCGGTTCATTGGCCCTGGGATACTAATATTTTTAGGCAACAAATGATCCGAGTTGCCGCTCTTGCTGTAGCGGCAATCGAATGGACAGACCGGAAAAACAAAGGAGAAAACCGATGAGTAAAAAATATCATCAATGGACAGACGACGATGACAAAAAACTCAAAATAGCGATTGAAGAGTGTGAGGTTTTATTTGAGCACTACAAAAACCAAAACAAATCATACAATGACGGTAATGTTTGGGACGCTATTGCAGGGCGATTGGTGCCAGACCTATGTGTGACGGGGGCTGCGTGTCGCCGCCGATGGGAGGTGCTCAACCAGCGCAAAAATGACGCATGGGAAAAAACATCCGAAATGGTGCGGACATACGAACGCGATCTGGCAGAGACAACGTTTGATGGTGTGTCGGAAATACTTGGAAACGTTGACGCGCTCTTTGATAAATTTGTCAACCTGGAAACGAAAATAGATAAGCTCCTAGGTATTTGGGAGGCGTAAAACGATTGCCATGTAAAGAGGAGAAAACCAATGAGTAATGAACAGCTTTTTAATCCAAGATTTACAGCGTATTCGGCTGCATCAAATCGAAGCGAGTTAGCCCAAATAGAATTTGATAGTGTTAGGTGGCCAGGCGGAAAGATGGCGGGCTTTATGCTGTGGGTAAGTAGTATGTGGCACAAGTGGTCAAGGGAAACAGGTGAGAAGCCAGAATGGGGTTCTAGCTGGAGCGACCGTCAGCATAAGCTGTTTGATCGATGGTTACTAGATCAAACAAGCTGAGGAGAAAACCGATGAGTGAGATTAGGCCGAAATATGTGGACGGTGAGCCAGTGTGTAGTGGTAAGAATTGCCCTGCTTGGATTGAGTACCCAGAATTATGCGATGATGCCGAACGAGGTGGCCCCTGTGTCCCCGCCCTCCGTCGAGACCGTGACAAATACTGCCTAGCTTTAGAGTCGTTAACTCCAGGGGGTTCGGAGTTTGTAAACGATGAAAAAGCATGTGTTGAGTTTGTACGCAATGAACGTTCTCGAAAGATGGAAGCGATTATGAATTTCAGCAGCAACGTGACAAGTTTGAAGCCGAGCTGGCAGAGTGCAAGCAGGAGCGTGATGAGGCTAGGCGGGGACTGTGTAATTTTGAAGCAGCTCTACTGAATTTAAAACGAAGATTTCCAGGACCAAGGGTGATGCCCAAAAATGTTGCCGAAAAACTCAAATGGGATTGTTTTGATGAGAAAAACCGATGAGTGAAAGAGAATCATTTACTAACCAGCGGCCTTTTACTGTCACGGACAGAGATGTAGTTGCTTCTTGGTGTGGTGTTCCAAATGGCAAAAATTTCCGATGTGCGTGGTGTGGCTATAAATTTCGGATAGGTGATACTGCTAGGTGGGTTTTTACAAACAATCAGGGTGCTGTTTCTGGTATACACGGGAATCCCTTTATCTGTGCGAGTTGTGATAACGGTGAGGATATATTGGGGCAGTTAGAAAAAATGGCAATAGAGGCTAAGACTAAATATTGGTGGTTTTGTAGGCATAAGGGAAAAGACCGATGAAATCTAATGATTTTAATAAATCATTATTCCTAATTAAAAAGGGTCTTCGTACTTTTGGTATAGGAGTAATGGAAACGAAAAGGGGTAAAATGACAACTAAAGAAATATTACACAAATTGCGTAATCCATACGGGTTGAGCGAGGAAGAAAAACGAGCTGTACAACTGAAGGCAGCTAAGGAGAAGTATGTGCATGTTCTGTTGCTCGATTACAAGCCTATGGGAAGGGGCAAGAATTTTTCCAGTGAAAGTACAGTAGGTTGGTTAGATATAGTGAAGGAATTCGATTCGAGGGTTTCGATAGATTCTTTTCTGGCCAAGAGGTTGGTGGAGCTTGATCCAGATAAGAAATGGGTACATCCGGCAAGTTATGATCCAGATTCTGATGGCCATGTTTCAATGTACTTGGATTTAGTTGAGGGGAAGTTTGCCAAGCATTCTTTTGTTCCCAAGAATGAGCAGAAAGAATGGTCTATTATGAAAACTTATGGGTCTCATGAGATGAATATCGATGAGATGTGGGCTGAGCTAGGTAAGGTATAGGAGAAATTTGTGTTTGATAAGAAAACAGAGGAAATGATACCAGCATTGAGGAAGTACATTGTTTTTGACTACAGTGGACGTCAATTAACGGTTTTGAGTAGGGATTCGGTACTTTCTAGGGAAAAATTCTTAAGAGAGAGGTATCTATCTGAAAAGAGAAGAGCAGATGAGTTTGAGTCCATTAATGTAAGACTAAGACATGATGAGCAATTAGCTACCAAGGCACTGACTTATTTGGCTGGTAAATTGTCTACGGATGAAAAGATTTCCAGTGATTGGATTCAAGAAGCTTTGAAACGATGTAAAGCAAAACAGTAGAAAAATGCAAATAGGAGCAGTAGCGAAATGGCAGATGCTAGTGCATACATGGTATTAGTAAGAGGTGTCTCGACTAATATTGTACAGGGCTCTTATCTAGTTTGAGTATGCAGGACTAGATGTGCAGATTCGAATCCTGACTGCTCCACCGTTCATGTAAGTTTGTTCTGACATATTTAAGGAGGTAGTTATGACCCTGAAAGATAGAGTTTATAGGGTTTCGGAGGAACACTTTGAGAAGTTCGCTAAGTTGAAAAAACGATTTGGAGTTTCTTTCAAAGATTTAGATGCATTTGGAACCAAGGAACAGCTTCAGAAGCTTTTTGATGAGGATGAGCATCTGAATCAGATACCTCTTAAAAAATTTGATGCCTATGCTCCTTGGTATCAGAGATGGGACATGGGTGATGGTACGTCTATGTCTTTGGCTGAAGTCACTTGTTTAATAAAGCATTGTTTAATAACGGAAGTTATTGGAGCCAGATTTGAGTGCAAGTAGAAAGAAAAAGATAATGTCAAACGTGTATGTAGAAATGAAGAATGGTGAGAAGAAAGAATTTTTGCATCGGGGAAGAGCTGGGGGCTCTTATACAGTGAGTTTGAGGCTGGTAGAAGGGTGGGCCATTATAGAGGATGAATGGGGTAAGACAACAGCTATTCCCAGGGAGGACATAAAGGAGATTCGAACAGAACCTCACAGAAGGGGCTGGTAGCCATGTGTCAGTATAATTGGTGTGAGATTTGTCAGTTAGATTTTTCTCAATGGGTAGATCCGTTTACTTATGCTTGTAAGCCGAAGCCAGAGAACTATGCTGAGATGCTGGTAAAGGCTGCGGAGAGATATGAGGAGAATCGTAAGAGATTTTGTCCGATTGAAAAGTATTGGCCTCCAAGGAAATTGGGAGCAGAAGAATCATTGCTTAGGGCTGCACGAGGGACAGGAGTATGCCCAGATGAATTAGCGTTTTATATAAACAGTGATCAGTATCAGACTGAACGTCTTGAAGAGGAATATGCAGACTACATTTCTGCACAGTAGTAGAAGACAAGTGGTAGCTATGGTTGCTGCCGAGGAAAGGAAAAGGATATGAGCGAGGAAACAAAAAGGATAATTGAAATTAATGGCGTAAAGCTCGAAGTAGATCTCAGAAATGCCAAGCAGATCAATCAGTTCAAAATAGGGGATAAAGTCAAGGTTTTAGTACCAGGCTATAATGATCAGATTGAAATTTGGCCTGGGATGATAGTTGGTTTCGATGATTTCAAAAGTCGTCCAGCAATTGTGGTAGCCTATTTGGAAACGAGTTACAATTCTGCTTCAATTAAGATAGTTTACGTCAGTAACGATTCTAAAATAGAAATAACGGCAGCGGACGAATTCTGGATACCGATAACCAAGTCGAATGTTATCGATATTATGGACAGGGAGATTAACAAAAAAGAACTCGAACTTATTGATCTGCAAAATAAGAAGGAATTTTTTCTCAAGCGATTTGGGAAATATTTTCCGGCAGAATCGGAGTAAGCCATGGAAATAACATGCAAAATAGAGTGGATTCATGAGGATGAAGGTTTAGATGAAGGCATTCAACGCAGAATCATTGATAGAGTTGTCGAAAAGATTTCGAAGGAAGCTTTAGACCAGTTGATGGAGAAGATTTCTGCTCAAATGGCGGAAAGAGTAGATGAGATGATAAACTCTATTCTAGAGAAGTTTATGTCCAAGGAGATCATGGTCACGGACAATTGGGGAGATATTCAAGAAAAATATGAGAGTGTGAATGAGCTTTTGAAAGCTAAGTTTGACGACTACATGACAGTTGGTGTGGACTTGAATGGTAGACCAGTTAAGGGTAGATCATGTGGTGGGAAGCCTAGAATAGAGTATGTTTTAGACAGAAAAATAAGCGAAGCTCTAGTCAGTATGGAGAATTTAATAACTCGAGAAGTAGATAAAAAGCTCAAGATAATGAAGGAAGAGGCTACGAAAGAAGCTGCTGTAAAGATAGTTGAGAAAATGAATCTCTAGGTTCCTTAGATACTGAAAATCATTAAGACATTTCGTCTAATTCAGATATTGACAAAATGGAGTAAAAGATGAGTTACACAGAACTATTGGGTTTTAAGAAGGGTGAAGTGGTTGTACTGAAGCGGTACACGAATTCGTACGGATCTGCTCCAATGATTTGGACTGCGTTGTGGGACAAGTACGTGAGAACTCCAGACATGGCTGAATGGGATACGTGGTTGACTGGAGATGACAGCAAGCTTTGGGCTTTGGCGGATGACGATAGGCTTTCCTCGATGGAGAAGGTGGTCTTGGTAGCGACCTTTGACAACCATGTGGTCAAGATAGAGGATGCCAAGAAGCTAGCCAGGTGTTTTGAGGAATTTGAATAGGAGGAAACATGGTAAATATAGGACCATGCCCATTTTGTAAATGCACCAATGTATTGGCCACTGTTCACCAGGGATTGTACTTTGTATTTTGTAATGGATGCCGGGCTAAGGGTCCAAAGTCTGAGACTGAGGAGTTGGCTGTAGAACTCTGGAATAACGGTTCTCAGGATGAAGAGAAGTCGTTGTTAGAGAGTCGAGTGAAGAAAATAGATGAGCTTAAAGAGCAGATAACAAGGCGATATGAAATGCCTCCGCTCGGTTGTAGAATGTATGGAAGAGCATTTTTCTATGCTGAGATTAAAGCGCTTCTAGAAATATAGGAGGAAAAGATGCAGGTATTTAATGAAGAAACCCTGGGTAAGAGAAAGGGCAAGCACATGCTTCTTCTAGATTCTAAGGAAGCAAGAATATTCATAGAAATGGCTGAAGAAGCTTGTAAGCACAATAAAAGGAAGGGAACTTGGAAGAAGGTATTTAAAGGTCTGGAAGATAAATTGTACTGTTATTATCTGACCAGTAGGAGGAACTGAGTATTATGAGTGATTTAGAAAGAATAGTAGAGTTTGAGCCTGCTTTTGACAAGAGACACAAAGATCCGTCCAAGAATTACGGTATTCATGGTGTGACTTTGAAGATGCTCTTAAAAGGTGAGAAAGGGGCAGTTCAATTCGTAGTGTACACGAATTGGCAATTGCCTCATGTGACTGAAGAGCAATTGAGAAAGCCTGCAGATCTTGTCTCTAAGAGAGTTCTGTTTCTGCCAATGCCAGCAGATCTTGGGTATCATTCTCCAAAGCCCATGTATGAGGATCAGTCTCCAATTACAGAGGAGTGTCCGTATTTAGATGGGAAGAGATGTTACTATGATGGGAGTGGTTTAAATGCGGAGAGAATATTTGATGTCCTAGTAAAAGAGGGTGATAAAGGAGTGTGGAGGGAATTGGAAAAGTACTATAAGGACACGTTTTCTGAATAATAGAGTATTGTCTGAGTATCTGGTCACGAATAAGGGTTTTGAAATTGACAAAGCACAATAAGTCTAAAATCCCGAAAATTGCGGCGAGAATAAAAAGGTCTTGTCAACTAATAAGAAATAACTAACTAAATACACCATAAGAATACCTGTAAACCATTGGAATCCAAGTAACTACTTTTCTAGACCTATCCTACATATATCGCCATAATCCAATCTGGCCCTTAGCCTATCTTTGAATGTTGCCATATGACCATGTTACCCGATACTGCCTTACAACGTATGTGTAGCATTTTCGTCTAGTATAGAAAGACTAATGATTTGGCGTAGTTATGGACCCCTTGATTTAGCAAATAATTCTCTGGAGGGAGTTATTTGTGGGTGGTTTAGGGCTGATATTTTCAAAAGTGAAAGGTAAATAGTGGGTGGTTACTTGATATAGGTTATGGATTTATATTTTTCATGATTTGTCTATTTTCTGGGCAGGTTTGGTGATTTTTGAGGGTCTTTTTAAGGTATTATTCATTTATTCGGGTATTGAGGGTTTATTCCGAACGGATCTGGAAAAATGGCGATACTTTCTAAGGGGGTGCATTCGACTTTGGGGGCCAAAAATTCGAATAATGTTAGTTATGGTAAGCAAAAATAGGGCTGAGAAGTATATAAGACCAGAAATGTGAAAGAAAAGTTGACCGATTTCTAAAAGCTTAATGATTACTTAAGTTACGAGAGCAAGAAATGTGGGTAGCAATGCTTGACAAAACTTTTTTGGATTATTATGCTGTATATATGGACGGAACAACAAATAAGGAGGCTAAGATGGCTAGGAAGCACTTGGACAAAAGATGGAGTCAATTAGAGGATAAGCTCTCAGAGGTCTTGGGGCAGGAAGTCAGATTTAGCGTGAAATACGAAGATCATAATCTGAGCAAGAAGATAAGTCTCAATGGTGAGGATTTGATTGAGCACGCCGGTATTTTCCAAAGGGTTTTCAGTAAAGCTTGGATTGAGGGTTATGGTCGGGAGGATATAGGACGGACGGTAGTGATTCTGAATCTTAAGTGGAGTCAAATCAGTGGTGGTCGGAATGGTACAGAGCTGATGTCGGGAGTTTACCAAAGAGGCGAATGGGAATTTACAGTAGTAGGGGAGGAATAAGATGAAATTCAGGAAAGAAATTGATGAAAATGGTGAATTCTGGGGGGTAGCAACTATTCCGATGAATTGGGGAAGCTGCGAAATTTGTAAGAAGCCAATTCCGAGAGTTCACTGTTGATACTGCGAGAGGAGTAGTTATGGGTAAGAAAGAGCAGCTTAACAAGATTGCCTCAAAGCTTCTCGATCGAGATGAGATACATCTAGCAGCTAAAGTACTCAAGCTAGCTGATAATGCAGATCAAATTGAAGAACTTCTAGAGCTTATAGATGAGGCTCGAGGTAATCGTGATTTGGCTCGTATAGAAGAACGGCATGATGCTGAAAACTTCTGGATAGGGAAAGTGAAAGAATATACGAAACAGCTCAAGAACTTAAAGTCACAACAAGGATATGAGCCTTACGAAGGTCCTGCAGGTCCTACTTTCCAACAAGTACAACAGAATGACAAGACTCTACTTCGTATCTTGAAAGAGAAAGGTGTTGATGCGAAGTATGTTCCTATACCTGACTACTTCGGAGATTTCGAGCCTGAGAACAGAATGGTACAAGTTGGTGATCGATGGGCTTATTACGATCGTCACGGATTCGCTGTAGGTGATCTAGAAGGAGCTCAGCGAGGAGTTGTTTCTACTCGTCAACTTTCGTTAGAGGATGCCGTTGAATATCTGAGCCGTTAGATGTCGTCTAAGCCTGAGGAAAGAAATTGATGAAAATGGTGAATTCTGGGGGGTAGCAACTATTCCGATGAATTGGGGAAGCTGCGAAATTTGTAAGAAGCCAATTCCGAGAGAAGAAGTCCAAGCATTTCAAGAAGAGTCCGGGACTAACGAATATCCTGCTACTTGTTTTGATTGTGCTGAGCAAGAAGCGTTGGAGTATAGGAGGACAAAATGACACCGTGGTACAGAAGAGTACAGATGGATACGGTAATAGTTTCAGTAGATAAGGATGACATTGCAAGAGCTGGAGTATTATTCGAAGATGATGAAGAGCTCGATTGGTTTATTCAGGATTACGTATTAGAGCGGCTACAGAAAGATTTTCCGGATTTTGATTTAGGCGGGAAGCTAGGAAAGAGCACATTCGCATACCTAGAGTGGGATGGGTACGACTATAAATTGGATTTGCTATTTGAAGATCCTATTTATGATGCCATTGAGGATTCGGCTCAGGAATGGAATGACCTAACGCTTCAAGACCTATTAGAAGACCCCGAGGGATTGAGGGATATGATAGAAAGGAACAGATAATGATGATGCTAACTCTTGAGTGTCGGGAATGTGGGAGGACTGCCAATTTCTCTGGTAGAGAAGCAAGGGACATAATCGAACAGGTAGATGTTCTGGGATGGGATCTATTTCCAGTAGGAGATGGCCTAGGAGGATTGTGTCCAGACTGTTACTCCAAAGTAGATGGGAGTGAAGAAGTCCCAGACTATCTGAGATAGGAGAATAATAATGTATCATTTAATCTAGGAAGTGCTCCTGTCTTTAAATGAGATATATGGTCATTTAGGTGCGGCTGAGATTCAGTCAATACCTTCTGACGATCAGATAATTATGAATCATGTAAGGGATGCGAAGAGGATAACGGAGACCACCATGATTTTAGTCAAAGCATTGAGAAAATTGGCAGAGGAGGAATAAAATGCCTATACCCCGTAATGAATTGACCAAGAGGTTCGTAGAATTTTGCAAAACAAAGGAAACGCTTCAAGGTTGTGCTATGTTAATGGCTATAGTACGACTAGCAAACATCTCTCTAGACGTGGACCTGGAATATGGAACCAATACCTATGCCCAGCTGAATGAATTGATGGACGTAGAAGGGGTTGCAGCTTCCTTGGAGGAAATTATAAAAGGAGGTGATTAGAATGAGGCCCTAAGTACTCAATAAGTTCTGATGTCATAGAATAATCTCGCACAAAATATCCCCGAACAATAAGAAGACTCCCCGTAGATGTAAAATCTATCCATAGAAGTCCGTTATGCATACCAAAGGTATCAAGCTATCTATAGGTTTGATTCCATTCACAAATAGGTTGAGAATCTAACAAGTTTCGACCCTTAAAGTTTCAGATCTGCAGCAGGGGGCCAACTGACATTTTTACTGGGTAGAGCATAAAGGTGTACTGCATTTATTGTGTGTGGGGTAGTGGAGTAGTGGTTTATTGGTGTGCGTGTTGAGATTATGTATTGGTAGAATGGGGTGGGGTATGCGTAGGGGTGTGGGATGTGTTATTGTAATAGGAGACATAGGAGAGAGACATGGAAGAGATGAACAGCAGGGTGGACGAGATTGGGAGTGGTGTAGGGAGTGAGGTAGGGGATTTTTCCGGCGAATTGTCTAATGAGCAGTGTGCGAAGTTAGCGGACATGGTGATGATGTTTGCTGAGGAGATGATAGGGTTTGAGTTATACCCATATGAGAGGGAGTTTGGGTGGCGGATATGTTATTCAGTAATTATTGAGGATGCGGAGGAGATCACCGCGCTTTTTTCCAGGCAGAGTGGGAAGACGGAGACGGTAGCGACGGTAGTAGATGCGTTGATGGTATTACTTCCAGTATTTGCGAAGGTACTTAGCAGTGATAGCAGGTTATTGAAGTTCAGGAACGGGTTTTGGGTAGGGATTTACGCACCTGGGTATGAGCAATCTGAGATAATGTTTGATAGGATGAAGGCGCGGATGTACAGCAAAGCCAGTATGAAGATCCTGCTTGATCCTGATATTGACATTGATTTATTGGATGCGCCGAAAAATATGGAGTTACCTAACGGTTCGTTTGCGCATTGTGGTACGGCGGCGCCACAAGCCAGTATCGAGGGCAAGACATTTCATTTAATCATTTTTGAAGAATGTGTAGGACCTGAATCGTTAGTTACGACTCCTGATGGTGACTTTCCTATAGTTGATTTGGTTGAGAATTCATATAGCGGAAAAGTCCGTGCTTTTTCTCATGATAAAAACGAAATAGTGTGGGCAGATGTTCTGGGGGTATTAGAAATTGAACCCCGTCATCAGTGTTTCGAATTGACCTTCTCTGATAATACTGTCCACAGGTGTACTGGAGATCATCGTTGGTTTATTGAGGGCGTTGGTTATGTATCTACTTATCAGCTTTATACGTTGGCGTATTTTTCTTATAATAATAGTAAGTTAGGAGTTGATAGTGATACTAACCGATCAAATGCTATTAGGAACTCTATTAGGAGATGGCTCTCTGAATTACCCGGACAAGAAATACTCGAAAAGTCCGCGGTATGTGATGAATCATTCTACGAAACAGATCGAATATGCGAAGGAGAAGCTCAAGAGACTGAAGAAATATGGTGCAGAAAAAATACAAATAGTAAAGAATCCAGGAAAAGGAAAGATGTGGGCTCGGATAGTGGGGAAATGTCGACCAGAACTGATTCCATATCACGAAGCGTTTTATCCAAAGGGGAAGAAAGGAGTATCTCAAAGAATTCTGAATTCCCTAGACAAAGAAGGTCTAGCTTGGTGGTGGATGGACGACGGCCATGTAAATACGAGACAGAATATGGGTCAGTTATCGACGAACGGTTTCACCAAAGAAGAGACAGAGATGATTTCCAGTTGGTTTGTAACGAAATGGGGAGTAAATTCTGTAGTGCAATTAGAGAACAGATCGATGACGTATCAATTGAGATTCAGGGTAAGAGATTTGGAGATGCTATCTACAGTAATCAGGGATTACGTATTCGATTCTATGATGCACAAAGTAATACCTACGAGAGAGGCGGTATGCGCCATCTGTCAAAAGACGTTTGCTCCAAAGAAGATAAGAGTACCGAACCCGTGTTGTTCATTAGAATGCAGGAAGATAAGAAAGAAGGAATACGACTTATTAAGATCCAAGGAATTGAAAGCCCTCCGAAAGTCTATGATCTAAAAACATCCGAAGGTAATTTCTTTGTGGGAAATGTTCTTACCCACAACTGCCAAGACATCAGTAGTGAGAAGATACGTGCGAGCATTCATCCCATGGCGAGTGCGACTGCGGGAACGCTAATAAAGATTGGAACCTGTAGTCCGAATAAGAGTGATTTTTACGAAGCGTGCAGGAGAAATCAGAGAAATGATGTTAACAAAGGATTAGCACGCAGCAAGTATCGAGCTCACTTTCAATATGACTATACTGTTGCGCAAAGGTATAACCCTCGGTATCGGAAATACGTGGAGAAGGAGAAAGAGCGACTGGGCGAGGATTCCGATGAATTCAAGATGAAATACCGACTTATTTGGATGTTAGAACGAGGCATGTACGTCAGTCCCGATATGCTAGATGAGTGTGGGGTGAAGACCAGTAATGATAAAGTTACTGTTGAAAAGGGAAAAGGCCGGAGGAAGAAAGTATTTACATTCACACGTAGTTCCAACGTAACCACCTACGACCCGTTGAATTCTGATATTTGTGCGGCGATAGACGTAGGTAGGGAGAATTCGACTGTAGTTACCGTAGCGAAAGTATTCTGGGAATGTCCTGTACTTTACGGTGACGAAGACAGGTATTTTTGTCATGTGTACAATTGGTTGGAATTAGTTGGTGATCAACACGAAGCCCAATGGCCACAGATACTTGAGTTCCTCGATAATTATCTAATTGGACAAGTAATCGTTGATGCAACTGGAAAGGGAGATCCCGTATATTCACGACTTGCGGCGGAATTAGATTCCAAAGGGATCACAGTCACGCCATTTTTATTCTCCAGCCAGAGCAAAGACGTTGGGTACAAAGTACTGTTACAAGAATTGACTGCGCGTAGAATGACTTTTCCAGCTGGATCTAGAGTTACGAGGATGAAAAAATATCAGAGATTTTATCAACAAATGTGTGACCTCGAAAAAAGATGGCGTGGACAGACGATGGTAGTTGAGAAACCCCGTGATGTTCAAGACGCGCATGACGACTATCCTGACTCACTTATGATGTTGTGTTGGTTAGTAAACGTCAGGGGTAGTATGGAAGTAGAAACTGCTCCAAATATGTTATTAGGTAGAATGAGTGGAATGGCTTCTAATATGGCGACAAGTGCCAGAGAGTGGTATCGTAAAAGAGTAAGTACTCCAAGGAGAGTACCGCGACCTAGCCATAGAGGAAGGTGGGATAGTTAAATGGAGATGGTTCATGACCAAACATAGTAATGAAACAAAGAGAAAAATAAGTCATAGTGTTAGGAGAACGAATTCAGTCAAGAAATATGGTTTGTCCCCTACTCAAGCACGTATGGAAGCACTTGCCGAAGGATTCAAAGAGGGACACCCAGAAGGTTTAGAAGTGAATACTGTTCGTAATTATGGTGACTTGGGAAAAGATACAGTTTACATTGGGGATGAACCCATTGTAGAAATACAGAAAGATGAAAGAATCCTGGCATATGAAGAACAAAAACGACTTGAAGCTGAAAAAGCAAAAGAGGGCCCTAAACCAGATATAGTTTTTCAGAAGTTAAGTGTAGAAAAGCCAGAGAAAAACGCAGAATTAAAGTAGGAGGATCTAATGGCCGATCTTGCATACCAAGCCAGTGCTCATGGCGGGATTCAGAATTTATTCGAAATGATGTTTGGCGATGATCTGTACAGAGCACATTCGAGAAGGCTTTCGTTGTACAGACGATATTGGCAATTTTATTTGGGCAAGCATTGGTCATATGAAAGAGATCCGGGAGAGCCTACGACTACAGTCAACTATTCTAAGAGATGTTTGGATCTACATAATGATTTCACGTTCAAAAAAGGATTTTCAACAGTCATTCCAGATGACCCAGGGACTCCAGAGGATGAAAAAAGTAATCGTGAATTCATTCGACTTATGTTGGAAGAGACTTGGAGGAGAAATAACAAGTTTCTTTGGGGGTTGGAAGCCGGCCAGATGGGTGGAGTCACTGGAGATTGTTTCGTTAGGATTTCTTGGGAGACTGAAGACCCCTTGGAAGACCCGTATGCCCGTGCTGATATTATCCCAAGCCATTTGTGTTTCCCCGAATTTGGGGGACCGCACGGGGTCGACAGAAAAAAGCTAACCCGTATTGCGATTGTCACCCCTGTTTTCAAGTATCCTGAACAGTTACCAGCAGCTCAGTATCGTAGCAGGTCAGTTGGAGTAGCTGCTCAAGTTACGATAAATGCCGAAGTATGGACGGCAGCTACATATAATAGGGATGGAACTATCAAGACCCCATGTACTGTCCAGGAATATGTAGATGGTGAGCCTAGTGGAAATCCAGTTGTCAGTTCCTTGGGTGAAATTCCTGTAGTGCATATTCCGAATTACCCTCTTGCTGGGGAATATTTTGGTCTGTCGGACATGATAGACAGTGTAGAAATCAATCGTGAGTTGAATGAGAAGATGACTGATATTTCAGACATCATTAATTACCATGCTTCACCGCAGACAATTCTCTATGGAGTCAAGCTCAGGGATCTGGAAAAGGGTGCTAACAGGATGTGGGCTGTTCCAGCTGATGCTAGGGTAGAGAATTTGGAGTTGGATAGCAATCTCGAAGCTTCCAATAAGTACATTGAACTCCTGAGAAAGTCTTTATTCGAGTTGACAAGTACTCCTGAGAACATTTTGGGTTCGACTACTCAAGCTATCAGCAATACGACTGGTGTTGCACTTCAGTTGCAGTTTCTTCCGATGATAGCGAAGAGAGATATTAAGGTTTTGACCTATAGTCATGGTTTGAGACTTGTTAATAGGTTGATGATAAAGATTACGGAGCTTGCAGATCCTGATTTCAGAATGAAAATGAAAGGTCTGAAGGGAAATAAGTATAGGAACAATGTAGTGTTCCCAGATCCATTGCCACATGACGAGTTGAAAGAGCTTGAGAAAGCAATAATGAAGATAGAAGCAGGATTGTCGGCCAGAAGATTAGAACTGGCTAATATGGGTAAGTCCCAGAAAGAGATTGAAGATATTCTGAAGATCATTGCTGATGAACAAGCTGAAGACAGAGAGAGTGAATTCGATTGGGGTGTTTCGGGTTCGGGAAATAATCCTAGATCGACAGGGGGTCCAGATGGCACTCGTGGAGAGAAGATAACTAATACGACAATACAGAAGAATGCATAGTGGCAGCATACGATAGACAATATTTGCAGAATCAGCGTGCGAAGCTCTTCAGTCGTATAACAAGGGAATATTCAGAGCTTAGAGAACCAGCTAGAAAACTTTATGATTTCACTTTAGAAGAATTGACGGTTGCATCCCTGATACTGAGTGGCACTCGGCTGACTCCTGCTGCGTCCGATACCATCCTGAAAAAATTAACCCCAAGAGTTAAAGATGTGTTGTTGGAATATGACCGAATTATTCGTGAAGGTGCGAGAAGTGCAGCATCTAGGGCTATTCAGACACAAGTTAATTATCTCAATGCACATGGGATAAAGCCTTTGTCCGATGCTCAAAGAGCAGAAATCTTAGAAGAAGTCGTAGAGAATCTTGACAAGCCATTTCCCATAGGTTCTAGGATGAATATGACTGCAAGATTGGCTCGAATTGGGAGAAATCATGTCCAGCAAATAGGTAAACTTTTAAAAGAGTCTCATGAAGAAAAGCCGAAAGAAATAATTGCAAAGAAGTTGAGTTCTGCTATTAAGCATTCGGCTAAAGGAAGAGCAGGCGTAAAGGGTGGTAGTTTTGTTAAAGATGCTCAGAGATTGCTTACTGCGGAAGAAGCACGAATAGCAAGAGAAGCAGAAATAACATATGCGAAAAGAACGGGAGTTTTATACGGGTATTGGAGACTTTCTCCTAGGCATCCAGATTATGGTGGAAGGGAAGTCTGTGATCTTCTGTCATCAGAAACAGATTCAGATACTGTTATGTCCTTAAAAGACAGTGGGAATTTGAGCAGAGTTTCTGAGTTAGGTGGACTTTATAAACTTGACCAATGGCCAGAATACCCGCATCCTTTTTGTATATGCTATATGGAACCAAAAATAATTGGTTGAAAAGTTCTTGACGAAAGTACAGTATCACTGTGATACTGTTACGTAAATGAAAGGAGGCCCAGGATGGGTAATAACAGTGCAGGTCGAGTTTCTGGAGGAAACGAAGGTAAGACCGATATGGACCGAGGTTCGGTAGACATCGGTACGTATTCCAAGACCAAGCGCCAGACAGGAACTGTTCCTGGTGGCATGGGCAAGAAACCGAATTCCAATAAACCCGACGACAACAAGGGAACTGTGAACGATCCCCGGTTGACCTAAAGTCACGAAATAGTTTACCACATGGCAAAGATATAGGATTTGAGATAACGGAGGCAAGACAATGGAAGGTACAGCAAAACCAAATACGAACGATCAAGACCCTAAACTACCAGTATCCCAGCAGGATGGTGGAGCAGGAGACGATCAGACACAGGAGCCGACACAGCAACCGACAAGGCAGCAAGAGCCACCTAAAACACTTTCAGAAGAAGAAATAAATGATCGCGTCTCGAAGGCAAGGGCTGAAGAGAAATCGAAAGTTCGAGGAAAAATGGATAAGTTGCAGGAAGAGAGAGAAGCTGCGGCTAAGAGAATCCAAGAACTTGAGGAAGAATTGAAGTCCAAGCAAACGGATCTGGACAAAGTAAGAAAGGGCGAGAAGAAGGAAACGGAGTCGATTGTTGAGGAGCTTGCCAAACTGCGGGAAGAAAATGTCAAGCTTCATGAAGCAGTCAAAGTGGTTGCGGAAGATGCTGCTAGAAAGCTCACAGAGTCTGAACTCAAGATGTACCGTGCTGATAAGATACGGGAATCTGGGTTGAAACTCGTCGAGTTAGTTTCTGGTGAGACTCAGGAGGAGATCGATCAGTCGATTGAAGCTGCTAAGAAGCGTGAAGCTGAGCTCCTGAAAGAAGCTAGGGATGAAGCGCAGAAAAAAGCAGAAGAAGATCTGAAAAAGACCCTTCCGAAACCATTAGCTCCAGATGGATCTGCAGGTCGTGGGCATTTGGCTACAGGTAGTCAAGAACGAGAGCAGATCGCTTCCATCAAAGACAAGTCCGAGTATTCAAAACGTCGAGATCTCCTGCTGGCAGACGCATTAGAAAAAGTCGGCCTGGCGAAATAGGTCCCAGGCTCTAGTGCAGGAGGAAAAAGATGACGGCTCTTTATTCCGGTGTATCGACAGCCGGTAGTTTTGTTGGCCTCCCGCAGGCTATTCTCGAAGTGTATTCGATGGATATTCTGCACGAGGCGCTTGGGATCATGCGCTTCGAGGAGTTCGCTGTTAAGAAGACTGAATTGGGAAAGACCCCCGGACAGACCATCACAATGACCAAGTACAATAACTTGGCACTCGGTGGCCAGCTAGCAGAAGAAGACGAGATGGAAGAGAAGGCTATGTCTGCTTCGCAGAAAGCCATCTCCGTAACTGAGTGGGGTAATGCTGTAGGAGTTTCTGAGAAACTTTTGCAGATGTCTACTCTAGATGTTCTGGCCGAAGCCGCGGTGCTTTTGGGTAGGGACTATGCAACTGTCAACGACAAAATGTGTCAGGATGCATTGTCCGGAGCTGCCCAGGTCATCTATGCGGGTGACAAGTCTTCTCGTGCAGCTATGATTGGTGGAACAGATTTCTTCGACGTTGAAGTAATTCGTCAGTCGGTGGAGATCTTGCAGACTAAGAATGCGCCAAAGTTCAATGGCGATTTTTACATCTGCTTCCTGCATCCGCATCAATCGGCATATCTTAAGAGAGATCCCGATTGGGTATCGGCAAATAATTATGCCAACACCCGTGCACTGTTCAACGGTGAGTTAGGTCGATGGGAAGACGTGATCTTCATCAGTACGACTATGTGCCGTAATGGTGCTGCTGCAACGTCCGATCCTGGATATGATGCCACGATGGCTGGTGCGGCAACAGGTGGTGTTTCTGCAGCGAATGTGTATGGAGCATACATATTTGCAGACAGTGCATATGGCGTAGCCACAGGTTTGCCGGTCGAAATGCGTGACAGTGGAATCCGGGATTATGGTCGTAAACATGGTTTGGCATGGTACGCGATCCGGGGTGCTGCGATTCTTGAGGACGATTTCATCGTCCGAGTGGAGTCCGTGTAGTTCGCATTCGTCTGTGGTCATTGATTCGTTTGAAAGGAGGCTAGCCTATGGCTAAGACCACGAAGAAGGCTGCTAAGAAGACTGCTGCAAAAAAACCAGCAGTGAATAAAAAAGCAGTTGAAAAACCAGAGGATAATGTAGTCGAAAAGCCGAAAGAGGAGATTAAGCCTCCGGTTAAGGTAGAGTCCAAGAAGGAAGTTCGAGAAGTTCCTGTTCCAGATCCTACATTGCAGACAGTTACGGCTGGTCAGGTAGTGAGGAAGATGGAAACCGCAGTAGCTTTGAAAACTACGAGAAAGTTTCTCGGAGCTTGGTACAATCTTAAAGCCGGAGAAGAGGTTACAGCTCCCAAGGAGGTTATCGATACGCTGAGACGTGGTGAATTCGTAAAATAGGAGTAGTCGATGGCAACTTTAGATGAGGTTAGGAATAAGGTCCGCAGAAAAGTCTTTGACTACGATGCGCCTCAAATCCTGATCGATGAGTACTACAACGATGCCATCGAATTTGCTCTGGGCAAGCTGAATAACGATTTCAATGAGACATATGCAGATGTTCCTTCCGTCTCTACGAATCATCTTTTTTTATTAGTTAAGCTAGCAGCCATTGAAGTATGTTTTCTTCGGGCTGCTAGGCTAGCTAATGCAGATGATGCGGGAGAAGGTACAGGAGACATTACCTCGATTTCAGTTCCTGACTTAACAGTTTCAGAAGATGGAGAAGGTGAAGCTGAATCCGGTGCAGCTTTCTGGATGGAGTATGCGAATACTTTACAGGAAGAATACGATGGAGAAGTGGCCAACAGTGGTCCGGGAGTCATGGGGGATATTGCTCAAGGGCATATCCACATTCAGTCTTTGACTAATGGAGGTATTGCACGGAGGAAGTTGGATCCAGGCCCAGATTCTATAGCTGCGTCAGTTACTGTTATAGGCAGCGATGTCTTGGTTGAATGGCCTATTGCATATTACGATTACTTCCAGAGGTACGAAGTTACTCGTGGACAGCAATCTAATTTGTCTGATGGTGAAGTTGTTTATCAAGAAGGTGATAATCAAGTTCATGAGTGGACAGATGAAGATCGTCCGGCAGGTACTTGGTATTATGGTGTGAAAGTCGTTAATATGAACGATCTTGAGTCGGCTTTTGGAACTATTGCACCTGCGGTGGTGACATAATGCTGACTGAGACTACCGTCCAGAATAAAGTTGATTCTGTAATACGGCAGTATAAGACTACGCCTATCAAGTACTACCCGTATGCGTCTGGTGCAGTTGATGTTTTCAAGCAGAGAATAAAGACGTTTGGCACTCCTGTTACTTTGGTAGGACGTGCAATACATCGACCAACGCCTGAACAGATTACGGTTATTGGTGATGGCGAAGAGTACGATATTGCTTTTTTGTTCAGTAAAATTGAAATGGATTTAAAGTTTCCATCGGCTACAGATGGTGAGTGGATAGACACTTACGGTCAAATGGAATGGAGAGATCGACGATATAAGATTGAGAAGGTGGCCCCCACGGGTCAAGTTGGTACGACATTTTCGATGGTTGTTGCTTTAGCAAACACTATTCCGGGACAGAGAGATCCGTAATGGGTGTTGAACTATATGGTGATTGGGGAAAGTGGGATCGTTGGGCTAAAGACCGTATAAATGGAATTACGGATCAGAAGAAACTGAAGTCAGCTATGCTAAGTGTAGGACAGAGGATACAGAACAAGATTCAGAACCATATTGACAAGCAAGACTTGGGTTGGGTTCCTTTGTCTCCGGCTACTGTACGTAAAAAGGGTTCGACTCAGATTTACGTCGAGACTGGGGAGTATCGAAATAGCATAAAGACTGTAGTTGAAGAAAGTGGTCCAGATTCCTGGGAATTGATTGTTAAGCCCGAGGGTACACATATGTCTTCGGGATTAGACATGCAGGTTTTGGGAAGATTTCTCGAGTATGGTACTTCGAAGATGCCAGCAAGGCCATTATGGAGACCGGTTTCGGCTGAGGTAGAGAGAATGTCAATGAAACAGCTTATTAAGGCTATGGAAAAGGCGTACAGGTTCTAATGACTTTTGCTGTGAACATACTCAAAGTTGATGAAGCTCTTGTAGCTAGATACTCGGGTATGACTATTGGTGGAACTGCAGTAGAAGTATTCATTGAAGATCCTGATCCAGAAGAATATCCTGAAAGAGTTTTTCCGTCGATTTCTATTCAGCTGATAGGTATGCCTGCGGCACCAGAACAATTAGATACCGATGATGATGTTCCCGAAGAGGTAGCTTGGCATCCTAGTCCGACTACTCCGATACGTGACATGAAAGATCCTCCAAGACCGTATAGATTGCTTTATTCCATTGATACTTGGAACAGACAGCTTGTTTCCAGATCACGCGATTTCCTTATGGAAGCTATGGTGGCTCGTACTCCAATTAATGGCTATTTAACTGTGGAGAATGTAGATGGAGAGAATGTAGATCTCTGGTGTTTTGCTAGAGGTGATGTTCTTCCTGTAAAAGAGAAGTCGGCTGATGATATTGTTTATCATGGCTCAAGAACGATTGAAGTATGGGCGTATCTTGACTCCGGCCAGTCTATTGTGGAAGAAAAGGCCACAGTAGAAATGGAGTGGGGTTCGTATGTTCATACAATGATCCCAGATCCCGACAATCCTGGTCAGGTTATTCCGGAAGTTGGTGGAGATAAGCTGGACATTAGGTTTGTAATAACGGAAGATGGGGTAGTGGTAGTTTAAACGATGTGGCACCTCGAAGACATGCATCGATTTTATGAGGGGAGGCCATAAGATGCGCATGAGGCGCAGGAGGAAAGGAAGATGACGATATACGCTCTCCCTGATGTATATGCGAATGAGGTTTCCACTACGGAAGGTCCTGTTCTCCCGGCCCAGCTAGGTATCGGTCTTTTGCAAGCAGTTACGCAGAAGGGACCGATTGGGGTTCCGGTTCGTACCAGGAACTTCTCGGCTTGGAAAAAGGTCTTCGGTGAGAGAGAAGCAGTAGCTCGTGGTGACGCAGCATATGAAGCCGAACAGTTCTTTGCTGAAGGTGGTTTCGAGCTGATCACTGTACGTCAGGCACATTTTGCAGATTTGACGGACAAGACTTCGTTTACTGGATTGCCTTCCAGTAGAACGATTCTAACAGATGGTGTTGCAGCAACAGCAGCTTCAAAGCAATTGGCTGTGGGCCCATACAATTTGGAACCTGGAGATAGTTTTGACATTCAGGTAGACAATGATGCTGGTGGAGCTACGACCCCGACATTCAATGCTGCTGCTGGATATGTTGATGACACATCTACCTGGCCATTGGCTTCGAGTCAGGTAGGAAAAACTGTTATTATCAATGGTCAAACCGTGGAGTTTGTAGGAACGGCCCAGACTTTGACTGACGCTATGGACGAGATGAATACCCAGTTGACTGGGTTACAAGTCTTTGACAATGGTAGTGGTCAGATTCGAGTTCGTAATGATATTCGAGGGACGTCTGGTACAGTCAGTGCTCCGAGTGGTACAAGTGACATTACTTGGGCTGCACCTACAGCACCGACAGGAAATGTTGCGAATATTGATTTGGTTACGACTGCTGAGGTTCAAACTATTGTTGAAGGAGCTACGACTCCGGCAGTGACAGTGACTCTCAATGGTGATGGGTCTTGTACAGTCACGTCACCAACAACTGGAACCGCGTCAGAATTAGATTTCCAGAGTGCCTTAACACCCTTGGGTATCTCGGTGGAGGTCATCAATGGAACCGCGGCTGGAGCCACGTACAGTACATTGAAATTCTGGGCAGGATACCTTGGGAACAAGTCTCCGGGTGAGTATGGGAATGTTCTAAAGACTTTGGTTACCCAGACTCCGAAGTATGAATCCCAAGGAGCTGGTAGTGACCTGAATTCAGATTACACTGCTGGAGAAATGACTATCGATGTCACGTCTCTGAATGGGATAGAATCGGGTTCCGTTCTGAAGATTTGGGATGGTACGAATACCGAATATCCAGTAGTGGATACGGTAGCGACGAGTGTTGTTGGAGGTTCAGTAACCTTTACGATTACTTTGGTTGCTGCGATGACCAATTCGTACACGGCTGCTGCAACACAGATGCAGACCCAAGAATTTAGTGTAGAAGTGTACAATGGGAATGTATCGGTAGAGACTCATGAAGATATGTCCCTGTTGGATACGGCTGATAACTATTATGTCACCCTGATGAATGATGAAGCCACGGGATCTGAATATCTGTTTGCAGAAGACCTGACTCCGGCAATCGATGTTGGTGCAAGGCTTCCGGCTGAAGATTCAGCAGCTACGTTGCTTTCCGGTGGTACGGATGAGACTGTAGGATTGGTTGATGCTGACTGGATAGGTGAGTCAACTGGTGGAACTGGTCTGTATGCTTGGGATAATATCCATGAATTTGCACCTCTAGCAACTCCAGGAAATAATGGGGCAGCTCTGGCACATGCTGCGGCAGAGTATTGTCGTTCCAGGATTTTCTATGACTATGTGACCTACTGTGATGAAGGAATGACAAGCACAGAGTGCATTGCTTTCAGGAATACAGTGTTGGGACTCAATTCCAGCTATGTCTTCCTGTATGCTGGTGGAGAAAAGGTTTATGATCCGAATGGATCAGGATCGAATCCACAGAGGAGCATTTCTGGTGTTGGGGCCATCATGGGTCTGATGGGTCGTGTAGATACTCTGCCTTCGCCAAATGGTGGGCCATGGAATGCTCCGGCAGGCGAAGGAGACTACGGTACTCTACGTAATGCACGAGATGTGGCAACTGAGTACACCGATACGGATCATGGAAACATGAATCTGGCTGGCATCAATGTTATACGTAAATTTGGTCCGACATCTCCAGTGTATGTTTGGGGCCAAAGGACTCAGTACACTGGTGCTGATAAGAAGTGGGTCGATATACCGGTACGAAGATTCTTCCAGTTTGTTGAGAAGAGCATAATTGATTCGACTCGTTGGACAGTATTCAGAAACAATGATTTCCGTCTGTGGGACAAAATCAAAGACAGAGTAGAAGCGTTTTTGAGGGATCTAATGGATGATCGGGCATTCCCGACAACGGATGCGGCTGCTGCATTTAGTGTGTTGTGTGGTATCACTGATGGTACGATGACTCAGACTGATGTAGATAATCACAAGACAAAGGCCACAGTTGCATTAGCTCCTCAGAAGCCGAACGAGTTCACGATTTTCGAATTCTCTCAGAAGGAGGGTGTTGCAGAGGTCACCGAGCTTTAAGCGCGGCCTAGGAGGAAGACATGTCTGATATTTATAGAAATTTCAAATACGAAGTCGAAATAAACGGCTTTGTAAGGGCTGGATTCTCCAAGGTCACTGGCCTGAATGAGACAACTGAAGTAGTTGAGTATCGTGAAGGTGGTGAGAATGAGACTCCAAGGAAGCTTCCGGGGCAGACCACATATGACAACATTGTTCTAGAGAGAGGTATGTCCAATGATTCTGACTTCATTAATTGGCGTAAGCAGATTTTTGATGTCGATCAAGCTGAGGGTAATCAGGGAAATGATGAGTTCCGCAAAACGGTAACCATTTACCTGAAGAATAAAGCAGGAACACGTGTCAAAAAGTGGGTTGTTAAGAAGGCATGGCCGGCAGAGAAGGGAAATCCTGATCTAGATGCTATGGCCAACGATCCAGCCATTGAGACACTGACTCTAGCTCATGAGGGAATCAAAGAGAGTACACTCGCAGGCTAGTAGATTCAGTTATTGACACGTTTAGTCATTGTTGAAGACATAACAGGAGAAAAAGCAATGAAAGAATCTGATCAAATTCCACAAATTGAGGAAGAAGTAGTTACGCCACCGCCTCCTTTAGAAGAGAAGGTGGAAGCAGAAGAGTACGAGCCTGATGAGAACGTACGTCTTCCGGTGGGAATTCCCGTAGACGGTCAAAGATACCGTAATGTCCTGATAGAGGAGATGTCAGGTATTGATGATCATCTGGTTTCGAGCAAGAAATCTGGAAACAATGGGGCAAAGGCTATGACTCTGGTTCTGTCTCGATGTATGCAGGCAGTAGAAGGCTATTTAGAGCAGAAGAAAGATCCAGAAAAGATGTTTGATAGGAATATCCCCAGGATAATGACTCAACCGGATCGTGATTTCCTGATTACTCGTATCCACATGCTAGCAGAACGGGATGAGGGAATCATGGCCGGTGAGTGTCCTAGATGCCAACGTGTTTGGGAAGAACCTGTCAAGCTGTCTAAGCTTCCGGTCGTAGAATGGCCTGATGACAAGCCTTTGGAAATAGAATTCGAGCTGGAAAAGGGATCTTTAGAGATTGTAAAAGGCCAGAGGGTTTATCACAAAAAGGGAGTTTTGAGATTTCCTACGGGTAAAGAGCAGGAGCTTGTTGCCCAGCTATCCACTGTTGCTGAGGCTACTGATTCGATGTTGGCTGCTTGTATTACCAAGCTAGGAACATTGGAGAATGTAGATACGGAGGTAGTAAAGAGATTCAAGACAAGGGATCGAAAGAAGTTGATGACAATAATCCAGAGAGAGTTACCTGGCATACGTCAATGGAAGAGTGTAAAATGTCAGTGTGGACGTGAGTTTGACATAGTGTTGGATTTAGCAGCTTTTTTCGAAGGACGGCGGAGCAAAACGATAAAATACTAAGGAACCTAGTCGAGCATTGTCATCATTTGGCTCTTTACTATGGTTGGACAGAATCTGAGACGCTTCGCCTTCCTACTAGACGGAGACTTGAATATGTGGAATTGGTTAATGAGCATGTTCGGGTGTTGAATAAGGGAGGGCAATAGTTATGGCCAGTGCTGGATCTCAGATGCTCCTTGGAATCCGGTTAAAGATCGATGCAAATGGAGTAGTTACTGGGGCTTCGTTGGCTGACGATGCCCTAGAAGGTGTGAAGAAAAGTGCTGAGGATACTGGAGATGCCGTAGACCAAGCTGCGAAGAAGATGGAGCAGTCTTTTGGTGCAGGCGGTGTTCTAGCTACGATAGGTGCAACTGCAGTAGGGTTGGGAAAGACCATAGAGCAGAAGTTTTTGAATCCTGCCATAGATCAGGCCAAGACATTCCAGACTGAGATGGCCCAGCTAGGCTTTGTTACCAAGGCTTCGACACAGGAATTGGATTCATTACGTGGAGTAGCGATTAAGACAGGTCTTCAGACTCAATTTGCTCCACAGCAGGCCGCTTCAGCTATTCGTATGTTAAGAGCTGCTGGACTTGATACGAAGACAGCGTTAGAAAGTTTGAATGCTACTTTAGATGTGGCCACCGGTTCAGCAGGTATGTTGGGATTAGATACAGCAGCAACGGCCACAGCAGCAGGGATATTGAAATTTAAGCGTACTGGTGAAGATGCTCGGAAAATAATGGATACGTTTGCCCAGGCTACTAGGGAGACGAATCTTCAGTTTCATGATCTTCCGATAGTTTTGAACTCGATGCGTGCTGCACCAGCACGATTGAAATTGACTTCGGCTGAAGCATGGGCTTTAGCAGGTGCTTTGAAAAACGCAGGAATGATGGCCGCACAGGCTGGTCAAGGAGTATCTGGATTTGCAGCTAGATTGATAATTAATCAGAGATCTGTTGAGAGATACCTCCAAAGACACAAGATCACTGAGGAGCAATTGTTCCAGCTTCCAGATACTGCGAAAATGGATAGAAGAACGAAAGCGTTTAAAGACTTGGGTGTACATATTTTTGATGCTCAAGGCAAAATGCGTCCGATGATGGATGTCCTGAATGATATTCTTAAGGCTTCTGAAAAATTGACTGGTGAGAGTGAGAGGAAGTTCTTGACAGTAGCTTCTCAATTCTTTGGTGAGCAAGCTGGAGCCATGATTGAGGCTCTGAAACTGATGGAGCGTAATGGCAAAAAGGGTGCAGAAGCGTTTGAAGATCTGGTTAAGTCCATTGATAAAGGAAAAGGTGCTTCCAGGGAAGCTGCAGAAGCATTTGAAAACACTGCTCAGGGACTTGAGACATTCATTCAAGGTACTAAAGAGACGATTGATATTTTGATGGGTGAGACAATTGTTCCTACGATGATGTCCTTCCATAAGTTGTGGAGAGATATACTCAATGCAGTTTTAGGTTTTGTTGAGAAGAATCCTGTGTTGGCCAAAGCATTAGGTACTACTCTAGCAGTGCTTTCGAAGATTCTAATTGTTGTTGGAGGATTGGCATTGGCTCTTGGTGCAGCTACTTTGGCTTCGGTTTTACTAGGCAAGGGATTGGCAGCTGCTGGAGGATGGGCTGGAGTAGCTAAGATAGCTTTCAGTTCTCTGTCGATGGTTCTCAAGGGTCTTGGAGCTGCAATGGGGGGCATTCTCCTCACGATGGGTCTGATGTACCTTGGTATGAAGCTCTGGGCAGCTATCTGGGATAAAGATGCGAAAGGTATATTCAAGTCCATTCAGAATGTCCTTACGGATATAAAGCTGGTTTGGAGGGGTTTTGTTGATTGGTCTGATGGAGCTTCAGATGATATTGCGTTATTTGATGCATTGAAGGAGAGAAATCTTGATGGAATAGTGATGACTCTGCTTCAGTGGAGGGATCGTTTAGTAGCTTTCTTCGGAGGTATGTGGGAGTCAGTTAAGGAAGCTTTTGTTCCGATAGCCGAGGTTTTTTCATGGCTTTCCGATGCTCTTGGTTCGATCATAGATTATTTCCGAGGATTCACGAGGGTGATTAAGGTCACAGATATTTCAGATCAGATTCAAGGGTGGAGATCTTTTGGTAGGATCGTGGGGCATTTGGCAAAAGTAATTTTTCCGTTATTGCTTCTCCGTATGGCAGTATTGTTGACAAAGACTTTGGTCCAGACAGCTGCGTATATGTCTCAGGGTGCAGTACTTCTTCTGTTGAATGCACGAATGATTCTGTTTGCGGCTCTGATTGCTATTGTAGTTGCTGCGTATGCAGGTCTTCTTGTTCTGGCTAAGAGGGGTGGTGAGAAGCTCGGACCTTGGTTATTTGAATCAGCAGAGAAGGCGGCAGCAAAATTAGCTCTGCTTATTGAAGGAGTGAAGAGATTTTTGGGTGCTGCTGCTGATTGGGCTTCTGCTGCCTGGGATAGAATATTTGGTGGTGGTGATGAAGCAAAAGCCAGGATGGATATGGCCAGTAGTATGATGAAGGGTGCTTTCACTGTCAAAAAGGGTGAAGAAGATCTCATGAGAAGTTTGGTAGCTGCACAGCAAGCAGGATTGTCTGATGTAGTAGCTAAGAGAACATATCAGCTGCAGGAATTGAGAGCAGGTAGAGATCCAGAAGTAGCTGGGAAGCAATGGCAGATGCTTCGAAGGGAACAGTTGCAGCGAGAAGGTGCAAAGGGACAAGCTCAGCGTGGAGAAGGGGCAGGGATGTCTCTAGCTGGAGGGGGAGTACAGGTAGGTAATGTCGTTTTTAATTCTAAGGAATTGAGTAGGGAAGATATGAAGAAGGCTGCTGATATTTTCTTTGAGGAAGTAGAAAAGAAGCAGGATGAGAAGAATGAAACGGAGTTTTATCTATGAGTGGTGTAACAGGTAGACCCGTTACTAAGGGATGGCTAGCCAGGGTTTCTGATGGAGAAATACAGGCCGTGTTTACGTTTCAATTCAATCCGTCAGAAAGAACTAGGTCTAGGGATATTGAATACACGATAGTGTCTCCGGTAGGTTCGACAGAGCCTACAGCCGAATTTAGATCTGTTTCAGGTACGCGAATAGTTATGACTTTGCTTCTTGATGCTACAGAGAATTACGATGAAGATAAGGAGGGTGTTGGGGCTCAATTGGCTTGGCTAGAAAGTTGTACAGAACCTGATATTGATAGATTCAATGATGATATTGGTCAATTCATAGCTCCAAATGAATTAAGATACGGCATGGGTAAGGATTCATGGAATGTTGTGATGACTCGATTTAATCCTCGTGAAGTGAGATGGAATAAGTCAGGATTCACGACACGGGCATATGTTGACATTGAACTCCAGTCTACATACAGGGATATAGCTGCAATTAAGGCTCGATTGAACAGACTCAAGCTTCTTCGTTCTAAGGTTGAGACTGGTACTGTTATAGCAAATCAGTGAGGGTGACATGACAGTTTTTGGTAACTCACGATATCGGTTCGGGAATACTCAGCAGATAATGGATAAAAATGGTGATGTGAATGCTGTTCACATGCTTAGGGATACTACGCAAGATCCAGTTCGAGGTTCAAAAGTATACCAGCTTGGTGCACCAGATACTCTGGAATTTTTGGCCTTCAAGAGATATGGTGATGCGAATAAGTGGTACATTTTAGCGGATTCGAATCCACAGGTTTTCTTTCCATTGGATGCAGTTCCAGGTAATGAAATAGTTGTGCCTCCAAAGTCTGTAGCGGCAGTTAAATGAGTATACGTGAACCCATATGCATGATGTGGGTTGGGAAGAGACAGCTTCCGCAACAGCTTATCCGTCGTTTGCGACGAGTTACGATCAATTTCCATGAGAAAAAAGCTACCGCTGGAGAAGCATTGTTTGATGATACCGATACGTTCATTATGGATTCGAAGATGTTCAGGAAAGGTACTCGCATAGCTCTCATAATGGGTTGGGTACATGAATTCATTCCAGTGGGTCCATTCATAGTCAAGAGCTACGGAATGCAGTTTCCGGATTCAGGCGATCCGAAATTTTCTTTAAAGTTTCAAGATCCGTCTCACAAGATGAATAAAAAGCAGAAGAAGAAACGACATCTTGGGACTCCTGAAATGATCATCAAAAAATTAGCTCTGTCGCATGGATTGGGCTACGATATTGATACGATTACAGGATTGGAATTTACTGAAGACTTTCCTTTGATTCAGGCCAATGTTTCTGATGCTGCTTTGATGCAGAGATTGGCTTTCAGGTATGGGTATGTCTGGGGAGTAGAAGGACAGAATCTGTACTTCAAGAAACCTGCGGATTTAGAGGAGGAAGGTGTTCAGGAACATGATGATGTTCCAGTTTTGTCTTACAGAATGAATGATTTTTCTCTTAAGAGTTTTATGCCTGACATTAAGTACTCGAAGGGGGGTAAGCGTAAAGCAAAGAACGAGCTTACGGAGAGTCTTGATGAATTGGGCAATGAGATTGAGGGATCTCTAGGTGAGTTTGGTAAATTCCTAGAGGGTAAAGCTGACGATATAAAAGAAATATCTCCTGAATTGGGAGATCTCATGTCTTCATTGAGTGGTCAGGAACCTGATGATGAGTTTGAAGAGTATGGTGAGTCCAATGATACGGTTCAAACGCAATCGGTAGTCATTGATTCAGCCAGTGGTTTTGTCGAAAAGATTACGAATTGGGTAAGTCAACAGGGTTCTGATGAACCGAATGAAGAATCAATTCCAGGGAGTAAGAGTGGTGCTGCTACTCCGTCAACTGAGGAAGAGGCTCAGAGGCAAGCTGCTGGGAAGATAATTGCTGCTTCTGAGATAATTACTGGTAAGGCTATACCTACGATAGCTTCGATGAGATGGCGTCCAAGAATGGGGGTAATACTGGCTGGAGTAGGCCAAAGATTAAGCGGTAAATATCGAATAAAGGGTGCCTTGCAGGAATATACCGAAGATGGCTTCAGAACTGAGTTGGATGTAGCCAAGCGCACATTCTATCCGGGTCCGAAAGATAAAGATAAGATCTCGAAGGAGTCAGAATCCCAGAGTATGGGCCAAGATCCAGGAGCTTCGAAACCAGGCAAAGCAGATACTGCTACGGGACCTCCTCCAAAAGTAGAAGTGTGGATAGATTCTGCAGCAGGTACTGCCAAGAAACATGTTATTGATGGGCAACCAGATCCAGAACCTGGAATTCAGAGTATTTCAGGTGGTGGATATACAGATGAATGGACTCCCGAGTAATGTATATGGATTCAGAATTTGAGGAACGATTTAGAGGTCGGTATTTCGGCAAGTATCGAGCTTGGGTAACGAATCGTTCAGACCCTAAAGAATTGTGCCGTATACTTCTCAAATGTCCAGCCGTTTTAGGTACTGAAGAAGAGTTGGGATGGGCTTTACCAAGCCCAGCTGCTGGAGGTGGAGTCAATACTGGTGATGTAAACATCCCTCAGATAAATGACATCGTTTGGGTAGAATTCGAGGAAGGGGATCCCTCTAGGCCATTATGGGCTCCAGGCATGTGGACTATTCGTGATGGTGAGAATACTGTTCCAAAGCACGGTAGAGCCCAACCAGATACTACAGACTATGCTCGACGCGAATATGGCAATGTTCCCCCGTCTCAGTTTGAAGGAACTTATGGTAATAACCGTATAATTGGTGATGTTGCAGGAAATTTCTTAGAGCTAGATGCTACGTCTGGTGCAGAACGGGTTCAGCTCTCGCATCGAACAGGTACTCGTATCGAGATGCAGAGTGATGGTGGATTCCAAGAAGTAGTAGGTCAGTCTGCTGTACGACAAATTGGTGGTAAGCATAGTGTAGAAGTAATTGGTCAAGAAGAGTGGTATGTAGGTGGAGAGAGGACAGTCACAGTAGAAGGTTCTGTTACAGAAGAATACAAGGGCAAGGATTTTAATCAGAGTTTCAAGAATAGGTCTTCGTCAGGACGATCAGTAACGGAAACTCTTTCAGGTAGTTTCAGTCAGACCGTTGGAGGTACTTGGGATCTGAAGACAATTTCTCAGATGGGTATACAGGCTGGTGGACAGCTTAGTGTAAATGCTGCCCAGAACATGAGGTTGTATGCTTCAGAGAATATGGAGATAATTGGTTCTAATGCCAATGGTCAGATTTCTTTGCCACCGGTACTCAATTCAGTATTGATTCATGGGTATAATGGTAAGACTGTAGTTCAAGCTTCAGATATTACGGGTGAGATTTTTGTTCCTCGCATAGAGATGGATGGCATAACAGGATTTTTGGACTTGTTTGGTGGTGTTCTTGAGTCGGGTCAAATTGAACTCGGAGTGTCTCCAGGTGGATGGAATGTATTTCTAGGAGGTACTAGTCTAACGGCAGGTACAGAAGCTGTCATAAAAGGTACAACATTTTTGAGTTCTTTGTCTACGTTGACTATAGGTTTGCAGACGTTTCTGACAGCTATGGCTGGAGATGCTGGATTGGCTACGGTTGCTCCGACTACGGTTGCAGCAGCTACGGCTTTGAATATTATTGTCGGGACATTCATAGGTCAGTTGACTAATTTTCCGTCATTAAAGGTATTTACTGCGTAATGTTGAGTAGAATAAAAAATGTATTGCCTAAAGCTAATCTCCAGTATTCAGAAGATATTGTAGAAAGAAGAAAGGTTTTGATAGAGGCATACAAAAAGGAGAAAGAGAATCCGAATCTTAGAGTAAAATTGTTGTTGATATCTAAGACCTTGAGGTTGCTTCAGTCTCAAGTGGTGTTTGAGAATATCAATAAGGTTAAGGCTTTGGCAGTGTATGAGAAGGACCGGTTGAAAAGAGAAGGCAAGGTATTGACTGATGGCTGCTGAATGGATTGAATTTGATCCGTCTGCAATTTTTCCAGATGAAATGGCAGCATTAGTAAGTGCTGTTGAAGATACAGTAGATGCATTGGTACCGGCCATTCAGTTACTTGCTGATGCGGTTCGTGTAGCAGCTTTGTTTGCCCAGGATCTGGTAGATGCTCAAGAAGCAGTCATATCGGCTATGCAAGATGCTATTTATCAAGCAGTTCAGCAACTTACTCAGACAGGAATATTTTGGACTTTTCATATGCCCGTGTCTTTGGCAGGTCCTATAGAGCCGTATACTTGGTTGAATGATTTGGCTTTGTCTTTTGATGACAGGATGGATCCAGAGAGACCAATTTTGGTTACACCTGCTTTTGTTGGAGCAGTTGCTGTTGCAGTGACTACGGTTGATTATGCTGATCTGTTCAAGCAGTTTCGTGCTCTATTTGATTTGTTCAATAAGCTCATAGCCAGTGCTGACCAGGTAGATCATTGGTATGATGATGACAATCCGTTTGAGGTAATTCCTGGTGTAGGTAAGGCTCCGAATTGGGGAAATATGACTTTAGTTGATGTGATACCTCCAATAGCAGACTTAGTTGATTTACTTCTTTCTTTTGCAGATTCTATTTCAGCAGCTAGGAGTGGATTATTAGATGATTTTGCTGATTTCTTGGATCAGAAGGCAGCTATTTTTCAGCAAATTGCTGACCAGATAGAAGAAATTCTTGATACATTGCTTTCGTTATTAGATGTGTCTGGAGCATGGCTGCTTCCGATATATGGAGAATTCGATACAGAGGACATAAAGACTTTGCTTAGAACTGCTGAAGGAGGACCGTTGGGAGTGTCTGGAGCTTCATACACTGCTGGTGTAATGTTCTTGGCTACAGGAGGTACGAGTTCGTCAGTAGCTGCTGATGCTTTGTTTGATTTATTTGGATTGGCAAAGGAGGTAACGGAAATATGACAGATTATCCTAGTGGAATTGCCTTTCCGTTTAGGTTCATTGCTGCTGGTGGTGTTGGTAAGGCTTCTGGTGCAGAAAAGATTGTGTCGAATCTTAAGGCATTGGCTTTGTCTGCTCTTAGGGAACGTCTGATACGTAAAGGCGTAGGTACTATTGGATATGAACAGGTGATGCGTTCTGGTATAGCTGAAAGAGGGCCCATAATTGAGGGAATAATACGAGAAGCGGCGGTAAGATATGAGCCCAGGGCTTTGAATTTAGAAGTAGACGTATATGAACGAGAAGATGCTCAAAAACAGAAAGCTACGATAGTGAAGATGTCCTTTATATTTAAGAACACAGGAGATCCTGTTACAATGAGTTTGGAGCTCACTTAGGAGGAAGCCATGCCGACTGTGGAAACGTTATCTGGGAGTGTAATTACAGTGGACATGGGTACCAGAGACTTCGAGGGGTACCGTAGTGATGTTCTAGATGAAGGTGGGCTGGCAGATACCTATGCTCCAGAATGGACAGATCGATCTGAATTAGATTTGGGCGTGGCTATGGTTGAAGGTTTTGCCTACATGGCCGATATTAATTCGTATTATCAAGATCGTTGTGCAAATGAAGCACTGTGGCCGGCCATTACTCAACGTCGATCGATAATCAAGCAGTCAGAGCAAATCGATTATACTTTGAGATCAAATGTCAGTGCTAGTGTAGAAATGACATTTGTCTGTAATGCTGCTGGAACAGTTCCGGCTAAAACTTCGATAAATGTAGATACCAGTGATGGTTCAGATTCAGCGCCTTTTGAATTGGAGAGTGATTTTGTTTCTCCGGGAGCTGGAACATATACTGGTGAGATTGCTCTTCATGGAGTAAGCACAACGGATTCTCCTTGGTCTAGTGATGGGTCACCGGACCAGCAATTCGTCCTTGCAAGCTCGCCACTAGCCATGAATCCCGATGGCACATCAAGCCTCGAAATATGGGTCACAGCAGGGCCTACGACTCTCTGGACTCAAGTCAATAACTTCCTGGAGTCTGGTCCAACAGATGAAGTTTACCGTATTGAGATTGATGAAGATGATGTTACTACGGTTATTTTTGGTGATGGTGTAAATGGCAAGAAGCCGCCAAGTGGAGTCAATAATATTTCGGCTACGTATCGAGTAGGTGGAGGTACAGCTGGAAATGAAGTAGGTATAGGTAAGCTCACCAAGTTAGGTGGAGTATTTGCTTTTGTTGATTCCATTACAAATCCGGCCAAGCCTTCTGGCGGAATGCCCAAGGAATCGATAGAGGAAGCCAAGGAAAATGCTCCGGCTAGTCTGAAGGCTTTAGATAGGGCTGTTACTCATGCTGATTATGTAGCTTTGGCCAAAAAAGTTCCTGGGGTTATGAATGCTTTTGCATACCGTGGTGATGGAGCTTTTGATGAGTACATTATAGTCGCTGCAGGAGGTTCCAATCCAGTTCCAACAGGTAATTGGGATCCATATACTGAAACGGGTTCAGGACTTTTAGGTGCAGTTGGAGCATATATCACAGAGAGAATGACTACTCCGGTTATTCTTCATATTCGTGCTGTTGAGGTACCCCGTATTAATGTCAAGCTTACGGCATACCTTTTCAATAAGGTTCGTAGGGTAGATGCAATCAGAACTGTCTCAGAAGCTGTTGAGGCAATGTTTAATCCAGCAACTCAGGATTTCGGAGGACAGATGCCGATGTCAAGGGTTTCTGACATAGTTGAAGACATATCTGGTGTTGATTATATGGATTTGCATAGGTTCCAGAGAGTACCATATGGCCGTCAATTGGTTACTTCGACTCCGGTACCTTGTGATATTACGTTCACAGATCTCATAAGTGGACAAGCTGCAACGAGAGATCGTTGGACGGTGCAGTTTTACAGTACTACGAACTTTCGTGTTTATGGTGAATCCGCTGGGGATCAGTCTAATGTAGGAACATTGGGAACAGTGTATTACGTTGATGATGAAAGCCTATCGTTTTTAGTAAATGCTGGAACAGTAGATCCAACGGCTGTAGAAAGATGGGAGATAGTAACTGGCTCATATTTGGGAAACATAGATCCTGATTTTGATGAGCTTTGTTTACTCTTTAATGATGAGATACAGTTAACGGTAGTAGGAGGATTGGGGTAAGCGTGAATGGAATTAAGCAATCCATTATCGATATTTCAGCTAGACAAGCTAAGACCGCTTCCTCTAGTTGTAGATTTTACTCACGTAGACTTGCCTGGACCTCTTTTGATTGGAGAAGTTCCAGCGGGACATATTGTAAAGAATACAGTAGTATGGATTAGGGAAGCATTTGATGGAGGGTTAGAAATTACCGTGGGAGATCTATTAGCACAGGCTAGATTACAGACTACAGCTGATAATCAGGCAGAGTATGTTGATCATTTCAATGTAAATAACGTACATGAGTACGAAACCAATACCGACGTGTATGTGTTCTTTCCAACTGGAACACCTACGACAGGACGTGGTAGAGTAATTGTGTTCCTCGACTAAAGAATGTCGAGCACAGAAGGAGTGAAATCATGGCATGGTACGAGAAGATTAGAGGAATCATTGGGAATTTGTTCCAGCTTGACGGGCAAGATGGACCACAGATTAAGAACAATAGTGGAGTTATCGAAGCAAGAAATAACGATGACTCTGCTATGGCGTTGCTCAGAGGTACGGGTATTCCGTCAACAGGGTCTACCCTAGACGATCTACCAGATTTGCTGGACATGAGAGGTCGGGTAGCTGACATTGAATATTCATTCGATGGAGCCTCGCCTCCGTCTCCAGGTACGAATACTGATAAGTTTGGATTCGTTCATACGTCCGGTGGATCCTATACGGCTGGGGATGTTGTATATGACAATGGAACTGCTCTGATCACAATGCCGTCGAATGTTGCAACGCATTTGACTTCCAGGTCAGCAGTAGCAGGTACGATTTCTCTCATTGCCAACGGTGTTTATGCACGCCAAGGTGCGTCATGGGTACTGAAAGGGGATGGAACTCCGACACTTCAAGGTGTTGAATTGGCGATTGCCGTTGATTATGATTTCAACGACACTACGGTTAATTCGACCACAGTGGTTCCCGATGGAGCAATTGTTACGAGGGTGACTAACTCAGTTACTACTGCATTCAATGACGTTGCTGCAACGCTTCAAGTGGATATCGATGGTACGAGTGATGAGACTGTCATGGCAACTACCGATTCCAAGCTGAAGAATACAAACGAGTATAGTGTACCTCAGCATACAGTTATCACTTCAAGTACTACAGGTACTGTTAAACTGACTGTAAGTCCTGGAACTTCTACTGCTGGTGCTGGACAGGTGATCGTACACTACGTGACGCCTTACGCATAGGTCAGTAAGTGGCACTTAGATGGGAGAAACTAGCCGGGACTCTTGCGTCGTGGTTTGGCCTAGGCGGGGAGGAAGAAGTTGGTATAGGCATAAACGAATCCGGGCACATGATTTTTAAAGATGAGCATGTGTTCGGTACTCCCACTTTGACTGAGGTTATGGAAGGCGGTACAGATCCAGGTAACTATTTAGTTAGTAGGAATACGGGTCAGCTTATGACTAGTCGTAATGATGGAGAGGTATTGGTTCACCGATGAGCTATCATGATGTAGAGACAGTAGGTGGAATCCATATTCCGTATAATTGGGAGTATGCAGATCAGTCTGCTAGGGAAGGCGCTTCTGGGTTTGTTGCTGGAGATGTTGGTAAGTTTGCTCGGCAACTAGACAATAATTCGATTTGGATGTTGACTGAGGTTTCTCCTGCTTGGATTCAAGTTTCAGGCGGAACTAGTGTTCCTGCTCATGCTCCAACGCATAAGAGTGGTGGTTCTGACGCAATAAAGCTCGATGAACTTGCAGCCCCAACAGACAGTACGGATTTGAACGCCAGTACTTCAGCACATGGTTTGATGAAGAAGCTTGGTGGTGGTACGGATAATTTCTTTAGATCTGATGGTGCTTGGGAAAAGCCATTGCTTGCTGGTTTAGGTGATACCAATCTTTTGTCTCTAGCCGATTGGGATTACCTGAAATATGATTTGTCTTCTGGTAAGTGGATAAATAAGCAAGGGAGAATACCTGAGCTTGCTTTTTCTCAGCAGTCGTCAAGCTACACTCCGAGCTATGCAGATCTTTTGACAGATGGTCCAGTTATTGTCATGGATACGTCTGGGGGGAATCATACAGTTACGTTACCTGCTGCAGATACTTTGCCAGCGGATGGTAGAATCCATCGAGCTTGGATACACCATACGGGTACAGGCAATAATACGTTGACTGTTGTGTGTAGTGGAGAAAATTTCCAAGACGGTTTGGCATCCCTCAAAGTATTAAAAGGCAAGACCGTTCAGCTAGGTGGATTTAATGCCGGGTCTGGAAACCCTGGGTGGATGCGTATTAGTGACATGCTCACAACGCTTCAAGTACGAAGGGCAGCTACTTGGGCTGCGTTAAATTTTGCATCGCCAAATCCAATACCCTGGGATTCGCAGGACAGAGAGGACAATACAGATGTTTCTGAGTGGACTTCAGGTTCTAGGATCTATGCCAGGTTTCCAACTACATTTGAAGTGAGCTATGCTTTTTCAATCGATAGTAGTGGTGGTTCACCTTGGATTATTGAAGCATGGATCAGGAAAAATGGTTCTGCTGATATTCTAGGGTCGTATCTAAGAACTGGCAACTATTGGGATGAAGATCAAAGTGCCAGTCTTCCCCCGTTGTCTATAGATTTGGAAGTAGACGACTATTTGGAAGTGTTTTTAGATCACTCAGGTTTATCAGGCAGTTTAGTTGAGGCCATGTTGATGATAAAGACTAAGGTGTAGCAATGACTGAATATCAGTACGTGAGTGTAAGTCAGAAGCCAGCTCTTCAGTTGATATTAGATTCCGTATCGATGTCCGCTATGAGCAATAAGAATTTGACTGACATCTCGTACCATCCAAGAGAAGAATGGCTGAAGATCTGGTTCGATTCCGATTTGAGTGTAGGGGATAAAGCCATCCTAGATGATGTTGTGAGCAATGCGGTTTCAGTTGGTTCGAGCTGGCGTAAAGAAGTTGGTTCCGAGTACTTTGAGCTGTCTCCGTCGGAAAATCAAGGGTGGGTGGTTCACGGTGGGCGTATCAAGTTCAATAAGGTGTTTGGTAGTGTGCCAAAGGTTTCGATCTTGACCGCTACAGGCGATGGTACCTTTGATCTTACAGTATCGCAAGTAACCAAGAATTATTTTGACTTCAAAGTCAGGGCAAAAGTTCGTGGTAGGAGTTCTTTATCCAGTATCACGTTTGATTGGGAGGCAGCAATATGACTACAGGCATTTCTCCAGCCGCATTGTACTGTGATGCACTTAAGGTGCATGATTTTAGAGATCCAGAAACTTGGCAGAGGAAACCAGCAGAGGGTTGGACAACGAAGGAGTCCACAGTTGTAGGTATTACGTTGTCAGGGAATGATCCGGTTTTGGTTCAAGTTAATGGTCATGGGATGTCTACGGGTCACAACGCCAAGTTTATGAATGTTGGAGGTACTGAGGAGTTAAATGGTAAAGCTTTCAAGGTTACGGTTGTGGACGCAGATAATTTTACCTTGGACGATACTGATAGTGCAGACTTCTCGGCTTGGACTAGTGGCGGTGATGTATTTTGTAATAACTATGATAGTAGTTTTGTTATCGTGCCTTCGAATGGCCAAGCTATCACAATCCCCGAGGTAGAAGTAAAGATTTCCAGCGACACGAAGATGCACAGTCCGTTGTTGGCTACTCAACGGAAAAAGGATTTAACGATAGTCAAGCAGAGTGTGTACAGTAGTTTGGATGACTTCCTAGATAAGTTCACGTCGTTTAAGGAATTAAGTCTTACTCGGTACGAGCATCCAATTGAGTTTCATACTTACGAATTAGATCAGCCTGTAGTTTTGAGAAGTGCAGATACTCCGTCTGGAGCTTTGGTCCCGTATCTGTATAGTATGGAGCTGAAGATACAGGATGATCAGCCATATAAGGCTAACGGTACCGGTATTGAGTATATGGCTGTTAGGTATCGAGGAGTAGGATTTTTTATTGACCAAGAATATGTTTCTGAGTAGGTGAAGAGTGATTGGAGTAAGCCAAAATATTGTGATTTGTCTTGCTTCGAGTAATTCTTGGTATGGAAGAGCTATCCGTCGAATTACTCAGAGCAATGTGAACCATGCTTTTGTAGCGTACTACAGCCATGTGCATAAAGGCTGGCAAGCTCTTCAGACTGATGAACGTGGATTGGTTGAAGTTCCAGTAAATTCTTTGAAGTATGAATACAAGGAGTGCTATGAATTTCCGGACTTAAATTTGTTGATTGCAATTCCCAAGTGCAGACATCTCATAGGAGATGCATATGACTTCTTAGGCATTTTAGGATTTCTTTTGAAGATATTTGTTTGGAGATTAGTTGGACGGAGGATAGTAAATCCTTTGCACAAGAAGGGGGAATTGTTTTGTTCTGAGTTTGTAGTCCTTTATCTGCAACGGGTACAGGGCATGTTTGAATGGGTTATGAAGGTAAAGCCGTCTGGTGTAGCTCCTGGAGGAAATTCTAAAGATCTTGGAGTTCCGTCGCTTCGTGAGATGTTCATTGCTCATGATGGAGTCAAGCTAGTGACTTGTCCTTTTGGTGGGGAGGAAGGGAAGGATCATGCCTTCCAGTGATTCACGTGCACCAGAGAAACAGTCGAATAGCTCGACTCGTGTTGAAATAAAGAATCTCAAGGAACAGCTTGAGAAGAAGGCTGATGATACTCTGGTCAGGACAATCTTAGGGGCTCATAAAGAGGATATCAAAGAAATAAAGGAGATCGCTTTGATTGCAAAAAGAAGGGCTGGTAAGCATGTTTGTACCCAAGAAGACAGGCTCAAGGAAGTAAAGAGAACAGCTTCTAGTTGGAGTAAATATTTTCGGGCAATTTTGATTACAATTATAGGTGCAGGAATTGTTCTGGGAACATTTCTGGCTAGGTTGCATTTTACAAAAGCTGATGATGATGAGGTTCAAGCTGTTAAGAATACTGTCACTGGGATACAGAGTGATGTCATTGAGGTAAAGAAATCTCAGGTTAGGATAGAAAAACAGTTAGAGCCAGAGGCACAGCTTGAGCTTGAGAAAAAGAGACTGGAGATGATGCGTAATATGATGGACGAGTATTTCGTTGAAGCAGACATTCGTCCAGTAAGAAACAGGAGAAGAACTAATTGAGTATTGAGGGACAGGTAGGTATTGATATTATCGATTTGTTTCCAGTATGGCAATTGGATGGCTATACTAAGAAGTCGGGTGAGACTTCTTTTGATGTCACGCTTTGGAAAGATGGAATAGTCAATTCGGCTACAGTTACGATTACTGAGACTATGAGTTCGGGCATGTACGAGGCCAGATTCATCCCAGATGAATTAGGTTTTTGGTATTTAGAAGTAAAGATCCCTTATAACGGCCAGGTATGGAAAGGTGAGTACAATATTGGTTTAGACCATCCAGAAGCACAGATGAATGTTGCTTACGATGATGACACATCGATTCTGTACATGAGTGTCTGGATGGATAGAGAAGGGGAATCAGTTGAAGCAAGTGAATTGGTTTCATGTGAAGTGAAATTGTATGATGTAACTGGAGATTCGTTGTTGTTTACGGCTACTAGTAGTACAGTTAAAACAGATGGAAGATTCCATCTGCAAGAGACTTTAGGATTGGTGTCGGATAGGACATACAGTGCTATAGTTGAGGTAACAGATTCTAGGGGTACTGCAAGAACGTATCAGGAATTTACGACGATAGGGTAATTATGGCGGTTGCAGCAGTAATGAAGAACAAACGGTGTCAGGCTTTGTATAGGGCTTCACCAGGACCCGTTCCCCCGCCAGTATATTTCAATGGAGAGATTGAGATTCCGGCTTCACCGACGATAATGGTAGAAGATGTTGAGACTTTGCTCATAGATGAAAGCCTCACAGTCGAGATACTTCCAGATCCAGAGGTAGATACTGAAACCTTGGTTGTGATAACACCATGTGAGGAGGACTAGATGTCGAGTCCAGTATCAGCAACATTCAAGATCAAAAGACATGCTCGTAGACCATATTTACGATTGTTGGTGAAGGACTCTGATGGAAATCCTTTTGACTTCACAGGGGCTTTGAGTGCAAAATTTCAGATGAAGAATTCAGATGGAACGATGGTGATCACTGATGGTGCTGGAGAGATAGAATCACCAGCTACTTCGGGAGTCCTGAGATATGAATGGGAGCCTGGTGACACCGATACTGCTGGTGACTATTATGCAGAATTTGATGTGTCATATGCTGCCAGTGATAATCTGACTTTACCGATTGATGGGGATTTGCTCGTTAAGATAAAAGAAGACGTGAACGATGCGTAATTGGAGGGATATATGCCTAGTGTAAGTATTGTCATTGATGTAGCTGGGAAGCCTCCAGGAGTTCCAGGTGTAGGCAGGGAATTTCCCTTTTCGGATATAGAAAGCTCGCCTCCAGAAGTTACACTTTCGTTAGACGATAATACTGGGATCACAGAGTATTATTGGGAGATTGTATATCAAGAGCCAGAGTGTTCTGCTGTTCTTGATGATCCGACTTCAGCTACTCCGAAATTTACTCCGACAGCAGGGTTTCCAAGCACATATTTAATCCGGTGTGAAGTGAATGGTGGACCAGTATTTGGTACCAATGCTATTGGGTTTTGTACACAGGATCTGGGTATACGGCTTCTTGCTGCTGGCGAGGGATTGGAGTTTGGTTCTGCAGGATGGGTAGCTGCGTACAATGCAGCCATGAAGGTTCTCGATGGATATGGTGGAGCATCCTATGACCATACGTTTGAATCCGGTTCAGTTCCAGCTCTTGATGAGTGGGTTCAAGAAGTAGATATGGAGAATTCTGTTCTTTCGGGAATCTTTTTGTATATCGAAGTAGTTTTAGACTCAGGCTCGAGTACGAGCACTGATATTGAAGTATGGAATGGTGATCCTAGTGGTAGTGGAGAACTGATTTATCAGAAGTTAGCGAAGGATTTAGTGGCATCGGATCATGAAGATCCGAATATTTGGTGGAGTACTAAGGACTTTTTAGAAGCAGGAAAATTTTGGTTAAGGCTAGACAATCATGGAGCTGGAGCTTGTGAGTACAGTTTCAGAGTCAGGTTTAGAGGAGACGTTCCGTCTTCATAGGAGGAAGTTATGTCCTTTGGTTTCATAGTAGGTGATACGGTTGAGGTTGCCTTCACGAACAAAACGATTCAGGGCGAAGTAACACGTATTTCGTCTAAGACTGAAGACGAAGTAGAATGTGGTGTTGTTGAGATTAAGCGTCCTGGTGGAAGTCATATAGAGATACAGGCCATTGAGGGTAATTTCGATCATATAACAAAGGTGGTGTAAGATGCCTCTACCAACAAAGCTAAAGACCTATAATTATCATGTCAATAATGTTTGCACAGAGGCTACGGCTGAGGAGACTGCTGAACATGCTGTGTGGCAGCTGAAAGAATCTTTAATTTCTTTTAGTCAGTGGTCTGGTGTAGCTTCATGTGATTCGACAGCAGTAAAGAACATAGGTGATGGTGGAGATCTAGATCTATGGGATGATTGGGCTAGTGATATTGTTCACGGTAGCGGTGCTCACTCATGGATCGTTCTTGAGAATAGTGTCACTGGCGAACAGCTTTGCATAGATTGTCTTGCTACTTGGCCTTACTTGGATGTTGTTTATTCTGCTACAGGTTCGTTTGCAGCAGATGGAACTACGTCTTCTCGTCCTACTGATACAGAATCTGTCTACATTATCGATGGTAAGCAGTATGTTCCAACGTCAGTTGATGGAGTAGTTGTTAATGCCATGTGTTCTACTGATGGCAAAATAACTAGAGCCTGGATGTACATGATTGACGGGTCCACAAAGGGTAGTTTTTTCTTTGGACTTGAAGAGCCAATAGGCGTACCTACTCAATGGAATGCATCAATTCCACGAGCCCTTTTATGCATAGATAGTGCTACTGGGCTTTCGGCTGTTCCAACAGCACAGTCACCCAAGCTTTCAGATATAGATGGGACTTCAGAAAAGGTTCCGATGTATTTAACTGACAGCACGCCATATGAGGGTTGGAACTATGCCTATTTGACTACGGAGTGTTATCATCAGTGGACTGGCGATCAAGGCAATGCGTGTTATGAACCGAATGTCAACATGGATTGGAATGAGGGCTTTCCGATGACAGCTTTGGGCATGTTTAGAACAACGTCACCCAGGCAAGGTGGGATGGGTGCGTTTCAAGATGTTTATGCAGGACCAGAACAGCATCAGTCGATAACGACATATCCAAATGACTCGACATATCTTTGGATAAAGATTGGCGGTTTGGTTCTGCCATGGAATGGTTCGGTACCAGTGGAGTCACCGTAATGGCACAGAGTGAAGCAGGAAAAGTAAGTAATATAACAATGGGGCAGCCCCTAGGTGGAACTAAAGATCTTGGTCCAGGCAAGGAGGCCGGTTTGAACCAAGGGATTACCGGTATAGTTCCTCCAGCCACAGAGCCAATACGAGATCTTCCGTTGTTGACGAGAAACGAACCAGCGTAGGAGTAAGATGCCAGGAGCAGGAATAGGAAGATGGGGTCCAGCAGGTGGTGTTAGTGGTCCGCCTACTGGATATTCATTGGCAGATTTTGACTTTCAGGTGAAAGCTTTAAGTATTGGTTCATCTATCAAGATTACTTTCACTACTCCAGCTTTGTCTTATGCTCCTGAATGGGATAGACGACTTAGAATTCTGAGGAAGCAAGGTGAATGGCCAAGGTCTTGGGATGATGCAGATGCAGTGGTATCGGTTGACGATGTTTTTCCAGGCCCGGCAGAAGCTGATCATGAATATACAGAGACTGATTTAGTTCCAGGTCAGATTTATTACTATGCTATGTACGAGCTGAGAACAGATGGAGCTTGGATTTTAGATACTGTTGAGGGCAGGAGATCAGCATATCCCTATGATCGATGGGGTTTTGCTGAATATTTGTACAATTCATTTCCCCGTGGTTGGAGAAGAGCAGATTCTCGTAACGACAATCATTTTCTGAAATTCATTAGTATTTTTGGAGCTCTATTAGACAATATGAAGACAGATACTGAACATCTGCTATCTCTCTTCAGTATTGATGATATTCACATTGATTTGCTTCCGCTTTTGGACCAGAAGTTAGGTTGGCCTACGTGGTTTGCTGCACCAGGATTACAGCAGAGGCAAGATACATCCAGAGCAGTAGGTTTATACAAAATTTTGGGGCGTACTCTTGCTTATGAGAGAATTTTTGAATGGCCTACGTCTTGGGATTGTGAGGTAGTTCAAGGCTGGAAGTATGTTTTCTTTAGCAATGGCAAGTATGGGAGTACGACTCCTGATCTGTCTACAGTAGCGAAACAAGATGAAATAAAGTCCAAGATGGGCCATATAGATGACTTGTTGAAATATACGAACCACAATACTTTTTGGCATTCTGTCAGTGGTTTAGGTTTTTTCTTGACCAAGATTCCTGGAGTCTCCGCTGAAATAACGATGGAAATGATTTATCGTTGTTGGGAACTTCTTAATTTTGGTATGGCCACGTATGTGAATCCTCATTTGATGCTGGTCATGTATGATGAGGAGGTAATGGGACCTCCAGTTGATGATTGGGAGGGTTCAGTTTCCTATGCCGAAGGTCCGTTTGAGTTTACTGAAGAAGACTTGGGGTATACTACGGGAAGTGTTAGACTATTCCAGAGCAATGATGCTCTTAGTGTTTCGACAGATTTGGGTGATCGGACATTTCACAAAGATTTGGAGTATGTGTAATGGGAAAGATTTTGACAGAAAATGGTCCTCGAATCCTTGATTGCCATCAGGGCATAGTTCGTCAGGTATTCAATGAAAAATGCCTTCGTATAGTTGGGGAGTGGTTTGATAAAATTCGGTATCTAGATGGATCTGTGGAGTATGGAGAACATGGTGAGTTTGAGTGGGGAGACAATCAGATTCAGAACACTTTTGCTACGTTGATAGCGTGTTGGGCTAGGGCAGAGTCCGGGTATGATCGTATTAATTATTTTGCAGTAGGTTCAGGTCTTGTATCTTGGGATACGACCCCGCCTACTCAGCCATATACAGATACAACTTTGACTATGGAATATTTCCGTAAGGCTATAGCTCAGTCGAGCATCATTTTTATTGACCCGTCTACGAATATTCCAACTGGTGGAGTTCCAAGTTCTAAGATAGAGATCGATGTGACTTTGCTTACGACTGAAGCAAACGGTACGATGCGTGAGTTTGGGTTGTTTGGAGGAACAGCTACAGCAACTTTGGATTCGGGAGAAATGGTAGACTGGATTGTACATTCTAGAATTGATAAAGATTCTTCGATGGAAATCGACAGGAAAGTACGAATCGAGTTTGAGACAAACTAGGAGATAAACAATGGCAGGCAATACACCGAACGTAAGTTACACCAGTTTTGATTGGTCAAAGCTGAATGATTTGGTTGTGCTCCAGCAGGGAGTTCCGATTCCAGATAATGATTGGAATGAGGCGGATGCGATAGCTTTAGCCAATATGACCATGTTGATTGCCGATGTATTTGGTGATCTCCGAATACAGCCTCATTCTGGAGGCAAGTCTACGGGTTTGCCATACGGAATAGCTGAAGCTACTTCACCGTCATTGAATTTTGAAATTCAAGCTGGATGGGCTTTAGTCAAGGGTGTTTTGGTCCCTACAGTTATGGGAGACCCACCTACAGCGCATGATTATGAAGACGATACCAATTATATCTGTAGTGGTACGATTACGACAGTTTCGTCTCCAAATATTACGGATACAGATAAGAATTGGACTACAGATTATAGTCTAGCAAACTGTCGTATGAAGATGACTTCGGGAGCTGAAAGTGGGAATACATTTACGATTGTTTCCAGAGTATCGGCAACAGAATTGCAACTTTCGAGTGTAGGTTCAATAGCTCCTACGGATACGTACATCATAAAGCCACCTGTTCTGACCACAGCAGGTTTGTTGGGAAGAACTGATGAAGTCTATCTAGCCGTATGGTGGGAAGACATCAATGAGAATGAAGATTCGTCCATAGTAAATCCAGGTCTTGGTGTAGAAACTACTCACAGATCTAGACGTCGATGGTGTGTACGTGTTGCTGAAGGTGGGAGTACTCCGACATCGAGTACCAGGCATGGATTTGGTTTCCGTTATATGACATTGGCTACTCTTGTTAGAACGGGTCTGAATATCACTGAGGCCATGATTACGAATGAAGATAACATCCTTGGCCGAATAGACATGATTGGTCCAGATATTAAGACGTGGCTGGATGAGTATTATGCTGAGCCAGTAGCAATAGACCAAGCTGCTTTGACCCCAGCAGAAACTGGTACTCATACAGGTTTTAGTAGTTCAGATAATCTAGTTGATAGTACTAAGTCATGGACTACAGATGAATGGGTTGGTCGTACGATTGTAAATGTTACTGATGGATTCACTGCTAGAATTACAGCAAATACGGCTACTGGTGCTACGACTGAGAATAAGAAGGGTGGTTCTGAACGTGATTGGGATAATGGAGATAGCTATCAGATCTTCGAGAATGAATTTCAGCTCACAGGAACTTTTTATGTAGGAAAAGGCCCGTCAGGTACTGCGGGAAGATATTTCTCAGCCAGAGATGCGAATGATCCTGGTGAAGGTTTCTACGAAGGAGTTGTTCGTGGCAAAGGTAGTGGAGTTTATTTCGATGTGTATGATAGCACTAATACGACTCTTTTGAATCCTGCTGTAGATGCAGATGATAATGGATTCTATACAGATCCGTATCTCAGGGCTTATCGTGATGATCGTCCAGCTTCAAATTATGAAGCAGTTATCAATACTGGTACAAAGATAGTCTGTTATCAGAGGAAAGCTCGAAATTTACTGTCTAATGAGCCAGCATATGCTTTCCCTCTAGCTGGATTGACTCAAGAGTGGATGGTGTGTTCCGGCATGGCCATGCGTCAGTTAGATGGAGATCCAGATACGATTTCAACTGGTGTTTTAGCTACAGTTCTTGAAGATTTGCTTGCGGTTGCGAATGATCGTGTTCGCAAAGATTTGGCAGATACAATAACAGCTTCTCATACGTTTGATAGTGTTTCAGATAGTAAAGGCCAGCTTTGGGTATCAAAATGGGTAGGTATGGAGGCGAGTACTCCATATGATGGATTTGGTACAGAATACTATCCAGATGCGACATCAAAATATGACTATTCAAATAATAATTTTGGATTCTTGTTAGATGAAGTTGGGGATTTCGTTTTCTTCAGTGAATTTTTGCCCTCGGAGTATGAGTCTGGAGAACGTTTAGTTATTCATTCGTATTTCAGGCTGAAAAATGCAGAGACTGCTTCTAATAAGATTTATGCTCGATTGCATGCTGATATTTTTTCAGACCATGACACAGCTGCTTCTGTAAGTGATACTCGTTCTGTACCTCATAACATCGGTAGTAATAATGCTGCGAATACCGTTCATGAAGTAATTTTCGTAGTGAATAATTCAAATCTACGTCCACTAGATGTATGTAAATTCAGGGTAATGCTTTACGATGTGATCTCTGGAGATGCAGTCACAGAAGCGATATATCTTGGTTCCAGGGTTAGATATAGGGCCAACAAAATTGCTCAAGCGTTCACTTCCTGGCCATCAGAGGGTTAGTCAGTAGTTGTACCCTTCCGATCTTTAGTGTAAGCTTTAGTTATTACGCCATTGTCTCAGGCTAATGGGACGGAAGGAGGTTAGAGCGGATGGGCCAGATGCTACGAAAACTGGACATCATTGCACTGACTGCAAGTAAATCTGCAGCAGACAAGCTCGCAGAATTTTTGCAGAATGCAAAAGCAGACATAGTGTCTGCAATCGCAGGTGATACGATTTATCATCAAGGGACTTTAGATGGGGACACGACCACATTAGCGGATGCCACAGTTCTGGCCTCTGTTATAGCCTTAGCGAATGAGCTCAAGGGTCTTTTGAATACTCACTTGCCTTCGACAGGTAATGGGGGTGTTCATAGAGCTGCCAGTGCGGAGGAAATCACGTCTCCAGATGCAGACGATCAAGCAAGTGCGAATCTGCTTCTTAACGAAATGAAGGCAGATTACAACACGCATTTGTCGGAGTCTGGGGTTCACGTTAATGATGATACGACCAATACAGTTACAGCAGCAAATGCAACTGATTTGGGTACATCAGTAACGTTAGTGAATGACATCAAGGCAGTTTACAATGCTCATGTTATCGTGAGTATATCAATGGGCTTTATTCAGTCCTAGAAGGTAAGGAAGGAGAAATAAAATGGCAACTTTGCAAGTTGGTTACAACATTTTCAAAGCCCCGACTCAGGCCGGGACAGATGATGGCACTCCGGGTGTTCTGCAGGCAGAAACCGCAGTAACCGGAAAGCACAAAGTCAGAGTTCAGAGAACTTCAGACAGCAATTATTGGAATAATTCGACTCCAGGTTGGCAAGCTGGTGCTCCTGCCGAAGCTGATGAGCTGGATTTTGTGGGTTCTTATTCTCCCAGTGGAAGAGGAATCGAGAATTCAGTCCGCAGGTTGGAGATGAGATTGCCCCAAGCAGTTCTGGACGGTATTACCAGTGATGCAGCAATTCTAACTGTGTACGGAACTGGTCTTACGCCAGCTGGTGGTAAGGCTATTACAGTAGATTTCGCTTCTCTGTAGACATTCTGTAAGTTAGACATTCCTTAGACATTCTTTTAGACATTTCTAGACATTTGTCCGATAATAGGTGTGTAATTTCAGCAGGAAGGATGGGCTATGGCTGAGAAGAAAAAGAAACAAGTCACAAGGGGTGGTAAGCTATCCCAAGCTACGAGGAAGCAAATTAGTAATAGGGAAGACATGCCTGCATCGGCTTTTTTGGTTCCGAGTGAAAAGAAATATCCGGTCAAGAAAAAGAATCCAAAGACAGGAAGATGGGAATTTGATCCGAATCTGTTATTAGCTGCAAAGAGGAGAGCAGTTACCCAGAGAGATCCTGCCATAGCTTCCAAAGCAGGAGCTTTATTGACCAGAGTTACAGGAAAGAAGTAATTTTTCGATAATTCTTGTGTTAGACTATCTTGTAGTGGATACTAGGTGTGTCCTGAAGATTTGAGTGGGCCAATGATTACCAGCCGATTTGGAATAATCTTGATGAGTCCTCATCGCCCCAAGAAGGATTGTTCTGTCACTTAAATCTTCGGGATAGCTTTTAAAGGAGGAAATGATGGAAGAGACATGGACGTTCGTACAAGAGAAGTTGTTGGTTCATTGGCCATTTTTGGCATTCGTCATTGTGAATTCAGTTCTTGCCCAGATTTTGAAGACACAAGTTCTGACTAAGGACCTCGCAGCCAAAAGCAAGACCGTCTTCTGGCTCCGTAGAGTCATGCCTTTACTTCTCATACTCCTGGGCCTAATAGTCGGGGTACTGTGGCCTGGAAGCCCGTCTCCAGGGGTTACAGAGCCCATGCACAAGGCTTGGTACTTCATGGGAGCTGCTTGTGTGTCGATAGCTGGGTACAATGCTTTCCGAAATTGGATAAAAAGGAAGTACGACATTGATCTTGGAAGTAATACTGAACCACCTAAGGGTTAGTCACTGCTTGACAAAACCTTAAGTATATATTAATTTCTCCTCATGCCTTATTTTCGGGGCAAATTTTCCATAGAAGTAGGTATGTAAATGGTGACGAAAGCCCTAAGAGGTGCACCGGTACCACGTGACAAGGCTGAGAATATTGGCCAAGATTTCATGATCAATTGCCCAACGTCTTGGTCTTTTGCTGGTTCCATTCGAAGGAAGAAAGAAGAAGTAGGGAATATTGATATTGTGGCAATCCGTGGAGATTGGATACTTGAGTGGTTACTCATAAAGTTTGGCATGTCAGTAAAGGATACTCCAAAGACTTATGGAAAAGTAGAGGGTGTGTACATAGATGTCTATTTGGCTGAAGATGAAGATTGGGGATCTCAGATCCTACGATGGACAGGACCAAGATCTTTCAATTCCAAATTACAGCTTAGAGCCAAGCATAGGGATCTTGTTTTAAATCAATATGGTCTGTTTAGCATCCGTGACAGGAAAATGATTGCCGGCCAGACTGAAGAAGGAATATTCCAAGCATTAGGGATGTCTTGGATCCGACCAGAGGATAGGGAATAATGAGATTATGGCATCAGTCATTGATACCTTTTCTTCCTAGACAGCAGCTTTTAGGGCAGCATAGAGAATGCTGTGCTCTTAGGGGAAATGGGTGGGACAAGAAACATTCGACTGTAGATTATGCTTTTAAGTATTCTCCGTTTCGGTTGTTTGAGTTTCATCTTGTTGTCATGTATGAGATGTTGAATCGTAATTATAATGTTGAAGCTGCTTGGTTCAGTCCATATTACCGCGGAAAGAATTGTTATCCGTGGTTACCCAGAGAATGTTGGGCTGCTGATGGTGCTTGGATAGGGCCAGGTAAAACGGTTTATTTAGAACATGATGATGAGTACCTTAAAGAATGTTTAGAGAATCTTAAAGGTAAAGGGATAAATATTTGTGCTGCTGAATTAGAGGACAATAATGAGATCCAGATTCAGGATGTGGGATAAGACCTTTGGTATCAAAGCTGCTGATAAGACTCCTTTGCAGAAGGAGCATCGAGCACAGCTTAGAATTCCTTATTGGGATTGTGAAGAAAACTATGAATTCAATTTTTTACCGAAACCCAAGGAGAGGGAGAAGATTCGGTGTGAAATAGAAGTTATTTATACCAGTAGAATTGAATATGTTTCAGAAACAAATTCCAGTACAGTACCAACATGTACAGAGGGATATCCGATTTATAGGTATGCCCAAGATGTGACTATTGGAGCAACAGTGTAGGAGTAGATATGAATTTATTTGAGTTGCAGGTTCGTATTCATGATATTGCCAAAGCTCATGGGTGGTGGGAAGAACCCTGTGAAGATGGTACGCTTATATCTCTAATGCATGCTGAACTTTCTGAAGCTCTTGAGTGGCTGAGGAAAGACCCAGAAGCTAAGTCAGATCACATCCCAGAATTTTTAGGTGTAGAGGAGGAATTAGCTGACTGTATTATTCGTATTTTAGACTTCGCTGGAGCCAAGAGGCTAAAGGTTATTGGAGCTATGTTGGCTAAGATACAGTTCAATGATACACGTTCTTATAGGCATGGTGAGAAGAGATTTTAACTGATTTCTTTACATCAAGGATTTAATACTCTATTATCACCGAATCATTTCATTCTAAGAGCAATAAGAATGATGTGGTTGCAAGGAAGAGGAAACATGTTATTATCTCCAGACCCTATCGTATCTGTTAATAGTTTATCCATTCCTTTTCCGCTATTAATAGATGATGCTCCGGTAGGGTTTTTTATTCTCAAAATTCGGAGGATATCGTGTCAGATCTAGAGATGATCTTGTCGAATCCACAGCTCAATGACCGAGAAGTCAGGATATTGATGATCATATATTTGAGGCAAGAAGATGGAGAGTTTGTCACCAGATCTCAGATTTCAGAGAAAACAGGGATCAGCATTTCAACTGTTCAGAGATGTATCAAGTCACTTCGTGAGAGAGATTTGATTCATGTAACTAGGTGTAGCTCACAGAATTGGTTCCACGATCTAGGCCCAGTACTGGAGAGAATACGTTCTGTGCCCATTCAACATGGTGACCGGGCAGAACCGATGGAAAAATCTTGTCTGACCATTCAACATGGTGACCATTCACAGCCTATTAGAGATATATCTATTATTAAGAACATTGAGAGTGGAGAAATAAACTATAGAGATAACGTATGTTTCTCCGAAGGAGAAACCCCCATGCGCGTGAAGAATAAGAATAAAAATCTAAGAAAAATCATTTCGGATGAAGAGACTTCTTTCCAGAAAAAGAAAGAAGAGAAGCAGAAAAAGAGGATTGTTGAAGGTGGGGGTAAAGAACGTACAGTAGCCAAGAGTAACCAGAAGATCAGCTTTGAATCCAAAGAACCTTCGGAATACAATGGCAACGATTTGTATTATCTTATCCAGAAATTATGGAGGAGAAACAGATGGAGGGGGAATCCTACGCCATTCACCAGGAAAGATAGAAAACAAGCCAAAGGATTAATAGAGGAGCAGAGCCCAGAAATAGTTGTGGAGTATTTTCAGTATGTGTTCAATAATTGGAATGACATCAGCCGGAGGTACAGATTTAAGGGCATGCCCAGTTTAGGACTGCTATATGGATTCAGACGACAGCTTCTTCCAGAGGCTTTGAATCAAACTGAAGTAGCAGTAGGTTGGGGAGCAGAATACACAGGTTCCCAGGAAGATCCTGACGCTTGGGAATAGAAAGGCAAGAGAAATGGGATTGAGTAAAGCTACGCTAGAAAGATGCAAGCATCTGACTATTGTTACAAACGAGGATGGAAGCTTTCAGATCACCGTTACAGATCCGAGATTTGATCACAGGGTTATGGATACTTATCGTGCACGTACACCGGTAGACTGTGAGAGAGTAAAACGTGCATGGACAGTTAAGTTCAATATTCCGAAGGAACTTGTTTTTGACAAGACCAAGGAAGATCCCTCAGAATACGAGAACATGAAAGATACATCTCCAGGAATTAAGAGACCAAGCCAAGTTCCAGATGAGAATTCAGATGATACATTGAATATTAAGTTACCGAAATCTGGTGAAGGGGGGATGTCAACGCCCACAAATGTTGATTATGAGAAAGGTACGGTTGAAGAAGTAGTTGAGGTTGAAGATGAAGCCGATATTCGGAGTGAGACTGAATAAGTTTGGTCTAAGTTGGAAGGAATATTTGGTTCTAGGTGGAGTAGTCATAATACTAGTCCTTTTATGGAGGAAAGAATGGCAGAAGTCCATTGGTCAATCAAAGAATTAGATGATCAACTTTATACCTATAAGGCCAATGTTGTTCGTGTTGTAGATGGAGATACTTTAGTACTCGACATAGATTTAGGCCGACATATTTGGGACCATGGTGTGAGGTTGAGAGTATTGAATATCAATACTCCAGAACCTCGTGGTGATACTAAGGCTGAGGGTTTAGCTGCTAGTGAGCGTACAAGACAATTGGTGGAGTCTTCGAATAACAAGGTATATGTGAAGACTCGTAAGGACGACAGCTTTGGTAGAGGATTGGGAGAGGTCATTCTCAGCAATGGAATGAGTCTAGGTGAGGTTCTTTTAGAAGAGGGATTTGCAGTCCCGTATATGAAGTAAACATGCCAATAGAACTAAGTAAGAAGCATCTTTTGTACATGAATATCGGAGAGAACTTCTGGGGAGCTTCTCTTGAGAAGTTTAATCATGCCCAGAATGATGCAGTAAAAGTTTATTTGTCTGATATTGAGCAGAATATTTCCAAAGGTAAGGGATTGTTTATCTGGGGGAATAATAGCGTTGGGAAGAGTTTTGTTTCTGCAGCAGTGTGCAAACATGTTTGGAAAGAGTTTCGAGTAGCTTCATATTGTGTTTTGTCCACAGAATTGGCGGAAGCATGGCTTCCGAATTCATTCTTTCCAGCACACGAAGATTCAGATGAGCTGATGGTTGATAGAATAGAAGACATTAGGTTTTTGGTTATTGATGACATTGGCAAGGAACACAGGGCAGGAACCGGATATTTTGAGACGAAGCTTGGAGCTTTGTTGAGATATAGAGCTCGGCATAAGAGGGTAACGTTTCTTACAGCCAATATGGGTCCAATAGATTTTGGCAAGATTTATGGAGCTTCAGCAGCGCAATTGGCAATGGAATGTATGAGGCCACGTGAATTAAAAGGACCTAACATGAGAAAAGGCAGAATCTAGAAGGAGATGACATGGAAGAATTTGCTACATTGAAATTGACACGACCCTATATGCACGGATCAGCAGTAAAACGACTTCAAGAATTCGGGGATCAACTTGGATTTGATTATGGAGATAATGACGGAATTTTCGGTTCAGATACCAAGGATTCTGTTGTTGCCATGCAGGAGAATTTTGGTCTAGAGGCAGATGGGGTATGTGGACCGAAAACGTGGAAGGCAATACTGAATGCTTTAGACAGCAATTACACTGGTTTTGATGAGAATGATTCAAATGCTCTGATAGTAGATATTCGTGGTATGCATCCGCATCCGAAGTTGTACAAGTGTTCCAGGGAATGGAGTGATATTGAGGGGGTTGTCATTCATCAGACTGGATGCAAAATGCCTCTGAACCCAGAGAAATGGGGCCGACTCAATGCTCATATAGGAGTAACCAGGGAAGGGCGTGTTGTTTTAGTAAATGATTTTAAGGATTGGATTTGGCATGCTCAAGGTTTAAGTAAGAGGAGTATTGGTATTGAGATAGCAGGAAATTTCCCAGGTATTGAGGGAAATATGAAAACACTGTGGAAGGGCGGTGGAGGTCCCCATGCTTTGACAGCAGGTCAGATGGAAGGTCTTGAAACAGTCCTTCATTTGATTAAGGCTGAGTTCATGCTGGCAAGGGTTCCCTGGAAATATGTCAATGTTCATAGGCAGAGTGCACCGTCTAGGGTAGCTGATCCAGGCAGTGAGATTTACAAGAAGATTGTCATTCCTTGGATGGAATTTTTAGGTGCTACAGACGGAGGTCCTGATTTCTTTACAGGCAAAAAGAAGAAAGGAAATCCGGTTCCGAAGGAATGGAACCCTAATTACAAATATGGATACTTTCAGAGATTATAGGTGAAACATGTCCAATTTATTACAGCTAAATAGTGAACATTTTGATAACGAGATTCAGATGGATCTTGTTGAGATAGGTTGTGCCCATAAGATTGGTGCATTTTCTATGGAGAGGATGAGGTATGAGAAGACCAAGTCTGCTATAGGAGATGAGATTATTTATCGATTAGTTACTCAGATGGTTGCAGAAGCTTTGACTCCTAAGACTGAGACAAATACCTTGGTTGAGTTTGATAAGACTGTAGAGGTAGACCTCCATATGGAAACTGTTGTACCCTTGTCTTGGTGGCAGCATTTTAAGAGGGATTGTTTTCCCCAATGGATGCTGAAAATTTGGCCAGTGAAATGGGAAGTGAAGAATTCTGTTGAAAGGAAGAAGTTCATATTCAAAGGCAGAAAGAAAGTAGATGTGAAAGTGTTAGCAACGTATCCCAAGTTCAATCAAGTAGTTCCGGATTTAGGTCATTCTGTAATAAAGGCACATGTTTTAGGCTGTAGTGATGTTCCGATGAATGGAACGTGTGATGTCGAGGTCACAGAAATAAAAGAAGGAGAGACAAATGGCAAAGAGTGAGAAGAAAGCACCAGTAACGGTTAATAGAAATGTATCCCTGACTTACGTCGAGGGTAAGGGATACGACATCGACATGGGGAGCATGAGTACTATGGACTTTATTAAGTTCATAGGTACCGCTTCTGCCTCGATAGTTAAGATCAAGGATCTAGCCGAAGCCGAGAGAGAGTTAGTGCTTTCTTTCCAGAAGGCCAGGGCAAATGCTCTAGAGGAAAAAGAGAAGGATTCTGCTTCCCGCTCTGCAAAACCGAAGGCAAAGGTTACAGAGAATTCTGGCAAGGATACTCCGAAGAATGACTAGACCTAAACGCTACCTATTGACCTACTTGTGGACGATTCCTTGTGATGTCATCGTGTGGCTTATGCTTCTGATCATGTGGGGTTTATGGGGAACGAGGTTGCACTGGCTTGAAGGTGTTTGGTTTGAATTTAAAAGCAATTCATGGCCTACCAGAACATGGTACAGAAAACGTGACAAGAATAGCCACTTTCAGACCAATCCGGTAGAGGATCAGCCCCTATTAGGTCGATGGAAAACTTGGGGAGGTACGACACTAGGCCACGGAGGATTTTTAGGCCCTGGCAGAGCTGGAGGTGAAGGCATAGATACCAAGATAGAGGGTCATGAACATACTCATACAGAACAGTATGAGGTGGCTATGCTTGTGAACTTTCTTACCCAGCTCATATTGGTTTCTGCACTTCTGATTACAAAGCAAGATCCGGTTTGGATAGTACATCTTGTTTTGTGGATCTCTGGTGGGATATTTTCCTATGTGTGCAGCATGTTCCAAGCAGTGCTTCGTGGAGAGGATGCGTATCGGGGTAATATCAATGAGGAGTCGGCATATGCTCAATGGAGAGATAACCAATGAGCCAGCCCCGATATTCTTAGTTGATTACAGACTTCTGCTTGAGACGAAGACTCGGTTCTTTTTTTCGAGAAAGCTCACTTTGCATCCAGAAACTCCTGCTTGGAGCAGAAGAAATTGGGAACACAATATTGTAATTTTTTCTGTAGGGTCTAAGGACAAAGATGTTGTCGAAAGATTATTGAGTCCATACTTCAGAGAATTCATGCATTTTAGGTCGAGCACAGAATTTTTTGTTTGGGTTCAGCTATCTAAGTATATCCGTAGAGTCATCACTGATGATCCAGCTTTATTGGGCTTGGATAATGTTTACAAGAGTTTTGGTGGTTGGAGGGAGAGAATAATCTAATGGACTTGGAACGAGCACTGATCTCTAAAGTTCTTTTTGATAAATGTTATTCAGATGCAGTTGACGAACATATTGTAGAGGAATTGTTCGTAGAACATAGGGAAGTATGGAAATGGGTAGTTGAAGAATACAAGAAACATGGAGATGAACCTCCGGTAGACTTCCTAGAAGAAAGATGGCCCCAATTTGAATTTGGTATGTCAGAAGGTTCAGTTCCTTTTCTAGTGGAGGAATTGAAGAAGAGACGTGTTAAAAGTCTTATTATTGACAGTATTCGTAAGCAAGGTGATTTGATAAAGGCTAAAGACCCGATGGCTGCCCTTGATGAAGTCAGGACTTTGCTTATCAAAGCCGATATGGAGACCAGACCATCGAGAGATGTAAATTTGACTGAGAATCCCCTTGATAGAAGGAAGAAGTATGATGAGATAGTCAATGCTGGTGGTGTTACGGGAATGCCTTCACCGTGGCCGCCTTTAGACGAAGAGACGCAAGGATTTCACCCGGAAGACTTGATTATGTTTGCTGGTAGAGCTGGAGTTGGTAAGACATTTACAGAAATGGTTCTTGCCAGGTATCATTGGTCTTTAGGATATGTACCTCTTGTGTTTTCTCGTGAGATGGCAGTTTGGCAAATTATTCGTAGAATTGATGCGATAAATGCAGAACTGCCTTACAAGAGATTTAGAGGAGGCCAGCTATCTTCAGATGAGCTTGAGAGATGGATGCAGGCCCTGAAAGATATGGAAGGAGGTACTCCATTCTGGGTCAGTGGAGATGATGATGTTTTAGGGGTATCGGGAATTGAGGCCAAGATAAAGAAATACCGTCCACATGGTGTGTACATTGATGGAGCTTACTTAATTGGTGACGAACGAGGAGCCAAGGCGGTTTGGGAGAAGTTTCTAAATGTCTGTTGGGATTTGAAGAAATTGGCCCGTCGAGTAAAGCTACCGATATTTGTTACTCATCAATTTAATTTATCGGGTTTAGGTGAGAAGGGAACGGCAGACACCATGAAATTTGGTGATGTCAAGATGTGGTTCGATTTAATGATAGGTCAGTACCAAGATGAGAGCATGAAATTGAATAAGGAAATGCTCTTCAAGATTATAAAACAGAGAGAGGGTGACGAGGTTCAGTGGGTATCTGAATGGGACTTAGACAGGATGTGTTTTGGCCATAAGAAATCAGGGCATGATGACATCCCAGATGAAGCAGAAGAAGATCCGGCAGTAAGATATTAGGAGGAGCTATGGGACGTGTGATAGATAAACGGTTAGAGTATTTGTCGAGAATAGGTCCGGCCGAGGTAAAGAGATCTCAAATTCTAGAGATAGGCATGTATGATCCTGTTGTAGACGAGGCTTTAAGTGTGTGGAGAAGAGGAAGTGCAACATGGGATCAAGTCATGTCTTGGTTAGTTTTGGTGATTACTAGGGAAAATACTGTTTTGTCAGACAGGTTGTTGAGGGCATTGAAGATGGTTAATGAAGATCAGTATAAAGAAATCATGGGTGAGTGATGGCTAAGTATGTAGAAGTAGAAGAAAAAGATCTGCAGATTCTCATAGAGTGTATCGAGTATGTGATAACTCGATATGAAAATGATGATCCAGAGATGTGTGAATATCTCAAGGAACAGTTAAGTGAAGTCTTGCGGCATGTCGATAATGAGACTCGTGGAGGTAAAGTTGCTTCAGAGATCGATGTGGTTCTAGGTGTTATTGGAGGACATGTAGATGGAGAAGGAGAACGTGATTGAGGTTCTCAGACGTTTAGGCGTGTCTAATATCCAAGTTCATTCGAAAAATATTCAGTGTTCATGTTTCTTGGCTAGGTGGAAGGCCGGACACGATTCCAATGCTTCTGGGAATAAGTCTTCAATGGGTATATCTATATCGGAAGGTGATGTGTCAGTAGTACATTGTTTTAGTTGTGGCTTTAGTGGGACTTTGCTCCATGCAATTACTATGTATGGAGCTTATTCTGGTGAAGACATTAAGGAATTGGCCAAGTATGTAGTCTCTTTGGAAAAGGGAGACATTGATGCAGTACTTGATAAGATAGATCGATTAGAGGAGGAGAAGAAAATTCAGATAGAGGTATTAGATGAGTCATTTTTAGATGATTGGCCTCCGATGGCTCATAAGTACTTAGTGAATAGGGGTATTTCAGTAGAAACCCAAAAAGCATGGGGTTCTAGATGGGATACTAATCAGAAGAGAGTAGTCATTCCAGTAAGGCTGTATGATGGTGCTCTTATTGGGGCCGTAGGACGACAAGTAGTGAAAAGAGGGCCGAAATATTGGAATTATGGGAACTTCAAAAAGGCTCAAGTATTGTTTGGAGAGCATTTGGCTAGGAAAGGGGATCCCTTAGTCATAGTAGAAGGGCCTCTGGATGCCGTTACAGTGTGGCAAAGCTTGAGAGGAACTGAGTATAGCGTTGTAGGTTTGATGGGGTCTGAGGCTTCACGAGTGCAGGTTCAGCGTATAATGGACCTGACTGATGAGGCTCTGCTGTTTTTTGATAATGATCCAGCAGGGATTACGGGTACGAGGAAGCTGTCTAAGGTCTTGGAGAAGAGAATAGATGTACGATATGTAAGATATGGTCGGGATGAATATTCAGCAGATCCGGCCTCGCTGATTTTGTCAGGATGTAGTATTATAGACCGATTAAAACAGGCTTCTGTTGTGGTATGGAGGTGAAATTATGAAAGTACCAACTGTCTTGATGATCTTGACTGTGCTGTTGCTTTGTCTAGCAGCATATACAGCCTGGGGTGAAGGTAGGAGGAAGACTATGATTGATCTGGTCTTCGATGGAGCTCAGATTGAGTCAAGGGAAAAAGCCAAAGAGGAGGTAAAAGACGTAGACATCAGATCTATAGTGGATCTCGAAAATTTATGGTCAAAAGATGATGGGGATACAGATCTTTGGATACGATTTGTTAGAGGGATTTTGAGATCCCGTCAGAAGGAGAGGATAAACGGAACAAAGTACATTGATTGGGAAGCGTGTGGAGAGGACATTCCAGATGAAGAGCTATACGATAGAGCTACCACATGGGCATTGTCCATAGTGACTTCTTTAAAGGAAGTTGAGGAGCAGTTTGGAGTAAAGATTAATCCTTGGGGAGCATTTGCAACTACGGCCAATGAAGGTGGATTTAATGAATGTAGTTTGAACTATGCAGCCAGAAAATGGGCTTCTCAGCATGTAGGCCGAGAATTAATTGAGGAAACGTGGAAGGGAAAAACGGTAAAAAGAAAGGTCAATAAGAAAGTAGTAGAGAGATTTCGATTGACCTATGACCGAGATACAGTCTGGAAGATTATCAATCATGAGGATTATGCGGATGCTTATGTTTGGATAACGACTAAAGGCAATATCAGAAAAAAGGTCTATCTGAAGAATAAGTTTGATGGTGGTCCGTATCAAATGAGGTTTTCAGTTAAGACAGTTTCGAGAGAGCAATTTGATTACCTGCTGTCGATACATCCTGGAGTATATTTGGGTTTGAAGGAGATGGCCCGTAGAGCAGCAGAAGCTCAGAGATGGCATAGATTAGATGATCCTCATGCAAGACCGTGGGCTATGTGGCCAGGATATAAGTCACCAGCAATAAGTCATAGGTATGACAGAAAAATCAGAAGTGTAGCAAGATGGCTTGGTGCCAGAAAAAATGAGATCTAGAATAACCTTGCTTGACAAAACTCTTTAGATCTATTACCTTTGATGTATCCCTAGTATACTATTGTAGGGACAAGAAGCGGAATACCCGCAGGAGGAAACAATGCCTGATTGGTGTAACACAGGAAAAGATGGAGAAGCAGCTTTAGAAGAGGCACAGAAGAAGGCCGCAGCAGCTAGAGAAGGTCTCTTGAGGAGACTATATCTACCAGCAGATGCGTCATGCTACATAACCATGTTGGATGATCTAGTATCACCGTATGATTATGAAATGCCTTTTACATTTTGGGAGCATCAGCTTTACCGAAATGGTAGTTGGAAGAATTGGTATACTTGTATTCAGGGAATGAAACATCCTGATACAGGTAAGTCGATGTCATGCCCATTGTGTGAGAGTGGTGACAAGCCTGCTTTTATGGCAGCTTACACGGTGATTGATCATTCCAAGTGGTCGGATAAGCAGGGCAATGAACATGAGCATGAGGTGAAGTTGTTTGTTGCCAAGTCTGCTGTACAGAAAATACTCCTTCGTAGAAAAGAGAAGTTTGGGGCTTGGAAGGGTTGGTATGGGGAAGTTATGAGATTAAGTTCAGATTCTCCCAATACTGGAGATCAATTTGAGTGGGAAAAGCAATTGAAACCTGCTGATCTCAAGAAATTGACCGGGGGTAAGTTCAAAGACTTTCCAGAACCTCCAAATTACATCGATGTTTTTGCTCCGAAGACTTTCGAAGAACTACAGAAGGTAGTCAGTGGTCAGCCAGAAGAAGATTTTGGTGATGGTGGAGAGGCTGACGACGATACGATTCGATACTAAGTAAGGAGAAATAGTGTCCGATTTTGTACTCAAGAAGGAAGAGTTGCGTCCTTTGATTGAGAGAGTAGTCAATTCACAAGAATTGGGACTTGATTATGAAACGACTTCTGTTCATCCGAGTGAAGAAGCTCCGAAGCATCATGACAAATTGATGGCCACGGGGTTTGGTGTAGCTTTTTCTGATGGGTACAGAAAATATGTTCCGATGATGCATGTTGATAGTGAGTGTTTCACTAGGGAGGAAGTAGATTCACTGTTGAGAGCAATTCTGATGGATAAAGATAAGCAAGTTTGGGCACATAATGCCAAATTTGAGCAGATGGTATCGAGATCCCTTGGATATGATTCAGAAGCAGCGTGGAGATGTTCCATGCTTCTGCAATTTGGTGTTGGGTGGAAGCTTCCTGGCAATGATGGATTGAAATTGAAGTCTGCTGTAAAGCATTATCTGAATCATGACATGAAATTGTTGAAGGATGTGATTCCTCTAGGTCTCAGGGCTCATGATATTCCAGCTAGAAATATTGCTGACTATTGTAGCGATGATGCTTTTCAGTGTTTGAGATTAGGCCATAAGGCTATGGAACGTGCAGAAGAATTGAATGTAGTAAAGCCATTTATTGATCTAGAGTGTGCGTTTACTCCAGTTCTTGTTCATATGTTGGAAGTCGGAATAGGTTTGGATCAGTCTATGTTGGATGAGATGCATATTAGACTGAAGACTAGAGTAGATGAGATTTCAGAACTGTTTCTTCAGTTGACTGGTGCTGAAGTTGGTTCGAACAAACAGGTTTCTAAGAGATTGTATGAGGAGTTGAAATGGTGGCCGAGTCATGGGTTCAAAAAGGGTAAAGGTGGTTGTTACAGTGTAGATGTAGGTCATAGGGAGAAAGTTAGAAAATGGTTAAGGCCAGGAGATGGTCTAGCAGCTATGGATCTCAAGGATGAGCATGCAGAGCTTTCTAAATTGGTTTCGACTTTTACTGGCAAATTGAATGGACATGCTCTGAAATATGATGATGGAAGAATAAGAACAGATATTCGTCAAGTTGGTGGTGACACAGGAAGAATGTCATCATCGAATCCGAATCTTCAGCAGATACCCAGTCATGGTTTAGGATTTGAAGTTCGTAGAGCATTTGTTTCAGAAGAAGGGTGGACGATAATAGATGCTGATTATTCTCAGATGGAATTGGTGTTGATGGGGCATCTCTCTAGGGATGAGAATTTACTCAAGGCATATCGTGAAGGGTTAGATCTTCACCAGATGACAGCAGATGCTTGTGGAGTAGCCAGACCAGCAGGAAAAGTCATAAATCTTGGTTTGATTTATGAGATGGGTCCACGGACTTTAGCCCAGAATTTGAAAGTATCTTCTTTTGAGGGGAAGAGAATATGGACTGCGTGGCATGCAAAATATCCAAGGGTAAGGCAGTACTGTAATAGGATGCACGCATATGCCAGGAAGCATGGCTTTGTTAGGACTATTACAGGAAGGATACGGATGATTCCGCAAATTGATTCTAATGTTCCAGCAATACGAGCATATGGTGAGAGACAAGCTAGCAATAGTCCAGACCAAGGTTCAGGAGTAGACATTTTGAAATTGGCTATGAGAAATCTATATCGTGAATGGAAAGAACGAGGAGTTCTATTCGATTATTGGACTGGTGAAGGTAAGGTGAAGATACCGTTGTCAGTACATGATGAGATTCTTCTAGAAGCAAGAGATGATTTCAAAGAAGAAGCCAAAGCAGATCTCAAACGTCATATGGAGAATGTTGTTGAGTTAAGGGCTCCTTTAACAGCTGAAGTAGGAGAGGGTCCGAATTGGGCATTTGCGAAGGAGATAGCAGCCTAGGAGGTTTTGATGGCCAAATGTAAGACATGTAAAGCACCAATAATTTGGGCAGTAACTGATAAAGGTAAGTCTATTCCTTTGGATATGAAGGGTGAGAAGAGATATGTATTGGTTCCAGCACAAGGTGATAGAGATCCAGTAGTTGAATTGAGAACTACGTATGCAAGCCATTTTGTTACGTGTCCTGATGCCAAAGAACACAGGAAGAAATAATGAAGACTTGGTACAAAACAGGTAAGGAAGCTGAGGAGGAGTTATGGTCTCTTATAGCCAAAAGATTGAAGCGACAGCAGGAGTATTGGAATATGCTGGAAGATTCTGCCTATAGTTGTCCACCGCAAGGCTACGATGATTTAGATATTGATGATGATTATTGGTATGGGAGTTTATAGATGGTTTGGACTCTAGATAGTACGTTGAATGTACCAGAATCTTTTATGACTCCCGATCTGTTGGAGAAGTTTCAAATAGGTAGGGGAAAAGACAAGGTACTTTTGTACGATCACGATGAAGAAAGGGAAGAATATAGACTTGCAAGAGCAAGGGGACTGAGTGTTTTAGGGCATTTTGGATATGAAAATAGGAGTACTTTGGGAAGGGATATTCAGTCGAGCTCTAGCTTCAGTCCAAGAACTGGCCAAGAAGATTCTGTTAATGGGATATTGAGGAGTGTCCATGAATATGGAGGAGGAATCTTAGTTGCTCCTTGTGGTCAGGGTAAGACAGTAATTCTTGCCGAGACGATACTTCGTATAGGCAAAGCAGCTTGTATCCTAGTCCATAAGAATTTCTTAGCACAGCAATGGGAAGAAGCTTTCAAGATGCTTGATTCAGGGGTGCGTGTAGGAAGATTACAAGGGGATAGATGTGATACTGGTGAGACGCATGATGTAGTAGTAGCTATGGTACAGAGTTTGACATCTTCCGCACGAGAATATCCTGACGAGCATTTCAAGTCATTTGGTGTACTGGGATTAGATGAGGTGCACAGATATGGAGCAGATGTATGGAAAACAGCTATAGTTAAGTATCCCTCTAAATTGAGAATAGGTCTGACAGCTACTCCACGTAGGTCAGATGGGATGTGGGATATGATGGAAGCCCATATTGGTCCAATACTTCACACGATGCAGGGGGAGAAGATGTCTCTCAAGATCTATATGGTGTCTACAGACGCTTGGGTAGATCCGAAGAAGTACAATCATAAATGGCTTGATGATCATGGTAAGAGAGCTAAGTTGATAACTGCTCTGTCTGAGTTACGTGGAAGGAATAAAGTTCTTATAAGAAATATTCGTAGAGCTTGGGATGCTGCTAGAAAGATCTTGGTGATTTCTGAAAGAAGAAAACACTTAGATACTTTATGCAAAGGACTATTGGATACAGGAGTACCCGAATCAGATATAGGGTTTTATGTAGGTGGTATGAAACAAAAAGCTTTAGATGATGCTGCAATGAAAGATGTCATATTCAGTACTTACCAGATGGTGAAGGAAGGTCTTGACATTCCAGCTTTAGATACTCTGATGATGGCTACGCCTCAGTACTCGATACAGCAATCTATTGGAAGACTTCTTAGAAAATACGAAGGCAAGTCTGATCTAGTTGTTTTAGATTTAGTAGACAAAGAAATTGGTATGTTTCTAGGCATGTCGAAGGGAAGAAGGAAACAATACAGAAGTTTGGGATATGATGTGGCCATAAATGACAACATAAAGAAATAGGAGAAAGACATGTCAGAAAAATCAATGGTGTTGATGAGTGCCGAGAATCTAGTTGATTCGGATTTGATACTAAGGACTCCACCGGAAGAAATGTTGGAGTCTGATGTGATTGCGGTATGGAGTTTTTTAGACCTGGTTGAGAAGGAGATGGTCAAGAAGAGGAAGGTAAAGCTTCGTGATCATCTGATGAAATTGGCAGAAGAGAAGGGTACTGTAAACAAGAATGGATCTTTTGTCTGGAAATCAAAGGATTCAGATGCCAAGGTTACGAAGCAGCGTAGAGAAGCCAAGCCTTCTTTAGATGCAGACAAATTTGTAGAGAGATTCGAAGATATACCAGGGGTTTGTGGGAAGGCTTTGCGTCGCCAAGTATTCCTTACGGAGAGGGATTACCGCCTTTTGATAGATTTGTTTAATACTTTGATTTCTGAAGATCCCGAGGATGTCTTTGTTTCAAGTCTGTTGGAGAAAGTCAAAGATGCTTCGATTACTGTAGATGAAGATGTAGTCGAGGGAATGGTGAAACTCGGTATGATTGATCTAGAAGATCTTAGGGAGATAAGTACTCCAGGGAAAGTGTCATGGGCTTTGACTGTTAAGAAGCCTTCAGAAATCGAGGAATTAAAGAAGAGGATGTAGATGGCAAGGCCAAAGTTACCAGAAGATGAGAAAGCCGTAAGAGATCCGATCAAGCAGTCAGAATATAATCGGCAATACTACGAGAGAAACAAAGAGAGGATCCAGGCTAGGAAGAAGAAGCGGTACCATAATGATGCTGGTGTTAAGGAAGCCTATATCACTCGTGCAGTCGAGAGAAAACGACGACTGTCTAAGGAAAAGGCTGCTCTAAAGAGAATGGGTAAGCTTCCTTTGAAACGGGAGTGGGCAGAATACAACGTCCAGCACAATGGGAGATGGTTTGTAGTTGAGATGACTACGGCTGGAATACTTGCCAGAATGTTTAGTAGATCTATTCAGACTCTACGTATTTGGGAGAGTCGATGCATACTTCCGAAATGCGTATGGAGGTCTCCAGCAAGTGATCGATTGTATACTCGTCTTCAGGTAGAAGGTTTGATGAAGATCTACAAGGATCAGATCAGGAAATACGGCAAGCATATAGTAAATACCCGTATTGGAAGTACGGAATTCTCGTCCAGAGCCCATGAATTATGGGTCCAATATCCATTGGGGTTTGATCTATCGAAGGTCAGGAAAGAGGTTTAGGGACATGGTAGAGAAAAAGAAAAAGGCTAAGATTTCAGGTCAAGGCAAGCTTTGGGTATCGAGGAGGTATCCCGATAAGTCTGAGGATAGTGAAGAATACAAGCTTGGAGTTCGTGAGTTTGAAGTAGAGCCTGCTTATGTGAAAGCAGGATATGCTTTGACTTTGAATCTTGGGAACTACGAGAGTGCCAAATGTGAAGCTGGGGTTACGCTTCCCTGTTATGTTGAGGAGATCAAGGAAGCGTTTGATGAAGCATGGAGAATTGCTGAAGAGGAGATTCAGGAGCAAGTAGCCAAGGTACGTAAAGGAAAGTAGTTTGCCAAAAAGAAGCAAGAGAAAGAAGGTTTGGTATCCAGAAAATCTGTTTCATGAGGTTATGGAATATGATGAGCCTGAGTTCGAACGAGCTGTGTACAGGTACAATGAGAAATTTAATTCAAATTTTTTACCTGAAGAAGTAGCCAGGGCTCTTAAGAGATGGAAGAAAGTGCAGGGTAAGAATGAGTAAAATCGACAAGATCCTTGCTGATGTTAATAAGATGTTTGGTAAGGGTACGATGCTCCGTGCAGCCGAGGCAGATAGTTTAGTTGTAGACAGAATTCCTACGGGTATTTTTGATTTGGATATGAAGATTGGTGGTGGGATACCTCGTGGACGTATTACCATGTTTAAGGGTGAATACAGTACAGGTAAGTCTTCAGTAGCTCAGAAGGTAGTAGTCAATGCTCAGAATACATGCAGATTTTGTGGCGAAATGTTTGAATGGGTAGACTTGTTGGGTGAGGTACACGAGAAGAAATGTTCCTGTGGAAAGAGGGAGCCCATGAGGGTAGGTTGGTTTGATGTAGAGCATTGTTATGATCCAGTTTGGGCTTCCAAGTGGGGGGTTAGAGTAGAGGATCTGATTCTATCTCAGCCAGAATCTGCTGAGATGGCTGTTGATATATTTGAGAGGTGTTTAGATTCTCAGGAATTCGATTTGTTGGTTTTGGATTCAGTAGCAGCATTGACCCCGATTTTAGAAATTGAATCCTCCGCTATGGATGCGAATGTTGGAGTCATGGCTAGATTGATGAATAGAGCTTTACGTAGTTGGACTTCCCGCATGAATGCTCAAGGACTTTTGTCCAAAATTAAGACAACGATAATTCTTATCAATCAGATGCGTGTAGGTATTGGTCCGTATTCTGGAGTAACTTCACCAGGGGGAAAGGGTTTAGATTTTTTTGAGTCTTTAGAAATTCGGTTCAAGAAGAAAAAGGTGTTGCTGTCTAAAGATAAGCCCATAGGTAATTTGGTTGAGTTTACTATTAAGAAGAACAAGACAGCCCCGCCATCGTCTGGTGGAATGTTCAATATGTATCTTGTTCCGGTTCCAGGCAAATACAGTATTGGGGATACAGACTTAGATACTCAGGTTTTGAGAGCCGCCATTGCTTGGGGAGCAATCCGTAGGGGAGGAGCGTGGTATTATTTTCCAGATGATACGAAAGCACAGGGTGAAGAGAAGGCTTCAGAGATATTGAGGAATAATCCCAAGATGTTTGAAGAGCTAAAGAAGATGGTTATTGCTAGAGAGCTTGCTTGGCAAGATACAGGGGAGGGTCTAGATACAGAAGAATCTGATGAAGAGGAAAGTGAATAATGTCTAACTGGAAGCCGAAGATGTGGGATAAGGAGGAAGATTCCGTATCGATGAAGTCCAGAAAGAACGAAAAGAGATTGTCTAAAGAGGTAGGATTTCAGCTTACCAAAGGGTCTGGAAATCAGCCCTGGGTGTCAGATAAGGGGGATGGTAAATCAGATGATTTTGTATTTGAACTTAAGGAAACGAAGCATAAGAAGATCTCAGTCAATTCGAGAGTGATTGAGAAAATTTGTAAAGAAGCTGCTGCAGTAGGCAAGTCTCCTGTTTTGATACTCTCAGCTTATGGGTTGCCCGAGTATTTACCCAATGAATGGGCAGTGATGCCTGTTGAAGTATTTACAGAATTGTTTGAAGTATGGAAGAAGTGTAGATCATGATAGTGGATTTCATTTTAGATCTTCCGTATTGGACAGCTAGACTATTCATCCCGGAGTGTATTTGGGAAGATTGGTTGTGCGACTGTGAATTGAAAAAGGCTTCTTGGATTGTGAGATATTTCATTAAGCATAGATGGCCGTTGAGTTGTAGATGGGATGAGTACGATGCATGATTCTGAGACAGCTGTCCTGATGGAGTCTTTTGATAAGCATATAGCTGAAAAGAAATTAGGTATTAAGAAAAGTGTTGGTAATGCCTTCATGAATATAGAAGCTTTGTGTTTTGATATAGTCAGTGAAATAAATGATCAGATTGAATCTGAATTGATTAAGAAATTTCCTACGGATTTAGAACAGGCCGAGGCTAAGTTTGGTGGCATGTATATTGAAGTGCTCAGACCAGAATTTAAGGTAGAAGTTACAAAGATGATGGTATTTCAGGGTTTTAAGTATAGATACCAGGATGAAGGCCATCCGAATATGTTTGTAGAAGACAACATTAGATTCAGGGAAGTCTATGGATACGAAAACTATTAGAAAATGGTCTACTGATAGGAAGTTGCTTCGTATAAAGGAGATCTCTGGAGCTTTTGATTCCTATGAAGAACGGAAGAAGAATGAAGTTCTTGATGAGCTTGTAATACTTCTGCTTGAGATATTGGCTGCAGTAATAAAGGAGAAGAAGTGTAAATATACTCCTCTAGAATTATTTGAGGGAGTATTCAAGGATTTAGTTGGGGGTCCTATATATAAGAGGTTTTTGGAAACCAAGGAACTGGTAGGCAGATATAAGTCCAGTAATTCCTCAGATAGATCTCGTCTCCGGCCCAAGTTGGTAGCCAGAGGCATGATTTAGCTCTATTCTGAAATTATAAGGAGGTGTTCTATGAAAACTTTAATGCATTTGTGTCTTTTGTTTCTTTTGGTTTTGTTTCAGTGTTCAGAAGGAGAAATAGATAGAGATTCCGATACTGATACGGACACAGATACCTATACAGGAGGTGATGTAGATGGAGACTCTGATACTGATACCGATAATGATACTGATAGCGATTCAGATATGGACACAGATACTGATACCGATTCCGACTCCGACACGGATACAGATACTGACGCAGATATTGATACTGATAGCGACAGTGACAGTGACACGGATGTAGACGGAGATACTTGGGTAGATCCAGATACAGGTTTGATGTGGATAACAAGTCCTTGGAATGCTCTTCCGTCACTTTCTCAAGATGATGCCATCTTGTATTGTCAAAATTTGGATTATGCTGGAAATACAGATTGGAGACTTCCTGATATTGAAGAAATGAGGACGGTAGTAGTAGATTGTCCAGATATTGAGCCAGAAGGTGATTGTGGAGTGACTGAAGACTGTCTAGAATCTTATTGTGTAGAAGGATGCATTTTTTGTGACGACGGGAATTCTCATCAAGAAGAAGTTTTTGGAGGACCGTTTATGTACTTGTGGTCTTCGTCTCCAATTCCCGATTGGCCAGAATATGGTTGGACTATGAGCTATGCAAATGCTGGTATTGTTGCTGTAATTTCTGAGAACCCTTGGTACGTGAGATGTGTCCGTTAAAAACAATTGGATAAAAAGTTTGACAAAACTCTAGTATATAATATACTTGCCGTATGAACTGTAACCGTAAAATTCTCAGTCCAAATGACGGAAGGAGATTCAGTAGACATGCCAAAGACACAGCAGTCAGACAAAGAAAAATTTGGGGTTACGAAGGAGATGAGAGAAACATATGAACGCATAATGCGTCGAAGACTCTCTAGTCCTACATTCCATTACAGAGTTGATGAAAACGGTGAAGAGGTGAAAGTCTATCATCGAGACAGATCAACGAATTGGAATGATTCCAATGAAGGCACTGTCCGAAGAAAACAGCCGTATATGATGGGAGAGGGATTAGGTAACAATCTAGGGATTGATAAGCCTAAGTATACGTATTCTGAACGAGTCGAGGAGGTAGATGAAGAAGAAAGAGATTTCCAGAGGAAGGTACGTAGACTCAAGACTCAGTTGACTCGTAGGAAAAATAAGGTAAGAGTTGAATCCCAGAAGAAGGCTGAAGAGGACGGAAGGTGGATGACAGGACAACGTATTTTTGCTCTCAAGCGTACGTATGATCAGAATTTGAATCATGGTCGTGATTTTGAGACTCGTTCAAAACGCTTGAAGATACAGATTCCCGATGGAGTAGATGTTGCCCAGACAGAATTTGGTATGCTCCTCATTATTCCAGTAATAGAAGCAGAAGAGGGTTGGAGCAAAGGTTTAGGCAATCCGAAGAAAGATCCATATGGCAGGAATTTTTGGGTCAGTACCGAAGTCAAAGAGGCAGTCCAGAATTTATTTGGATATGTTAATTGGGAACGACCCCTAACTATTCCAGAAGCAGAGCAGTTTGGAGTAAAGGTGTTGTAATGATAAGGCATGTAGTTTTGATGTCTGGCGGACCAGATTCTTTGATTACGCTTCAGTTTGTGAAGAATAATTATTTGCCTGGGTTAGTGATTCCGATACATGTGAGCATGAATCATCTGTATGATACTGCTGAGAAGAAAGCTCTAGGCAAGATAGAAGCCTTGATGCAGATTGAGATTCAAGAATTCAAGGGTAGATTTGATTTCTCCAGGATAGAAGAGTCAGATGCCAATATCTATGGCAGGAATGCGTACTTATGTATCGCAGCAGCTTCAGTAGTACCAAAAGGTGACGATGCCTATATTTGGTTGTCGGTTCAAAAAGACGAGAGATCTATTCCAGATAGAAGTGATGCGTTTTTTGATAAGATGAGTAGGGTTTTGGCAGTTTTGAATAAGCCAAATGAGTTGGTAGTGAGTACTCCGTGGACGAATAAAGACAAAACAGATATGGTGAGGTATTTCCTGAATGAAGGAGGGAGTACAGGAGTACTTAGGTCTAGTTGGTCTTGTTACAAGGATACGTCAGTACAGTGTGGAAATTGTCCAGCTTGTATTCGAAGATACATAGCATTCAGTTTGAATGGGATTGAAGAAGAGTATTTAGAAAATCCGAAGAATTCAGCTACTGCACTGGATTACATTAATAGAGCTAGAGTTGGTGAGTATTATTCAGAAGAACGTAACCAAAGGATTTTGGCTGCGTTGACATAGGTCAATAAACAAGGGCAGTATGCCCACGATGTGTGAAGCTAAAATGGCTGAGGACACAGGAGGAAGATATGTCAATAAAAGTCGAAGAAGTGAGTATTGATAACTGTCGAGTAGATCCGGAGTTCAATACTCGTACACATGGTTTGGGAGATCTCACAGGATTGATTGAGAGCATCAAGTCCGGTGGTATTGAGCAGCCGTTGTCAGGCAAAGTCAGTGACTCAGGTATGGTTGATATTTTTGTCGGATTCAGACGATTTGCTGCTGCACAAGAAGCCGGTCTGTCCAAGATTCCGATAAAGCTGTATCCCCGAAGGAAAGTGACGTTGAAGCAGATGCTCTTGAAGAATGTCATTGAGAACGTTCATAGGGAGAATTTGAACCCAGTTGATGAAGCGCTTGCTTTCCAGAGGATGCAGACAGATCATAAGATGTCCACGGACGAAATATGTGGGGAATTAGGTCTAAAGAAGTCTTATATCCAGAATAGATTTAGGCTTTTAAAGCTTGAGGAGATAGTACGGGATGCAGTGCATCGAGGACGTATTTCAATTACTTCGGCTTTGGATATAGATCGTCTTCCAAAAGATAAGCAGAAGAGATTCGTGGACATTGCTGAAGACATGGGGGGCCAGAAATTAACCGATTTGATAGACAAGGAATTGAACAAGATTCAGAAGAAGATTGATACGAAAGATGGCCCTGAAGATACATCGCCAGAGAGTCCAGTAGACCCGAATGATGTTGCAGAATGTGTCAGAAGCTCTAAGAGGTATGTCTCCCATTTGACTGATGCATTGAAATATTCTTCAGAGGAAAGTGAAGGCATCAAGGGAGTGAACCTTCGGGTTTTAGAACTAGATGATCTCAAAGCAGTGACCAAGTTCTACGGAGATCTCTGTGACATTGTTGAGCCAGAGATTGAATTCAATGAAAAGGCTCAGAAGGAGATCATTTCCACAGTCGAAGGTCAGTTGAATGTAGAGTTGGATCTTGAGGCTCCGGTAGTAAGGCAGTCTTTGATTCGTTCAGTAAGTGAACGAGCTCAAGAGATAGCCAGGGTTCAAGCTGGAGAGGGAAAGCGTCCTAGAGTTACGTATCAAATTGCCAAAGAAGCAATTGATGAGTTCTACGATCCAATAGAGTCCGAATAATACACTCATACAGGGAAGATTGGCGCTGTCCAGATAAGATGTCTGGTAGTAGTCGATAGAAATAGGAGGAGATATGGATAAGACAGACAAAGAGATAGTTTGGCTTCCTATTGATTTAGCTAAGAAAGTTAAAGATGCTGAATCAACGAAGGAATTAGATGCTTTGATTATCGGCTATCTTGATGAGTCCAGAGGAGAAGTTAAAGCAAATCTTGAGAGTTTGGATGCGGATTTGTTGCAGTATCGTGCAATGATGACCAAGGCTAAAGTTGCTTTTAGAGAAGCCAAGGATGAGCAATGTACTGCATCCTATGAGCTTTGGGAGAATTTCGATAAGGAATTGCCTAAAGTAAAGGAGAAGATTATGAGGATTGTTCGTATCTTGAATCCTTTGTCCAAGCAACTTAAGGAAATTGACGATCTCATGAGGAAGATAAACACATATCAGTTAGAGAAAGTAGCTGAATTGCTTTCCAGGATTGAGAATGCGAGTCCAGCTCTTTTGAAGGCCATAGGTCTTTTTGTCAGTGAAGAAAGGGGAGAGTAGTATGGAGTTCAAGGAATTTAATGCTTTATTGAAAAGACATTTTCATGAAATGTCGAGTGGAGAGCAGTATCTGTTTGTAACGGATGTGACTCCAGACGATATGTGGGATGTTTATATGGAGAGCTTTCCCCCAGGAACGAATGAAGTTTTCAGGGAGAGGAGAGAATTTGATTGTGCCTGTTGCAAGCAATTCATTCGAGCATTTGGCAATGTTGTTGCTATCAAGGGATTGAAAGCGGTGTCGATTTGGGATTTTGATGTCTTGGAGCCTAAGTACAAGGCTGTAACAGAATCAATGTCTGAGTTCGTCAAGTCCAAACCGGTTCGAGATGTATTTCTTCCGATAGCCAGAGCCTATGGTACTGAAAAGAATCTTGAAACAAAGGACAGTAAAAATATTCTGACATGGCATCATTTTCAGATTCAGATACCGGAATCGGTAAAGAGGTTTAAGGAGATCGATGTTGGTACTGTTCGTGGACGAATGAGAGATGTACGGAATGTGCTCAAACGTTCTTTCAAAGAACTGTCCACAGATTCCATTGATACTGTTCTGGATTTGATAGCTCAGAAGTCCTTGTACAAGGGTGAAGAGTGGCAGAAGCCTTTGCAGAAGTTTCGTTTGATGCATGAGGAATTTCATCAGATGGAATTCGAGTCAGATCAGGAGAATTATTGCTGGGTAGCTTCAATAGAAGCTGGTGAAGCCATAAGTAAGATCAAGAATCATTCAATAGGTGTTTTGCTTACGGATCTTTCTGGAGATATGGATCTGAATGATGCTGTCAGGAGGTATGAAAGTATTGTAGCTCCGACCAACTACAAACGACCAAAGGCTATCTTCACTAAGAAGATGGTTGAGAAGGCAAAAGCCACGGTAGAGAAGATGGGATTTGGAGATTCTTTAGGAAGGAGATTCGCTACCCTAGAAGATATTACAGTAAACAATATTCTTTTTGCTAATCGAGATGCGATGAAGCAGATGTCGGGGGATGTTTTCGAAGATCTAACAGATTCAGTTCCAGATAAACCAAAGAACTTCGAGAAGGTTGAGGAAGTAGCTATTGAGACGTTTATTAAAGATGTACTTCCAACGGCCAAAGAAATAGAAGTACTGTTGGAGAACAGCCATAAGTCCAATATGATGTCGTTATTGGCACCAAAAGTTCCTGATAGTAAGACTATGTTCAAATGGAATAATGGTTTTTCATGGGCTTATGCTGGGAATATTACTGACAGCATGAAGGAAAGGGTGAAGTCTTTTGGTGGTAAAGTAGATGGAGTACTTAGGTTCTCTATTCAGTGGAATGACAATGATGATAATCCAGATGATCTGGATGCTCACTGTGTAGAGCCGAATAGGAACAGAATTTATTTCAGCAATAAGAGAAGTCCAGTTTCTGGTGGTGAGCTTGATGTGGACATCATTAGTCCCGATGGAGTAGCGGTGGAGAACATAACATGGCAAGAAACACGTCGTATGACCAAAGGAAAGTATGAGTTTATGGTTCATTGCTACACCAGTAGAGGAGCGAAATCAGGATTCACTGCCGAGATTGAATTTAATAATAGAATATTCTCTTTTGCTTATCCTAGGCCATTAAGACAAGGGGAGTACATCAATGTTGCAGATGTTTCTTTCGATGGCAAGGAATTCAAGATGGTTAAAGAGCATCTGACCTCGTCTGAAACTTCTGTCGAGATCTGGAATTTGTATTCGAATAAGTTTCATCCGGTATCGGCGTGTATGTATTCCCCCAATTATTGGGATGATCAAAAGGGTATCGGACATCGACACTACTTCTTCTTGCTCAAAGGATGCAGAAACGATGAGAATCCAAATGGGTTTTTCAATGAGTTTTTGAATGAGGAGTTGATGCCCCATAAGAGAGTGTTTGAAGCTCTAGGTTCTAAGATGAGAGTAGAGGATTCTGAGAATCAGCTCTCTGGTCTTGGATTTAGTTCAACGAAACGTGCTTCCCTTGTTTGTAGAGTGAAGGGAAGTTTTGAAAGAGTCATCAGACTCACTTTTTAGGAGGAAGCAATGTTTGAGAAAGCATCGAGAATGAAATTACGGTTTGCCTATAAAGGGCAGTGTTCGGTCGAGGATTTGTGGGATCTGTCTGTGGAGGAGTTGGATAGCATCTATCAGGAGATGCGGAAGAAGCAAAGGGAAAGTAATACCGATTCCTTACTGGAGAAGAGGGACGAAGGGGATAGGCTTCTAGATCTTCAGGTCAATATCGTGAAGCACATTGTTCAGGTGAAATTGGCTGAAGCAGAAGCCCGTGAGAGAGCTGCTGAGAACAAGTTGCGTAGAGAGAAAATCGCAGCAATAATGGCCGAGAAGCAGGATGAGGGTCTGAAGAATATGTCTCTAGAAGAGCTTCAGGAGGAGATGGAAAAAACGGTTTAATTTTCGTTCATTGACACAACAATTTTTATGACTAAGAAATAGGAGAAAGATATGCAAGAGTCAAATTCGGCTGCGGCAAGAGTAGCCAGACAAAAATTCGAATCCAGAATAGAAAGAGGTAGAGCTTCAGGAGCCCGCATTATCCAGAAGATCATGGAGGAAGTTCCTACGGACTATATAGCCAAGGGAAAAATTCTTAATTTCAATGGTAATGAGGAAGAACGTGAACCAGGATCTCCCTGGGGTCTTCTGATGTCTGTTCCGTCCATATTGGTAGGGGAGGAATCTTCGGTATTTTCGGTCCATAAGTGGGCAGAACAGCAGATTTGTGGAAGAGCTAGTCTCCCCTGGAAATATGCTCAGTACTTGGAGCAAGGAGATATTCGTTCCTGGGGCCTGCCTTTATTGGCCACGAATCTAAATACCCTCTATTCGAAAAGTAGGTCTAAGTACCTCCTGCGTACGTACAAGGGTACTGTTAGAGGGTTTTTATCCGATCGATACAAGAGATTGGATTCACGGCCTCTGATAGAGTCCTTTTCAGGTGCTTGCAAGGATGTAGGGGCTGTACCCATAGATGGATTTGGAACAGATACCAAAGTGGGTTTGACTGCTGTTTTGCCTAAGATCTACGAACCGGTTGAGAATGAGCCAATTTCTATGGGGGTAACTTGGGAAAATTCGGATTATGGCAATGGTCGGCACATGATAAACGGGTTCATAGATAGAGCTTGGTGTGCCAATGGAATCATCATGTCTATGGGATTTGCCCAGGTACACTTAGGCAAGCGTCTGACTGATGACATTGTTCTTTCGGAACGTACACATCAATTGGATACGATGGCTACAGCCAGTGCTATTGATGATGTTGTGAGAAAGTCCTTGAGTCAGGAAATGGTGGATCTTTTCTGTGAGACAGTGAAAACAGCCCACGAAGAGAAGATCGATGTAGAAAAAGCTCTGAAGAACATACGGAAGCAATTGACCAAGGGTGAAGTAGAGTTGATAAAGAACAAGTTCAATTCACCAGATGTAGAAATGCTTCCTCCAGGGAATACCTCATGGAGACTGTCCAACGCTATAAGCTGGGTGGCCGGCAATGATATTGAAGATGAAGAGAGAAAGAATGATCTCCAGAAAGTTGCTGGACAGGTAATTGCTGCAACGATGGCAGTAGTTCAGAGAAGGAGAAGTAGATTACTCTAAGCTGATTTTGGAGTAATTAAGTTATTTGCATAAAAATGGGTAGACCGGTATTTTAGGTGTAGTGATGAGATTGCTGTTTCACATCTTGTCCCTGTATATTGCCTCTGTAGCTCAGTTGGTAGAGCACCTGACTTGTAATCAGGGGACCGAGGGTTCGATTCCTTCCAGAGGCTTTGGGGTCATACCAGTGAGTGGACCTCTAGATGCATTTATGATTTATCGTGAACCCGAGCCTAGAGGTATTCCTCCTTGAGGTGGGTTATTGATTGTTGATGCATTTTAGAACTTTTCGGTAGGTTTGGTATGCGCAGGGTTGAAAATTACCCTAATTGCCGATGACAGCCGGGAAAGACCGGCATTGGGACATTAGCCATCGGGGAAGGCACCAGATTGTCGATCTGGCAAGGTGAGTTCGAGTCTCATATGTCCCGCAGGAAATGTTTCTGAGGTGGAGGTAAATCCAGGATGAGATTCCTGGGAAAAACTTGGAGGCAGAGGGGCGATGAATGTACTAAGGTCGCTGTGTAAGAAGCATTTTCTATTAGGACGTGGGATGTCCGAAAACATTTCCCGACCTGTGACCAGTAATTTAGGGGGTCTTTAACAGGGATCGAAACCTTGCAGGTGATGCAACCTGGGCATGTTCTAAAAAGGCCCACGCTTATATGGACCGATAGCTCAGTCTGGCAGAGCACTCCCACCAGTTACACGCGGGAGAGGTCGTATGTTCAAATCGTACTCGGTCCACTAGGGAGGAGTAATGTTTACAGCATATCCTAAATGTAAAGATTGTGGGGGTCAGATGCATCCGATGGCTGGTCCTGGCAGTAATCCTATTTGTTATGATTGTGCTCGTAAGGAAAGAGAAAAGCTTGAGGAGGAAGTTAAGGAGATATTGAAGGCGCTTACGATAGAGAAGAGATTGTCTATTGTTGAGGCTACTTTGGTACGTAAGGCTGATGACTATTGGCTTTATGATTTTGTTCAGGGGTATCGTGCAGAAGATGATAACTCATAATGAATTAAAGAAATCTCTTAGGAATAAGTATCCTTGGTCTCATTGGATTTTGTTGAATGAGGTAAGGGATGCTTCTGGGTATGAAGGTAATAGGTCAATAGATGCAGTGGCTTTTGGTCTTTATGCAAGCCGTGGGTATGAAGTTCATGCTTTTGAGTGCAAAGCTCATCGTACAGATTGGTTGAGTGAACTTAGACAACCAGATAAAGCAGATGAATTTGCAACAATAGCCGATAAGTTTTGGATAGTAGCGAGTAAGGGAGTGGTGAAGAAAGAAGAATTGCCGAAGGGGTGGGGATTAATACTTGTATCTAGGAAGGGAGATGATTTTGTTACTCGAATAGTTGTCCAAGCTGAAATGAGTGAGCAAAGGGATTTGCCCAGACCATTTGTAGCCTCGATGTTAACTAAGCTTAGAAAGAAGATTGAGAAGTATCAAAGGGAATCCGTTTTAAAATCAGAGATCTATGACCAGATTAAGGAAGCCCAAGAGCAAGGTAGAGAATGGGGTAAACGGTCTTCTGATTGGGATAAGAAAGATTATGATGTGCTCAAGAAAATAGTAGAAGATTTCGAGGAAGCTAGTGGTATACGTTTGAATACTTTTAAAGGAGCCGATGTGATTGGGAAGGAAGTAGCTCTAGCCAGGTCTTTATTCAGTATTGGAAAGGATCAGGGATTAATTAATAGAGCCAAGGGTTTTGCAGGTAAGCTAAGAGGATTTGCGGATTCTATTGAGGAAAAAGCAGAGAAATTGTCCATTGTATGTGAAGAGATGACTAATACAGATGAAGAACTCTGAGAAGCTTCACATAGTTTATCGTTCTCCAAAGGGAAGAGTTGTAGGATATAATGGATACGGGATTAGACTTTTTCTAGAGGAGAATGGCCCTAAGGCATATTGGTTATGGTCTATGAATGTAGATAAGGATGTGAATTCAGATAAAAAAGCTGAATGGGTTGACGATATAGAGAATGCAGATGCCCAGAACCCTGACACTGATTAATGTTGATTCGAAGATTTCTCGTAGTGGAGAATCTGTTGGTGTTGTTATTAAGGTTGATTTAAAAGGTAAAGTCGATAGGTATGATATGACTGCCAGTCAATTGGTTCAGTTTCTTGAACCTTACGAGATATTGGGTATTGCACCCCAAGAAAATGGTCAGATTGTTATTGTTGGCAGGAAGAAGTTGCGATGTGTTAATTGTGATTTTTGGGTTCGTGACAGTGTTCATGGTGGTGAGTGTATTAATGATAATTTTCGAAATGCTAGGACTTTAGGTGATCCTGACAAAGAATACTGTCATTTGACCAGTGAATACAGTGGAGAGAATTGTAACTTTCATTCCTATTATAAGACGGGAAAGAGGGGTTGAAGTATGCTGAATAAACGTGTGTTGAATGCATTGATAAAATGTCGTGAGGAATGTCATCAGAGGATGAAGGACATTGAGAAGGATAGGGTTTCTTTGAGAGAAGAGGAATTAGCCCTCGGTGAGAAGTTGGAACAGCTTAATAGGACGATTAGCTTATTTGCTTATGATGAAGATACTCCAAAGAAACGTAAGGGCAGGAAACGTGGTCCAAAAGGTATTAGATTCAAGAATACCGATCCGTTAGACATCCCGATTGAGATGTTCGCTTCTGTACGGAATCCGAGTCAAGCTGCAAAAATATGTCAAGATGTCAGGAGTATTTTGGGAAGTCAAAAAGGATACCTTACATTAGATGATATAATTCCCCTGCTGGCAGCCAAGCATTCGTATGCTAAGGGGATAGCGTTTAAAAGTACCCTTTCTAGGGTTATGAAAGCAGCCAGAGAAGCTGGAGGAAAGAACTGGCTAGTCTACAGTAAGGAAGGACAGAAGAACCTGTATAAGCACATTTAGGGTTTGAAATGGGAAAAAAGAATCTGTATGTGGAGTTGAGGGAGTTGGAGGAGGAACGTTGGAGACATGTACTGGCTATGGGATATTTTGTTTCTTCGAATGGATATGATGCTTCAAAATTATGGGAAATAGATTCGAGCAAAAATATAATCAATGAGATTCTGATGGAGAGAAGCGATTTTGTTTTAGACCAGTTGTCCAAAAAGATTCAAATTATCAGAGATGCTTTGGTGGTAAAGAATCAAGGTCTTGTATATAGAATAGTCAAGCATAGGGTTAAGAGATCAGTGGGAATATTGGATTTAGAGGATTTTCAGATTTATGGTACTCTAGGTCTTATGGTGGCTCTGGATAGATTTGATGTGAATAGGAAACTTCAGTTCAGTACTTATGCTTCGTCTTGGATTGTAGCTTATGTTCTAAGAGCACTTGGAAAACATGGTTCAGCAGTCAGGAATCCATTGCGTAAAGGTGTTTTGGCCAAGGTCATTTCGATAGAAGAACGTGTCAATGATGTTCAGACTATTAAAGATACTTTGGTATTGGAAGAGAAAGAGGATACAAGTCATCATTCAGGTATAAGCGAAGATCAGGTACGAAAAGCAATGCTCAAGCTACCCAGCAGACATAAGAAAATATTGATGGAGAGATTCTATGAGGACAAGACGTTGAAGCAAGTTGGAGAAGAGATGGATCTTAGTAGAGAGAGAATCCGACAGTTGCAAAATGATGCTTTAAATGAACTGAGATATGACTTGGGGGTGAATTGATGATTATCGATGAGAAATTACGTGAGATTCAGGCTAAGGTTTTGGAAGAGTCTTTATGTACTGCTACTGAAGGAGAATCTTGGGAAACAGACTCAAGGAGTTTGGCTGAGGTAATAAAGGAGCTTGAGTCTCTGATGACTAGGAGGAGTAATCTAGAGAAATACTTACGCGAATATGTTAAGACCAATCCCAAGGGGTATTTCTTGTTAGAGCATTATGGATTTAATCCGTTTCCGTTAGAGATGCAGGAAATTAAATTAGAACCGTCTGAGTGGAAGAATTCATTGTTTCCGATGTTTGTTCTTCCAGGTCCAATAGGAGTAGACGATGATAAAGAGAGAGAAGGGTGGATATGTAGTGTACTCTGATGATGGCAAGAAGAAGTTATCGAAAGTGTACAAGAAAAAATCCGAAGCTGATAAGAGACTCAAGCAGATCGAATGGTTCAAAAACAAAGGTAAGTAGTAGAAAGGATAGGCCATGGCGCTTGCGGACTTATTGAAGAAAGTCCATGGGCCAGATAAGTTGTCTCCGTCTCTAGATCTTTTCATTCATAGGAGAGATGCAGATTATAGAGAACCTGGATGGCATCCGTCTAGCTTTTGTGGAGTATGTGTACGTCGATTGGTTTTAGAAAGACTTTTGGGTAATGCAATTAAGTCAAAGAAAACAGATCCAAAAAAGCAACGTATTTTCGATGTAGGTAAGGCTCTGCATAGGTGGTATCAGGAGGAATACTTTGGGAAGATGGGAATTCTCTGGGGTATGTGGAAATGTTCAGTTTGTGGGTATGTTTCTTGGGGGTTTCAGCCAAAGGAATCGTGTGATTGTGTAAAGCGCATATCTCAGATGTCTAAGTTTCCACCGATGAAAATGGTATGGGAATATAAGGAAGTGCCTGTTAGAGGAAACTTGCCCGGGTTTGAAGAGAGGGTAGTGGGTCATGGTGATGGTTTAGTTTTTCTGAAGAATAAATGGTATCTATTGGAATTGAAGACAATTAACTCATGGGGATTCGGTAAGCTTCAAGGTCCTATGCACAGTCATTTTCTTCAGTCTCAGATATATGGTGAATTGATAACACAAGGCATGGTTCCAGTACCGGTAGGAATTACGATTCCGAGGCCGAGTGGTATTATTGTCTTTTATATCGACAAGAATACTTCCAGTGAGAAAGAATACCTTGTTGAATTGGATTCTAAGATAGGTATTCAGGAACTTTCCCGACCTTTGAGAGTAGAGCAGGCTATGGCTAGCAGATTGTTTCCAGAAAGAGAAGAAGCATGTGTAAATGCTTTGAAAAATCCAGCCAAGTCATGTCCAGTTGGTTCATACTGTTTTGGGTCTAAGACTTGGGATGAATTAGAACACGTAGTATAGGAGGAGAAAATGCATAGTGATCCTATCACTTTGAACGAGAAATTGAGTAAAATGGGATATACTCACAAACGAGCTGAGAACCACAATAAAACGGGTAAGCATGACATCCTGGATAAGGATGAGAAGATTTTGTTCACCGGTACAGCCTCCCAAGTTTGGGAATGGTTGAAGGGGTTAGAGATTAAGAAGAAACAGGAGTAAGACATGTCAGAATCGGTTGTGAAGGATTCGAAGACTCTGAAGAGAGCTCGTACAAAAATGAAGGAATTGGGGATTCCTTTGCCCGAGAAGGGCGATCCAAAAGCACATGTTTCATGGCCAGGGAATGTCGGGGACTTGAGTTCTGAAGAAATTGCTCAGCATATGACTTGGTGGACTGCATGGTCGGGATTTGTTCGATATGAGTTGGCTGAGGTTGAGACAAACGTTGCTGCCCTAACTGCTGAGTTAGAGTTGGTCAAAGGTGAAGCCATGCATAAGTCTGAAGGAGATTACAAAACAGTTACTGAGTTGAAGGCTGCTGTAGCACAGATGTCTTCGGTCCAGACTGCTGAGGCTATGGTATTAGAAGCTTCGGCCACGAAGAGGATGCTGAAGGCATTGTTGGTAGGGTACGAGGAGAAATATCAGACGATCTCCAGAGAAGTATCCAGGAGGCAGGGAGACAGGGAAGAAGCGAATTCTGGCAACAGCAGAAGGTTTCAAAGATGAAGTATTATCTAGGAATAGATCCAGGATATTCTGGGGCAATGGCAATAGTCAATGAAGAGGGTATAGCTACTGCTTCAATTAAGCTCTCGGAAACTGAGACGGATCTGTATGATTGGTTGAAGTATAGGATTAAGGAACATGGCATTCGGTTTGCTTACCTTGAAAAAGTTCATTCAATGCCACGTCAGGGAGTATCTTCAAGCTTCAAGTTTGGCAAGTCTTTTGGATTTTGTATCGGTCTGATTACTGCCATGTGTGTTTCTTGGGATTTTGTATCTCCTCAGAAATGGCAGAAAGAATTGGGATGCCTGACTAAAGGAGATAAGAACGTGACCAAGAAATTAGCCCAGAGATTGTGGCCAGATATGAAAATAACTCATGCCATTGCAGATGCTTTGTTAATAGCCGAATATACAAGACGAACAAGAGCTTGATTAGTTTCGGTTCCTGTTTTAGGATAGATCAGATACTAAGTAGACAGGGAATTGACACAGGAGGAGCTAAAACATGGACCAACAACAAGAGAAATTTATTTCTTTGAAGGTTGCCGGTAAGTCTGAAGCCGCTAAAGTAGCGGGATCAATCGTCAAGAATATGCAGGAAGGCAAGAGGGTAGAGCTTTTGGCTATGGGAGCTGGTGCAGTGAATCAAGCTGTAAAGGCGATTTGTATAGCCAGGGGTATGGTAGGATCTCACGGGTGGAATTTGTATACAATTCCGGGATTCAAAGACGAGGTAGTGAAGGGGATTTCCAAGACAGCTATCCGATTCAGTATTGTAAAGGAATAGTCATGGGGAAGTGGAGAGTAACAAAGCGTATCGAATTTGATGCTGCACACAGGCTTTGTAATTATGTAGGAAAATGTTCAAATGTTCATGGACACCGGTATGCAGCAGAATTCACTTTTTCTAGTGATAGGTTAACTGATCAGGGTTTTGTCGTAGATTTTGGTGACATCAAGAGATTGATTGGTAATTGGATCGATGAGTATTGGGATCATGCTTTGATACTTAAAGAAGGTGATGAGGCTGTGAATATATCTTTGTCAGATGCCAAAGTTTATTACATGGATAAGTCTAATCCTACGGCTGAAAATATGGCTGAATATCTGTGGAATAAAGCTTTCGAGCTTTTTGATAAGGAGAGCATAATCGACTATACGCGTGAGCATGAGTATAGAATTCGGTTAGAGAAGGTTCGGGTATATGAGACTCCTACGAGTTGGGCGGAGTATATGAGATGAAGACATATAACGTAAGTGAGATATTTCTGTCCATTCAGGGTGAAGGTAGATCCGTAGGGTCTCCCGCAGTATTTGTTCGATTAGCTGGTTGCAACAGAAAATGTGAATTTTGCGATACTGATCATATGGTTCAGGAAGAAATGTCTTCAATGACTATCCGAAGGCGTGTCAGAGAATTAATTGAAGATTGTGAAGACATGTTGATAGTTCTGACTGGTGGAGAACCTCTGATGCAGATGGATCAGGAATTGCTGCATTATTTGTCAGGCATGGGCAAGGTATGTCTTGAGACAAATGGCGAGCTATGTGAAAATTTTTCAAAAAGGTTTGATGCCAAGTTTTATGACATTGTATTAAGCCCTAAGTCTCAGAAGATAGATTCAGAATTTTTGCAAATGGTGGATACATTTAAGTTACTTGTCCCGTATCCGAAGGAGTTGGATGAGGAGAAGGTCAGAGCCATGATTACGATGGCTCAAAGGGGTGGTCCCAAAGAATTAATACTCCAGCCTCAAACGCATCCAGGATTGTTTCAGCTGGACGATACGAGGTCTATTCGTCTAGTAGGTGGAGATGTCTTGGTTAAGTGGAGAATGAACTGTGAAAAGGCACTGAAGCTGTCTCTCAGGTGGAGACGACAGTACAATGAAAATTGGAGAGTAATACCTCAAACACATCGATTCATGGAAATGAGATAAGGAGAAGTCATGACAGATGAGAAGATCATGGTAGATACGTATAGAGAAGGAGATGAGGAACCGACTCAAGCTCAAGAACCTAAGCTAACAGACGTTTCAGAAGAGGAGCAACAGGAAGAAGAGATTCCTTTGTCGGCAGTATTACTTCTCAAGTACAAGGATCGGGTAGAAATAGCCCCAAAAGGATTGGGAATCGAAGTAGATCATGAGGCATCTGCACGGGAGATCCGTGACATAGTTCATTCAGTGTACTGTGATTTCGATACCATGATTAAGGGCAAGGAAGCAGCTAAGGCTATGGCAACGACTCTTGTCCAGGCTTCGAGGGTTATTCAGCCTCCGAAAATGGCTATGACTAACTTGATGAAAGGTATGCCAGGAGGGAGACCAAGATGAATGAAGCCAAGCCACTGGTTGAGCTTTCGAAAGCCGTTGATATGATTCTGGAATCTGTTGGTGAGAATACGGTTAGAGAGGGTTTAAGAGAAACTCCAGCTCGAGTAGCAAACATGTATCTGGATTTGACCAGGGGATTGAGAGATCCAGCTCCAGAAATGACTACCTTTGATAAAGGGGATAACGATCAGATGGTGACCATTATGGGCATAGATTATTGGTCTATGTGTGAGCATCATTTGATTCCTTTTTATGGACAGGTTCATATTGGGTATTTGCCTAACGATAGAATAGCTGGATTGTCTAAGTTTGCCAGAATAACAGATTGGTATGCAAAAAGACCACAGATTCAGGAACAGATGACGGCCCAGATTGCTGGACATCTGATGAGACAATTAGAACCCAAGGGTGTGATAGTGGTAGTAGAGGGTACGCATTTGTGTATGGCAATGCGTGGGGTTAGGAAGCCCAATCATGTTACGATGACTTCAGCTATCCGAGGAAACATACCTAAGTCTGAGTTTCTTGATCTGCTCAAGATTCATAAAGGTAAATAATGCGTGATTGGGGAGGCAAGAAGCCGATAGCTGTCGTAGATATCGATGGAGTATTGGCTACAGGCACAGTGGAAGATGTTTATTCAGAAGATGCTGGATGGGCATTTGGTAAATGTAGTCCAATTTTTGAAGGGATCGAAATCTTGAATAGGCTTCGTGAGCAAGATGTGAAAATAGTGCTTCATACGGCCAGATGGGAAGATGACAGAGCAGTTACCGAGCATTGGTTGAGTTCACATGAAGTAGCTTATGATGAGTTGATAATGGGCAAGCCTAGTGCAGACATCTATATTGATGACAAGAACTTTCCAGTTCCTTTCATTCCGGAGGATTGGGATTTAGATCGGGCCATTAATTACATTTTAGATGAAATCGAAAGCAATCGTGGGAAGAGAACATAATGGAGAGAACAGTTCCAGACGTTTCTAAGCAGGAAGGTAAGTTCGAGAAGAGGTGGTCTAAGAGTTTTGAGAAGATGCAAGTACTCAAGGCAGAATGGCTTATTACCAGAAAATGCGATTTGAAATGTTCTTACTGTAGGATTATAGATTCGTCTTCTTTGCATGGTAGGCCGGAATTGACTACTCAGCAATTGATCGATGTAGTCAAGATGTTTGCAGATCAATGGCCTGGGGCACCGCTGGTAGTTTATGGTGGAGAACCTTGTACTAGGGATGATTTGCCTGAGTTGATTAGTGCTGGTAGGGAGTATGGTGTAAAGCTTCCTGTCATTTCGAATTCTCTGAGGATTATGAGGGATGAAGATTTTCGTGAGAGGCTAGTACGTTCTGGCCTAGAAAATTGGTCTGTTTCGTTTGATGGAGCTTGGGAAGATCAAACTGTGGATAAGGCTTCGTTTTTGAAATCTGATAAGGGATTCAAGGCTCTTCAGATGTTCAGAGATAAGTATGGTATTAGGGATTTGGTAGCATGTGTTACAGTGACAAATAGGAATATAGATAATCTTCCTCAGATTCTTCAGTATCTGACGAGGGAAGGTATTCATGCCATATTTACTCCCTTACATATTGGGGGCCCAGAGTATGAATATGGTCAAGGAAATCCAGATGACTTGCCTTCTCAGAAACAATTAGATGAAGTGTCTCCACAACTTTATTCGATGGTGAAGTCGGGTAGGTATCTTTGTTCTAATGATGCAGCGTGGTTTAATGTGTGGCCAGAGCATTTTCGGAAACAAGATTGGATGTGTAATGATAAAGGTCTGGTGACCATAGATGCCGATGGTTCGTTGAAGTATTGTGTAGACATTGCATTTAGGGAAGAGGATACGATGTTTGTCTGGGAGCTTTCTACGGAAGAAGGTCAGAGAAAGTTTCTGAAGACCATTCAAAAAGGTCCTGTGTGTAAAGGGTGTTTGTGGAATCCAGCTTACGAATGTATTAAGAGAGCAAGGGATCCTGAAATAGGTATCGATGAAGGGAGAAAGCGTTCACGACATTACGTTGATGAAAAGAGGATAGATATTTTATATGGGGGTGCTGGTAAGTATTTCAAAGGTAATCCTGAGTTGAAAGTATGTAGATGAGTGAGAAGGACGATAAAAAAGTTTTTAATCTAGTTAAAGGTGGTGGAAAACCAAATAAGCTCAAAAAGCTTCTGGAGGATTTCAAGGAAAATTTACCTATCTTGATTGAATATTCAGAACCGAATGCAAAATTATGTATGGCTAGGTATAAAGCTTTCTTGGCCGAAGGATTTGATTCTGTCCAAGCACTGTCCTTAACCATGAAAATGTTAGAGTAGTTTAGGAGAGATTATGCCCAAGAAAAAGACATTGTCGTCTGTCGTTGTTGAGGAGCCAGGCATTACAGTTGCGATTCCAACGATAGGTAGGGTAGAAACGCTTCCTGCTGTAATAACGTCGGTGTGTTTCCAGACGTATTCTGTCGGTGAAATAATCATTCTTGATGAAGCTAAGACTCCAATTATGGAATCGTATGCAGTGAATCAAGCGTTAGACGTATTGTCTATCAGGAATGGTGTAGAGATAAAGGTCATTCGAAGTCGTAGAAGGGGAGGTATTGGTGCAGCTAGATTGAAGTTGGCTGAAGAAGCTTTGAATGATCGTATTATGATGATTGATGATGATGTGGTTTTGAATCCGGCATGTATAGAACATTTGTATAATGCACTTCAGGATTATGAGGTTCCGTGGGCAGTACCGACCTGTTTCTTAGTACCGGCTAATTTAGAGTTGGATGGATACATAGATACTTTGGTTGATGCTGAAGATCCGAAGGTGGTATCATGGACAGAAAAGTATCCGTGGTTTGTTCCGTATTTTCGATATTTGGGATCCATAGAGAGGAAGATACCTGTAGCTGGTACGCAAAGCATTATGCTTTCTAAAAGAGAATTGCTTTCTAAAGCTGGGGATATGTGGAAGCTAGGCAATCTTCCGAGAGAAGATACCTATATGACTAAGAAGATGGGTCCAGGCATGTTTATTTCGAGAGCAGAATGTCTACATTATGAACACCCTTCTCAATTGGATAGAGGAAATTGGGGTAAGTCTACGTTTTATCGTCTACATGAAGCTATAATGACAGATCCAGATGGGTTTCTGTCCATGATGAAGAAGAATGGTGTAGATTAGGAGAGATTCATGAAGGTAGCCCTGATAGCAGATGAGTATCGTACTTCTTATAGTAGGTTTGAAGACTATTATTTGAATTATTCTGCTATGGGCTATGTTGAAGGACTAAGCAGAGCTCTAGTTGAAGCAGGCCATGAGGTATTGGTCATAGCCCATAAGCCAGAATCTGAGTTTAATAATGGTAGATTTACTGCCTTGGGATTAGGGATGCAGTCTGATATTGAATTCTCTCAGTCAGTGCATCATATTTTGTGTGAGAAGCCTGTCGATGTTGTTGAGGCTCCGTCTTTCAAGTATCCCCTGTTGATTGAGCAGCTTGTTGGAGGGACTCCCACGGTAGTACGTGTTGACATTGGTACAATGGATTTGGTTGAGAAGGGTAGATGGGCTGATGATGTAAAATATGCTTCAAGGCATAAGTCCTGGTCTAGGCATCTACTTGAATTGAAAACAGTGTCTATGGCTTCTGGAATCATAGCTCCGAAGTCGGTCCATAGAAGCAGGGCATCTTTGATTACAGATGCTCCGATTTCTGGGATTTCAAATGGGGTAGATATTCTGATAGACAGGGAAGATCTGTTTGAGAATAGAGAAGGTTTTATTATTCCAGTGTTAGATGTTTCTAGGGAGATGTCTGCTTTAGTCAAAGGGATCTGTTCAGTACTCCAGGGTGAGAAAGTTACTTTGGTAGGGCATCCGAATATCGGCAGTTTGTTTGATGGGGCTTTTTTGAATACAGTTACTTTAGAGATGGATATAGGACTTCATTGTTGGACTAAGAGATTGCTTTCTTGTGAAGCTGTAATTCTCCCAGGCATGTTGTCGGAGTATACTCCTATGGTTATGGATGCAATGGTTCATGCATGTCCGACTATTTGTTTCAACTGTGGACCAGATACAGCTTCTTGGCCTTTATATTTCATGGGTGAGCAAAATATTCTCTCGGTCAGGAATCTTCCGAAGATTTTGGATTTTATGCGTAAGGAAAAGAGGGAAGATCAGGTGAATAAGTTCTATGAATTTGCTGAGAAGCATTTGTGGAGTAAATTAATCCCTGAGTACGAGGAAATATATCTCGATGCTATGGCTTATTCGGCTAATAGAGGACGTACACGAGGATGGTAGACAAAGGCACAGGGCAGGAAAACATTGTCGTCGATGACGATGAAGAGTTTCCATATTGTGGTAGGGAAGGTGATATAGAAGAGCCACCTGAAGATGAGGAGGATCTTCCTGAGACATTAGAATTGTCTCCAGTTCCAGAGAATACGTCTGAAGATTCTTTAGACTCTCGTATAGAAGTAGTGAAGAATCCGGCTTTAGAATCATTCTTGAAACGATGTGATAGAGATTTACCTCCAGATAGAAGGTGCTATGGAATAAAGCTTTGTTTTGCTGGTTGTGAATCAAAAGCTGTAAGGGATGGATTGTATCGAATAGGAGTACGTCAGATTCTGGTTTCGTATTTTTATTTTAGGAAGTATCTCAAGAGGACGTCCCTTCAGGAGCTTGCCGAAGACCTAGGTAGATTTGATTTTGTGTTTCTTGATTCTGGTGGATTTACTCTGATGCAGGCTTTGCAGAAGAATAAGGCTACAGAGAATTTGAAGGATTATGCAGAGGAATACTACCGTGAATTGCCTAAGATACATCATTTGTTCTCGATATGTGCTGAAGTTGACGTAGAAGAATTAGGCATAGCCTATATGGAGGAGAAGAAGCGTCAGATGCTAGATGCAGGAGTAAATATAGCTCCAGTCATCCAGCAAAAGCCAATATCTCAGTATGAGAGCTATGGTTGGTTTGATTTGTTTCCCTACATAGCTTTGGGTTCTATTACAGCCAGTGATCCTAAATATGTTTCGTACATTAATCAGCTGTATGAAATCGGTAAGGAAAAGGGAATTGTCTATCATGGTTTTGGTGTGACCAGAGCTAACACGATTCTTCGTTCTCGATACTATTCAGTCGATTCTACGTCGTGGACTTCTGGAGCTCGATTTGGCGTGACTATGATTTTTCAGAATGGTCGTATACGTCACTATGACAAAAAGAAAAAAGATGTTCGTAAGAGGTATAAGAGAAGGTTTGAAGAGGCTGGATTGATCTGGAGTGATTTGGAGCAGGATAAGAACTTCGAGATCAATATGATGAATGCTTTGGCTTGGAAACAATGGGCAGACTATATCAAGTATTCCGCACATAAATGTTACTGGTTGACACCGAAGGAGTGGGATGAAGCTCTGACCATGAAATCCAAGGCTTTTAATGCCGAAGGTCTGATGGATAGAAGTGCATCTATTCAGAGGACTATGAGTAGGAGATTAGCTCAGGTAGATGATGCGAGGAAGGATGATAGGACTCAAGAACCCCTGCTATGTAACAATTGCAATATGTCTGGTAGGTGTCCCAGATATAAGCCAGAACAACCGTGTGGATATGACATCAATATTCGATTAGAGACTCAAGCTGATCTGAAGAGAGCTATTCAGATAGTGTTGGAGTCTCAATTAGGTAGAGTGAATACAGGGATTTTATTTGAAAAGCTGGAGGGAGGTACTTTTGATATGAATCTTTCTCTAGAGGTCCAGAGATTTATGAACATGGTTGCCCAGGCAAAGAGTATTTTTGAAATACGTGACGATGAGATAGAAATAAAGGCTAAGGGTGGTGGAGCTGTATCCAAGATGATGGAAGCTTTGTTTAAAGATTCAGATTCCAAAAAAGAAAAGGGTCCGGTAATTAATATTACGAAAGAAGATTAGCTGTTTAAATGTTTGACAAAACCCCTAAGTATACTACAATGCAGTGAATCAACAGGAATGAAGCTCTGCATTCAAAAGGAGATATGTTTATGACAAACGAGAAGAATTTTAGCATCCAAGCATGGCATGATGAGGGTGAGAAGCACTATGTCAAGCTTGAGACTGAGGTTAATGAATTGAGGGCACAGCTTGAGGCCAAGGAGAAAGAAAAACAAGAACTCGGTATTCTTTTGGGTAAAGATCAGCCCAGTAATGTCACTAGGATACAGGTAAAAAGACCTGTCATGAGTGCATACAGATCATTGCATTTGAAGGGAGATGATCATGCCGAGGTTAGGGATTTTGTCCAGGCTGTAATGAAGAACAACAGCGATCTGGATGAGAAGAGGATCATGACATGTTTGCGAGATCTATCTCGATCAGGTGAGATTGGTTTAGATGTGACTAATAATCGTCTGACTGCTCTTAAGAGTCAAAAGAAATAGGGTACGATAAGCTTAGAATTACAGTGTAGTTGCACATAAGACAAGGAATGGTTATACTAGATATGTGGAAAGTGGAATTGAAATGTTTGGATCGAGTACAAAAAGCACTGTTGCAATGCAGAAGCTCTATTCTGAAATTGAGTGGACACTTGTGCAATGCTCAGAGTGTAGCTATGAATGGCGAAGTACTGCTGTCGCCATACATGGAGTGCTTTGTCCCGTTTGCAGTTCCCCGGTTGAAGTCAAAGAAGATCTGGATCTCGAACTCGTCTAGTTCACAGATTCTAGGTACTGATTGGCTGAAGCTTCTGGCTATCTTTGTCCTTATTGGCAATTTTGTTTGGATCATTTTTGCTCTAATCCGGTCGGTTTTGTAAGGAGAATTCTATGTATTGGTTGAGCTTTTCTTTTGTCGGAATGTTTAAGAATCTTCCGTGGAGAAAGATATTAGAATGGACTATAGCTATTGGCATAGTGTTGTCCTTAGTATTTTGGATCAATCGATGCAGGGATTCAGGGGATTTGTCTGGTATTGATGCAGTACTTGAACATACTAAGAGAGTCGATGAGTCTTTGAAGAAGTCCATGGATAAGATCGATAGGTTGGAGCAAGAATTGAAGACAATCCGTGGAGCATTAGAGATTTTGGCTGAGAGAGAGCTTGAGAGTATAGAAGCTCGGGAAGGTATCGAAAATGAACTTCGTGACGCCGGTACGATTTCTGATATCGATTGTCTTGTGTATGGGGATTGTGTTACCAGCATACGCTGATGATCCAAGGCCAGAGGAACAGTACGAACCTCCGAGGGGTATTACCAAGAAATTTAGTGGTGAAGAGTATAAATGTTTCAATACGTCTGAGTGGAGAACTCTTGGGATAATCATCAATGACTACAGATGGTTTTGGGTATGGTCAGGCATTGTCCTAGATAGGGAGAATGAGAGGCTGAAGGAGATAAGTATTCTTACTCAGCAAAAAGAAGAATTGAAGATTGCTCTAGATCGAGTGAATGATAATCGTCAGTTGCTGAAAGATTCTGTTGTGGGCCAGCAAAAGGCATTGTCTAAAATAAATCAAGATTTTAAGAAGCTTCAGAAGAAGGAATGGATTCGTTGGGGGGTGACTGCAGTAGTTGCTGTTTTGTTCGGTGTTTATGTGGTAGTAGATAAGTCTAAGGAGTGACTGATGTCTACGTATAGTGATTTAGTAGCCAAGATAAAAGCTGCAGCAGACAGTAGTACTGATGTAGTCAAGGTAGCCATTGGAAGCACGGGCAACACAGTTACGATAGATGATGTAGAGATGTCTACAGGTAAGGCTTGGCAAGACCCTTCGTTTATTGCTGTTTTACAAGAAGGTTTGTCGGATTGGTTAGATGATCCGTTGATATCCAAGCTCAATGAATTAATTGGTCAGTACAATCAGCTGAGATCCGATTATAACAGTATGACAGTACCTACTTCTGCAAACTCAGTGAGTACGCTTTAGTTTGAATTGAATCAGGGATAGTTTCAGCGAGCCTAAATCGACACCTGACGAGGTAATGTTCGTAACGCTGTGGTATTTAGTGCACTGAATACCAGAGAGAGTAGGTGGGAGCGGTAGAAGGCCGTATAAGTGATACGTCGCATCAGCCTGTAAACTCAAACTATCTCTGATTGAATTCAAAAAGGAGTGTAAAATGATACCGCCGTTAGTGAAGAAAGCTATCGATAGGCATGTTTCTCAAGGAATGGTTTGTGGAAAGTTTGTGACCTCTGTTTTGGAAAATAATCTGCTCATGGCATTTATTCATGCAGATGAGAATAGCCTTGATGCTTTGAGAGAAATTGTAGATTATTTGTATTATGAAGTTCCTGCTCCAGCCTGGGGATGTAAAGAGAATGTCAAGAAGTGGAGGGAGCAAGGAGGATTAGATGGACTCAGTTAATGAGGGAATAATCGATCTGAGGATTTATAGACAGAATGATGTAGTTGGGGTTTCAGCCGATATTAAAGATGGAGCTACTTTGTTCGATGTTCTGAGTGGACTGGCCTTTGCTGCTGCTGTATTGATCGTGAATGCAGAGGAAGATTTGAAGGATTTAGATTCTGTTGTAAAGAATTACTGTGGGATTTTTCAGAGTAATGTCAGAGAACTGAAATCCGAAAAGGATAGAATAGGTACCGGTAAACCTAATTAGGAGGAGTTATGGTTGAGAAGATAGGTCCAGAACTAGTGCATTTGGGAAATCCATGTATATATTGCTTGAAGGAGCATGATGGCAGTAATGAAGAAGCTTGTCCGGTACGTTTGAGGGCTAAAGAAGAAGCTGAGAACAGGATTACGAAGGCCAAGAATTTAGAGAAGGTGACTAATGACTAAGGTGAAGAAAATACAGAAGGATGAAGATTCCTGTCTTCCTTTAGAGGGTGGTGGATGGGGAATGCTGACTCCAGCAGTAGGGGGAATTCTAGTTACACTAGATTTAAGAGGAGTATTCATTTCTGATTCGGATTTAAAGAAGCTTGGGTACATTCGTATGCTAGATGTTGATGTGGAAACAAAGGTTACGATTGGCGAGAAAGAGAAAGAAGATGAGTTGGAAGTCGAATCTTCGTAAGAATCTTGAGGCTATGAAGTGGTTGTATTCTAAGGTTGATGAGACCATGGAGAAAGCTGCTAAGAAGTACAATGCTCCGTGTAAGAGTGGATGCTATGATTGTTGCCATCAATTAGTAACCATGACTCTAGCTGAAGGGGTATGTATCATAGATGGAATCTATAGATCTTTACCTCGTGGAGGATCTTTGAAGTCTGTTTTGAATCCTATTTTAAAAGAATCTAGCAATCAGTTTAAGCTCTTGGTTGAAGACCCAGGAATGAATGTAGAAAGATGGTTTTCTAAGAAAACAAGATGTGTTCTCCTGGATTCAGAGGGTAGGTGTAGGGTATACGAAAATCGTCCAGTAGCTTGTAGAAGCCATATGGTTACTGAAGGGTCTGACTGTAGCGTGAATAGCATAGGTGCGATGAATCCGCATGTGAATAATCACGATATGATTCAGGCTTCTTTAGAGGCTGGAAGACGATTCTCAGATGCGATTAATATTCCTTTGGGGTATGCTCCTTTGCCAGCAGCATTAGTTTGGGCTTCTATCTTGTACTTGGAGAGTCGTGATGGTTTGATGAGAAAACTGAAGGGTACAGTTTTTGAAGATGATAAAGCTGGAATGTCATTTTGGGTTTTGAAGCTGAAAACCATGCAAGAAATTCAATAGACGTGGTAAAGTAACTCAAAGGAGGTAGAGCATGAGATTTCAAATGAGTGCAAAATTTGAGCAAGGAGTTGCTGATGTAGATCCAGTAACTGCTCCTCAAAATATACTTGTAGAGCATTTCTGTGATCCGGGTGTAAAGGCACCGGATGATCCAGAGGCTTTGTATCTAGCTTTAATGGGTACTGGTGCAGAGACAGTTACTCTCGATTTGTACCTTTTGATTGAGAGCAAAAATGTAGATGCTAAGGCTGCGGATTACAAAGAGGCAGGAACGAGATGGTTCCAATTTGCAACAGGTCTAGTAGTAACCAATGGTACATTGGCTTCAGTAACGGCTAATTTGCCTGCTGGTGGAATAATTTATGCTCGTAGAACAGCGGATGCAATTACTGTGGGTCAAACTAGATCACTGTTAATGAGCTGGAATCCTGCTGTCCAATAAATTCAGAAATGTACAAATTCACTGCTTGACAAAACTCTGAAGTATATTACCTTTATATGTAGACATAGAACAAAGGGTCGTTAGACCCCGTAAGACACAGGAGTAAGACATGGCAACCACAAAGAAGAAAACCGTCAAGAAAACCACAGCAAAGAAATCAGTCAAAAAGACTGTAGCCAAGAAACCAACTGACAAGAAAGTGTCTTCCGAGAAGACAACAGCCAAGAAGGCTGATCCTAAGAAACCCGTCAAAGAAAAGGTGGCTCCGGTGAAGATCGATATTTTTGCCAAGCACCATTTATTTTCGGTAAAGCTGCCGAAGGGTACAGAGGTTACCAGAAGAAGCAGAAGGCCGGTAGTAGCCGTTGTTGCTTTGGTTCATGCTGACGGCCATCAAGGAGTTGTTCAGTGGACCAGCAACCTGTCCAGAGCCCGTTTTGTGGCTAAGGAACATGAGGATCGATCCAAGGATGGCGGAAAAGGTTACGCCAAGGCTTTTGGCAAGAAACCCCCGAAATGGTTTCAAGAGCATGGTGCACCGGTTGAGGTGAAGATCCTGACTGAGGTTAAGGATCTCGGTGAAGCTCCAGAGGAAGTTAAGGAGAAAGCTCCGAGAGCAAAGAAAAATAAGAAATCAGTTCCAGTCGATGACATCTTCAAGACCAAAATTCAAGCCGAGAAAGCAGCAAAGGCTCTGAAGCTGAATCCGGAAAAAGTCATTTCCAAAGTAGACGAGGGTTGGAAGGTATCTTTGCCCTAGGTTTATCCGTCTATATAGGAGT
>Ga0180434_10000136_pt1 | contig 105332 bp, 139 predicted proteins | sample SS_ome_7_FD_132453 | JGI IMG/M metagenome (GOLD analysis project Ga0180434, IMG submission 132453) | Hypersaline lake sediment archaeal communities from the Salton Sea, California, USA - SS_1_D_2 metaG | ecosystem: Environmental > Aquatic > Non-marine Saline and Alkaline > Hypersaline >... | reverse complement strand
GATGTCGCGGGTGCAATTCACGGATGGCATCCCCTATATCCCTCTTCCGCCCGGTGTGGACACCACGCTATCTTTTTCCCGGTCGTATCCGTTGAAGGCGGATCGGAATTTTCCCGTCGATTTCAACTTCGGGTACTGTCCGGGAGACGATCAGCTGGGGAATGTGCTGTGGGAGTTCGAGTATGGCTATGTGGAGCCGGGGACGGTTGTGGGGGAAGGCATGTATACGGGCGGTCCCTTATCTTACGCTTTTCCCGCACAGGGCATTCCACAGGGCATGATGTACCATCCCCCGCGTCACCCTTCGTTTCCGGAGGCAGGCTCGGGCTTTGTGGTGCCGGGGGCTACCGGAAGATTCGGCGTCTCGATCAGGTTGCGGCGCAAGGGTTCGTCGGCTGGTGACACCTATCCGGGTACGATCCAATATCGAGGTACGGCCTTGATGTTCTATTGGGATGTTCTGGGAGTTAAGTGATGAAAACGATCCCGATGGGCGAGGATTGGGCCGCTGGAGCGATTCAGGCGGTGATCGAGGGTAAAGACCCGTCCGAGGTGGTTTCGACGCTGTACGGCCCGCGTCAGGGACGATTCGAGGAGGTTTCAGCCGGTGGTAAGGGCATGGAAGAAGCAAAAAACCGCTACAAGGACCGGATCAAGGCTCTCCCCACGTGGGTAAAAATCAAGGAGATCGTCCAGAAGGGGCGGAAGATGTTCCAGTTGATCCGTACTGATCTGCCCCCGAAGAGTCCCCGGACGCCGATCCTCGGTCTCTTTACGAATCGGGAGGCTGCGGTGGACCGGGCGTGGCGGTGGTACGGCGAGGTGACGACCTATGCTGTCTCCCGGTGACCTGATCCAACAGGTGATCGAGGGGGCTGACCCGGAACGGTTGGCCGAGGCGATTCTCACCGAGCGGAAACGCGCTCCATTGGTCGATGCCTTTCACGGCACTTCGTACTTGCGGTGGCAAGACATCAAACGTAACGGCCTGAAACCATCATCTCCGAAGGTGTGGGGATTCAACAAGGGGCAGGTGGACGAGCCTTCGACGATTTCGGTGGGCGGGATTTATCTTTCCTCTTTCGAGTCGATGCGAAGGGCGAGCAAGTTCAATGCGTTTCATGCTGCCCTCAAAGCCCACCGAGCGGACAAGTCTTGGCCGGTGCTGATTCACGTTAGGATTCAACCCCGGCAGGCATCCGTGGACGAGGATGAGATCAAGGCACTTTTGCACGGCCAAATTTTTCTCGCGGTTCTCCGGGAGCAAGGCTTTCGCTTGAACGACCGGCCCGAGTATGGTGATTTGTGGGGCAGGTTTAATCGCGATAGCCGGTGGCGGAATAAAATTGAAACCCTCTTTGCGGTTCGTGCCATAAGCCGCTTCAGCGAAATTTTAGAGGGGCGAGGATATGCCGGGGAGGTCGATCCCCGGTTTTGGGATGCGCTTACTCCGGAGTTGATGGCGTTCTTCCGGGCCGAGCTGGGACGGCGGGTGGCGTTGGTTGACGAAGAAGCCGAAAAACCCTATCCCGAATTTGAGATCATGTGGGGCAATACCCCACCCCCCGATGTGCAGACGGCCAACGCCGCATGGCGAGATGCTATCGGCAAGGTCGGGGATCGGTTTCGCCGGTTTCAATCCGCCGACAAGGACTTGTTCGACAACTTCCGCTTCACCGAGCCTATCGACTTCAGGGGCCGCAACCGGATCGTCGGCGCGATTGGATACCCGCATAAGGTTTCACAAGGGGCGCACGGGTTGGAAACACACTGGACACCGATCTGGGGGAACACGAAAATGCTTGACCGGGTAGAGGATGTCCACGACGACGGGGAATCCTTTGCCGATAAAGTGACGGGTCGTGTGACGTGGGGATGAACGCCGATCAGCTCATAGCCCAAGTCCTCGAAGGGGCCGATCCCGACCAAATAGTCGAGGCGATTCTCACCGAGCGGAACGTCGGGAATCTTTACCTGTTCAGCCGCGACCCGATTCAAAAAAGGGTAGGTGTGGTGACGCTCTCTCCCGAGGAAGTTTATCGGGAGTGGAAACGGAAGATCGGGAGGGGGTCGCTGGTTTACCAGACAGATCGGTATATCTACAAGACCGTAAAGCCCATCAACGTGTTTATCCCGAATCACGGGCACGTCCGAACGGCGGTGAAAAAGGGATTGATAACCCGAGGCGAGGTTGCCAGCAGCTCCGGGGTGAAGGGATTCGGGGGTCATGGAGGTAACTTGAACGGTCCCTCCTCGAATGTACTCCGAGCGTATTACGACAACGGCGGGATGTTTGAAGATGGCCGGACGGTTTATGACCTGACCGACGATGAGTTTGTCGAGGTGCTGGTTCAGTGCTTGAAGGCCGCTGAATATCACGAAGCCGACGACGTTGCTTACTACCTCGACAGGTTGGGTTTGAGCAGGGTGTGGGGTGCCTACCAGTTCGACGATACGGTATTCGCCGTGGCGGATACAATTTCCTCTTCCCTCGATTTGATCGACGGGACCGTGAAGCGCGGAGAGCGGGACGATCTTCCCGACCCCTCCGATGAGCTCCTGCCCGAGGATGTGTTGTACGACCTGATGAATTACACTTTTGCGGCAGAGAAGGAGCTCAAGCCCAAGACGATTAAGTATCTTCAGAGGCACTACCCCTCGAAGGGGACGCTGACGCTGTATCGCGGGTTCAACAAGGTTATTCGCTATCCGTCGGACTATCGCGATAAGTTTTTTCTTGCTTTGTTCGGGGTGAAACGTCTCGATCAGATTCGGGTTGGGGCGAAGGTGGTCTACGACAGGGCCGCGCTATACACTCAAGGTAAAGATCATTCCTCGTGGTCTTATACCCCCCAGATGGCCGCCGAGTTTTCGCGCACTGCGGATATTGAAGTTCTGTTGAAGGCGCGGGTTCCGGGGCGGAAGGTCATTATCGACATGGCGCGGCTTCATCGTGAGGATCAGGAAAAATTTCCGTTCCTGTGGCAGAACGAGGTGATTGTCGATGGGAAGGTGAATGCCAAGATCAGCCAGCTCAAATTGCAGGGCGGGACGCTGCTCTCGTGGCTGAAGGAGCAGGGTTACGAATATGTTCCCCGGAAGGGGATCGTGAAAGCATGAACGCCGATCAGCTCATAGCCCAAGTCCTCGAAGGGGCTGACCCGGAGAAGGTTGTCGTCGATCTCGTCGAGCGGAAGCGTGCGCCCACGATCATCGCTTTCCACGGTACGAGCCTGAAGCGGTGGAAGAAGATCAAGCGTGAGGGTTTGAAGCCCGGTGGTGTCGAGAAGAATTGGGGAACTGGTTTGGGATTGTTTAATAAGCCGTCCCAACAATCAGTTGGCGGTGTGTACTTCAGCCGGAGTGTGCTAGGCACGGGATCGTCTCGGTATGGAGCGTGGGAAGCGGCGGAGGATGTGGCGGCGAAGGATAATTCTAAACCCCTGATTATCGTTGCACAGATTCAGCCCCGATCTGCCGGATTTGACGAAGATGAGTTTGTTTCGGGTTTGATTATGAGTATTCGTGGTGCGATGTCGGCGGCTGGATTCAACCTGACTGAACCTCGCAATCTCTATCGGTTTTACATGTACACCGAAAAGGACGAGCTTCTTTCCGACGACCAGACGGGAGATAAGGCACGGAAGCTGTTGCAGGGGTATCGGAAAGGTCGTAAGAATTTCAAGGATGCGATGCCCGCTTACCTCGCACAGGCCCATCCCGGTTTGAGATACGGTGAGTTCGACCCCCGTTTTCTGGAAGCCTATCAGCAGGAGGGCATTGCTCTTGCCGATGCCGAAGTTTATCGGAGGATGGGGATGCTGAATAAAAATCATAATCAGTATCGCGGTAAGTTTGGTAAGCATCATACCGCCGAGAAGACGGCGGGTTATTGGAGACGTGCGGTTGCTGCATTGTCCAAGCGGCTCGGTCGATTCATGGTTGCTGATCCCCCTTCGCGGCAAGGCAATCCGTTTGGTGAAAATTTACGATTGAGTGAGCCGGTGGACTTCAAGGGACGAAACAAGATCATTGCGGCGGCGTATCGCGATCTCGGGTCTGCTTACACGGGGGTATGGAACGTGGTGTATGGTACTCCCTCGATCTTCACGAAACATACGGCATTTTCGGCAGAATGAACGCCGAGCAGCTCATAGCCCAAGTCCTCGAAGGGGCTGACCCGGAGAAGGTTGTCGTCGATCTCGTCGAGAAGCGGCAGAAGGCGGCGAAGACCGGCATCTTCTTCCACGGTACGAGCATGAAGCGGTGGAAGAAGATCAAGCGCAAGGGCTTCGATCCGGATGCCGACAAGATTTGGGCCGACCTGTCTCCGTCCGGTTCGGGTAAATCGAGCCTCGCTTCGTTTCCGGGTACGTACTTCACGCGGAACTTGTTGACGGCGCGGCAATCGGCGTGGAAGACGGCTGGCCGGGACAAGTCGAACGAGGTGATGGTCGTTGCCCGGCTGCAACCGCGATCCGCCTTCGTCGATGAAGACAACGTGAGGTTTGCCACGATTGATGCGGTGAGTTGGGGCGTGAAGGGGAATAATTCTCTCATGCTCATCGAAGCATGGGTGGACCACAAGTGGGGGAACGGGAAATTCGCGAACGAGGCGCGGGACCGCTTCGTCGAGGAGTCGGTGGACTACTTCAAGAAAAAGTTCGAGCGTCGGGACATGCACCCGGAGCTAGAGCGGGTCTTGACCGCGCACCTGAAGGAGATGTTTTGGGATTTCCTAGAGCGCGATGTCGCGTTCCTGCATCCCAATGATTTTCGCGAACGGTTTGCTCGCGCATTGTCGGGTAAACGTGCGGAGCGGGCCGGGATCGACCCCGAGCAGGTGAGCCTGTGGATCGAGGGGCCGAAGTTCCAGCCGGATCGCGTCGAGGCGCAGCGCGTGGCCCGTGCCAATCTGGAGCAGTTGACCCGCACGCTGCGGCAGTTGGCCGTGGCCGGGAACGAGAATGTCGTGAATATCCGCATGACCGAGCCGGTGGACTTCAAAGGGGCGAACCGGATCATCGCGGCGGTGGAGACCGTTCCGGTGGAGGAGACCGGGAAGGGTGACTTCAAGGTTACTCACTACTACGAGCGGGTGATCTTCGGGCGCATCCCTCCGGAGTTTGAACAGCAATACCGGGAGAAGGTGAACAGTCGCGGTATCCCGTGGCTCGCTGATCGGAAATGAGCGGTAAGCCGTACTACAAGGAGGTAGTCGATGCGCTGTGCTGGTGTAAAGAGAATGGGGTGCGTGTTGAGGCGTGCGGGACGAAAGGTGATCGAGCGTGTCGTGTCGTTTTTCATAGGGGACGACGACAACGACCCCTTCAATTTCGACGGGCTAGTTTTGTGGGCGCAGTAGTCGCCGCGAGACTGCATAAGGAGTTTCCCGATGAGTTCCATCCTGACCCTGAACACTCCGGAGAGCCGGGACACAACGACCCCGGTTGCTGACGTTGACCAGATTCAGATCGCGGGTCCGATTGAAATCGTCCCGACGACGCGGACCCTGACCTTCTACTACACGAAGGGGTATGTCTCCGGATCGCTCATCGAGATCGCCTTCACCTCGAATACGATTGAGGTGAAGAACGACGATTACGACGCGGTGATGGCGTCCGCTGTAGAGGGGGCCGACAACGTGTTCGAGAACCTGACCCGCGTGCTGCTCCAGTACCTCATCGACAAGAGCCTCGTCGGCGACGGAACGATCAACCCGTAATGAAGTCGATCCCGAAACATCCGTGGGAGATGAGCCTGCGGGAGTGGAAGGACGTGGATCGTGGCGGCTTTCCGAAGCATGTCAAGGCACGCGGCGGGAATATCCTGCTCTACCACCGGACGGGGAACGCCGAAGCCCTCTCGATTGCGAAGCGCGGTTTCGATCCATCGAAGAGCAAGTCACCACCCCGAGGCGCGATGTGGGCGGCGCGGGAACCGGAAGGGTACTCCGACTCGGGTGCCCTCGTGGTGTTTCAGGTGGACCCCGACGATCCCCTTGTGGAGTTGGTTGCGGGGAATCAGGCGATTGTCGGTCGGGAGATCGAGCCGAAGGACATCCTGCATGTCGATCCCTACTACGTGACCCCGCACGGGAAGCGGCTGCATCAGATGCGGAAGCCGAGCCGGTATCAGGATAGATATTGGCAGTGGTTTCAGGACCATCCCGAAGATCGGGAGGATGTGTGGAAGCTGCGGAGCGCGAAGAGTATGCGCGAGGTTACCGAGGGGATGATTCACCTCGTGGTCAACGGCAGCGATCCGAGTGAGGTGGTGGAAACGACAATCACCTCGAAGCAGATGGAAGGGAAGTCATGGAGGACTTCTTCTGGGAAGTGACGGTCAGTCACAACCTGCTAAAAGGTAGCGCGTTCATCCGTGGAACGCAGTACGGGGATGTCAAGAAGATCGACGAAAAGGAGTTGGTCGTGACGGTGTTCTCGCAGGAAAACCTGAGCGGGATCATCGACGAGCGAGCGTTCCACGTAACGTCAATGGTCAGAGTACGAAGGGAGAAACGACAATGAAAACGAAATGGCTATGGCTGGTAGCGATCCTCGCGTTCGCACTGGTCGGGTGTGTATCGGGTAACGACGACGATACCGCCGCGAACGACGACGACATTCCTCTCTGCGGAGCGGGAATGGAGCTCGTCGGCGACGATTGCGTTCCCGCGTGCGGGGACGGGCTGAAGTGGGATGTGGGCGAGGATGCCTGCGTTTCGGACTGCCCGGACGGCGAGGTGTTCGATAACGAGGCGGGCGAGTGCGTGGAGATCGTACAGTCCTTGTACGAATACTCGATCAGCTTCAATAACCCGCGTCCCCGTGGCGGTGAGTCCTTCCACGTCGGGGGCTGGGAGATCGACGCCTTCTGCCCGAATTGCATCGAGGAGGTGAGCGTTCAGGAAGCGGCGAACCGGGATGGGCTGTACTACTTCACCGGTCCGGACCTGTCGGCCAGCTCCGAGCGGCTGGTGCTGCATGGGGTGCATCCCTGCTTCGACGAGCTCCAGATCACGGTGACGCTGGAGAAGACGAAGACGCTCCAGTGGACCGTGGCGCGAAACGACATCCAATGCACCGACAAGTACGAGATGGACTGCGCCTACATTACGGACGAGTTTCTGTACGAGGCGGCGAGCCACTATCTGTCCAAGACCCCGAACGTGGATAGTTGCTGCGAGAAGTATCCGAATACGACGCAGGCGGTATGTCTGGCCTGCCCGGACTTCGATGCGAATAACTGCATGACGAACGAGTATGTGGGTCTGGTCGATGGGGAGTGCCTGTGCGTCGGACTCGACATGGAGCCGCGCAATTACGACGTGTCCGAGGTGGTCGAACCGCCAATTATCGAGGGTTACACCCGATGCAATGTCGATACGAACAACGATGGGTTGTTCAACGACTACTGCGTCTGCAACAACACGTACCTGCTTCTCTGCGAGTACGATCTGGACCCGACGCCCTACGATCCCCCGAATACGTGGGGGTATGGGGACGGCTGCGGATCGGCGTGCAACGATCATTGCGCGTGCGATCCGGGACAGTGAGGTTCCCATGAACCGGCGTCTGCAAACATTTTTGAGCTCCTTGGTAGTCGCCGCCGGGCTGGGGGTCTTCCCCCTATTCGCTCCCAGCCCGGCGGCTGCCGGGGAGACGGACGGCCTCTCCCTCGACAGGTGCTCCCCGGTTGTGGGGACGCTGCTTGCGGGGCGGTGGTACATGGATGCACGTCCCGAAGAAGGGAAGACGAAGGGTCTCAACCTCGAAGGGAAGGTCCATCTCAGCTTCGGTCTGACCTGTCCGCTGTATGCGTGGAAGCATTTCTCGCTGATCGGTTCCGGGTTCGCCGGAACGGTTGTGGACACCACAACGGTCATGCGGGACGAGTACGAGCAACCCGACTCGGTGAAGACGGACTCTCCACAGGTGGCGGGGTTGGCCGTCGGCGTCGATTACGAGTCGAAGGGGCAGCTCAGCCTCGGCGGCGCGTGGGAGACCGCGAAGAGCTTCCAGCGGCAGGAGTCCTATCTGGTCGTGCTGATGTACTCCACGACCTTCGAGAACATCGGAATCCTTCTCGGTAAGATCGCCGGAGAGAGCGATGAGTGACAAGGTTCGAGAGTTTTCTTCTACCCAAATAGACCTCCCTCTTCAAGTGGCTTCGCGGCTCAAACAATTATCGCGAGAAATACCCGATAGCGAGCTGTACGACACGGAAGAGGGGGGCTTTGGGCGTGAAGCGGATGCCCATGTCACGGTGAAGTTCGGTTTGCACACCGACGACTATCGGGAGGTGGAGAGAATCGTTTCCGGTTTCGGACCGATCCGGGTGAAATTCGGTCCGGTTCAGCTATTCAAGTCCGACGACTACGACGTGGTGTTCGTGAGCGTTGAGAGCGACGATCTTCAGAAGTTGAACAAGATGATCGCCGCAGGCACCGAAGTTACCGATACCCACCCTGTCTACAAGCCGCACGCGACGGTGGCCTACGTGCTCCCCGGCGAAGGGGCGAAGTACAAAGGCGACAAGTCCCTCGCGGGGCTGGAGATCGAGGTGGACGAAATAACCTTCTCGGGCAAGGACAGCTCGAAGGTGATGATCCCGACCAATGGCCGAAGGAGCGAACGAATGACGATTGCCAACGAATTGATCGAGCGCGTGGTGCGGGGGGAAACCCCGGAAGCCGTCGTGGAGTTCGCATGGGCGAGGAGTGGACCGGCGGACAAGGTGCTCGGGATGGACCTGTACCAGTTCATCATCAACGATGGCGACCTCTACCGTCAGATGACGATCCCGATCATCAAGAACCTGTTGACGAAGCGGGCGCGTGGCACCTTCGACGAAGCGAAGGCTCTGAAGGCGTGGCTCAATCTGGCCGATGCCGGAGCGAAGAAGTACGCCAAGGAGTTCGGTTACGAGCCGGGGTCTTCGCGCCCCGAAGTGGGGCCGAACATGGGCGGGTTTAACAAGAAGACCCGCGAGCTCGTCGCCAAGTCGCTGTGGGAATACTACGGCGACGATATGGATTTGGGAAATTACGACCACCTCCTGCCGAAGAAGTACCAGAAGAAATGAGTCGCGTCGATAGGTTGATCGAGCAGGAGTTGCGCGAGTTCGCCGCACCCCGTGGGATCGACAGACGAAAACGATACTACCACGGCACGTCTACCCGGAAGGCGGGGAAGGAGATCATCAAGTATGGTATCCAGCCGCCGGACCTGACGGACCGGAAGGGTTTCTTGAAGCCGGTTGAGGGGCGGGTCTATATCACCCCGAAGTTGAAGGAAGCTGTGATCTACACCCTCGGCGCGAACATGATCGGACAGGATATGTCGGGGATGATGTCGTTTCGAGGGAAGACGGATGTGTTTGGCTACCTGTTCGTGATCGAGGGTACGCAACTTGCGGACATCCAGCCGGACGAGGATGATGTGGGTCGTTTGCTCTCCGATGCGTTTGGTCTCGGAACCTTCATGGTTCAGCAGCGGTGGGGGTTGGATTACTCGAAGCCGATCAAGGATAAGTCTTTGTGGTGGCTTGCCGATCTGGCGAAACGGAATGTCGCCATTTCTCGGTTGAACAAGCTGCTCGGTGGCGAATATGCCTATTGGGCTTCGGTCGGGAAGCAGCTCCTGCGGAAAATGACAGACGAGCAGAAGTTAGCTCTGATTGACAAGGGCGCGAACGTGGCGAACGAGGGGCCGATCAAACCTCTCGAAGCGTGGCGGTTCGACAAGCGGCGTTCTCAGGAGTTGTCGCGTGATGCGGGCAACTTCTTCCAGATCGCAGAACAGATTAGGTGAGGTAACGATGCCCCCGGCAGCAGTCAAAAAAGGCGAGGAGAAGTTGTGGCGGTACGCCAAGCGGATCGCCCTCGCGATGCTGGGTCGGCGGGATGTCGATTGGAAAAAACCGAAAGAAGCGAATCCGGTCCTCACGAAAAACGATGCGTGGGGATTCGTGATGGATCGTTTCATGGCACTACGCGATGGCCGGATCAAGGCGCGGCATAAGCTAGAAGTAAACCGGGAGACAACGATGGAAGTGAAGGAAGCGACGATCAAGACGAAAGCCGGTAGCGAGGTGACCCTCATGGCCGGTCAGTTTGCGCTTCGCCCCGGACCGATGGGCGGCCACATGCCGGTCAAGGTGATCTCGGTCACAAACGGAACGGCGATTGTGGCGCATTTCGTGGATGGCAGGGTCGAGCAGATGGAGATCGCAGCCGATCAGTTGATGGGGTATCCCAATCAGGATTCGGCGCGTTCCGAAATTCAAGCCCTGTGGCCGTATCAGTACAAGTACCTTCTGGCCGCGAGCGACGTGCCGAACATCAACGAAGTGGCGCAGCCGAAAGACGTGGTTGCGGTCTACGATTCCGGCGAGGAGGATATGACCGGCGACCGCTATACCGTTGTCCTCGGGGGCGATTGGGAGGATGCCGTCAACGACACTCCGATGATCGGGATCGGCGGGAGCCAGCGGTACGGTGCCCGTATCTCTTATGGCTTGCAGAGCGGGAGGGTCGGTTCGCACCTCGGGCGGAAAGTCAAATGGTCTGATCTCTCTTCCGACCAGCAGAAGGTCGTCGTGAAGTTCCTGAAGGAGTCTACGGAAAAGGCGTATGCCCTTCACGAGCAGTCTGATCTCGAAGGGAATGCCGACGAGTCTCCGTTGGGCGATGAGGAATCGACTCTCTTCAGCGATCTCCTTGGGCAGGAAGACCCCGATGCCGGGAAGAACATGCAGACCTACCCGCTGGGCGGCTCGCCGAATATCCGGGCCGAGAGCGCGGCGGTGTTGAACGTGTTTGTTCACGCCGACGGCGAGGGCTACCAGAAGCCGCTCAACGACGAGCCGTTTACCGATCTCCGCAAGGCCGAGATGTTTGCGGTCGAGCAGCAGGGAGAGCTGGCCGAAGACTTGGCGATCCTCGACGGGAAGAACCTCGTGAAGATCATCCGGGTCTCCGAGGTGGAAGAGGAGTATTTCGGCGATCTGCTTACCGAGGCCGACCGCCTGATCGAAGCGCAGATCACCGAGCAGGACGACGAAGACCCCCCGATGCGGAAGCGCAAGCGGGACGGTTCGTGCGTGAAGGAATCCGATGCGTCCGACGATATCGTCGATGCGGTGATGAATGACGAGGGGGTGTACCGTGCGTTTCAGCGGGCCGTCGGTCGGGCGACGAGCTGGAAGGACATGATGGATGTCGCCGAGATGGGGGCGCGGGTTGCGAAGGGCTGGAACAGCTCGTTCAAGTACAACCGTGGCGACTTGCAGGATGCGGCGGAAGAGCTCGTGACGATGGAGGAATCGGTTAGCGAGACGTGGGGATCGGATGAGATCGTTCGGTGGGTGATGAACGATGAAGGTCTCTACAACCGCTACATGGCGTTGAAGAAGAAGGGGGCGAAGAGCTCCGAGTACAAGAAGATCGCTGACCAAGCTAAGGATATGGCCCAAGGCGCAGGCGCGGGGAAGATTTCGATCAGCGATGTCGGTATGGCTACTCGTGAGCTGGCGAGCATGGAAGAATCGAAGATCGAGTCGATCCGCAACGATCCGTGGGTGAAGATCACCGTCGAAGCCGACGACCTGATCTTCGAGGATCGCCACGGGGTTCTTTACCTTCCGGGTAAAGTCGAAACCATCGACGATCTGCGAGACGTGTACCGCGAGATGTCCGAATCGCTCGACGAATCCGATGCGAGCCTGACCGACCTGTACCAGTTCTTCGAGGGCTACGAGGGTCCGATCAGCGGCATGTGGCAGCGTGTCTACGAGATGCTTCACGAGGTGGAGGACATCGAAGAGGAAGAAATCCTGTAACCCGATGAATACCGATGAATTGATCCAGCAAGTCGTGGAGGGTGCCGATCCCGAAGAAGTTGTCGAGATCGTCATCAAACGACGGAGCCGTGAGCAGAAGCGTCGCCGGGAGCATCCGAAGGACCGGAAGCGTTCGATGGCGATCAAACGAGCTCTGCGCGGTAAGAAGTCGAAGATCAAACGAGCGGCGAAGAAGCGGGCGCGTTCCGCTCAGGGCCGTCGTTTGTCGAAGGCGTTGGGCCGGTTCAACAGCCGCATGTCGGCGTTTCGCAGGAAGTAACGATGGCGAAGGTGATCCCGGTCAGTAAGGAGAACCTGATCCGGGTGGATATGCTGAGCAAGCCCGGCTATCACCCCTCGGATTTGGAGCTGCGCCATTATCACTATGGCGAGTTTCGGTGGCGTAATGGGGAGGACGATTACACCGTCGATCTCCGGCTGCTCAAGGTGCAGCTCTCGGAAGTGCTGGCAAAACCTCAATTCGTGACGCCCCGGTCCGATCACCTGAAGATCAGGGTCGAGCTCCTGATCGACAAGATCGTGTCCTACAAGGGCATCTTTATCCGGCTCGATACCGGCGAAATTTATACTGTTCACGATCCGGTGGAGACGATCAACGTCCCCTTCATGCCGATCTACACGCAGGAGGCGTAACATGCAGGTTGAGCGTATTAACACCGAACCCCCTTTGACCGCTCCGATTATGTTCGAGTACGAGGTGCTGGAACAGAAGGAAGAGCTGCCGGAAGGGGTAATCCTGCGCCTCGGCGGTGTCGGGCAGCGGATCGACGAGAAGAACAAGAACGGGCGCATCTACTCGAAGCGGTTGTGGGAGAAAATCTTCAACGACGAGGGTACGCTGCGCCGGGTGGCCGAACGGGAAATGCTCGGTGAGGCCGATCATCCCGATACCGGGAAGACTTCGATTCCCCGTGTCTCGCACATCGTAACGAAGATGGAGCGGCGCGGTTCTGAAATCTACGTCGAAATGGATGTAGTCGGTACGCCGATGGGAAAGGCCGTGAAGGCTTTGGTCGATGCCAAGGCCAAGATCGGTGTCTCCAGTCGGGGGGCCGGTAACGTCGTCGAACGGAACGGAAACAAGTACGTTGACGAAGATGATTTCCAGCTCGATACGTTCGACATCGTGACGGGTCCGTCCACACGAGGGGCGTATCCCGCGAAGCTGGAATCCGCTACCGAGGATAACGCCAAGATTATCCTCGAAACAATGGACGCTCTCGTAAATTCTGACGCCTCCCCGCAGACGCAGGAGGAGGTAAAAGGGATCGTGAGCAGCCTTGAAACCACTCTATACAGGACCGAGAAGGATAAGCTGTTGGAGCGGTTGGAGATTTCCGAATCCAGTGAATCCAAGCAGGAGAGCGAAATGGATGCTCTGAAAGCTGCGGAGACCATCGAGGAATTGGCGCGAGCCAAGGTCGAAAAGCTCATGGCCGAGCAGAACAAGAAGTTCGAGGCGATGGAAGCCAAGGTCAACGAGGCCGCCGACAAGCTCGAACAGGTCCGCACGGAAAATGACTCGCTCCGCGAGAAGAACGCCGAGTTGCGCGTCGAGCTCCGGAAACTGCGTGAGCAGGAAGACGGCGAGGACGACGACGAAGAGATGCCCGAGAAGAAGGGTTCCAAGTCCGAGAAGTCGAAGGGCAAGGCCGAAACCGACGATGCGGATGCCGACGACGAAGACGGCGAGGACGACGACGAAGAGATGCCCGAGAAGAAGGGTTCCAAGTCCGAGAAGCGCAAAACCAAGAAGTCCGAGCAGGACGACATGGAGGAGCCGGACGACGACGAAGAGATGGACGACGAGGATCGTCCCAAGGAGTCGTTGCTGCGCCGCCACAAAGCCCTGAAGCGGGTGGCCGAACGGATGGACGAAGAGCTCGGTGCGAGCAAGAAGCTTATCACCGCGTTCGTCGCCAAGTCCGGCGAGTACAGCGAGTACAAGGAGAAGTTCGAGGCGTCCCGCAAGGTGATTGCGGCGATGCTGGACGAGAAGCGCAGCGCGGAAGTGGATGCCGTGATCGAGTCCAAGCTCGACGGTTACGACGGCGAAAAGCGCGAGGCGATCAAGGAAGCGTTGGGGCGCGTCCGGACCGCCGAGGAAGCCGAAGGGAAGATCGACAAGCTGGTCGAGGCGTTTGGCGGCCCCAAAGGTGGCGGCACGACTCCCCGGCTGAGCACGGGCCTTCCCGGTCTGCGTCGGACCGAGAAGAAGACGCACAAGCTGGCCGAGCGTACCAAGGATAAGGGTACGTTGCAGGAACAGCGCGGAAAGAAGCTGACGAGCAGCATCGTCAGCGGCGTGGAGAAGAAGCTCAACGGCTAACGGAACCGGCACGTTGCACTTCACGTTGTAAGTAATTTCCCACAACAATCGACAGGAGGTCTGAGACCATGTTGACCGAACAGAATGTCTTCGACAACCACATGAACCGCCTCTACGAGCGCGGGATGCGGTTGGCCGAGGAAAAAGATGTCGTTCTCTACAAGGACGACGAGACTCTGGTTCGTATCGGGGACATCTCCGAAGGGCTGGAGGAAAAAGACGACTGGATCAAGTCCGCGACGATGCTGATGGTCGAGAACACCTACGACTTTATGAACAGCCTCGACGAGACGACCCGCACGATCCAGTTCGGCAAGTTCCCCAAGTTCGCGTTCCCGCTGGTCCGCGCCGTCTTCCCGAACCTGATCGCTCACGAGCTGGTCAGCGTTCAGCCGATGTCGGGGCCGACCGGGCTGGTGTTCTACCAGCGGTTCACGTACGGCACCACGAAGGGTGCGGTGGTGGCCGGTCAGGACATCATCGAGGTTCCGAACGACGAGTACGCCAGCGAGCGGATCACCGCCGAGTCCTTCGGTACTGCCGGGGCGACCAATCAGGTCGGGACGTTGGGCTTCTCGCCCGTCCGTCCGCACACCTTTCAGGCGACCGACGGCGTGCTGACCGTGCAGGACGACGGTAACGGTAACATCGTCGGCGACACGGGTGCCGGTACGAATACCATTGACTACCGGACCGGAGCGGTGGACTTCGATTACAGCGGCAATTCGGCTGCGGTGAGCGAGGTGAGCTACGTCTACGTGATGGAAGGAAATACCCAGCTTCCCGAGCTCGAAATGACCCTCGAATCGACGGAAGTGCGCCCCATCGAGACGAAGCTGCGTGCCAAGTGGACCGTCGAGGCGAGCCACGATCTGCGCGTCGTCCACGGCGAAGACTTGGAGAACAACCTCGTCAACGCTCTGGGGCTGGAGCTGAAGTTCGAGATCGACCGGCGTGTCATTCGCGAGCTGAAGGCCATCGCCCGTGCGACCGCTGTGTACGACCCGGCGGTGCCCAACGGCATCCGTGTTTGGGAAGGGAAAGCCCCCTCGGGTATCTCCTTTACCGAGCACAAGCTCAGCATTATCGACACCCTGACCCGGATCAGCAACGATATTCTCGGCGCGACGCAGCGTGCTCGCGGCCAGTGGATCGTTTGCGGTCTGGAGGTGGCGAACGTGCTGGAAACCCTGCCGGGTTGGCGCGGTAACCTCGACAACCTGACCGGGCGCGGCGTGTTCAAGGCCGGTACACTCAATAGCCGTTGGACCGTCTACGTGGACACCTACGGCGGGCCGAACGACATCCTGATTGGCTACAAGGGCGATCAGATGTTCGATACCGGCTACGTGCTGGCCCCTTACGTGCCCTTCTACGCGACGCCGCTGAGTAACAGCCCGAACGCCGAGTTCGTGCTGCGCAAGGCGATTGCGAGTCGGTATGCCACGAAGGCCATCGACTCCAAGTTCTACGCGAACGGCGCGATTGACCTGACGTTGCAGCCCTCCTAATCGGGGGTTGACTCCATAGGGTAGTGTGGAGGGCGGGTCCGCCCGCCCTCCATTTCAAGGGAGATTCAGATGCAGATCGCCGATCAGATGATCCAATGCGTGATGAACGGCCTCGATCCGGATCATGTGATGGAACAGGCCACGAACGGGATGATTAACATGCTGCAACGCCTACCGGCGAAGCGGCAGTGTCCCGGCTGTGGCTACAAAGTTCCGAAGTATCCGGGAGCATACCCGAAGCGGTGCCCCGAGTGCGGATGTGATCTCACTGAGCCGCCGGAAGACGAATGACCACGATCAGCCGAACCCTAGCCGTTGCCGATATTCCGAACCTCGTGAAGCGGAAGATGGGCGACAGCTCGCTCACAGTCGAGTTGGCCGACGACGACTTCTACGGGAAGGGCGGAACGGACTCGGACCTGAAGCGCGACGGGATCATTGCCGAGGCGTTGCTCTGGTACTCTCGGTACTGGCCGAAGTACGGCTATACCGTGGTTCCGGTTTCAGGCGGCGTTCAGCAGTACGAGCTGGACAACAGCGTCGGAGATCAGCAGTGGGGCTTCGGCGCGGTGAATGTTCTCGTTCCCCCAACGCGCACGCAGTTGGGTTTGGGGTTGGGGGTCAGCCCCGACGAATTGATCTCCTTCGATATTCGGTACATGACCGAGATCGGAGACTTGCATCTGGACCTGTCTTACCTCGAAACGGCGAAGCGGATCGTCAGCGCGGAGTTCGATTGGCGATTCGATCCTGATTTCCCTAGTCCGGGGATCGGGACGCTGTGGATTTATCCGGTTCCTGAATCGACGAACATTCCACAGGTGGTTTTGAAGTACCAAGACCTGCATCATATCGAACAGATTCCGCTGGCCGATCAGCATTGGTTCCTGCTCTACGCCGCTGCGTTGGGGAAGGAGCTGATTGGCGAGAAGCGTGCGAAGTTCGGTGGGCAGATTCCGGGGCAGAACGAGGGGCAAAACCTCAACGGCTCCGATCTGGTCAGCACGGCGCAAGAAGAAAAAGAGAAGATCACCGAGGATTTCATCAACGACAAGGGTGACTTCATGCCACCGCTGGTCGGGTCGGGAATCTAACCGATGGTCGATACTCCGAATCTACATTGGCAGGAGTCGAAAGACCTTGCTCAGATCAAGGCGTGGGACCGCGAGCGGTATTTCCTTCAGATGCAACGTCACCGCCTGTACTTCGTGCAGCAGGCGTCCGCTGCCGAGGGTGGGTCGGGCGTGTCGCGGAATATCTACGGCGAGCCTGTGGAAGGCGCGGTGACCGACGATGGGCCGGACACCGCTGCGTACAGCGATCCGGTGGTGGACCTTCCGGTCTACATCAATCGGGAGATCGACCAGAAGACGGCGGACAAGTGGGGACTCAATCGTACGTCCGACATCCTTGTCGTGTTCTCGATTGCGGTTCTCGAAGGGCTGGGAATCGACTTTCGGGATATTACGAAGGGGCCGAAGATCGGCGACCGCATCGACTTCATGGTCGAAGGTTCGATCAAGAATCAGTATGAGCTGCGGACCGCCGAGATTCACGACTTCTGGGGGAACACCCAATACCCGTTGCACGTTGTGTGTGCGGCGAACCTGACGCACGAACCTCTTACTTCGTGAGGCTACGATGAAGAAACGATTGACCCTACAGATCAACGAAGCGCGAGGCACCCTCGATGTCCCGATGGACGATGTGCAGCTCCTTCGGCAGGTGATGAACGAGGAGATGGAAGCAGTCACCCTCTACGAGAACATGCTGAAGCAAGCTCGCGATCCTCGGGTGAAGACGATGCTGCAAAGTCTGGTTCACGAAGAGAAGGTTCATTTCGGCGAAGCGGAAACGCTGCTCGAAGTGCTGGACCCGAAGCACGAGGAGGCCGAAGAGGAGGGCGAGGAAGAGGTCGAAGATATGACCGGAATGGGGGAATCGACAATTCTGCTCCGCAGAGTAATCCGAGGTTGATATGGCATGGGATCGAGACAAGCTAGGTAACGTCTTCGACGTGGCGAATGAGAATCCGCATCCGCTGTCGAATCCGAATTACATGACCTTCTTGGTAGACCGGGGTGGCGATCTGATCCCGCTGATGTTTACCGAGCGGGAGATGATGGTCGGCATCCAGCGGGCGCAGAAGAACCCGGAAGACACAGCGGTCTTGGAGGAATAAATGGCGATACGCGGAATGAAACCAAAGGTGAAGATTCCGAAGTCCTCGCCGCTCGGTTTCGTTTCCGTGTTTCGGACGGCGCAGAAGGTCGCTGCCGAGAAGGTGTCAATGGAGGTGGCCGAAGCGATCCGCGACGAGGCCATCGAAATCATTGCGCAGCAGCGATACGATTGGGCTGCGCTCTCGAACAAGTACCTGCGGCGGAAGCTGAAGGGTCTCTACGATCCGCGTATCTACATCCGCACGCAGTTCTACCGGGATAACATCGAAGCGTGGGCGGACGAGCAGGGCTACGCGCATGTAGGGGTGGCCGACGTGATCCACCCCGAAACGAAGAAGCGGAAGCGTCCGGTAAACCTTCCCCAGTTGGCGCGGTGGCTGGAGTTCGGCACGCCGATTGCCAACCCCGGCGAGATCATGCCCCCTCGTCCGCTGTGGCGTCCCCTGATCGCCAAGTGGTTGAAGGTTAATCCCGAGTTCGCGAAGAAGTATTACGCGGCGGTGGCCGAGGAGCTGAAGTCGCGACGGAAAACGAATGCCGCCTCTCCCGATCTCGGGAAGGGTAAGCCGAAGAAACAGCCGCCGAAGAAGCGGACCGTGAAACCGAAGAGGCGTCCGCCTCGGGTTCCCGATCCGCCGAAGAAGAAGCGGCCTACGATTGACGAAAGCGATCCCTTCGCCGATCTCCTGTAGGAGGTTTCATGCCGAGCAAGGACTTTATGGAAAGCCTGTTGTCGCCGACTTCCCCGATTGCAACCGCGCACTCGGGGATGGCCTACGACGAGCTGACCGATCTCTATGCCGAGCTCGACGGGGAGCAGGAGGAAATCGTTTTCGAGCACATCAAAAGATTCACGACCGAATCAGACTATACCGTGGGATCGCTTTTCCACTCGATCATCGCCGACCGGAGAATCGACGAGGAGATTCGGAGCAAGGCCGAGTGGATCGCGGGGAAGTATAACGTGATTCAGGCGCACCACCTGAACAAGCCGAAGGTGCCGAAGAAGCCGGGCCGATGATCCAGAATACGCTGTACCTATACGATCAGGCGATCCTCGATCTGATGGCGTGTGAGTTCGCTCCGATCATCCCGCGTCACGAGGCGCAGTTGTTTCTCCTGACGCCCGAGCGGAAGTTTATCGACTACCTCTCGGGGCGGACTCCGGAGAACCTGAAGCTGGCGTTGCCCCGTATCTCGATCACGCGGATGAACGACGATCCGGATGAGGAGCGTCGCTTCGGAACGAAGATTAGGAAGATTCCCGATCCGGAGAGTGCGGCGAACCGGGCGATCATCGCCGATCCGCCGACGCCGATCATCATCAACTACCAGATCGACATGTGGACGCAGCACATGTGGGAGATGAATTACTGGCGGCGGAAGATGATGATGCTGTTTTGGAATCTCCCCCCGCGCTACATCCTCGTCGATGTCGGCTACCCGTGGGGGGAGAAGTACATCGAAGTTTACCTCGACGGTTCGGGGGATCATACCTCGGATTTGGAGCCTGACGAAGCGGATCGAACCGTTCGCTACACTTATACCCTTCGGGTAAAGGCGCACCTGTTCCCGCTCTTCGAGGAGCCGTGGCGAACGCTGGACGAGTTGTTCTACGAGCTGGGTTGGCTGGTCGAGCGAATCCGGATCGACGTGTGCGATATGGACACCGAAGAGCTTTATTGGTCGGAGACGATTCCCCATGACTACTAAGATCAAAATTCAGAACCTCACCCGCACCGGCTTCGATGTGCTCCTCAACGATCTCAAAACCGGGAAGTACAAGACCCGGTTCCTCACCGCACGCGGTCATTTGATCGTAGGCGAGGAGGAGATCACGCGGCACATCCAAGTTCTCGTCGAGAAGAAAATGGTCAAGCTGACCACCGTGAAAGAAGTCGATTAACCGGCGACGATAACGAGGAGAGCGACATGCAATTTATTTGGGCAAACCCCGAAGCCCAAGCCTCTCAGATCGGCGGGTTGTTTGTCTACGGACAGCCGATGTTCAATCCGGGTTCGTTTACCCCGGACGACATTCGGGTGATCTACAACCAGTCAGGTCAGGGGCAGTGGGCTACCGTAGGGAATCCGATGCAGGGCTTCGACTCGAAGTTCGTCCCGAAGGAGGATGTCGAGGTGGAGCTGGCCGGGGCGATTACGATCCTCCCGACCGAGGTGACCCCCGACATTGTGCGGCGGGTGGGGATCGACTTCCTGATCTTCACCGAACAGAATCCCCCCGAGCAGGTGGTGGACTTGACCGCACAATCCGGAGAGTCGCAGAAGACGACGCTGCGGTGGACGAATCCTCCCGACGAAGACATCCACTCACTGCGGATTCTGCGGCGCGAGGATACCTACCCGACCGCCTACAACGATCCCGAGGCGACGTTGGTGAAGGAGGTGCGCGAGGCATCGCCGAACGTACCCCTTGCCGTCGAGGACGTGGGGCTGGACGACGGGACGGAATACTTCTATTCGATCTTCGTTCGGGACTTGGCGATGAATTGGCAGACGGCGGTGACGCCGGGCTTCAACGCCGTGTCCGCAACCCCCGATTCCCCATCTCAGATTCTCGACTTCACCGCAACGACCGACGAGAACGACCAGATCACATTGAGCTGGACCAATCCGAACGAAGAGGCGTTGGACAGCGTGCGGCTTGTGCGGAAGGTGGGGAGCTATCCGACGGACGAATCCGATGGCACAGCGGTCTACGAGAACAGCAGTCCCGAGGCCGGTGGCGAGGAGGAATACGTCGATGCAGTTGGCGACAGCCAGACGTACTACTATGCTGTGTTTCCGAAGGACGCGACCGATTACAACAGCTTGGTCACAGCAGGCCGTAACGCAGCCATCGGTATCTCAACCTAACTGAAAGGAGTACAGAGATGAGTCCAGTGAGCGCGGGTGTATACCCCCGAGAAATCGACCTGTCCCTCTACGCCGCCGGAGCTGCCCCTACCGCACTTGGTATGGTTGGTACGGCCACGAAGGGACCGCTGAACGAGTTGACGCTCGTTACCGACGAGCCGGATTTTATTACGAAGTTCGGTCGCCCCGACCCCAACAGTCAGGCGTTCTACGCCGCCCGTCAGTTCTTGCGCGAGGGGAATGTGTTGTGGTTCGTCCGCATCGCTTCCGATGCGGGTGGTACGGGCGACGACATCAACCTGTCCGATCCCTACACCGGACGTGCCATTGCGACGCTGGTGGATGCGGGGGATGTCGATTCCGTTCAGTTTCAACTACTGGAGTACGGAACCTACGGCAACACGCTCCAGCTCAACGTCGCGGCGGGTACGGAGTCCGGCTTCAAGATCACGCTCTACGAGACCTATGGCGGTCTGCAAGAGCTGGAGGTCTGGGATAACCTGTCCCGTGCCGATGTCGAGGAGATCATCAACGACCCGGTGGACGGCAGCGAATGGCTCGAAGCCACGGTGCTGTCGGCGGGTGGCCCCGGCGAGCCGAGTACGGCCCAAGACCCGGTGGTGTTCGTGGGTGGCCTCAACGGCTTCAGCGGAACGCTGGTCGGCAAGGCGATCACGGCGATCAAGAAGTTCGAGAACGTCGAAGAGGTCTACGTCGATACCCTGATCGCTCCCGGCATGTACGACGAGAGCGTGGTGAATCAGCTCCTTCTGACCGCCGAGGCGCGGAAGGATGCCTTCGCGGTCCCCGACGGCCCGATGGGTCTGGACGTGCAGGGCATTGTGGACTGGCACAACGATCCGAGCGGCGGCGGCAGCGCGGCCCTCAATTCGTCTTACGGTGGCTTGTGGTGGAGCGAGCAGATCGTTTACGACGAGTTCAACGAGCAGGATGTGATCGTGGCCGCTTCCGGTTTCGTGGCAGCGGCGATTGCCCGTACCGACCGGGTGGCGGCTCCGTGGTGGGCACCCGCCGGTCTCCGTCGCGGCAAGGTCAATTCCAAGCAGGCCGTCTACTCGCCTTCGCAGGGGGAGCGGGAGGTCATGTACGGGACCGGCCAGAACGTGAATCCCATCGTGAGCTTCGTCGGCGAGGGCATCTTCATCTACGGACAGAAGACGCTCCAGCGTGCCCCGACGGCCTTGGACCGGGTGAATGTCCGCCGGATGCTCAACAAGGTCAAGTCCATCATTACGGCCTCGACCCGCTACTTTACCTTCGAGCAGAGCGACGCGCCGACGTGGCGGTCGTGGCGCGGTGTGGTCGATCCCCCGTTGCGGGATGTGCTCGCCCGTCGTGGTCTGCAAGACTACCAGATCGTGATGGACGAAACGACCAACCCGACGGCGGTGATCGAGCGGAACGAAATGCGAGGGAAGATTCTACTGAAGCCCACGAAGTCGGCGGAAGTAATCATCCTCGATTTCACCCTCACCTCGCAAGGGGCCGACTTTCAAGAGCTGCTTCAGGCGGCCTAATCGCGGTCTACTGACCCCAGACGAGGAGAAACGACATGGCCGAAATTCTTGCGCCCAACCACATCGCTCAGCAGGCGGGGCAGTTTACCCCGCAGTTGCAAAACCAGTTTTCCATCGAAATCCACGGGCTGCCCGGACAGGACTCCGATACCCTGATCCTCGGCGTGGCCGGTGGTGCGATCCCCGAGAGCTCGTTCGAGAAGGTGACCATCGACTACGTGAACAAGCAGGTTCACATGGCCGGGAAGATCATCGTCGGAACGACTTCGCTCCGCGTCCGCGACTTCATCGACAGCGAGACTCGCGATGCGCTTTGGCGGTGGTATCAGCTGACCGGCGATCCGAAGACGGGAAGCATGGGTCTCCCCGCCGACTACAAGCGGGACGGAACCATCGTCCTGTTCGGTCCCGACGGCTCTCACGAACGGCTCTGGAAAATGGAGGGGCTGTTCATCGAGTCGGCGAATTGGGGCGATCTCGATCACGCCACCGTGGACAATCTTGTCATGGAAGCGACGCTCTCCGTTGACACCGCCTATCGCGACATCTAAGATAGGAAACCGAATACACCCGATTATTTAACCGATTAAGCAAGGAGTACGAAAATGGGTGAGAACGTCAATCAGGACTGGAGACTGGTACATCTCCCCTCTCGCGGTCTGCCGTATGGCGGCAGGGTTCCCAACGGAGCCGTCGAAGTCGGCGTACTCGGGACCGAAGAAGAGGAAATCGTTGCCAACCCCGCCAGCGTCGGGAAGCGTAATCTGGTCGATGCCATTCTGGAAAACATCGTGCGCTGTCCCGTCCCTCTCCGTGAGCTGTTGCTGGGAGATCGGCTGTTCCTGCTTCTGTATACCCGCTTGCATTCCTATGGCGAAAACTGGACGTTTTCGTGGAAGTGCGAAAATTGCGGGAAGCAGATGCGGGATACGGTGCTGATCTCCCAGCTTCCGCTCCTTCGTCCCCCCGAGGATCAGACCGAGTGGAGCGAACCGTTCGAGCTCCACCTTCCCAATGGCGACACGATCAAGTGGCGGCACCTTCGAGGTTCCGATGAGGCGTCCGCTTTGCGCTACGCCGATCAGATTCGGAACAAAGGAGGGGGGAAGAAGGGTGATCCCGCCTACCGCTATCGCAAAGCCCTCTCATTGGTCGAAGTCAACGGCGAAGCTCCCGAGAACATCGGCGAGGCGTTGAAGTATGTCGTCAATAAGCTGAAGGGCGAGATCTCTTTGGCGTATGCCGACGCCCTCGAAGACAACCGCATCGGCGTGGATTTAGACCGCGAGCAGGACTGCGTGCATTGCGGGTGGTTGAACGAGCTGACGATCAAATTCGATCTGACAGAGTTTTTTCGTCCTCGAAGGCGTTCCGGCTGAGCTGGTCTTCAGCGAAGTCGTACCGAACGCCGCCGCGCTGGCCCAGATGCGGGCGGACATGTGGTTGCACGGCAACCTCTCGCCCGTCGAATACTATCGCCTCACTGTGCGCGATAGAAACTACCTCTATGCGCAGCTGAAGGAAAAAGTTGCGAAGGACAGTCGCAGCATGGGCAATCTCTTCAAGGGACTCTTCAAACGATGAACGATCTAGTCTGGCTCGTCGAGCTCAACGATCAGGCGTCCCAACCTCTCGCTGTGGTGACACAGGGGATGGAGGAGTTTGTCCAGTCGATGAACAAGGCCGCCGAGAAGTTCCAGCAGATTTTCGGGGGCTACGATCAGCAGCTCCTCTCGTCCGCCGGACAGACGGCCAAGTTTGCGAGCGAAACGCAGGGGATGGTCGAAACGGTGAACAACGCCGGGTCGTCCATCAACCCCGTTTCCGGGTCTTCTCTCATTGACCCCGAGGGGATTCAGCAGCTCGGGGAGATGCTGGCCGATGCGATTGGCGAGGCGATCAGTCTGGCCTTCTCCGAGGTCGATTCCTTCAATCAGATCGTTTCGGAAAGCGTGACGGTCAACAAGGACTTCAAGCTCGCATCCGAGGAAGCCGCCGAAGCGGTACTCAAACAGAAGAGGGCGACCGAGCAGCAGAACGAGGCGGCGACGGGCCTCTTCGGTCGGATGAAGAAGGGGTTCGGCTCGCTGGGGCAGATGGCGTCCGGCCAGAAGAAGGCGCAGTCCGCGACGGACAAGGGAACCAAGAGCTTCGACATGCAGCGGACAAGTCTCGGTCGGCTCCACGGAGCGGTGAACGATAACGTCCTCGGTCTGGATCAACTAGGATTGTCGTTCTCGAAGCTGGAGGGGATTCTCCGGGCCGCGTCGGTTGGGCTGATCCTTGCCTCGCTTCTGAAGACCGCGTTGGCTTTCGAGCGTCGGGTGAGGGACATGAACGAGTCGCTGTCTCTGACCCCCGAGGCGATGGAGGAGGTCAACCAATCCCTGATTCGGATGGGCGAGTATACCGGAATCCTTGGAGTAGGGAACGACCGGGTGGCGGAAATCGCGAAGACCGGCGTGAAGTTTCAGATGATGAACAAGACCGTCGAATCCGGCGTGCGCGATCTTCAAAACTACACGATTGCGACCGTCGAGTTGGCCCGCGCTACCGAGCTCGGTGCCGAGGCAGTCGGCGACATGTTCAATCAAATGACGAACCTCTACGGGATCGGCACCCAAGGTCTGCGAAACATCGGGGCGGGGATCAAGTTCATTACGGATAACACAATCATTTCGGCGCAAGAGTTGGTGAGCTTTACGAACAGTCTGACCGGGCTGATGCAGCTCCTTCCCGAGAACACGGCGAAGTCTCGGGAGGAAATTATCACCGAGCTCCAGTCGATTGCGGGTGTCTACAGCAAGTTCCTCGATCAATCGAAAATCTCGGAGATGTTTACCCGGCTGTCCGAGGAGGTCGAGTTGGGCCGAGACGAGCTCGGTCGGGTGACCGGTGCCGGTGCGTTTACGAATCAGTTGGCGTCGTTGATGGGTATCGACGCGATGTCGTTGCAAAAGATGATCGACAAGCAGGACTACGCAGGGGTGATGACGCAATTCACCTCGCAGCTCAATCAGATCGCTTCCGGTCCGCAGGGAGCTCTCCGCTTGAAGGGGATGGTTGAGCCGCTGGACCAGTTGAGTTTCACATGGCAGGAGTTGCTGAATGTCGGACGAGAGATGAGCTCAACCGATATAGCTAAGCAGATACTCGCCGCGAAGTTGGCGGCGCAAGAAGGGGAATCGGCAGCAGACGCGGCCAAGAATCGCCTTGATCGCCTGACGCAAGCATGGAAAAGCTTCCAAGATGTTTTCATGGCGTTTTGGGCCGAGGCGGGAATGTCGATTAACGAAATACTGGTCGGGGTCGTTGTTCCGCTGCTTCAAAAGGGTCGTGAGTTGGTCAAGTGGTGGACCAATCTCGATACGCAGACCCAGCAGACGCATCTCAAGATTGCAGGATTGTCGGCGGCGGTGTTTGTCTTCGGCGACCGCATCTTCAAGCTGATCGGACACGTCGGTCGGCTGGCGGTGGGAATGGTAAAGCTGGGATACGTTATTACGAAGTACACCCTGATTGCGACCTACAAGCTCTCGAAGTCTCTACTCCACATGGGTTTGGTCGTTCTGCGCAAGGCGGTCCTCCCGGCGATGTGGTTCACGATCAAAGCGGGGGTGGAGCTCGGGTGGACGATGATGAAGGTTCTGGTCCCCGCCGTCTTCAAGCTCGGAATCAGTCTGGCGAAGTTCGCGCTGGCGAATCCGTTGCTGGCGTTTCTCGCGGCGGCGACGGCTGGGGTGATCTACCTGATCGAGAAGTACAAGGATTGGAACGCCGAGATCAAGAAGAACAACGAGGAGACGATACGGGCAAGCGGTTTCAACGAGAAGTTTGTCGAGGCGAATGCCAACCTGATCGACACCTTCCGCGATATGCGCTCGGAGATGATCGGAATGGACAAGAGCAGCGAGAAGTTCAAGCGGATGGCACAGGAGTCCGAGGCGTTGGCGCAGGGCTTGGCGTTGCAGTTGAATGACACGACGAAGCGGAAAATCTTCCTCGAAAATCTGGGGCTGGGTCCGAAGACCGTACAGCGGATCATGGACAACCTCCAGAACGCGGTGATGGAGATTCCGGTCGAGGCTCCGGTTCAGGTCGATCCTAATTCGCAGTTGAAACCGGGTGGGGGTGGTCCCGAAACACTGACAATGGATCGCGGAGGTATCGAAGCCTACATGCGGGGTCTGGCCGAGGAGGGAGTCGGTGCGCTGAAGGGTCTCGGTCAGGACATAGCGGTTAGCGATGTGTTCGAGACCGGAAAGGGCATGGCCCAAGGGTTCATGGACTTCTTCAAGATGAACCCCGATGCGTCGCTGTTCACTCCATCGACCGCCGCCGACGTGGATATTCCCGGAGCGGATGTGAAGTTTACCGAGGGGAAGGTTTCCGCCGCGCCTACCGATTCGAGCATTGGAGGTATCGGGCAGACAATCAAGTCGATGCTCTCCGGAAGCGATGATGGAAAGCCCCTCAAGGTCGAAACCGATTGGACCGACAAGAACATCGTCTCGCTACTCGAAGGCATCAAGTCCGTGATGGAAAACCAGCTCGGGATGATGAAGGGTCAGCGCGTGGAACAACGGGTCCAATCCCGCCGCCAGTCGAAGCCGGGAACGGACGTGGATAAGGTAGCCGTTATCAATCAGGTGGGACCGAAGTAATGCCGATCACGATGCCCAAAGCGATCCTCATCGACACGGTGACGGGCGAGGCGGTGGAGTTGCTGTTCCTCTCTACCGTCAGCATGAGTGTGACCGCGAATTACGATGGGAAGGAGCCGCGTGGAACCTCGCAGCCCTTCTTTCATTATTCCCACACCGGGGCGAAGACACTCTCGCTTCCGTTTCGGCTGGTTTCGTCCGTCGAGCGGAACGACGGCGGGACGACCGAGGATGTAATCAACGATCTGCGGTTCCTCGAATCGCTGCTCTACCCCGACTATCTGGCCGGGGAGTTTCTGTCCCCGCCGCATGTGGTGCGGTTGTGGATGGGGAAGCTCTTCGACGAAGAGGGGTTCATCAGCGCATGGAATCCGAATATCAGCCCCCCGTATGACGAGAATTTTCTACCGCAATTTGTTGACATGACGCTGGAGTTTACCCGGATCGGAAAGATGCTCGGGTACTCCGATGTACGGACAATCCTATGAGAGGACTTCCTATAAACTATAACTTTCCCGACGTTCGTTTCCGGAAGATCGGAAAGCAGGTGGCATCGAGTAACGTGTTCTCGCGGACGAAGGACTTGGATGTGGTCGAGTACGAGAACGTACCGACGCTCGCATCGTGGTATCCCCCAACATTTGCGCGTCAGCGCACCGACCGCTTCTTGGAAGTAACCGCCGGGAAGGAACGCCCCGATTTGGTTTGTCGCGATGCGTACCGCAACACGGATCGTCTCTACTGGATCATCATGGTCGTCAATTACGTGATTGATCCCCTGTCAGATGTGGAAGCCGGGCAGCGGTTGCGGGTGCCTGCCTACAACCGGGTCATTTCGAGGTTGGTTGGATGACGGACTTCATCAACTACCCGGCGGTGAAGGTGTCGCTCAATGACGAAGACCTGACTCCGGTTCCCCCTGAATACCTGACCGACTTCGTATTCGAGGATAACGAGTCGGGATTCTTCAGCTTCGAGCTCGGGTTGCATGACCCGAATTATACCGACATCGAAAATATCTTCTTCTCGGCGCGGCGGCAGAGTGAAGTACAGATGGAGTTCGGCTACTACAATATCCCGAATCAGCCTGTGGCGACGACGGGTTTGCTTCGCTGCTACGTGTCGCACTATCTGCCGACCTTCGAGGCGGGAATGGATATTCGGATCACCGGCTACTCGGCGGGGGCCGGGAAGAATATCCAGTACAACGAGCCTATCGAGTTCCCGAAGGACACGACGATCTCCGAGGCGGTTATCATCATCGCCAAGAAGATTTTCGGGGATGGGGTCGATCTGCGCCGGGTCGAGGAAACCAAGGAGGACATCTTCGTTCCCTCGCAAACGACCGAGCCGAAGAAGCCGTTCGACTTCATCCAGTCGGAGCTGGTCAAGCTGGCGAAGAACAAGGATGGAATCGGCGATTATTATTTCAAGGACGGTCGTGACGGTGGTGGCATCCGGTTCTCGTCTCCGCTCTTCGAGCGCGATCAGGTTGAGATACCGACGTTCTCGTGGCTCGGGGGGCCGGGGCAGTCGGACGTGCTGTCGTTCACGCCGAGTTTCAACGGGGCGACGCTCGGGGCGTGGGGCGCGGAAGGCATCAAGTTCCGAGGTTGGGACGCCACCCGCAAGAAGTGGATGACGATTCCGGTCAACCCAACCTCGATGGCAAGAGAGGGGAAGCTCAATCAGTTCCTCGCTCGCGGTGGAGCTATCGTCCCGATGCCGCGTTCGGAGACACAGCGACGGATCGGCGGTGCCGGTACTCGCTTCCGGGACGAGTTGGTCAACCTGATCGCCGATGAGTTCGACCGCGCCGTTTTCGGGGATGCGAAGATCAACGATACGGCGGACGAGGAATCCCTCGACACGTCGATCACCCTGCCGATTGAAGCCAATAACGAAGAGACGATCCGCGCCATTGCCGAGAATCGGTGGGCGCGGTTGATGAATACGATCACCGAAGCGGAGATCACCTTGAACGGCTCTCCGAGCACGATTGGGATTCGCGCCTACGACATTATCCGCGTGATCGTTCAGTTTCCGAACGGGCAGATTCATTGGTCGTCCGGTCTCTGGTTTGTGAAACAGGCGCGTCACGAGATCGTAACCGGAACCGGGTATACGGTGACCTGCCAGCTCCGGCGCAATTCCAACGCCCTCGGGGCCAACGTGGTTCCCGAAGGCGTTCGGTTCTTCGAGGATACCGAGTGAGTCGCGAAGCCGAAATCAAGGATGCTCTACGAGAGCAGGACGTTCATCGTCCCGGTGTCTATCGAGGCATTGTCGAGGGAATCGACGATCCCGAGCGGCTGGGGAGGCTCCGTGTTCGCATTTACGAGTTGCACGGCCCGGAGACTCGCACGTCGCGGGAAGCCCTGCCGTGGGCGGAAGTAGCCGAGCAGTGGGGCGGTGGCTACGACTTCGGTTCCTTCAGTGCTCCCTCGATCCCGGTCGGTTCCGGGGTGTGGGTGATGTTCGAGCGTGGCCACTACCGCTACCCGGTGGTGATCGGCACCTACCGCGCCAACCCCGAGTTCGCGCAGCCGATGAACACGGTGGGCGGTCGGGTGAAGTCCGACGGCTCCGAAGAGGCTCCCGATCCGGACGCAACGTGGGTGCCGAGCGAGGATCAGGAAGAGACCCCGCACGATGTCTTCTTCGAGAAGGAAGAGGGCGACAACGTGCCGACGCGGACGCTGCTCTACAAGTCGCCGAAGGGGCATACGATTTATGCCGAAGACCGGGGCGGCGAGGAAGCGTTCGTGATTGTGGACCGCGCCGGGCAGGTGATCGAGATGAGCTGCGGAGTGGAAACGACTCCGGCGGAAGAGGGCGCGGTGGTGGCCGAGGGGGAAGAGCAGGCGGCCCCGAACGCGAACAACACCGAACAGCGTGGCATCCGCTCCTCGATCCGGGGCGACCAGCTCGATCAGGAAGCGATGGTTGCCGGGAAGAGTTACATCCGCCTGAAAGACTTGGCCGGGCAGGAGGTCATTCTCGACCCAACCCTCGGCGACGAACGGATCATCCTGCGGAATACGAACAAGGAGAACACGCAGACCCAAGAGTTCGAGATGGGTTTGCGCAAGGGATCGCCCATCGTGCGGCTTGAAGGTGCGAACGGCGACAAGTTCGTGATGGATGCCAACAGCGATACCCCGATGATTATGGAGGATCATAGCGGGAACGCGATCATCTTCAACGCGCAGGACGGAACGATCAAACAGGTCACCCGAGGAGGCGTCGAAGAGGAACACAACAAGATCAATTCGCGGGTCCGGGGTGACAAGAGCCGGGAGATCGGCGGAAACGAGGACACAACGGTTCTCGGTAACCGGCGGATCACGGTCGTCAACGATGATGTGCTCTCCGTTCTCGGATCGTTGCAGCAATCCATTGGCGGCTCGCTTTATCAGGTGTTGACGGGGTTGCTGACCGCGCCGACGGGGATCAACCCCGAGGACTTGGTTCAGGATTTCGCCTTCGACCGGCTCATCAATATCCCGACTCTGGTTCCGGTTATTCCCCCTTCTACGATTCTGGGGACGCGCAAGGGATCGTATCGGTTGCGGGTCAATATCGGTGACATCATTCGGCAGATCACCGAAGGCGATATGATCGACCAGATCACGACCGGCGACATCCTGCGGTCGATTGATTCCGGCGACTTCATGTTCGACATCAACCTCGGTAGTTTCTCGTGGACGACCCAGCAGGGCGACATTGATTGGCTGACCGAGCTCGGAGATGTGTCGCTGAAGGCCAACGGGGGAACCCTTCTGATCGAGGTCACCCCGGTTGGAAAGGGGAAGGCGACCATCGAGGTCAACGCCGACGGTGACATTCACTGCAACACCGGGCCGAACGATCTCGTGATGATCCAAGCGACCGGGGAGACGACCCTCGAAGCGACGCAGGTGAACATCGTCTCGAACGACATCAACCTCAGCGCGAAGTCGCAGACCGATTATTTCATGTGCTTCACGGCGTGGCTCAATATCTGGAACGCATGGCACGCGGGGCAGTTTCTCACGCACGTTCATACCAGTTCGGCCCCCGGCTCGCCGACGAGTCCCCCGACCGCCGGGATTGTCAACCCGACGTGGACTCCATGCCGCGCCGTGGATGTCAAAGCAGACCCCACAGGATAGGAGAAAACGATGCCTCTCGTACCCGCGACTCTTGCAACCGCCTTGCAACCGACGATCCTCTCCGCGCTTCAGGCGACGTTTCCGCAGGATACCAACAACCCGGTCTTCAGCCTTGCGCAGCAGACGGCCTTTTCGACCGCTCTGGCGACCGGGATCGCGAACGGGCTGGTTCCGTACCTGATTGCTCAAACGGTGGTCAATGTACCGGCTCACGCCCCCGGCGGCGCGGTGGTAGGGACGATCACGTAGCCGAAATGGACGAATTGGCATCTCAGAAGACGATGAAACCCCCCGAAAAGCAAAATTCTGGCCCCGTGGGCGTGTCCGAAGCCTTATGGAGGTGTCAGAAGCCGTCCGAGGGGGAGATCGTGGCTCTACGGGCCTCTCAGCGCGAAAAGATGATCGAGGCGGCTCCCGAGGAGATTCGCCCCGCCGTGGCCGGTTGTTGGGATGATAATCCACTTGTCCGGCTCCGCTGCATCGGGGAGTTGACCCGCTACACCTTCGCGGTCCAGCGGGGAGCTCTCGTGGCGAAGGTGGGCCGGGCGATCCATCTGGCCCAAACCCTTGCTTGGGCGCACGAGGAGCGGCACCGTGGCTGAGTGGAAATCCGCGAATTTGGGAGCTCTGTTCCCCCCGGAAGTCTCGGCGATGGCTTCGTCGGCATCGAGCGTGGTGTCCGCCGTCTCGCCGATCCTCGATCTGGTCAAGAGCGGGCTGGAGGTGGCCCGTTTGGTCCTGTCCGATCTTACCGTGATTTGGAACCCGGCGGATGCCCTCGCCACGGCTCTCGAAGATTTCATTCAGGACTTTCGGGCGACTGGCATCTACTACCTGCCGGTCCTCGACAAAGGGCTTGAAGATGTCGCGAAGTTGCAGATCAATTTCCGCGACGATGCCCGGTTGTTCGATGGGTTGCCGATCTCCGAAGAAGAAGACTTTGACGACAACAGCTCCATCCACAAACAGGAGCGTATTCGGAAAGCGTACCGCGCTTACTTTTTCAACCGATACCTTGGGGGGTCAACCGGCAATTCATTCAACCGATTCAAGCGGCGGATCATTTCATCGTTCGACGATGCCGGGGATTACGAACGCCCGGTTTTTGCCGGGGATGTGGCCGGTGTTGTTTTGTGCGTGGGTGCGCCGTCGTTTGCCGAGTATCTAAACGTGCTCGTACAGCTCGCCGACCTATTTACGAATATCAACGAGATCAAGCAGCTCACTCGCCGCCTGTCGAATATCATGGGCGAGGGTATGCTGGATACCTTCGATCACGGGGGCGATAAGGTCAAAAAGGAAATGGAGGGGTCCAACCCTTTCAGTTTGGAGATCGGTCGCCCGGTGCGGAAGAACGCTGTTTTCGTTTACTACGATGACGGCATTCTGACGCCTGAGCTGGTTGCCGTGGATGACGGGCAAGGCGGGTTTGTCGGGCGCAACGGGTACACCGCAAGCGGCACCGTTACCTATGACGAAGATGCGGAGATTACGGGACTAACAATCAGCACCGATCCCCACGACGACCAAAAGGTGACTGTCGAGTACATTCCGCAGCGGCTTTATAGTATCCCCCCGGACTGGACGACGATCAATCTCGACCGGTTGTTCCCGATCATTTTCGAGATCGCGGATCAGTACCTTCTTCCCCTTGTCAATGCGCTCCGGGCTGGAGCGAACATCGACGACTCGATGGGCTTTATCATCGACGCGATTGAGCGTAAGGTGAATGAGCTGGATGAGATCGTGACGACTCTCTCCGAGCTCATCGACGTGTTCGATAACATCATTGGGGCGACAGGCATCTACTCGATCTACGTTTCATCGAACAGTGGAATCGAAGGGTGGAAGACCGAGCTCCAGAACGCGGCGAACGAACCGCCCTTCAACGAGTTCGATTACTTCGTCGGGGGGATTGTCTTGTTGGCGGGCGGGCCACAGCTGACCGCATTCGATAACTTCTTCTCGGGGATTGCATGATGGAGCTCAGTCAAAAGCAGAAGATGCACCTCTACGGTTACCTCGCCGACGTGCGGGACCGGGAGAAGTCCGGGCAGGATGAAGAGGGAGACGACGAATGACGTGGCTCGAAGGATTCTCCGCTCCGTTGGAGGCACAGCCCGACGGGGACTGGCATCGGGTGACCAATTCCGAGGTGCTGGCGTGGGACATCCTCATGGTCCTGCAAGACCGCAAGGGCGAGTGGATGTTCAACTACGACCACGGCCTCTCGATGGTCTATGATGTGTTCTCGCAGCGCGACGATGTGTTGGCTCTCCAGTTGGAAACCGTGCTGCGGCGCGAGCTGGGGGAGCAAGAGGATCGGGTGGAGATTCTGGGGATCGACGTAAATACCGATCCGGATACCGAAAAGTACCGTGCGCTACCCCAATACAACACCGAGCACTTGGTAGAAATCACGATCCGCTTCCGGGTGATCTCGACTGGAGAGATCGCCGAGGCGGTTACGATTATCGAGCGAGGCTGATATGCTAGGGAGACGATTTCGTTATACGGCTAAGGACTACGATGCGCTCACCGCCGAGCTCGAACGGTTTCTCCCGGAGTTCGTCCCGGAGATTTCGGATTCGACCCGTCGCAATCCGGGCCGCTTGTTCTTGCAGGCGTGGGTGGCCCTGTTCGATGTACTCGGATACCAGCAGGACATCAACTTCATCGAATCGCTGTGGGGCATGGCGCAGCAGGAGCGGAACCTTGTGCTGATGGCGCAGGGGATTCCGTGGGCCTACCCCGGACCCTCTCCGGCGAGCGTCGATTTGGAGTTCACATCCGTTGGGGGTCCGACCCTGAACGTCCCGCCCTACTTGGCTTGTACCACCGCCGACAATCCCCCGAAGAAGTATCTCACCGTGGCCTCGGGAAGCGTGGCTGCTCCCGGAGAGACCGTGACGGTGGCGGCGGTTGAGGGGGAGCGGGTGATCGAGGAGGTTCTGACCGAGAGCGCGAGCGGGGAGGTAAATCAGACCTACGAGCTCGAAAACGCCTACACGCCGTACCAGTACATCGAGGTTCGGGTGGGGACGACGCTGTGGGAACGGCAGGCATTCACGCTTTTTGATTCCGAAAGCGACGCGGAGCATTACGTTGTCCGACCGAATCCGGCGGACCTGTCCAAGGCGCGGATCGTCTTCGGGGATAACGAGTGGGGCGCGGCCCCTCCCGCTGGTTCCCGGATCACCGTTTCCTACATCCGCTGCAACGGCTCCGATGGGAATACTCCGGCCAATTCGATTACGAAGATCACCGGCCCGATCTCGGCCAGTTTCAACGTCAATAACCCGGAAGCAGGCGCGGGCGGTTCCTACGGCCCTGACGCCGACACGATCCGGATGCAGGCTCCGTGGTTGGGGCAGACTTACCAGCGGGCCGTCAACGAAGAAGACTTCCTCGCGATTGCCGTCAACGTACCGGGAGTGTACGACGCGGCGATTGCGAACATCATCGGCTCGATTTTCAACCTGTACGTGATGCCCGAAGGCGGCGGGGTTGCCAGCCAAGCTCTCCTCGATCTGGTCAAGAACACGATCCAGCCGTTGCAGGTGATCGGCGGGGTGGTGAACGTCGAGACGGTCGAACCTATCGAGTTGCGGATCACGGCTCGGGTCTTTACCCGGACGAACGATCTGCCCCGGTCGGTTATCCGCCAGAAGGTGATTGACGAGATACTGGCGAATCTGGTTTATACCGAGATCGAGATCGGCAAAGCGTTCACGGTTTCCGAGCTCAGCCGAATCATCCTCGACATCGAAGACAGCTCGTTGATCCAGTCGGTTAATTTTCCGATCCTCACGGCGGTCCCTCGCGTGGTACAATCGGTGGAGTCCGATCCCGCGATGCAGGGCGACATCGAGGTACTGGCAGGGGCGGGGTACAGCGAGTGGACGGTGACCGAGCTCACCCCGACGACCTTCACCGTCAAGCGCGACGGCTCGACAGTAGATACTGGAACGGTCGGCGAGCAGTTCACCTCGCCCGATAACGAGATTCGCTTTACCCTCGGAACACCGACGGACACCCTGACTGCCGGTGCGGTTTGGTCCTTCCGCACATCGAAGTACAGCGGGAACATCCAGATCGGCAGTGGGGAGGTTCCCGTAATTTCCTCCCTCTCGAATGTCGAGGTCGAGGTTTACTATCCCGAAGACGACACAACGCCGTTCAGCTAATGAACCCGAAATTCCTGACTACATTCGAGGCGCGGACCGCGCTCGATACGCCCCAGATCGTTATCTCGTGGGAGTTCGACGATCAGTGGTGGGCTTTGGTCCGCAGATTCACGATCCGGATGTCTCCGCACGGGTGGCCGACCAACCTTTCCGAAGGGGCTATCGTGTTCACCGCTTCGCCCTCGGAAACGACGAAGGCGAACGAGCTGGCGGTTGTTCCGCCGGTCATTGAGCCGGAGCGTATCTACTACTTCACGATGTTTGTGGAGTGGCGTGACGATGTGCTGGCGCAGGAGTATTTCCGCACGCTGGGGATTCTGGAGGGTGGATCGCCAATCACTCGGCACTTTGCGTTCCCCGAATCTTACGCGGGGCGTGTCGTAGGCATCGTCAATCTCGCCGATCCGCCGATCACCTCGCGAGATACGCTGGCGATTGCCACGGTGAGTCCGTCCGGGGATAGTTTTGTGTTGTTCTGGGAGATCGCTACCGGGTTCGTGATCGCCGAGATGAACGTGACTCCGGTGCTGAACGCCGGAGACCGGATCAGCTCGATTGCGTGGTGCGGACAGTTGAGCTCGTCCCCGGCGCAGGTGATCTTTACCACGGAGCAGCGGGAGTTGATCCACCTGACATACCCGTCCGATACCGGCAGCCCGAATCTCCCGTCCGAAGACCCGGCGTTGGGGGATGTAAACTATCGCCTCGATCTGACTGAAATCTTCGGGGAAGAGTTGTACGGTCCGGGCGCAGTCTTTACCGACTTTACAACGGACGACAGTGCTATCGAGTTCGCCGACAAAGCGAGCTGGGGCGGGGTTCCGGTCAGCTATGTAATTCTCGACCGGCGCAGGCGGTATGTCTATCGGGTACTCTACGGGGGAGGATCGCCGACGATTTTTCGGGTCGAGCTCGACTACCGGGAAGACATGACCGGAACGAACCCGTATTCGGTTACTTTGAGTAATGAGTATATTCAGCCCGGAACGGCGAAGGTTGTTATCAAGGCCAGCGGCGTTGTCGTGGCCGTGGATAACCGTTCGGGATCGTTTCTCGGACGGAACGGATACATCGTCACCGGGGGGTCGATCAACTACGATGCCGCAGCGGGGATCGACTCGTTGGAGTTCGATCCCACACATGCTCCGAACCCCGGCGATACGCTGGAGGTGGTTTACGCACCGTACAAGTACGACGGCCTGTCGTGGTCTCACGATGGAGCCGACGGATCGCTGGTGGTCTCCGGTCAGCAACGCCTCGAAGATCGTCTCCGGAATTTTGTGATGCAGTTTGGGGACGACGAGAATAACCTGACCGACGCGACGCCGACGTTCACGTATATCGCTGCCGTCCCGGTGGCGTTGTTTGCGTTTCCGATCAGCACCGATGCTTATCGGTATTCGGTGATCGAAGAGGGTGGTTTGATCTCGATCTGGGTTCCCGATTCCGCGTTGACGATCAACCGGGTTTCGGTGTGGACCAACCACCGGACTCATGCGTATTCGGGATTGAAGCACGAGGGGAGAGACTTCTCGCTGAAGTGGGACGCTATCGGGTTTCTATCCGAAGCGTTTCGGTCGCTGGATCGGACCAGCACACTCGGGCTGCCCTCGAAAATGCTGGGGACCGCTCCCTACGGGGAACGGTTGCATCTGACCGACGGGTTTGTGGGAACGCAAACCGAGCGGTTGATGCGTCTGCTCGGGATGCTATTGGATCGGCATCGTGGATTGATTGAGTGGTATTGGAATCACTTCGATCTGCGAACCTGCGATCCGAAGTGGCTGACTTCGTTGGCCTATCGTTACGGCATCGCCGATCTGAATCCCGATTGGCCGATGTCGAAGCAGCGGGTCTACATGGAGCTCCGACCGCTTATCAATCAGCGCAAGGGGACGTTGCGAGCTATCGAGCAGTTGATGAAGTTCTACGGGTTCGAGCTGGCAACGGCGAGCACGTCAATCATCATCGGTCGGGAAACCTTCGATAGCGGGATCGACTTCGATCTCGGTGGGATTCTCGATACGTTCGGGGAGTTGTTCGAGGTTCAGGTGATTCTGCGGCTTCGGCGAATTTCCGATGGGGCCGAGCTCCCGGCTGCCGACCCGATGGTCGAGTTCCTTCTCGGCAAGATCAACAAGATCAAGACCTACAACGTCACGGTCCGATACGAATGAGGTAAGTCAGCCGTGGCTTGACGGGGATCGCTGCTTGGATGCACTCGTCTGATGCAAGAGGACAAATAACATGGCGCAACGGAGAGTATGGGATTTCAAGAGTCCCGATGAAACCCGGATTATGAACGACATGAACCGCCGTGTCGTTCGGCCCGGAGTCTATCATGGCTTCGAGGTGGCCGACGGCGGGGTGGTTGCCGGGAAGATGTATCTGCGGATCAACCGCGAGCTGCATGATGATCTGCCCTCGAAAGCGGACCCCGGCGGGAACGATGCCCTGTCCGTTGCGATCAGCAAGGACTATGTGACGATCATCGAGAATGCGGATGTGGAACCGGCCACACGACCGGATACGCCGTACTCAGCGGTCTATAACGAGAACGGGCTGGGCCGGGCGCGGATCGACATCGTGGCTCTGAGCTACGAGTACGAGCTGACCAACCAGCCGAATCCCGTGGCGACCTACTCGGTCCATGTCGGAACCCCGGCGGTGGACCCGGAACCGGACTTCGGGCTGGTGGCCGACGACGAGATCATCCTCGCCTTTGTCTGGGTGCCCGACGGGACGAACGATTCGACAGGCGGCTACGGTTCGCCGGGCGTGGTGATCGACAACGTACCGAAGATCAATCTGCCCGATCCGTACAACCGCCCCGGCGACGAGCTCCACGGCCTGTTTCGCCCCGGTGTCTATCAGGGTTTCGATCTGGTAGCGAGTGGGAACCCCGACGAGGTGGAAATCAATCCGGGTGTGATGGTCACTCCGTATCAGGAAGATCGGTACTACTCCGACGAATACCATCAAACGATCATCCGCATGGACGAGGCGACATCGCCCTTCGCCGTGGACGCTCCGACGGCGGGGTCCGTGCGCCTCGATGCGTTCTATCTGGTATCGCGTCCCGACAAGCGGCGCGGGCAGGATCAGGATTACAAGATCATCAAGGTTGAAGGCACGGAGCAGGTGATCGGCGGGGGAACGAACCCCGAGCTCCCCGACGCCTCGGACATCCAGTCAGCCATTGACTCCGACGGCGATCTCGGGACCGGACAGTACACCGATGCCAACGCGACATTCCTCGGATATGTTCGGGTGATTGAAGACGGCGGCGGGGGTGCGGAGATCGAGAAATTCTATTCGACCGAGAAGCGGTCGGTTCCCGAGGAAGTGGAAGTCACCGACGGGATCATCTTTCAGGGCCGGTCACAGTACATCGGATCGGTCGGGTTGATTAACCTCCTTGCCGATCTGCATACGCTGATGGAAGCGGAAGACGATCCGATTCCGAGGCGTGTGCGGGTGGAGGGGTTGTTCTGGCTCGATGGCGATCTGTACCTGCCGTCCCGGATTTCCCTGACCGGCGGGCGGACCTTCTCGAAGATCGTCTTCAACGGCTCGGACAAGTTCTATGCCGGGGGGATCGAGATCGCCTACAACGGCGGCGACAATCCCTATGCCGGTGTTCCGGGAACGCCGGGCGGTGCGCCCGCCGGATCGACGAGGTATCGGATCGAGATCGCGGTGGCCTATCGAGCGGGCCGTCCCACCCCGGTCGATCTCGGTTTCGTTCCGGGGGATACAGTGGTCCTCAGTGACGGGGCGAACCACAAGTTGTGTGCCTTCGTCGGATTTCCCGATCCGGGCGGAAACCCGTGGGAGTTCGACGTGGACGTGCCGACGGCGGGGCTGCCTGCGGGGACGACCCAGACGAACAGTATCCACCTCATCAAACAACACTCCAGCATCGAGCAGATGTCGGTCGAGGGAGGTACGGTCTACATCGACAGTACCGAGGATTGTGAGTACCGGGATGCGCACTTCGAGGGTGCGGTGTTCGGGTATAACTGGCGGTGCCTGATCTCTCGTCTCTCGCTGGGCGCGACGGGGTTGAGCGACGCCGCTGGAGCCGTTGTCTTCCCCCGAAAAGGATGGGGCAACGCCGTGGACATGCTGTTTGCCAACGGTGGCGACATTGTGTTGGGCGTATCGAATGACCGACTCTCGGTGTCGCTGATCGACGCAGAGGGGCAGGACGTGACCCTCGGCGGCTCGGATTGTTTGGTTTCCGTGGTAAACGGCGATCTGTACTTCGCGGCGACGGCGAACGGAAACTACGTAACGAAGGTGATCGGCGATGTCGAAAACGTCGCCAATGCCGTTGACAATTTCGTTGCCATCCTGACCGGCACGCCCACCTACAACACGGGCGGATCGACGGAAGGGAATATCTTCGGCGGGATGGCCCGAACGCTGCGGGGAACCAGCTCCTTCGTCGGTCACGGCGGGGGATCGCAGACGATCACCCTGCCCAACGATCTCGGTACGACGGATTATGGCGTTTACATTTTCCCGATTGACGACGGCGCAACGCCTCCCGGCGAAGCGGGTCAGCTCGGCGAGGTGTGGGTTACAGAACGATCCGCTACGGACTTCAAGGTCTACAATTCAGGGGACTCCACGGCGGATTTCGAGTGGGTCTTGGTGATCCGATAACGAGGTGAGAACATGACGACGATCAACAATCATCCGGCACCCGGAAGCGGCATCGCCAGTATCCTCTCGCTGGTGAATAAGATCAACGAGATCATCAACGATCCCGTTGCCGCGCCGAGGACGTTTCTGGTCGAAGGGATCGCTCAGAACGATACCTATGTCTTCTTCGTTGCGGAGCCGCAAGGGGACGACATATTCACCTACGGCAGCAAGTTTGTCCTGACCGAGGGGGACGGGCTTACTCCGCTACCGGATGCGACCGGCAACCTGACCGTCAACGAGACGTGGGCGGCGTTCAGTGAGGCCATGACCGAGGCGGCGGGTCCGACGTATTCGCTGTCCTTCTCGAACCTCGATGCGATCCCCCGCACGGTGTTCGTCGTGCGGGACGCGGACAACGAGATTGTCGCGGTGGACGACGGTTCGGGGAACATGGACGGGCGCAACGGCTGGACCGTCAATTCCGGGGGAAGCGAGTTGACCTACAGCTCCGGGATTTCCGGGCTGACATTCACCGCCGATCCGGGTGACCTGACGGTTTTCTACCTCACCGACGATACGAGTGGGACGACTCCCGACCGGCTGGACGACGACTCGATCAACCAGTTCAACGCGGCCCCGATTCTTCTCAAGCTCTCCGGATCGGTTCAGGCGGGGAATACCGAAACGACGGTTTCCTATGGCTACGAATCGACCTTCGGCGAGCTGCCGATTGACTACCTCCTGAACGCGGTCCGGTCGGTGGAGAGCACGTCGGCTCCAATCACAGCGGTTATCAAGGAGCTCAAGCTCGGCGCGGACGCGGGGAATTGGGACGATGATCGCAATGCCGTTCCGTATTACACCCTGAAGGAAACGGCGGTCAATCTCGACGAGAATAAGGCGTCTTACGAGAAGGAGCATATCCACGATCCGGGGAACGCACCCGACGGTCGCCACCTCACGATTCGTCAGCTCTTCAACTTCGCTGACGACTCGATACTGGTCCGCCTGATCGGCGACCTGTCTTCGTCCGGCATCGTTCAGGAGTTCTATGACGACGATACGAATTACATGGTCTACCGGATGGGGTTCAACGTCGATCTGACAACGGCTCCGGCTCCGAATCTTAACAAGGTTCCTTCCCCGACGACGCTGACCGCGAATCGGTTGGTCCACACCGGGGCGACGCAGATGGGTGCGATGATTATCGAGTGCGTAATCAGCATCCCGGATGCGTGGACTTCGTTGCGGGTCTACATGGCCGACTCGACGGGTGGAGCCTCGACGACGTTCGAGCTGGGTGCCTTGCTGACGATGGACAACGGGGAGAACCCCGAGTTCCGCTTGCCGGGACAGATCATCCCTTCGCCCCCGGTCAGCTCGACGGATGCGCGGTCGGTGACAATCGGGACGCTGTATTACTACGCGCTGACGAATTTCCTCCGCGATCTGGGTGAGCTCAACGAGGAAACGTATCAGGGCGATATTACGATGGACGCTGCGGCGTTCATCAAGTCGGGGTATCTCCGTTTCCACATCGAAGGAGGTACGCTGGGGGTCAGCCAAGGATCGTTGGTCTTCTACGACGACATCCTGTGGACGTTCGATGCGATCACCGGGGCGGGTGGCGTTCCGCGTGCGGGGGTCTACTTCGAGAACGGATCGCACGAGACCGTTTCCGGCATCGGTTCGACCGACGACGTGACGGCGACGATTATCACTTCTCCGATTCCGGGCCGGGTGATCCTGCCGGGATCGGTTTACGTGTGGAGAACGGGAGCCTATGCGTCGGACAATGCGAAGGGGACATTGGACAACCAGCGCAGCGTGTCGTGCGACGAGCTCTTCGTGGATTACGTCACCGGCCTGCTTCGGGTAAAGTGGAGTGGCGGCTCGGGCAATACCAATGTCCGTTACCTCTATACCGATCCGAATGCCACAGCGGGGCACATCCACGGTTTGTCCGATCCTTTGACGGGAGATCAGCCGGTCACTCTGAAGTCTCTCCGCTCGCGGGAGTCCGCTTACATCAAGCGCGGGCGCGTCGAGCGGGTCCGCGAGCCAATGACCGAATCGGGGGTCAGCCAGTTCTATCACGATTTCGTGATCCGGCCCGATCTCTCTTCCGTGCGCCTCTTCGATCACACGATGCGGTTGGTCGGCATCCTCGAAGAGTCCGGAGGGGTGTGGACGGTGACTCCGCAGAACGGGGCGACGATCTTCTCTCAGCCGTCTCCGATCAACGATACCGGCGGGGCCAACGCCAAAGGGCAAATTGGCGATTCGGGGACGAAGCTGACGTTCACCGATGGCTACGGTGGCGATCCGGGGGAAGTTCCGACGGCAATGGTCGTGGACTTCTATACCTATGCCACGAACATCGAAGAGGTGACCGAACCGGGATACGAATTGATCTTCGGAACCGGCTCTTACGATTATGACAATGAGACCTATCTCCGCACCCGGAATTTTCCCCGCAACAATATAATCGACCCGGACGGATACGATGTCGTCAACCGAGCATACCTCGATTCGCGGGTTGCCAATGCGCAGATCGCTCCCCTCGACGATCAGACGGGACGGCGAATCAAGATCAACGGGATCGGCGGCGCGACGCCCTTTACATGGAGTGGGGGAAACGTCTCTCGCCTGAGCGCGGGGGCGCGTGTCGTTGCCGTGGACATCATCATCGATCATACCTATGGGCTGGGGGGAGCGGCCACGTGGGCGAGTACCAGCGCGGATTCGTATAATTATTATGGAGCTAATGGTCGCTATGCCCCCTATGTCCCGAATCATCAACCCGTCGGAGGAGATGTTTACAACAGCGCAGGTTTTCCGAATGACCCCAAATACTTTATTGCAGGTGTAGTTGCTCCTACAGGGAGAACACAGCGGTTGTGGTATTACTCAGGGGCGCGAAACGACACGGTGATTCAACCGTACAACCAGATCAAAGGAAGACCCCGAGCTTACAACGCCTCTGATGGGGAATACCGCGAGCTGGTCGTTGGAAGCGATTCGCCGCAGAATACCCCAATCTTCGCGGCGCAGGCGGAAGCAGGGGTACGGTGGCACAGCGTTCTTCTCCGCGAGTTGCAGGGCAAGCTTGGAAGCGGGGGAGAGGCCAACACGAAGCTCGCCGATCCCGACAATACGTTTCATCTCTATCCGTTCCGGACCGAGGTGTATTGGGGAGACGATGCGTTCGATTCCTACTACCCCCAAGCGGCAGATCGGCTGTACCGCAGGTTCTACGCCCCCAGCTTCGTCGATACGATGTGGAAGTACGACTTTGGCGGTGTCGATTACTATGGGCAGACGATGCGCCCGTCGTTGCTGATGCGGGTGTTCTGGATGAACGAGGTGATGTTCCATTTGGAATTGCCGCACTATAATGGTGGGGCGACCGGGTCGGAGTCTTACGATGTCGCTGCGAGTGGGAGCTATTCCGGAGCAACACAGATCGGTCCGCTCAATGTGAACCTCCCGACGGATTACAGCATTACACCGGGAACCTTCTCGGTCGAGCTACACACTGTAGCGGGAACCTTTACCCGTTCCCCATCCTCGTTGGCGTCCCCGTCTATCGGACTCTTCAGCGAGGATGCGATTGTCCAAAACGGGTCGATCAATTACAAGACCGGGGAGCTCCTTCTGACCCTGAAAAGTCCGCTGGTGGCTGGTACGCCCCGCGCTGTCGTTTCTTACGACACGCAGGCGGCGGCACTCGATGGGTTTTTCCCGTCGCGCATTTCACACCGGATGGCATTTATGCTGGCTCCAGCGCAGCCCCCCGACATCGAGCCGACGAAGAGCGGCTACATGATCTGCCGAATTGCGTTTCTCCTTGGGAAGACGGTTACGCCCTACACCGATTCGGAGTTGTCTGAGTTTCCGGTTCCTCTCAGTCCCGCTGTATCGACCGGGGAGACTTCTGAGCTGGGGGCGTATTCACGGTATCTCGAAAGGATGCCTTCCGTTCCCGGAGCGGACGGGGAGAACGGAGTGTACTTCGGACAGGCGATGCAGATGATCGACCCGTTCGATTACGGCGACCCCATCAATATCCAACACACTGGTTTGGCACACGGCGGTCAGACGCCCGAAGAGGGACACGCGGTTTACGGAATCATGCCTTCGGAAGACAAGTGGACATCATCGTACCTCGTTCTTCATGGGCATTATACCTACCTGTCACCGTACCCGATTTACAGCGGCAGCTTGCACTGGTATCCCGAATCGTGGAGCGTCGGGATTAAAACCGCCTACCCGACCGGGGATTCCCCTTCGAGAAGTAATCAGAATATCGACCTGTCCCGACGCCACGGACCGGACGACCGCTACGGATCGAACCGTGGTGCGGGTGACCAGACGGCGACGCAATAATGGGACCGTTAGTTAGTATAGAAACTGTTCGGCGGGCCGGGAGACGGGTTGCTTCTGCGGTGGCGACCCTCCCTCCCGGTACGTCGAAGTACGCATTAGGAGAAGACGAAAAATCGGTGACGTACTCGCTTGCCGATATGAAGCGTCTCTTTCCGTCCGTGATCTCGCCGACGCTGACCGAAGGAGAATTTACCACCTCTTCGCTGATCTCTCTGCTCCGGGAGATGTACTACGAGGATGGAGCATGGAAGCGGTGGGAGCCGGGTGCGTTCTACAAAATCAAAGTTGGGGGCGATCTGGAGGTCGGAAAAGACAAGGAAATGCAGCTCCGCGCCTGCGACTTCGAGGGAAATCTCGTAGCCGATGCCAACGGAGCGATCCTCGTTCGAGGGTTTCGGGACGAATGGGTTACCGTCTTCGAGGGATATGTGATATTATCGGGCGGCAAGGGTCAGCTCGCCGCCGATCCGAAAGCGTGTCCCGAGGGCCGCATCGACGTATTCTTCGCCATCGAGGGTGACGACGTTCCGTGCGGTCGTGGAACCTTGCTCAACGGAGACTTGCATGTCCAGCGAAAAACAAGACCAGATTCTTCAGGCCGGAATAACGGATGCCCGTTCCCTGTTGCCCTCCAAGGAGGGGGCAACGTGGGACCGGCGGGATTTATTTCAGCTCAAGGGGGTAGTGTGGCATCAGGCGTTGGGATGGGGAACCGTGGAGGACGTGGCCCGCTACCACATCGGCCCCGATAATCATCTCCTCCCCGGCGGTCTGCCGTCCATTGCCTATACCTTTGCGATTCGCCGTGATGGGGAAGTCCTGCTCTGCAACGATCTCGAAGCGAAGCCGTGGTCGCAGGGAACGAAGGAGAGGCCGGGCGACGAGAACGCGGAATTTATCTCGGTGATGTTCGAGGGACTTTTCGCCGGTCGGGGTGTCTCGGGGAAAAACATCGGCGAGCCGAGTACCGATCAGATCATCTCCGGACTTCAGCTCTGGAAGGTTTTGCTCAACGTGTTTGGCTTCGGTCCGAGCGATCTCTACGGTCACTACCACTTCGGTAAACCGGCGTGTCCGGGATACACCCTCCAACGAATTATCGACGCGGTGCGAAGAACCCCCGAACCGGATAATGGAGAGCACAGTATGCTCCGGTGGTATCAGGAGGGGTTGAAACGCCTCGGCTACTACACCGGAGAAATCGACGGGATTTGGGGGCCGCTGTCAAAGCGGGCCTTGTACCGGTATCAGAGCGAGAAGGGAATCTCGCCCCTCGGGGAGTTCACGACGAAGACGCAATCGTCCCTCGCCCATGAGCTCTCGAAGATCAGGGAGAACGACAATGGCTGAGCCGACATCCATCCAGAACGTCATGGATAATATCGGGGTCTTGATGGCCTCGGCGATGGGGTTCATGTACTTCCTCACACCGAAGGTGACGGCGATCATCCGTGCCTTCGTGGATAACAAGAAGCTCAACTACTACCTGCCGACCATCGTTGGGTTGGTAGTCGGCGGGGTGGCAACGGCAATGGTCCATCCCCCGACGTGGGTAGAGTGGGTGTGCGTTTACATGGCAGTCGTCAGTGGGGCGCAGTCCTCTCAGGCGACCTACGAGATGTCGAAGAACGCACCGATTGTCGTTCCGAGGAAGAAGCGGAAGAACGGAAAAGGGAAGCCGAATAATCCCCCAGCTCCGAGTATCCCCCGGAATGTACCTCCCGGTCCGGGTTCCGCCGAATGACGATGATTTTGAAAATCCTCTCGGGCATCGCTTCCCTCTTCAAGATTCTCGGTGCCGCGTGGGCGTGGTATCGGGATTATCGTTTGAAGCGGGCCGAGGAGCGTGTCCATCAGCTCGAAGTGGATCGGGCGGTGGACGAAGCCATCGAGGAGGTCGAGGATGTGGAGACAACCGTGGAGGGCTTTCGGGATGAGACCACCGACGGCGTTACTCACGATTTTTCTGATTTCAATCGGGGCGAGTAGCTGCGTCAGCCGCCGCTGCAAGTGTCCCGAGCTGCCTGTGCTTCCTCGCCCGCAGCTCCACTCGGGGTATGCGGTGACCTTGACCCCCGACGAACAGGCTGTTATGCAGGCTGAGGACTTCGAGAAGATCGAGGAGAACCTTGGGATGCTGATCCGGTGGGGGAAACAGTACGAGGCGGAAATTAAAGCCTACAACGCGGAGCGATAGGAGCATGGATAAGCAAGTCATCGAAATCGTTGTGCCGCAGGGCACCTACTCGACCGACAGGCCGAAAGGGCGTCTCGGTTCGCTGTTCGATCTCTTCGGCGGGAAGGCCAAGCAGGCACCCCCGCCGGTCTCTGGTCCTGACTCCCCGCAATCCAATATGGGGATGGCGGGTGCCGTCTTCGGCGGTGATGGCTTGCTCTCGAAAAACTGGTTCCTGAAGTACGCGCAGTACATGGAAACGTCGGCGGATCGAATCAAGATGTATAACATCTACGAGGAGATCAGCCGGGTTCCCGAGATCGGTTCCGTGCTCGATGGCTATGCGGAAGACGCCACGCAGTTCAATCAGGACAAGCAACGGACTGTCTGGGCCGAGTCCGAGGAGAAGAAGGTCGTCACCGCGATCCATCAGCTCTTCGATACGATCAATGTCGAAGAGTGGATCGAGGGTCTGGCGCACGATGTCGCGCAGAACGGCGACGACTTTATGCGGAACCATTACGATCCGAACAGCGCGGACGGCATCCTGAATATCCAGTGGCTCGATCCCCGAATGGTCGAACGGGTCGAAGACGAACGGGGCAATCTCTACGGGTTTGCCTTGCTCGACAACCTCGCGGCCACCACGGTCGATGAAGAAGACCTGTGGATGGCGTGGGACATCATTCACTTCCGCATCTACTCGCGCAAGACGAAGAAGTGGAAGTACAACGACCCCGGCCTCGATCCCTACATCTACGGCACCTCCCTCCTCTACAACGTCGAACGCACCGGCAAGCAGGTCCGCCTGCTCGAAGAGTTGATGATGATCTACCGACTCACGAAATCCGTGGATCGGTTCATCTACTACGTCGATGTCGGTCCCACCTCCAGCCCGGCGCAAGTCACCGAGACCTTGCGGACTTGGCGACTCGCGATGAAGAAGCGGGAGTTCAAGAATCCCCTGACCGGAGAGTTCGATGTTCTCTACAACCCTATGTCGTTTGACGACGATATTTTCTATCCTGTACGTGGAGATCGCCAGAACAGCCGCGTCGATGTACTACCCGCTGCCGGTTCGGTCACCGATGCGGTCGATTACGACAATTTCATCAATAAACTTTTCGCCGGTCTGCGAGCTCCGAAAGCCTATTTCGGATACGAAGGGGATGTGGATGCGGCGAACACCCTGAGCTCGCAGGACGTGCGCTTCGCCCGAGGGGTCAAGAAAATTCAGCGGGCGATTATCACCGGCCTGACAACGCTGTGCGAAATCCACCTCCTGCTCCGCGACATCGTACCGAGTATCAAGGAGCAGTATGGAATCGGGGATGAGCTGTGGGAAAAGATTCTTCGGGGCCACCTCGACGCCGTTCCCGAGGAGGTGCTTTACGAATCGAACGGGAAGGAAGTCCGCGTCGATACCGAGAGTATCTTCATGCAGATCGCGGAGAAGGCGTCCCAGATCGTCGGATCGTTCAAGTTGCGGATGGTCGAACCGTCGCAGATCGAGCTCCTTCAGCGGCTCGAAGCGATGGAGACCAAGCTCGACGTGGCGCAGCGGATGCTCGAAATGGGCGACCAGTTCGGCCTCGATCCGGTAACGTGGCGCATCTACATCCTGACAAACGTGGTTGGTTTGTCGGCGGATGAGCTCAAACGCTTCGGGAAAGAGATGGAACAAAGCATCGAGACCGGGGAAGAGGGGGAAGAAACGCAGATCGACAAGCAGGCTCTTCGTGAGGCATTGTCGAAAGCGATCCGCGAGCTGGTAGCCGAGGTGAAGGGCGATGGAGAAGGCGGTGAACGCCCCCGTCCGCGCCGAAACCAAACGCCGGGCCGGGTCAATATGAAACATCTCCGAGAGTACGTCGATCCCGAGGAAGAAGATGCCGAGGGCGACGAAGACCTATGATTGGGTTTGGGACGGCGACACCGTTGATGCCGCGATCCTCGACGATCTGCGGGAATACGTTGTCTCCGAGCTCGATCTCGATCCGGATCAGGGAGCCGTCGATGTAATTGTCGTCGATGTGCTCCTCAACCTGCGGCAGATCATCGAGGCCAAGTACCTCGGATCGCTGAAGGGCGATATGGTCGCCCACAGCCTCACCGCCGCCGGAGCGCGATCCTTCTACGGGGATGCGCTCAAAAAGATTCGACACTCCGCGACTACTTCATCGTCCCGGTCGATGAAGAAGCGGCTCGATCTGCTCGAAGGGCAGTTGGTCAAGCTCTACCGCCAGTATCAGGGCGGGGAGTTCTCGCTGCGCCAGTTCAGCGAGCGGGCGAAGGCACAGTTGAAGACCGCCTACCTCGGTGCGTTCATCCTTGGGGTGAGAGCGTCGGGGATTCCCGGATTGAGGAAGGCGAAGTTGGTTGACCTTCAGCCGGACGACCGGCAGTGGGTCGATTCCGCGATCAAGCACGAGTTCAAATACTTCAACCGCCTCATCAAGGACATCGCCAAGGATCGCTCTCGCCAGTCGGTCGAGAAGCGGTTGGGGCGATACGTGAAGACCGTCAATTCGATCTTCCACGCGGGCCGGGTGATGGTCGTTCCCCCAAACACGGTGATTCACTGGATTCTCGAAGATCGGAAAGCCTGCCCGGATTGTAAGACCCTGTGGCGCAGCTCGCCGTATGTGAAGTCCAGACTCCCGACAACCCCGAAGGCCGGACTCACGAGATGTTTAGATAACTGCCGCTGCCGGTTGCGTTTCGAGGACGCCACCCCGGCGAAGTACAAGCAAACATTCCGGCGGAATCGGAAGTCGCAGACGATGATCCGCCGCATCCTGAAAGATCGACGAAAGGTAAAGAAGCGTGCTCGGAGATAATGCCGTCAAATTATTCAAGGATCGCTACGTCGCGGTCGTGGTCTATCGAAATCCGCATCCGGATCAGGTATACTACGACACCGTGATCTGGCGCGTGGTCCGGGGCGCGTGGCGCAGGGATGCCCACTACCGCCCGGACGACCTTCCGAAGTTAGTTTTGCTGTTGAACGATGCCGCCAACGCTATCGACGAGATGCAGAATTTGGACGAGAAACACGGCATCGACAGGAACATCGGCTTCGTGAGCCGAACGGGGTGTACGATCATTAGTCAGGGAGGAAGTGATGAGCGACCGAATGACGGCAAACACGTTCCGGACGACGATGCAGAAGTCGGGGTGGCGGGAGCAGTTGGAGCTCTTGGGAAAGGTTCTCGGGGGTGATCTCGACATCTACGACGATGAAGATGAAGACCGCCTCGGCAGGCATATCCTCGAAGCTCTCGACCGTATCTATCGCTCGGGGAACATCGAGTATCCGGTGCCGAACGGGAAGCCGGTTACGATAGCCGAAAACCATTGGATCGCGGCGCGGCTCTCCGGGCACCTCAAGCTTTACCTGCCGTGGCTTCTCAACCACGAGGGGTATCCGTGGGAGCATTTGGTCAACACCTACGCGCTGCGCCTGCCTCTCCTCGGGGTATCTCCCGAGCTGGCGACAGTGATGTACCACGCCTTCAACGATCCGGTCAGTCTGGACCCGTTCCTCGATGCGTTAATGACTTTCGGCATGATGGCCGAAGAGGGGAAGTGCTGGGGCGGCGATCTGACGGAAATCAAACCGAAGGATCGCGGTCCGATCATCCAGTGGCGGAAGAAGTATCTCCGACAGGCCAGCCAAAAGCGGATCGAGAAGGGGTTGAAGAACCTCGCCGCGATGCGAATGGCCTATCCGGTCCTCCCAACGACACCGATCCTCGACGCGATTGACCAGAATCGGGTCCGGGTGATCTACTCTCCGAACCGTGGGGGAATGACCGATCATCAATGGATGCCCATCCTGCCGAGGGCTTTTTCCGAGAACGTATCCGTGAATCGGTGGTCGTTCCTCCTGATCCACGAAGCTTGACAAACGACGTAAGACGGTATATGATTCGTAGCGCGATTCATGTCGCAGGAAGGAGGTCTGCATGACCGATAAACGAACCTTGCTCGAAGCGGACGAAAAGATCGAGCAGGAGTTGGCCCGTATCCGTGGGGCGAACGAGGACGACAACGAGTATGTTCGTTCCTGCCTCGGTCGAATCGACGAGGCGAGCCTGTCCCGCATCTTCCGCCAGTCGAAACAGCCCTTTGCGATCCTCACGGCGTTCAAAAACACCGACGAGTTCGGGAAGGCGGTTTCGCGAAGGGCGAACGTCGGGCAGAACCGCGATTTGATCCAGCGGTTGAACGCGCTGAAGGCGGGCGCGGCCCGGTTGGTCGGGCACTGGATCGAGGGCGTTCCCCCGTACAAGAACGAGTGGAACGATTCGCTCGGTAAGCTGGTCCTGAACGGACCCGACGGGGTGATCGACATCGAGCTCACGGACAAGGGGGATGCGAAGTTTGTCCTCCCGACCGGGGAGACGATTTCCAAGGCGGAAGCGATCCGTCAGGGGATCGTAACCGACTCGGTGGAGGACAGCTTGTGGGTGCCGATGCCGAAGGGGATGGACGTGGCCGACTTCCGCGATCTGATCGCCGGGCTGGTCAAAGACTACCGACAGGAAGCCGCCGTCTTCGGCGACGGCTCGAACGTGTCCCTCCTCGACCGCAACGGGAAGCTCGACAAGATCGGATCGAAGGTGTCGATGGGGAAGATCGGCATCGGGTTCAGCCAGCTCCGCAAACGTCCACAGGTGCCCTTCGTCTTCGAGGGGGTGGCCGTTCCCAGCTCGAATTACGGCAAGATGCTGTTCACGCGGCTCGGCCTGATTTACGAGTTCGGAGAAGCCGCCGCCTGACGGGTTCCCACATTCCGCTCGAAAGACCCCTGATGGACTAAAATCCATTAACCCCCGTGGGAGCGGCCCGGCGGTAACCCCGCCGGGCCGCTCTCGTTGAGTTGACAACGAAAACGCATCGGATTATCATATTCGGTGCAAGGTTCCGGTGCGGACCCCATCCGCACGAACAGACAAAGCCCGTCGGCTCCCCAAAGTCGGCGGGCTTTTTTTTTTAGCTTGACATCGTACTCGAATCGTGGTATAATACGAGTACCTGTCAACCTGAACGAGGAGACAAAAATGAAGAATCCCAAGACCGAAACGATGATCCTGAACGACCCGCTGTGCGGCTCCCGCTTACTCGGGAAACACGACTGGCCGTTCCGGATCGAGAGGCGCGGCGAGGAGCACGTGTTGCTCGCTAACCGTTGGGCGGTAACGATCAGTTTCGGGGGCGGCTACGTCGAGCCGCGAGTGTCGCCCCACAACCGGGACGAGAACGAGTTCGACTTCCAGCCGGGCATGAAGATCGTCCGGAAGGTGGAGACGAAGAAGAAGTATCCGAACAACCCGGACAGCGGTTTCACCGTCGAGCGGGTGACGTACTCGATTAAGCACAACTAGGGAGGTAGACCACGATGCAGACGAGAGACAATCAAGAGGTGCGCCCCGGCCTGAAGGTCTGGTGGGTGGGTGGGGGGTACGACCCCCGCCACGGCGCACGGGTCCGGCACGGTCAGGTGATCGCCATCGGCAGGAAGAAGGTGAAGCTCGAAGTGATCTCGAAGAGCCGGGCCAAGTACCAGACGGCCACCACCTCCTTCCAGTTCGCCGATTGGCTATGGGCCAGTGAGGAGGGTTGTCGGGGGTGGGCCAAGACCCTGAGCTACGAGGACTGGTCCCGGTACGCAGACGAATATCTCAAGTAGAAGAGGCCGGGGATCGACCCCGGCTTTTTTTTTTTCTTGACATCGTACTCGAAAGGTATTATCATACGATTAGCAATGACAACGAACGAGGAGAATGACAATGACTGCCAAGGAAATCGAGAAGGTCGAAGGCCACCTCGCTCTCGCTCGCGAATCCGCTCGGGAGTACGAAGAGCGGTACCTCCCGGAGTACGAGGAGGTGCTGAAGTCCGGTGGTCCGGAATACAAAAAAGAGATTTTGCGGGGGAGGATGTTCAAGCTACTGGCGGAAGAGATGAAACATCGAGCCGAGGCACGGGTGGCATTCTTCGAGGCGTTGCTCGGGGAATCCTTCGCCGAATAAACAATTTGAACGAGGAGAACGACATGAACAGCATTCGCACCTTTCAAGTACACCTCTTGAACCACAAGATCATCAACGCTCTGTACGATCAGATCGGTGGCGGGGGGTTCTCGTGCGAGGGGATCGGCATCCGGATCAAGGGCCGGGGGCTGTGCTCTACCGATGAATACTTCGATCTGCTGAGCCACGACGAGAAGTGCTTCGTGACGGCGGTGGTCATTTCGGCCAGCCATCATGACATGGACGAGTACGGTGGGTACGACGGGTATTCCTACTTCGATCTGACCTACACCGTTTCCGAGGGGCATATCCTGCTCGGTCTCGGGGGGAAGTTGAAAGGGCGTGTCGGCAACAAGCGGAAGTATTGGGGATTCAACGCCGACTACTACGGTGACCACATCCACAACAGCGTCGAGTACGTCATCGACCGGGTGACCTTCGACCCGAAGCGCGGATCGCAGCGGAACGGCTGGGGCTTCGATCCCCATGCCAACCCGGAGCCGTCCTACCCCGAGCTGAAGAACCGGTTGAAGGAGCTGGAGGAGTGGCGCAAGCCCGAGGTCTCGGTTCCGATCCCGCGACACGTCCGGGGTGAGGAAACCAAGGTCAAGGACAGCGATCCCGTGCTGGCCTACTTCGCCCGCAGCAAGGAATACCGGGTCGTGCGGTACTTCGAGTTCATCGGCAGCGACGCGGAGCCGTGGTGGATCGACCACGAGGAGGAGTGTAAATTGTCCACGCCGACTTGCTGGAAGCCGCTCCCGAAGGTGCCGAAGGAGTTGGCCCACGTCGATCCCGGTCCCTGTCCGCAGGAGGCCGCCCAAGCCGAACGGTTCGGATACTAAGGAGAGGATCATATGCGAACAAAGAAATAGCCATGCCTTACGATGCGCTGACCTATATCAAACGAGGCGACGGTCTCCGACGGCATCAAAACACTCGTTTTGATAAGGATTGTGGTGGTCTCCCCTCTCCAAGGAGATACGATATTGAAATTCCGCTGCGGCAGATAGACCCAAAACCAGACCGGGATAAGTTTTTCCGGGCGATGCGGGAAGCAGGATATCCGGAACAAGCTACATGGGATATTATTTCCCACCACCACGGAATACCGGATGACGATAAAATACGTGAGATTATTCGCCGAAAAGAACAACGAGAAGATGCAGCGGACCGAAAAGCCGAGGAGGAAGCTCTTGACAACGTACTCGAATGATATTATAATATGATTAGACGATAACGAAGAACGAGGAGAATAACATGGGATGGCTTTTTGGACATGAAACGAAGCAGGAAGTGATCGACGAGGTGACGCGCTCGTGGGAGCCGTTGGATCGTCCTTACTTCCGCAAGGTCGTCGATAAATCGCTGGTCGGCTCCCACCTGTGGGTGGTCTGGGGCCGTTTCGACAAGGCGACCGGAATCGAGGACGAGGCCGAGCGGTTTCTGATCCTCTACCTGCTTCGCAAGAGCGGGGGCCGCTGGGGCTACAAGGACATCGACGAGGCGGCTGGTCCCTTTTATTATAACTGCCCGAAGCGGTTGCTCGATCTGGCTCCGGTCACGAATCAGGAGTGGCGCGACAAGGTGTTGGCCTATCACGAATCGAAACGCCGCAAGGTCAAGGTGAGCGATTTGAAGGCCGGGCAGCGGGTCCGCCTGAAGGACAAGTACACCCACACCGTTTTCCTGATCTGCGACATCGACAAGTTGACTCGGTGCCGCAACGGGAAGAAGCGGACGACGACGCGGGTCTTCGGGTTCGCGCTCGACGCGGACGGCAAGAAAATTTCGTATTACAAGATTCCCCACAGCAATATCGTGGAGATTCTTGCGGAGCCGATTCCGGAATCCAGCGCGGCCTGACCGCCGCGCCGGTCCGGGGGCAAAACGATAACCGAAGAACGAGGAGAACATCATGGGTCAATACTACAAGGTAGCCAATCTCGACAAGCACGAATACCTCAATGCGTGGGCCTTGGGTGACGGCGCGAAGCTGTGGGAGCTGGTTGCGAATAGCGGGGGGCTACTCTCCGCGCTGGCGATTCTGCTGGCCGACGGCAACGGGCGTGGCGGGGGCGACATCCACGAGCTCGAAAACCTTCATCCGAAGAACAATATCGCTGGTCGCTGGGCGGGGAACCGCATTGTGCTCTGTGGCGATTATGGGGATGACGGGAAGTTTACGGATCGGAAAGGGAAGAACCTGTACCACACCCTCGACGAGGAAGATACCGGATACCGCGACATCTCCCTCGAAGTTCGGGCGATTCTGATCGCCTGCAACGACGAGCACATCGTTCGCGAAATCAGCGATCTGGACCGGTCCAGTTGGGATGACAGCCCGACTCGTGAGTCGTTCCTGAAGCCGCTGATCGAGAAGGTCCGGGCGGGTGAAGCGATCCTGTAACAGGGGAAGGAGGTGATACCGAAAAAGCCGGGATTTCCCCGGCTTTTTTATTGCGCGAAAAAAGAGCTTGACAACGTACTCGAATGATATTATAATATGATTGACAATGAAGAACGAGGAGAACGAGATGAAAATCACGAAAGACTACAAAATCGATTCCCGGAACCTACCCGGTTTCAGGAAGAAGATCGACGCCATCAACCGCCGTTCCGTGAGGTATAATTTTGCTCCTGTGGGTTACGAAGTCGGTGATTCCCTTATCGAAATCGTGGAAGATGAAGACGGTTTCCGGCACGAGGTTTGTTTGTACGCCGTAACTGTCACCGCCGATCTCGCCCCGCTGGGCGACTGGACGGTGATCGGATCGGTCCGGGTGGTGGATGATGCGGTTTTTATCAGCGGTGCGAACGCTGGCGACATCCGCCCCTACCGCAAAACCCCCGAACGCTGCGAGCATTGCAACCTGAAGCGGAGCCGCAAAGCCACGTTCATCCTTGAAGGTTCGGATGGTGAGCGGAAGCAAGTCGGATCGACATGTTTGCAGGATTATACCGGCGATGCCAATGCGCACAAGGCCGCGAAGTGGGCCGAGGTAGTCTGGTCCCTCTCCGAAAGCCTTGAAGACGACGAGAGCTATGCTCTTGGCAGTGGCCGCATCAAACGAGAAGCGGACTACGTTGGAACCTTCGAGGAGGTTTTGACTTTTGCTGCTGCTTCGGTTCGTGAGCAGCGCGGCTACTTCAATCTGGATCGCGCCCGGACGGCGTGGGAGTTCGACAACCGCAATGTCGATACGACCCGCAACCACACCCTCTCCCTACTGGAGTTCAACGAGAAGACCTATCTCCCGGCCATCAAAAAAATCGCGAATCGTCGTTGGGCTATCGTGGACGTGTGGAACAATGTCAATGCCGTTAAGCCCGAGACGTTTGATGCCCTGAAGGAGTCAGTCAACGAGTGGAACGAAGAGATCAATCGTCTGGCCGCTAACGTCTCCACCTTCGCCCCGGTCCGCGACGAGGACCGTGAGCTGGCGGCGAAGGTTCTGGAGTGGGTTGAGGGCATCGACCCGGAGACCGAGAACGATTACGAGTACAATCTGACCGTGGTGTCGAACCTGAGCCTGATTCCCCGGAATCTGGTGGGTCTGGCGGTGAGCGCGGTCGGTGCCTACCTCAGCCGCGTTCGTCGGGCCGAGTGGGAAGAGAAGAAGGCCCACTCCGAGCATATCGGCGAGGTGGGAAAGCGGGAGTCGTGGGAGGTGACCATCGACCGCGTGTCCGGTCCGTTCGATACCGCCTACGGCGAGCTCTACGTCCACAATTACGTGACCGAGGACGGAAACGTGCTGGTCTGGAAGACGGGCTGTGCGCCGGACGACACCCCCAAGGGTACGAAGGTGATCCTGACAGGGACCGTCAAGGCGCACGGCGAGTACAAGGGTCTGAAGCAGACGGTGGTGAACCGCTGCAAGTTCAAGGCCGTCGAGGTGGCCTGATACAGCAACGAGCGAGGAGAGAACGATGAATCCGAAAATCGAAAAATACTACCGCAACTTTCGGGAGTACGGGTGGGACCAAGCGGTGTGGGCACTCCGCAACGCCAAGACCCTCGCTCGCTTCGAGGAGCTCGAAGCGGAAGGCCGGGTCAAGATCGTCGCCGACCCCGAATGCGAAAACTACTGGTCGATCTACGGCGAGCCGGAAGGGTACGTCAACGGCTACGGTCGCCGGGTAAGTCCGGAAGAGGAGCGGAAGGAAATCGAGGAATGGATCGAGCGGTTTGGCTGCTGGTTTGTGGTCGCCCTGTACCTCGATCCGTTTACCGGGGAGTGGGAACACGCGGACTCCATCGGAATGTGCATCTACGACGATCCGACGGACCCCTACGAGAATTGCTACGTCCCCGATCTGCAACGGAGCGCGATCCGGGAATTGGAAAAAGCCGAGCAACGTCCGGCCAACGCCCTGACTTCCTGAACGAGGAGAGAACAATGGCCTTTACCAAACACACTACGTTCCGGGGGGACCGCTTCAACGAAGCCCCCTCCATCATCGTCATGTGGGAAACCCATGAGGACGGGGGAAGCTACGCCCACTTCTACCGCCGAGTGCCGTTCAACCAAACGAAGGCTGGAAAAATCCCGAAGAAGGCGGTACGGCTGAAGGGCTTGTTCTGGCAGGCTCCCGGTACGCCGGATCACGGGCTGGGTTTGTGGGGAATCGAGATCGAGATCGTGTCCTACGGGGCGACTTACTACGGGCGGGACGCCAAGGGCATCCACTACCTCGCCCGCGACGGTCGGGTCTGGATCAACAAGGATCGTTACTACATGAATAAAACCGCCCAACAGGCGGCGAAGCGTTCTTCTACCTCTCCCTCCGGAACCTTGCACTCCTCGTCGGAGGGGGAGGATTCTTCCACGAACGAATCGGACGACCGCGTGCTCAGCGAGGAAGAGGTCGCCGATGCAATTTGGGAAGAGGTTCACAAACAGATTGACGGGCTGCTTGAAGGGGGACAGCTCGGGGTGGCAAGGACGAAGGACGGGGCCAGCCCCTACATCTACATTATCTGCCCCGGCGGCAACCATGTTCCGGTACACGTGCCGCTCCCGTGCGACGAGAACCTGATGGTTGACGAGTCGAGGATCGACGATGTGGCGGACAACGTAACACGGGCCAAGCTGGTCTACGACTTGGGGGTTGTTACCGCCAAGCTCCTGAACGAGGCGCACACGGCCATCAACGAGATCATAGGTGCCGATGCGGAAACGGGGATTTCTCCGGCTCAGGTGTCCGATCTGCTGTCCAACAAAGGGGAGTACGAAGAGGAGGCCCGCGATGTGGCGGCTAACTTCCTCTCGAAGCTCCAGCTCGTTTCGGCGATCCTGATGGCTCACCGGGACGATGTGAAGCAGGGGGCGGTTGTCGGTGCGACCATGCTCGCTCAGGAGGTGAAAGCGAAGGTGTCCAATGCGAATTGATTGGATCGAGGTCGAGTACGGCCCGGTGCTCTCCCGGATCACGGGGGGCACCCAGCGCGGGATCAAACAGGCCGAGAAGGCATTCACCGGCATCGTCTTCGTCCAGAAGGAGCGAGGTAAGCAGCCGGAGAAGGTCGAGGTCTGCGTGATCGACGACGAGGGACGGTTTCAGTCGGGGCTGGTCCCCCGGATGAAGCGGCTGCTGAAGGAGAAGAAGATCGAGGTCCGAATGACTCCGCACCCGGACCATCCGGATTACGATCCGACGAACGACTACCGGCAGATCGAGGTTCCGGAGCTCGCCGGGGTGACGCTGCGGGATTATCAGGTCCGGGCGATCAAGACGGCCCTCGCTCGGGGCCGAGGGATTATTCAGGCCGGAACCGGGGCCGGGAAGACGGAGATCGCGATTGCGATGGTCCGCTGGTATCTCATCCAATATCCGACCTTCAACGTCCTCCTTGTGGTCAATACCGACCGACTGCTCCATCAAACCCTCGGTCGATTCCGGGATCGGGGGTTCTCCGAGGAGGAGATTGGGGGCTACGGAGGGGGTCTGAAGCAGTCAGATCGCCCTGTGACGGTCGCAATCGACCGAACCCTTACCGTGGGCCTCAAACGAGGCTCGAAGGCTGTCACGGCCCTCCTGAGCCGCCAGAACGGGGTGATTTGGGACGAGGCCCACCACCTGAAAGCTCCGGGGTGGGGTGAGGCGGGCCTGCTGTGCCCCGCCGGATACCGATTTGGACTATCCGCCACCCCCTTTGCCGATATGGACAACCCGACCGTGGAGGAGCTACAGGTCATGGGAATGACCGGGCCGATCATCTACCGGATGCCCTCGTGGGTTTTGATCCAGCGGGGTATCCTCGCCGAGCCGGTGATCCGCCCCTACCAGATCGATGCGATCAACCTTCCCCTCCCCGGCGAGGTGCCGTTGAAGCTCGCTGCCGGAATCCGCGACTGGCATATCCTCTACGAGCAGGGGGTCCGCTCGAACCATCTCCGCAACCTCGCTATCGTATCCGCCGCGAAGAATTTCTACGACAAAGGTTGCTCGGTCGTGATCTTCGTCCAGCACGAACGTCACGGTCGGCGGCTCCTCCAGCACTTCATCGACGAGGGGTACGAGGATGCGATCATGTGCAAGGGGGCAAAGGAGGTGTTGGTCAATTCCTACGGAACGATCCACAAGGAAAAATGGGAGCTCGAAAAATTAGTTAATCATATAAACGAAAATTCGATCTCCATCGCCACCCCCTTCCTCGATGAAGGTGTTGACATCTCCGGCATCAATGTGATTGTCTATGCGGCGGGAGGAAAACACCCTCGCCAGCTCCTCCAGCGACTCGGACGTGGGATGAGACTGAAGGAAGGCAGTTCGATTGGTAACCGTTGCATCGTTATCGACTTCGTAGACAATACGCATTGGGTTCTCCGCTCTCAGTCGTTGAAGCGGTTGAAGACCTATCGCGATGCGCAACTGAAAGTGGAACCTGTAACGGGTGTCTCGATGAATGTTCCAATAGAGGTCAGCAAGAGGTGGAGACGGGAGAATTGACAATCTCGAAATCGCGTGCTAGCGTGCCGGGGCGGGCGGGCGGGAAACAAGTTTCCCTCTCTCTGTTCCGCTATCGCTCCACCCCCTCCCGCCCTCCCTCCTTCGTCGGGTCGGTCGGGCGGTCGGGGACCGCAGAGAATGAGACGTAGGAATATAACTACGCGCACGTGTACGCGCACACACGCGAAGCATGAACCGTGCCAGAACGGGATAGGAATCTTGCAGTGAGTGGAGGATACAATGAAAGACGGTGAATTGAGTCAAGGAGCGCGGTCGATTCTGACTGGCAGCTTTATCGGGAAGTATGAACGTCGAGTCGAAGAGTTTGTCGGTGAGTACGCTCTACGTGAGGCTGTTATGCGTGTGCGCTATCCGGAGATGTTTCGTGTCGATTTGTTGATGGAGCCGTTGCCAGACTGCGGTGTTCACATGACCATTGAGGAGTTTGAGCAGGCGGTCGAGTTTGGAGCCTTTACGGACGATGACGGCTGTGGGAGGTATGCTACGGAGAGCGAGATGTCTTCGGTACACTTCGCCCCGTCTGATCTGTGGTTGACGAAGGGAGAATGGACACATGTGGTTTGGTTCAACAAGTAAGGAGAAGAGGATGAAGTTCCCGAAAACACTGAGACGTGATCCGACGGCGGGGAAGGTGTTCCGGGTGGACGCTAGCGAGGACGGTCGCCGTTTGCTGACTTCCTGCATCATGCCGTTGGGACATCTGGCTTTCCCAGCGGTGAACGGTGGGTTGACGCCCGAGGCGATGGAAAAGATGGTCTCCGAACCCAGCCTGACCGAGAAGATCGAGGAGGGAAAGCTCTGGGTCGAGTTCCGCCAGCGGGAGAAGCCGTGGCCGAAGGCGGGGATGGTCTCCGAGCTGGTGGTGACGGAGAAGGGTATCGAGGCGGTGATCGACGTGGAGCGCACGCCGGGCGGCGACGCCCTGTGGAACAGCGTGAAGCCGCCGACGGTCGAGGAGGTCAACGGAGAGCCGGTGACGATCTCGCAGTCCTCCTCGAAGTTCGCCCTGTCCCTGTCCTGCGGGATGCGGCAGAGCGAGCGGGTCGATAGCCGGTGGATCAGGATCAAGCGGTGGTTCACCGAGCGGATTTTCCGGAAACCGTATCAGGAGGTCGTTGCGGTGGAGGACGCGGTGTTCCACAGCCTGTCCGTGGTTTCCCTCCAGTCGCTGCCGAGCGATCCGCCCTTACCGAAGCGGTGGTGGAAGCGGGGTGCCAAATGAAGCAGCTGCCAATATGGGAAGAGAAGGAGGAGCGGGCGATCATGGAATCCTGTGTCCACCCCGAGAATCGTCGAGCGATGGATGCGACCCGAGAGCTGAATCTCGCTCTGGACATCCTCGAAGATGTCGTTCGGGTGCAGGGTCCGTGCGACCACCACGATCACCACGGGTGTTGTCAGACCCATAATTGCCAGCCGAGGAACGAGTGCTTCGTGGCGCGGGCGACTGCCTTGCTGAAGCGGCACGGGCGGCAGGGTTGACAAGGTACTACGGTGTATGTATGCTATTACGTAAGGCGTCAGCGATTCATGCCCCCTAACAGTGGGGCCGCCAAAGGCCGGTAGTCACGGCACGGGCGGGTGGAAGGCCCGCATAACGATAAGGATGGGTGGGTAGCCAATCCTACTGATGGCGAGTCACCGCCGGGTATTGCCCCCTGCTGGGATACCGATCCGAAAGGACAACCACCAGCGAACAGGCCAAGATGACTGAGCGGGTGAGAGGCCCGCATTAAAACGATCTGAGTTTCGCCTACACGGAGGCGATAGCCTTGTTGGTCCGTGGGGCTGAGAGAACCGTGAACGGACCCCTATTAAACGAAAGGAGTGTGATCTACATGTTTCAGCTGCCGGACAACGCAAGGGAGGTGCTGGTGATCTCTCACGCGAATTGCGCTGACGGGTTCACGGCGGCGTGGGTCGCACATCGGCATCTGCGAGAAACCGGAATCCCCTACGAAGTGATCTTCGCGAAGTACGGCGAGGGGCCGCCGCAAAATCTGGCCGGGAAGTTTGTCCTGATCTTCGACTTCAGCTATCCCCGCGAGAGTCTGCTTCGGATGCAGGAGGAAGCCGCCGGGCTTCTGGTCTTCGATCACCACAAGACGGCGAGGGCGAATTGTGAGGGTTTGCCCTTCTGTACGTTCGACATGAACCGATCCGGCTGCGGGCTGGCGTGGGATTACTTCAATCCCGATACGCCACGGCCCTATATCGTCGATTACGTCGAGGATCGCGATCTCTGGAGGTGGGAGATGCCCGACAGCGAGGCGGTAAACGCGCTGATCTGGGTGACCGAGCGTGAGCTTGGAGTCTGGGAGGAGTTGTCCACGAACATGATGAACAACGGCCTCGAAGACCTGATCGAGCGCGGGAAACTTCTTCTGCGATACCGGAACAAGATCGTCGATCAAGCAGTCGAAAACGCAAGGGATGTCGAGTTCCCTTTGCGCGGGAATGGAAGGGCGGGGACTGCGGTTGTGCCCACCTGCTGCGCTTCGATCCACATGTCGGAGGTCGGTAACAGGTTGGCCGAGGATCGCCCCTTTGCGGTTGTCTGGTTTCAGACACGCGAGGGGGACTACCTGTATTCACTCAGGAGTAACGACCGGGGCATGGACGTGTCCGAGGTCGCCAAAGGTTATGGGGGCGGGGGTCACCGTCATGCGGCTGGCTTCCGTCTCCCTCAACCTCTCAACCTGCCGGGCGTGGGAGCCTAGCGGCGGGTCAATCGAAGGAAGAGGAGAATCCACATGGAAATGAGTACGACCGGAATCGTGATTTGCAGTCTGGTGATCGGCCTGACCCTGCATGTTCTCTACAAGGGAGCGTTGTGGGTTCTGCGGTTCTTGGCTGGTAAATAGTTTACACACAAAGCAGTGAAGGGAGCCTTGCAATGCCCAAAGTAAACATCGACAGGATCAGTGTGTCTTCCGGGGTGACCCTCAATATCGGAGAGTTCGAGTCCATTCGGGTCGATTGTTCTCTGGCGGGGGAGTTCGTACCCGATGAGGAGGGAGGCATCAACGAGGCCGTTGCCGAGCTGGAGGAAGCGGTCGGATTTCAGTTAGACCGGCTGGCTTATCGGCGTCTTCTTTCCCACCCCTCGAATCGCCTTGAGATTCGGGCGTGGCGGGACTACTACGCCGCGCAGGTTGGCGACGAGTTCGTTCCCCGGTGATGGAGGGGCATGGAAAATACCCGTTCGGTCTCGGATTCCAGCGCAAGATATTTGCCCTGATCGTCCGCGATCCGATGTTTCTCGTCCACTTTCGCGATGCAATCGACTCGGCCTATTTTGCGCACGATCTGCTGGTCCCCCTTGCTCGTATCGCGCTCAACCACTACGACGAGCACGGGCAGGTTCCGACGCGGGACAGCATGGTTGTCGCGCTGGAGAGTTGGGCAAGGCAGCACGGGTTGCCGAACGAGAGTATCGAGGGGGCGATCAAGGAGATCGACTACGCTTACACGAAAGCGGACCTGACCGACGAAGTCTATATCCGCACGCAGGTTATCCAGTTCGCCAAGGACTGCGCCGAGAGGGAGGCGGTCGCCCGGATTGCCGAAGAGCTGATGCTGCCCCCCGAGGAGCGGAGCCACGCTTCGGATTATCTCGAATGGTTGCAGACGGCGAGTCGGGTCGGGGACGACGTGGCGAATATCGGGACGCGGATGTCCGAGGTGGGGGCCGACCTTCCGGAGATTCTGCGGCAGACTTCCTACAACCCGGATGGCCGGGTATTGACTCCGTTTCCCACATTGAACGAGCGATCCTACGGAGGATTCGGTAAGGGCGAGCTGGTCGTGATCCTCGGGTTCAGCGGTGGCGGGAAGTCGATGCTGGCCGTGAACCTCGCGGCTTTCGAGGCACGGCGTAACGGGGTGGTCTTCCATTACACGATTGGCGATCTGAACGAGCACGATGTGCTGCTGCGTTATGCCTCGAAATTGTCGGGGGTGGCGATGCACGAGATCGTGAAGGGGTCTGCCCTCTACGAGCAGCGGTTCAAGGAGATGGGTCTGGGGTCGAAGCAGATATTGGTCAAGGAGTTTCCGCCGGGGAAGACGCGCTTCGGGCAGATACGATCTCACGTGACGGCGGCGATGGCCCGGTACAATGTCTCCCCTTCGATGGTTGTCGTGGACTATCCCGATCAGCTTCGCGGCGGGACCGGGGAGCAGATGTATTCGACGATGGGGGAGATTTACGATTCCTTGATGGACTTGGCGAAGGAGGTCAAGGCGGTCGTGATCGCTCCGAGTCAGATCAGCCGCAAGACCTTGTACGGAAATCCGAGGAAGGTGCAGCTCAGCCAGTTCAACGTCGCCAACAGTTCGCAGAAGACAAACAAGGCCGACATAATTCTTACAGTAAATAAAGAATACATCTGGGTTGACAAGTTCCGTCGCGCAGAGAGCCAGTACCGCGTGTATACGCGCTCCGATTACAAACGGGCCTCGATTCTCGAAGATGCGACGCGCAAGGACGAGGGCGAGGCAGAATAGCCGGTGGGGGTCAACTTCCTCTTCCGCTCTCACCGGCCCGACCCCCGGTGCCGCTCCCACGCTGGCATCGGGGGTTTTTCTTGGATTTTAGGGGAAAACGAAAAAAGTCGAAAAATACTCTTGACATCGTACTCGAAAGGTAATATAATACGATTGAGACTGACAAACGAACGAGGAGAATAAAATGGCTAAGACGAAATCCAAAAAAGACGTATACGAGATCGTGACGGATCGGATTATCGCGCTGCTGGAGCAGGGTGTGGTGCCGTGGCAGAAGCCGTGGTCGGTTCCGGGCGGCGGCGGTTTCCACCGCAATCTCGTGAGCAAGAAGCCGTATCGCGGCATCAACGTCTGGTTGCTGCTGGGTTCGGGTTACGCGACGCCGTGGTGGGTGACCTACAAGCAGGCCAAGACCCTTGGCGGTCAGGTTCGCAAGGGCGAGCGCGGTACCCCGGTCGTGTTCTGGCGCATTCTCGAAAAAGAGACCGGCCAGACCAACGAGAAGGGGGAGCCGATTGTGGACAAGATTCCCCTGCTGCGCTACTACACCGTGTTCAACGTCGAGCAGTGCGACGGTCTGGAAGACCGGATTCCCGAGGCGGCGAAGCCGAGCGCGGACTTCACCCCTATCGAGGTGTGCGGTCGGGTGGTGGACGGCTGGGAAGAGAAGCCGGAGATCAAGTTCGGCGGGAGCCACGCTTTTTATATCGCGGGTACCGACTACATCGGCTGCCCGAAGCCGGAGCACTTCAAGACTTCCGAGGCGTTCTACTCCACCCTGTTTCACGAGCTCTCCCATTCGACCGGCCACAAGGATCGTCTCAACCGGAAGAGCTTGGTCGAGCACGACGGTTTCGGCGGCAACAATTACTCTCAGGAGGAGCTGGTCGCCGAGTTGGGCGCGAGCTGCCTGTGCGGGTTCTGCGGGATCGAGAACGTGGTGATCGACAACAGCGCGGCCTACATCAAGAATTGGCTCGCGAAGTTGAAGGACGACCGGAAGCTGCTGGTCTACGCGGCGGCTCAGGCGCAGAAGGCGGCGGACCTGATCCTCGCGGCTCAGTCCGCCGAAGAGGAAGACGAAGACGATCAGGAGGAAGCGGCGTGACGGACTTTCCGACGATCTACGACAAGGGGGGTTATCCCCCCTGCGTCGGTTGCGGCTTCTGCTGCGTGAAGCAGGTGTGCGCTCTGGGCATCGAGTTCTATGAGTGCAACGAGCCGGTCGAACCGCCTTGCCGGGGGTTGGTCTGGTCCGAGGAGGATCAACGACATTACTGCCAGTTGATCCTCGATCACGGGGCCGACTCGAAGCTGGCGCGGATGATGGCAATCGGCGAGGGGTGTACCTGTACCCTTAACGATTGGTATCGCGCTCCGAACGAAGATCGCACAAAAAAGGCTTGACAACGTACTCGAAAGATATTATCATACGCTACATGAACGAGGACAACGACATGACGATTCAAGACTTTATCGAACAACACGGTATCAAGGTCGAGGCTGACCGGACCGATGAGGTGAATCCCTTCTGGCCGGGAGCGGGGAACCATTACACGGTGACCGTCTCCGGGGGAGAAGGGTCGCGGGAGTCTATGACCATCCACTTCAGCACGGGGACTGGGTGGAAACGCTCCCCCGAGGCGGCGGATGTTTTGTCGTGCCTTGCTCTCGATGCGGTGACTATCGAGAACGCCAGCTCCTTCGAGGAGTGGTGTGACGATCTGGGCTTCGACCCGTGGGATGATCGGGAAGATTCCGTCCGCCGGTACGAAGCGACCGAGAACCAAACGAAGGAGCTGAAGGAGCTCGTGGGCGATACGGCCTTCGAGACCCTGCTCTGGGAATGCGAACCGTACTGAACGAGGAGAATAACGTGAAGAGGTTTCCGAGGTATGCAACGAAGCGGGCCGCTGTCGAGGCGTGGATGGACCGCGACTTTTCTTTCGTCAAGCAGGATACCATTCCGACCGAGGACTGGTATGATCGCGTCACGGTGTTGGGTGCGGCGACCCGTACCTGTCCGAATTGCGGAGAAGAGTTCGACCGCGAGGAGTTCGAGGCGGTCGAGCATCCGACCGACGAGTATATCGATCAGGTGCGGTGCCCGAACGATCCCGACGAGGTGTTCGAGGCGAGCGAGCTGACCCTGTTCCGCGATCCCCCGATGTGGGGCACCCTCTTCGTCGCCGACGATTCGGCGATGGAGTCGATTCTCCGGAGCCGGGCGCAAGAGCTGGCCGAGAAGGCGAACGTCCGGGTGTGCGAGGACGATGCCGTCGGCGTCTTCATCTGTGTGGACGGGGCCGGTTACAACTTCTACGACGAGCACTGGATTCCCCTCTACGAGGCCATCGGCTTCGAGGGGTACAAGCAAGAGGTCAGCGGCGCGGACGGCCTGCGGATTCTGGCCGATCTCGCCGAGCACTGGATCGACGACGAGAGCCATGCGCCGGTTCACCCCGGATCGGTCATTGGGTCGAGCAACGAGCCGTTGCGCGAGCGCGTTCGGAATGCCCTCGCCAACGTGTATTCGGTGGAAGAGGAAGACGACGGGGGAGAGGCGGAAACGGGATGATACTTTATCTACTAACAAAATGCGTGGGAGCAGAGATGGAGAAGGCGTATGCCACGACGACGAGTTCTCGAAGGCGAGGACAGTGTACGGATTCAATCGGTGATCGGGAGGAGCGTCCGGGACCGGATCGAAGAGGTGGCCGAGGAGGTTACCGACTACGAGGGGAACGTGAGCGCACTCCTTCGCGATCTGGTGGCTGCGTTTTCCGACGGAGCGATTCAGGTACGTAAGTCTTACCCTGCTCTGCGCGAGGCCGCTCGGCTGGCCGGAGAGTCCAATGCGTGAGCGAGCAACCGATCTTTGGTCCGTTCCACCCGAGGGGCAGATCGTTCTGCGGTGCATTACGACGAACGGCGAAATCCACTCGGACGGGACGGCGGTGATGGGCCGGGGGTGTGCGCGAGCAGCCGCCGAACGGTATCCCGGCATCGACCGCGTTCTTGGGGGGATGATCTCTTCAGTGGGTAACGTCGTCCACGACCTACGCGGTGTTTACGGACCCCACCCCTCCCGGAAAGCCGATTTATTCAGTTTTCCAACCAAATACGAGTGGCGACTCCCTTCCGATATGGACCTGATTATCCGTAGTGCCAAACAGCTCGTCGAGAAGGTGAAGGTTCTCCGGGTGTGGGAGGAATACGACGAGGTTTGGCTGCCCCGGCCCGGATGCGGTGCTGGGGAGCTGGACTGGTCCACCGTTAAGGGAGGGATCGGCTGGATTCTCGGGGATAACCGCTTCGTGGCGATTTCTCAGAAGGAGGAAGATTTCGCTTGACAACCCCTAACGACCGAGGTATTATCGGTCTTACCTTTTGTGGGGCGGCCCATCGTACTTACTCCTCGTTCGGCGGTGGGTCGCCTGTGTTACGGAAGACACGGAACCTTGCATGATACAAACAGGTGAGCGATGGTAGTCCCGGCGAATCTAATTGGTCGTCTCGGGACGCCGCTGAATGCCCCGAGAAACGAAGTTCGTTTCTGCTGCCCGGTCTGTCTACGGAACGGGAAGAAGTCGCCCGATACGAAGTACCATCTCTACTACAACACCCGGAAGCGCATGTTTATCTGTCAACGCTGTAAGGCGGCGGGGACGTTGACTTATCTGTATTTCCTGATCGGGGTAGACCCGGATAAGCCTTCACTGGTCGGTTGGGAGGACTCGATGGCGCGGACGATCCGGACGCTGCGTTTCGGCCAGCTCGCCGAGGAGGAGGAGGAGAGCGGACCGGCGTACTGCCCGGAGCCGGAGATGATTCGACCGATTCGCTGGGAAGGGGAGATTCGATTCTACCTCGCGAAGCGCGGGGTGACCCCGGAGATTGCGGAGTGGTACGGCCTCGGTGACGGGCTGGGCGATCTCCGGGGCCGAATCGTTTGCCCGGACTACGAGCGGGTGTTGGGGGAGGACGAGCTGCGGATTTGGGTGGCGCGGGCCTACACCCTCGAAATGCTCGATCTCGTCAACCGGAATCCTCGTCAGTATCGGAAGTACGAGTTCCCAATCGACAGCCGGAAATCGAGATGGGTTTACAACTACGACCGGGTGCGCCGGGCGAAGTTCGATCACGTGGTGATAACGGAAGGGGTGTTCGATGCGATCTCGACCGGGAAGAACGGGGTGGCGATTCTCGGAAGCAGGGCCAGCGCGGAGCAGTACGACATGCTTCTTCAACTAGGTAAACATGTTAAGTTTTCTGTGGCCCTCGATCCCGATGCGTTGCAGCAATCCATCGAGATTTGTCAGTTTCTCTTCTCCCACGAACGCGAAGCCCGTCTCGTTACTCTCCCCCAAAACGAAGACCCCTCATCCCTCGGACCCGAGATGCAGCGGCACCTCGATCAGGCGATTGACTACGATCCGTTCCGAACAGGGATTGAGTTGATGCAACGGCAGGTGATCTAATGGCGAAACCGAAGAAAAAGAAGGCAGCGAAGAAGGACCGCCGAAAGAACGTCCTGCCGTTTCCCGAGGATGGGATGGTCCATATCGGCTGTGCGGACTGCATGGCCTACATCGAATCCCATCCGCTTCTTTTTCCTCTCGACGGAGATGTCCGCGACGAGTCCTATTTGTGCTCCTTCTGCTCCGGCGACGAAATACCGGACCTGACGCCCGGACCGTGCGAGCGGTGTTCGTTGTCCGAGGGGGCGACGACGATCAAGATGTACGGATCGGGCGCGGAGAAGCCGAAGGTCATGCTGATTGGGGAGGCTCCGGGTCAGGTAGAGGACCGCGAAGGGGAGCCGTTCGTCGGCCCGGCGGGGAAGAAGTTGCGGGAATATCTGGCGGATTCAGAGATACCGCTGGAGTGGGTCCGCTTCTCGAACGTGGTCCGCTGCTGCCCGCTGGGTGTGCGGAGTAACCCGAAGCCGTCGCCGAGCGAGATCAGCGCGTGTCGGCCTTACGTGTTGCGGGAGATCGTTAAGCACGATCCCGAAGTGATCGTTGCGGTTGGCGGGGTTTCGTTGAACGGGCTGACCGGATCGAAGCAGAAGATTACAACGGTTCACGGTCGGAAGATGGACCTGACGTTCGAGCTCGACGGGATCACCCATTCCTACACGGTCATTCCAACGATTCATCCCTCGGCGGTTCTCCGGGGGAATGTGCAGTACGAGCAGATGATCCTCGAAGACTTGGCGATGGTTCGACGCCGCGTGTCGGGGGAGAAGACCGATCTGGGGATCAACCACGGAGACACGCTCGGTAAGGTCGAGGCGGCAGTGGACACGTATCTGGAGCGGTACGCCAAGGGCGAGATCGACTTCGTTGCGGTGGACATCGAGGCAACGAGTAAGGGCGAGGATGGAGGTCTGGAAATCTTTCACCCAACGTGGAAGATGCTGTGCGTGACAGTTTGCGGGGGTAAGGCGGGCGGGGGAGTCGAGGCGCATACCGACTCGGTTCCGCTCTATATTCCGTATCAGCATAAGTTATCTCCGTTCGCCAACGATGCTCTATCCCGACAAGCTATCGACCACCACCTCACCCGTTTATTCCGGACGGTGCCTGTCGCCGGTCAGAATTTCCAGTACGATCAGACGGCGTTCGTTGCCCGGACGAAGGTGTGGATACCGATGTGGAGGGGGCGCGGTCTAGCTCCCGGTTTGTTCCACGATACGATGCTGGCCGGTTGGTCCCTGACGAACGACACCGAGCCTCACGATTTGGATTACATGGCGACGCGATGGGCGGGTATGCTGCATCCGAAGGAGCGGATGCACGAGGCGCAAGCGGAGCTGCCGAAGGGGGCTGATCCTTACGAGGATGTAGAGTATGAAATCTTCGTCGAGTATGCCTGCTTCGATGCGATCTCTACGGCACGTCTGGTTCCGATTCAGCGGGAGCTGCTGGAGGAGGAGAATCTGCTCGAACCTTTCGAGATGCTGACGATGAACAGCCACACCTTTGCGCTGTGGATGCGCGTTTCCGGGGTGTATGTCGATCTTGAACGAAACAAGGAAGTCGCGGACGCGGCGGTAGAGGAGTTGACCGAGATTCGGGATTGGTTTCGGGATGAGGGTTACGACGCAGCGGTGGAGGAGCAGTACAACTACAAGCTCGGATTGGGGTCGTGGGTCAGTTTGAATTTCCTGATCCACGGCGTTCTCGGTCTTCCTTATATGGGAAATCATTTTACCGACAAGACCGCCGACCCGAAAAATTCGTTGACCCGGAGAAATTTCCGCCAGCCCGACGGTCGGGTGTTGCAGGGTAGCACCGAGAAGGATGTGCTTTCCCGGATGGAGGTTTGGATTCGGGACCGGGGGAAAAAGTCCGACGATCCCGAGGTGAAGGAGTTCTGCGAGCGTTGCGCCGAGATGCTGGAGAAGTTGTTGCTGTGGAAGAAGGTCGGCAAGAATTATTCGAGCTACCTAAAGCCACTTCCCGACCTGACCGGATACGACGGATGCGCTCACGCGAATTGGGGTGTGCGGACGACAGGTACAGGGCGGTGGTCGGCGAACGACCCCCCGATCCAGACGATCCCGTTTCGCGGCGGTGCGAAGAGTGTTTACAAGACCCGCTTCAAGGGCGGACTGCTCGTCGTTGTCGATTACGGCCAGATGGAGTTGCGTGACGGCTGCCGGTTGTCCGGCGACGCGAACATGATGGAAATCTTCCTGATCGGTCTGGACATTCACCGCACGTCGGCGGCCCGGATTCTGAAGAAGGCTCTGGAGGCGGTAACGGGCGATGAGCGGCGCGGTGCGAAGGCAGCCAATTTCGGGACGATGTACGGGGCGGGTCCACCGGGGATCGCGGACATGTACGGGATTACTCTTGAAGAGGCCAAGCTTTTCCAAGAGGGTATCTTCCGGGAGTTTCCGGGGCTGAGGGAGTTGTGGGACAAGCAGTCCGCGATTCTGAAAGAGCACGGTGCGGTGTGGACCAGCCTCGGGTCGCGTCGGCTGCTTCCGGACATTTATAGTAAGAACCAATACAAACGGTCGTCGGCTGAGCGTCAGGCAATGAATACCCCAATTCAGGGGGGATCGAGCGATTGGGCGACACTGGCGTTGCAGATGCTCTTCGATGCGGTTCGGGGAGAGGATATGTGGACAGTGATTTGGGGCTTCATTCACGATTCGTTCGAGGCGGACTGCCCCGGCTCCGAGGTGGTTGACTACATCGAGCTGGCGTCCCGCTGCATGGTTGACGATTTGGTCGAGCGGTTCAAGGAGCACTTGACGGTTCCGCTGGAGATCGACTTCGAGGTTGGAACCTCGTGGGGCGAGATGGTTGATGCGGAGCTGCTGTCCGACGGTCGCCGTGGCTTGCGCCTGAAGTGCGAGCACGACGTGTCGTCAAATATGAAGAAGGTGCTCGATGTGATGCGGGGCTGGCCCTGCGATGTCGAGTTTACATATCTGCATACCGAGGAGAAGTTGATCGTCGAGTGCGAGATTCCCGAGTTCGAGGAGAATGTAGAGTTCATCGACGAGTACCGCTTCACTCCTCGGCTGCACCCGAAAACAGCGGAGGCCGCATGAATTACGGGGATTTGTTGAAATCTAAACTAATGGAGGAAGAGGCGATTCCCGCCCTGCTCGAAGAGGACCGGGAAATTGTCTTACAGCTTATCGACGACATCTATATCGGAGACAACCTCGATGAGGCGTTCCGAAAGCAGGGAGAGATGGAAGCGATGATGGGATACCTCCTCGGGAAGTATCTGTGGATGTCGCGCAAAGCTCGTCGGGCGGCGGACTTGGCCTATCATCAGATCGTCTTTACGAATGCCGGTAGCCGTCACGACAAGAATCCTCAATGGCGGGTGGATACAGCGGCACGGAACGATCCCGAGTTTGCCGGGTTGGATGAGCGGGCGGATCGGTTCCACGTGGCGCACGAGTTTATCAGTCAGCTGTCGTGGGCGATCCGTTCCCGATTGCGTTCAGCGGAGCAGTTGTCGAACAACGCCCGCGCCGAAATGAAGGGGATGTCACAAAGCGTATAGCTACTCTCAGCCGAGTAGAAGTCATAAACAGTCATACACAGGAGAAGCAACAATGGGCGTGAAATTCAACAGGCCGAACATGGACCGGGTAAACAAGCGAGCGGAGACCGCCCGCGAGGGGGGGTTCCTCAACAGCCGACCCCGCTACAAGGGGTTCGATAACGGGAAGGTGACGTTCTGGCTTCTTCCCCCCGGCGGCGAGGGAGGCGATCCGATTGTCGAGATGGCGCAGCACTGGCAGATTCCGGGTTACAAGTATCCGCTGGTCTGTCCGGCTTCGTTTACGCATCGGAGAGCCGAGTGTCCGATCTGCTCGGCGATCACCGAGCTGTCCACGTCTTACCCCGAGCTGGCCGATAGCCTGAAGCGTTCGCGGGCGCAGAACAAAGGGTATGCGAACCTGCTGGAGCGCAACCCGGCGGCGGATGCCGGTAAGGACGTTACGAAGCTGATCGAGCTGATCGACATCCGCGAGCTGCCTTTCAGCGTTACCAACAAAATTTGGATGATGCTCCAAGAGGACTGGACCATCATCGACCCGAACAACGCCGCCGTCTTTCAGGTCGAGAAGTCGAAGGGGAGCAACCGCGTCGAGTATTCGGTGATGCTGGTTCCGGACCCGAAGAAGCGGGGAGAGAACGCGATCTTCCGCGAGCCGATCCACGAGGACGAAGCGATCCTCGAAAAGATCGTTAGGGGTGCCCGCGATCTGGCGTCGGCGATCTACTTCCCGACCGAGGAGGAAATGGAGGACATCAAGAAGGGTGCCGAAGCCTTGTATAAGCATTTTCAGGGCGAGGCGGCCAAGGGTGCTCCGGGTTCCCGTGTCGGCATCAACGAGGTCGGTGAGGGTGACGACGAGGAGGAAGAAGAGCCGGACGACATTCCGGATTTCGGTGGTAAGGGGGAGGACGACGAGGAGGAAACCGAAGACACCGAAGAAGAGGACGAAGAGGAGAAACCCGCCGCGAAGAAGTCCAAAACCAAAAAGGTTCCCAAGAAGCAGGCGGCCCCGAAGAAACCCAAAGGGAAGGGCTTGACCTACCCGCCGGGCGTCGATCCGGTGGAGTTCGCCTGCTACGGAGGTGCGGTGCCTCACAGTGGAACCAAGGTCAGGGGGTATTCCGAGGTCATCGACAAATGCCTGACCTGCGATCATCAGGAAGGGTGCATGGCGGCGACCGGCGAATAGGCAGCTTCCGGGGAGGGTATATCCCTCCCCGGATCAACGGATGAAACGATGATTGCGATCTTCGACGGACATTACTTAACGTATAGAATGATGCACGTAAAGGCGTTGGCGGAATTGTCTTCTAACGGTTACAAGACGGGTGTGCTACTCGGATCGCTGCGGTCGCTGCATGGGTTCCTGATGAGTTTTCCGGCTATTCGGGAGGTTTATGTGGTGTTCGACCGGGGGCATTCGGCTCGCCGTTTGGCCTTGTTTCCCGGCTACAAGAAGAAGCCGCCGCTAACCGAGGAGGAGCAGGCCGAGTACGAGGCGGCCAGCTTCCAGCGGTCCGTGCTGCGCTGCTCGATTCTCCGGCGACTCGGAATCCGCCCGGTGTACCTCGATGGCCGCGAAGGGGATGATGTGATCCGCCTGCTGCGCGACATCGTGCGGGGCAAGGTGATCGTGGTCAGCGACGACAAGGACTTGCTTCAGTTAGTCGATGATCGGACATCGGTATGGCGTCCGATGAAGCCGGAGTTGGTAACCGAGAAGGATTTCTCGACGCGGACCGGAGTTCCGGGGCCGAAGTATCTGATTTGGTACAAGGCGATTCTCGGAGACCCGTCCGATATGATTGACGGTGTGAAGGGTGCCGGTGCGAAGACGGCTGCCCGAGCGGTCAACGAGATTCGGGCGGACCACCCCGAGGGGTTTCTGACTCGTTGCGCGAAGTCTGAGGACCGGCGGATTCGGCTGATTGCTGAGCAGGGAGACATCTTCCGCCGCAACGTGAAGCTGATCGACATCGCCCTCGAACGGTTTACTCCCGACGAGGTGTATCAGGCGCGAGTTCAGGCGGGAAAGTCGGTCGGGGTCGATCTCTCTCTGCTACCGATTCTGCGGAGATTCGAGTTGGATGAGATTTCCGATTCGTTCGCTTCATGGATCGGTCCGTTCAGGATTTTGCGAGGGAATTGGCGATGAACGACGGACGGGGTAGGCTTGGGTTGACGGGGAGGACCGGATGCGCTGTTCGGGTCGGGAGGCACTACCTGAAGTTTTTGAGCGCGGAGAACCGGAGGGTCGTTGTCGATTATGCCGGGATGCGCCTGACGCTTTTTCAAGGATCGGTCATCGAGCTCGGTCCTGTACGGATTACGTTCTACCGGATAAGCGGTGCGCGGGTTAAGTATTCGATTGATGCTCCCCCGTCCGTTCCGATTGTTCGGGTAGAAGGAGACACACACGATGAAGAAACTATTACTGTGGGCTGACCCCCACATTTATCCCCATAACGCTTTTTCGTCTCCGACAACGGATGGGCTGACGACGCATCTTCACGAGATCATGGCAATCTTCCGTTGGGTCCACGAGGTGATTCGCGAGGAGCAGCCCGATCTAGTTATCGGGTTGGGGGACTACTACCACACCCACGATCACGTGGACCCGCAATCGCAGCACGTCGCGGAGATGATCTTCCGCGAGCACGTTGCGCTGGTTGCGGGCGGAGCTGCCGGTGACTTCAGTCTGCTGCTCGGCAATCACGAGGTCTACAACGAGAACGCGGGGATTCATACCCTGTCGTTTATGCGGGATCGGGTGATTCCGACGCAGACGATACGGGATCGGATTCTCTACATGCCCCACACGAACGACATCGAGGGGGCGGTGATGGCGGCGAACGCCCGAGCGGACGAGTACGATCTCGTGATGATGCACCTCCCGCTCAACGGTGCGCTGCGGCATCTGGGGATTCCCGAGGTCAACGGCATCGACCCACACTCGTTTCCCGACGGTAAGCACATCTTCGCCGGTCACTACCACCGGCCTTGTCAGGTGGTGGCGACGCCGGAGTGCTATGCGCGGGTAGTCGGTTCGATCACCACGCGCACCTTCACCGATTCGGAGAACGCCGGTATCGAGCGCGGGATCGACATCGTGGAGTGGGAGGAGCGCGGTCCGGTAAAGGTGCGCCGGATTCCCGGTCCCCACCACTCGAAGTACGAGACGGTCCATGTGCGGACCGAGGAGGAGCGTTACGCCCTCGACATGATTGAGGACAAGAAGCGGACCTTCGTGAAGGTTTATTATTATAACAACTATCCCATCGAAACGCTGGAGGGAACGCTTGCCAAGTTCAAGCGGGCGATTCTCGCCCCCGGCGTCTCGCAGGACAAACGGAAGAAGGGGGACGAGGAGGGGGATCAGTACGGATTCGATGTGAACATCGAGGAAGAAGCGATTCAGTACCTCACGGACGCGAAGTGGCGTGACGAGGAAACGGTCGAGATCGTCAAGGGGATTATCAAGGCCGGTGAGGACACGACCGGCGATGTTCAGCACTCGAATATCCGCTTCGACTCGGTGCGGATGGAGGGCTTCATGTCGTTCAAGGATGGAGCCTACTTCCATTTGCGGGACCGAGGGTTGGTCCTGATCGAGGGCGTGAACCAAGACGATCCCGGTGCGATGTCGAACGGGTCGGGGAAAAGCACATTGATCGAGGCGTTGTTCTGGTGCCTCTATGACCGGACGCTGCGTGGGTTGTCTAAGGCAGATGTCGGGTGGCGGAACGGGAGGTCGAAGAGGGCGTCGGGCTGCATGGTCGAAGTCGAGTTTCATATCGACGACGATCACTACCTAGTGCGCCGGAGCCGGAAGCACAAGACTTACAAGACCGGCTTGACTATCGAGAAGAACGGCGACGATTCGATCACTCCCCGGTTGGCTGCCGATGCGCAGATCGAGCTGCTGCGGATTCTCGGGGTTACACACGATGCCCTACAGCATCTTTCGATTATGACCCAAGGTCTGTCGCATCGGTTCATCGACCTGAATGATGGAGACCGGAAGAAGCTGATCGAGAGCATCCTCGGGCTAGACGCGCTGGACCGAATGTCCGATCTGGCGCGGGACCGAAAGCGGAAGACGGCGGTCGAGATGGGGTCTGCTTCCGCCGAGGTCGAGGTGCGCGATGAGGAGGTGGATCGCGTAACGAAGAAGTGGAAGGCCGCCGAAGAGGAGATCGGCGATTTGGATTCCAAGCGGCGGGAGGTCGAAGCTCTTGCCGAACGGAAGAAGACCATCGAACACAATCGGTCCGAGTTCGAGGGCCGGGTGGAGGAAGCCCGTAAGGAGCTTGAAGCCAAACGCGGGGAGGTGAATCGTCTCCGCGAGGAACACGCCGAGGTCCATCGCAAGGAGGTCGAGCGGCTGCGGGGTCTGGCGAGCGATCTCCGAAAGAGGGAAGAGGAGTACAGGCTCGAATACGGTCCGCTGTCCAAGCGGGAGGAAGAGCTCAAAGCGGAGATCGAGACGCATAAGCAGGTGCAGCGGGAGTTGGATGTTACAGAGAACGATCTACAAGAGCGGGCTGGCGATCTGCGACTGAGGATTCATGGGCTGCGCGAGGAGGTTGTTCGGATCGAGACAGCGAACAAGGCTCTGGCCGAGCGGCAGGAGAAGGCCCGGAAGATGATCGAGGGTGGGAAGTGCCCGACGTGCTTTCAGCCCCTCAACGAGGCCCACGATCTGCATCGGGAAGCCGGGTTGACCGAGGATGCGGAGAAGCCGCAGACCACGGAGCAGCTCGACGCCGAAGTTGAGCGGATCAAGCGGGACGTGGAGTCCACCGAGCAGGAGATCGCGAGGAACAACGCGGCGTGGAAGGAGGAGGAGCAGGCGATCCAGACCATCAAGGACCGGATCAAGGTCGAGGTGGTGGAACCCCGCGAAAACCTCGATGAGAAGGTCAAAGCGGCTCAAAAACTGATCTCGCAAGCCGATAAGTCCGTCAGGGATGCCGAAAACACCGCCGAGGAGGGGTCAGATCGGCTCGCTGAGGCGATGGAGGAGGTTTCCGGGGCCGAGGCTGCCTTGGATCAGTTGGGGCGGCTGGTGAAGGACTGTGCGTCTCGGATTGCGGAGATTGGCGAGGAGGAGCAGTCGATTCGGGAGTCCATCCGGTCGGCTGAGAGTCGGATGGAGCATCTGAAGGAGGAGGTTCGAGAGGCCCATAAGCGGCGTTGCAAGGCCGGGGACCGGAAGCGGGTCGCCGAGGTGGAGGAGAAGCGGTCGCAGATCGTGGCCGGTTTGTTCTCTCCGACGGGTATCCGGGCGCGTCTCCTTTCCGGAGCGGTGGAGTTCCTGAATGTCCGGCTGGCCGAATACTCGGATGTGCTGATCGGGAAGGATGCGGTGGTGATCCACTCGCAGACCGAGCTGAAGGACAAGACGACGACCGACAAGATCACCGTCGAGCTGACTTCGGGGAAGTCGTATCTGGCCTGTTCGTCCGGGGAGCGACGCCGGGCCGATCTGGTTGTCCAGTTGGCTCTCAATGCGCTGGCGCGGGTATCGACCGGGTTGACAACGAACATTCTGGTCTGCGACGAGATCGACGACAAGCTCGACCGGACCGGGATGGAAGCATTGGCCGATGTGTTGCGGATGAAGGCCGACGAAGGGTTGTCGGTTTTTTTGGTAACGCAGCACTCGTTCCTGCGTGGTCTTGTGCCTGATCGTGTTTCGGTGGTGAAGTCGAACGGCGTTTCCGCCCTTGCGGCTTGACTGGCGTATGTGTTTGGTATTATGATTAGGGACTGGAGACCCGGAGAATGGAATGGATTCCACGAGACGGACATATCGTTTTGAGTTGAGACCGATTTCGCTCAACAACGCTTACCCGGATAAACGAGATCGGGAAGGGAAGGTTGTTGGTCGGCGGAAGTCGAAAGCGGCATCTGGTTTCTCGAAGGCGGTCGAGCAGGCGATGTGGGTCGAAGATTCGCTCCGCAAGCTCGACCGCCCCCATTTCCCCTTCTACTGTGTGACCTACATCTTCTGGCTTCCCCAACACGCGATGTTCTACAAAAACGGCAGGCTCCGGAAGGAGGACTTGTCGAATTTCATTAAGTTGACCGAGGACTCGATCCTCGGATATATTCAATCTGACGACTCCGAGGTTCTGGAGTTTCATCCCTACAAGAGAGTACGACCACGCGGGTCGGGAGACGGGTTTCTGATTCATGTCGTGATCGAAGAGGCCAGCATGGAAGCAGGCATTCTTGACACGACCGGAGATCGTATCCCGCTGGACTCATTCATGGAAGAATGTGAGGCAGCATGTCCGACACGACGAACGTAAGGAAACGGTTTGATCGGGACAAGATTTTTTCAGCGTTCAAGGACTATCGCGCTGTAGGAAATCGCGGGAAGCCGGTGGCCCTTTCCCGTCTAGTGATGGAGGTTATGCCCTTTGTTCGGTATCTTGTCAACCACGACTACAGGTACTACGACCCGGCGGACCGGGAGGACTTGTTCTCGGCAGGGATCACGGAGTTTGTTTTGCTGGTGCGGAGGGGTAGTTCCAAGGCGAGGGCCACTAACCCCTCAGCGTTTGTTTCCTATATTGAGCAGTTTATCGTCGGGGCGATGGAGCGCGAGAGATCAAAAATTACAAGGATCGAGGTCCACGAAGAGCTTTCGGAGGGGATTCACTGTGCGGTGCGCGGGGGTCAGGAACAGGTTGACCGGGAGCTGGACCGGCAATACCGGACGCGGGACATCCGGGCGAGGGCGGCGGATCGGGTTGCGCTTCAAGGTCAAGGACGTGAGGCGTGCCTCTATGTTCTCGACTCGATTGTCGGCGGGGAGTGGAGTCCCCTACACGGGTTGCAGACGATTTACGGACTATCGCCTCGGGGGGCTGCCCGCATCGCGGCGTACTGCCGGATTTTGTGGCGTATTGCTGAGCGCGAAAATCTACGATCTGAGGGGGTGGGCGGGAGACCGATTTCTATGGTGACGAAAGATGGAGTACGGATCGACGGGGCGAACCTGCTGATGCTACTGAACGACAAGATCGGTGTTCTTCCCCTTCTCCATGAGTGTATCGGGACTGAGCGGTTCGCGGATTTTCTCTTCCGTTTCGGGGGGATGTCCTTGACCAGCCGCGAGGGGGCGGTGTTCCCGATCCCTCGCTTCGAGGAGTTGCAACAGGCTTACCGCGATATTCTTATATTCGCTGCATTAACTAAGGAGGACAATCCTGAAGTGCGAAAGGCTCTGTCCGAGCAATACGGCTTGACCCCTCAGCGGTTAGGGATGATCTACCGGGATGTGGCGGCGGTGTTGGGTGGAGTTATCGACTTAGACGGGTTGGAGTTCGACTTAGATGGGTTGGAGTTCGATGCGCGGTCGGCCTGAAGAACCGAAGCCGCCGACTTATCACGAGCGGACGGAGCAGGTAGACCGCCTGCTGGCCCCGCTTGTCGAGGTGTTGCACGCGGAAAACCCCGATCCGGGTTTGGCATTGACCGTGATCCGCGAATCGGTGTCGCACTTCGAGGAGAAGGCGCGAACATTCCTGATGGCCTACGGATCGGTGAGTCAGGAGCGAATCGTTCGTGTCTTCCGTGCGCTGATGAGTGTGGAGGCGGAGCTGTTCGACGAGGAACGGATCAGGAACAGCACGACCGAAGAGCTGATTATGTTAGCCAAGGAGTACAACGGGAATATCCAGAACAGCGTCGCCAATCTTCAGAAGATGCTCGACGGTGCGTCGCGGAACCCTGATGCTCTTGGCGACCCACGAGAGTTGGCTGCGGGTATTAGCGGGCGGACCATGCAGGATCAGTTGGTCAAAATGCAAGAGCTCGGGGCGCAGGGGCGAGAGCGGGTTCGCAGACTGTTCGAGATGGCGGATGTCGTTGATGTTACACCCGCCCCGAAACCTGTTTCCCCTCAGTCTTCCACGCCACCGAAGAAGAAGAAGAAGAAGAAACAGAAGGCGGCGAAGCGGAAGAAGGCGGTCAATAAACGCAAACGTCTTCCCCAGAAGAAAAGGGAGAGTAAATAATGTTCGCTCCTGCGCAATTCAGTCCGGACACTGCTCTTGGAATCCGCTCGATATGGGATGAGCTGGAGCGGGGGAACCTTGCTGTGTTGGACGTGTACTCCCGCCCCGAGCGTGAGTTGATCCTCAATATAATACAAGAGTTGAAGGAGAAGGCGCATTCTCCCTTACTGGCGAGCACGTGGGAGGAGGACTACGAAACGAAGCCGGTTGACATCGACACTTTTATCGAGAGCGACGATTATATGGGGATGCGTGACGACATCTGGCCGATCTGGCGAGATGAGCTGCGCTACGTGTGCGACCCGGCGAACGACATCCGCGAGTGGATCATCGAGGGTGCGATTGGAACCGGGAAGACCACGGCGGCGGTGGTGGCGCAGCTCTACAAAATCTATTCTCTGACGATGATCCGCAATCCTCAGCACATGTTCGGTCTTACTCCGGACACCCAGATCGCAATTATACTTTTCAATATCACGATTCGCCTGTCCGATTCGGTGGCGTTTCATCGGATACGCGAGACGATGCAGCGGTCTCGGTACTTCAAGCGGATTATGACACGACATCCGAACGCGAGGTACGGAAAGCTTCCGAAGAATCTGGTTTTCACCGTCGGGAGTACGGCGACACATGCGCTGGGTCAGGCGGTGTACGGGGGGCTGTTGGACGAGGCCAATTTCTCGAAGATGGGAGCCGCCGGTCCGGTGATTCAGGAGACCTACAAGGAGGTGCGCGGCAGGATCGTTTCGCGCTTTCACGGGAAGGGCGGACCCCGAGGTTTACTATGCCTGTTGTCGCAGAAGAGGGATGAATCGGCGTGGTTGACCACTCACCGCCGGGAGCACGAGGGCGAGGCGAATGTCCATGTCAGTGATTATTCGCTGTGGGATGTGCGGGAGGACTTGAAGAAGGAGCGGCGGTTTTATGTGGTGGTCGGTTCGCAGACGCGGCGATCTTCGATGCACAAACGGAAGCCGCAGTCGGTTCCGGAAGACTGTCAGTTGATTTGCCCGCCCGTGTCGTTGTGGCCGCTGTTCGAGTCTGATTTGGAGGGTTCGATCCGCGACATCGGTGGGGTATCGACCTACGGGTATAATTCGTACATCTATCGGCGGGATCGGATTCAAGGGTGCGTTTCAGAAGTTCGGCAGAATCCGTTTACTCACCCGACGGTGTTGCTCGGGACGGACGACGACAAGAATAATTTGATTCTCGACTTCAAGCGGAACGAGGTATTCGTTCTGCGGGACAAGGTGAGGGATCGGTGGGCGGTTCGTGACCACCCGATGTCGTTGAGGTTTATTCACGTGGACCTTGCGCTGAACAACGATGCGGCGGGAATCGCGTGTTGCTGCCTAAGCGATGTAAGTACGGTGACACGGTACGACCAGTACGGCCATAAGTACGATACCCGAGATTATCGGGTTCACGTCGATTTCGTGGCGCGGGTTGTAAACACGCAGTATGCCGAGATCGACTACGACCGGATCATCGAGTTCATTCACTACCTTCGCGACTCGGGGTTGCCGATTCAACTTGTGACCTACGATGGTTTTCAATCGGCGCATTCGTTGCAGAAGTTGGCGAAGGAGGGTTTTAATACGTCCCTGCAAAGCGTGGACCGGACGATGGACCCCTACGAGACGCTGAAGCAGGCGATCCTCGAATTGCGTATCGAGTATCCGAAGCACGATGTGCTGCTCGATGAGTTATCGAGTCTGGAGCGGTTCTTTACCGGAAACCTGAAGAAGGTGAAGGTGGATCATCCGCCGACGAAATCGAAGGATGTTTCCGATGCGTTGTGTGGCTGTGTATTCAGCGCACTCAATTCTCCCGAGGCCGCCGCTGCGTTGAAACCGTCGGCGGTTCCTACGGTGCAGGTTTCCGGTCCCGACCCCGGCCTGATCGAGGAGCGTCCCGATCCGGTTGTGGGGCAGTTGCAGGAGGTATTCAGTGGTCAAAATTGATGGAGGTGTCGATTGGAACAAGGGGCTGGTTCGCCGCATCGCGGCTCGCTCCGGGGTTGACCGCGACGTTGTACGGGTGGTGTTCAAGGCTACCTTCGAGGAGATCAGCCGTTCGCTTGTTCTTGGCCGGGCGGTTGGGATACGGTGTTTCGGAAAATTTACCCCTGTCCGGCGGCGCGGTCGGCGGATGAGAAGCAATCTGGATGGGAATGTCGTTGAGATGCCGGATCGTTTTGTTGTCCGGTATAAACCAAGCGATTATTTACTGCGTAAGATAAACCATCAGTTCATCGGGAGGTCGGTCCAATGAGAGTTGTTGTTGCTGGTTGGCAAGGGTACTTGGGGTCTGCGTTGACGCGGATGCTCCTCGAAGCGGGTCACACTGTCGTCGGGATGGATGCGGGTCACTACATGTCGGTGCCGAGCGGTGCGGCGTGGCACGGGTCGAAGAATTTCTTCCCCCTCCCGATGGATGTTCGTCTGGTCGAACAGTGGTATCGAAATTTGCAGCATTGCGATGCGGTTTACCACCTCGTTGATATTAACGGGGCGAGCGCGGCGCGGCGGGTTGCGGAAACGGGATCGGGACGCGCTATGCTTTTCGACGTGAACGCGACGACGGTTTCGCAGATGCTCCGGGCCGTTTTTGACCACGAGGTGCCTCGGGTGTTCGTGGTGGGGGATATGATGGGTAAGTTCGACGACGGGGTGTACGGCGCGGTTTGCACCGCCCGGCGGGAGGCTTACGAGTACGGTATTTCGGGTCGGCAGATTACGGATGCGGTGTTTCGTTACGTCGAATTGCCCGAGCTCTTCGGCCCCTATAGGAGCTGTCGCTTCCGGATGGATCGCGGGATCAATATGATGGTTGGTCAGGCGGTGAAGGAGCGGATGATTACGCTCGCCGATCCGCATCGCATCGGCGTTCATCTTTTCGTCGAGGATGCGGCGAGGTATCTGAAGAGTCTCCTGTCGGAGAAGGATGTGGGATCGAAGGTCGTGCGTCCCTTCGGCTCGGATACGGTGAGGAGTGACCGTGCCGTTGCGGAGATGATCGTCGAGCTGCTTCCGGGAGTAGAGATTCACCAACCGACTACTCCCGAGGATGGGGAGAGTTTTGAGATCGGCGTTCCCGATCCGGGGATTTCCTGTACGAATTTGACCGACGGCATCCGTGAGACGATCAAAGCGGCCAAGGAAATCCCTTCGGAGATCGAGTGGACCGACCCCTTCTTCCACAACGACAAACAGATCGGCATCTTTACGAAGCGGGAACGGGTCGATGAGTAAGGGGAAGAAATCACGGCGCGATAAGAAGCCGAAGACGGGTCTTCTTCAGCGGCGTCGAGAAGCGATCCGGAAGCGGGAGATCGCTGAAGAGGCGCAGGTGGTTTACCACGCCTTCTACGACCTGATCGCTGCGATCATGGCCTATTCAGAAGGGAAGACCGATGTGGATCGTTTCAAATTGGAAATACCGAAGCTGGCACATCCGCTGGAGTCGCTACCTTACGGGTTTTCGCTCGCTCGGGAAGAGCTTCGCCGGGCGTCGCCGTTCAACCTTGAAGCTATCGAGAACGCGGCTGCTCAGGCTTACGACTCTCTTATGCCCGCAGCCACCGATAACGGAGAAACCGATGCCGAAGGAACAGGTTAGTCTCGAACGAATCGGGAAAGGAGCCGGTACGCGCACCGGGAATTGGGTGCTGTCGGTTCGCCGCACGAAGATCGAAATGACCCCGGAGGAGTTGGCTGAGATGATCCGCCAGCTCCCCGAGCACGCCCTCGCACAGGCCGGTTACTATCCCCCGAATCAGGTCGGGTCCGATGGCTAAGGCCGATGATGGGTGGAAGATAGCCTGCGGCGATGTTCGGAAGGAGCTGTCGAAGCTGCCGCCGCATCATTTTCACTGCATGGTAACGAGTCCGCCGTACTTCCAGTTGCGTGACTACGATCTTCCTCGGCAGGTGTGGGGTGGGGATGCGAAGTGTAAGCATCAATGGGGTCCACAGATCACGCGGAAGGTGGCTACGGGTTCTTCGATGCGGCTCGGTCGTTTCTGTAAGCAGTGTGAAGCGTGGGAGGGTTCTCTTGGACTGGAGCCTACTCCTGATTTGTTCGTGGAGCACTTCGTCGAGGTGATGCGGTCCGTTCGGCGGGTGCTGCGGAAGGACGGGGTTTGCTACATCGTTATCGGAGATTCGTATTGGGATCAGGGATCGAGGGGCGGTATCAAGCCGGGCGACCTGATCGGAATCCCGTGGCGATTGGGGATGGCGTTGCAAGCCGATGGGTGGTATCTACGGTGCGACATTATTTACTCCAAAAAGAATCCTACCCCGGAATCTGTGTCGGGATGGTCGAACGAGCTCGTTCTGGATAAGAACCGCAAGAAGGTTCCATGCGAAAAGTGCGAGGATGGTTCCTGCGGGGAGTGTTGGGATGGTTGGGAAGTTCGCACCCGGCGGGCGTCGTGGCGTCCTACGAAGTCGCACGAATATGTTTTGATGCTCACCCCGAGCCGAACGTACTTTTGCGATCAGGAAGCGGTGCGGGAGGAGATGGAGAGGTCGAAGTTCAAAGGGGGTCGTCGCGTCGAGGATAAGGCTAACCGCCCGGTCGATCCGGACGACACGACTGGACGTAATCCCCGGAGTGTATGGACCCATGCGACGTACCCGTTCAAGGAAGCGCATTTTGCGGTTTACTCGGAAGGCTTGATTGTCAATCCGATTCTGTCGGCGACATCGGATGTGGGGTGCTGCCCGACGTGCGGCGCGGCGTGGGTGCGGGTGATGGAGAAAACGTACCCGAAGGCGCGGGACGACCGAGGGCGGAAGTCGAGTCTTGCGGAGCAGCGGATGGGGAAATCCCCGCCGCCCGAACGCGGGTGGGAGGTGACCCGGAAGACGATTGGTTGGGTTCCCTCCTGCGATTGCTCCGATCACGATCCGATTCCGTGTCGTGTGCTCGATCCGTTTGTTGGGACAGGGACGACGATCATCGCGTCGAGAACCTACGGTCGAGAGTGTGTCGGGGTCGAGCTGAGCAGGGAATACTGCGACATGGCCCGGAAGCGTATCCGGAAGGAGCTGAGAGGGCGTCGCATTCACCGGAGTCGTGAGGTGATCGAATGAGGTGGGAGATCGACCGGATTGAGATCGACCAGTGGGCGATGGAGGATGATCGGATAACGATCTTTTTGTCCTACCCTCAGTGTCGGATGATCCGCGTCACGTTTATGGAGGGGGAGAGTGTACCCCCGACTCCACTCCACCTGTTTGTCTTCATGGTCGGTGTTGTGGTGAATACTGTTTCGTCTCGGTTGGATTTTCTACGGCGTAAGTATCTGCTCGGTCGGAAGATGCACGAGGAAGACCTTGATCTGCTTCGGGCGTTTGCTGGTCCTGATCTCGATAAGGCGTTACGACGATGAAGCGAAAAAAGATTCTTCGGATGAAGCCGTGCAAGGCGATCAAGAAGAGCAATCTTGGTTGGCTTATCGAGTATGACGGTGTTCGGTTTTGGGTTCCGGAGAACGCTATTGTTGGTTTCTATCCGACCGAGAACATTGTCGTCAAGAAGCCCAAGGATTTGAACGTCAACGAGCGGTCGCAGAAGAAGTTAATGGGCCAGCTGCGTTGGTTGAACCAGAACCCCGGTCAGAAGGGGATCATCGAGATTGACTATAAGTATGCGGAGAGCTGTTCGGAGAACCTGACGGAGTTGGCTGGGGTCGAGGTGGATGCGGTGAAGACTTGACATCGTACTACGGTGTTTGCTATAGTACCTGCGTGACGATTGGAACCTTGCGCCTAGAAGGGAAAACGCATGTCTGAGTTAGGCGATATTTTTGAGCCGGCGGGCCGGATGTCGCGGATCATGGATTCGTACCATTTCCGCCCCGGACAGCTTCGTGCTGCCAATTCGATTCTGGAGAGTTTTCGAGGGGGGCGGTCGGTGACGTGCATCGAGGCTCCGACGGGAACGGGGAAGAGTTTGGCGTACCTGATCCCGGCAGTCCTGTCAGGGAAGAAGGTGATCGTCTCCACTCACTCCAAGGCTCTTCAGCATCAGCTCTGGGAAAAGGACATTCCGCTGGTCCGAGAGATCATCGGGCGTGACATCAAAGCCTGCATCCTGAAGGGCAAGGGCAATTATTTATGCCGTAAACGATTTCTTGATTTCCAGAAGTCTCCGACGTGGGAGCGGCGAGAAGAGTTGGGGTACTGGAAGCCGTTCAAGACGTGGGCCGAGAACACCGAGACCGGGGACCGCGAGGAGTTGCGGGGCATTCCCGACACAGCGGAATTTCTGAGCTGGGTGATGAGTAGTTCGGATACCTGCCTTGGGCAATCCTGTCCGTTCGCCGACAGCTTTACCAAGATGATTAGGGAACAGGCTCGGGCAGCAAACATTATCGTCGTAAACCATGCTCTCTTCTTCGCCGATCTTCACGTTCGTTTGGAAGACCCCGAGAAGGGGTTTTTGCCTGACTACGATGCTGTGGTTTTTGACGAAGCTCACCACCTCGAAGACGTGGCGTGTGGGTTTCTCGGAACCGATCTGTTCCCCTACAAGGTCAAGGGTATCGTGCGGGACGCCGAGCATTATCTCGCGAGCGCACCGGCTCACATGTGGGCGCGGTCTAGCCGGGAGATGCAGGCGTTGTCAGGTCGGATGTTCGCTGCCTTCGGTAAGTGGCTGGGTAACCGCCGCAGCGCGAAGATCGGAAACGAGGATATGGAGCATCTGCGAGGGGTGTGCAACGATTTCCTCGGGGCGGTGAGCGGCTTGAAACGGGCTATCGCTCGGGCGTTTCCGGACGGGACCGGGGAGTCGGCGGTGTTCAAGCTGATCGAGCGGGTCAGCGTTCTCGCCTCGGCGGTAGACGCTATTGCGGCTGACATCGACGAGAACGTAGTGCGGTGGGTTGAGAAGGATGCGAAGGGGATGGTGAAGTTGCATCTGACTCCTTTGAACATTAACGAATTTCTCGAAGACAACTTGTGGTCTGATGACAAGGCGTTTGTGCTGACATCGGCGACGCTGACCGTGGACCGCTCGTTTACGTACACGACGGCGCGGCTCGGGCTTCCGAATTGGTCGCAGTCGATGATTCTGGATGAGGTGTTCGATTACGAGAGTCAAGCCCTGCTGGTGATTCCTCAGTTGGATGCGGAGCCGAACGCCGAGGGGTATCGGGAGAAGGCGTTGGAGGTGGCGTGCCGGGCGATCAAGCACACCGGGGGTAAGGCTCTCTTCCTGTGTACGTCCTACGCGAATATGCGCTGGTTCGGTGACCAGCTTCGAGAGGAGCTGGGTTACACGGTTCTGATTCAGGGCGAGACAACCCGGACCGAGCTGCTGCGCCAGTTCCGAGAGGAAACATCTTCGGTACTGGTGGCGACGGCTTCGTTCTGGGAGGGGATCGACGTTCCCGGCGAATCGCTGTCGTGTGTGCTGATCGACCGGATTCCTTTTTCCCCGCCGAACGAGCCGATTCACGAGGCCCGTTCGGAGCGGATCGACCGGATTGCCGGTAAGGGTAAATCGTTTATGCAGTATCAAGTTCCACGTGCTGCGATCTCTCTTCGTCAGGGTGTGGGTCGGCTGATCCGATCTACCGAGGATCGCGGCGTTGTCATTCTCCTCGATGAGCGGGTTCGCACGAAGCGGTACGGCCATATTTTTGTCGGGTCGCTGCCGCCAATGTTCAACGGGTCGCTGCGGGATATGGGAATGTTTGTCGGAGGCGTATAGATGCCACAAGTAAAGAAAAAGAAGAAGCCATCCCGGCCTCGGAACAAGAAGACGGGGAAGCTCCTGAAGACGAAGATCGTTTCGTTCAAGGTGGAGGACGGCCTGCGCGATCAGTTCGAGGAGCAGATTCTCCGGACCCGCATCAAGACGAAATCTAACCTCGATGCGAGCAAGATTCTGCGGTTGTTGATGAAGGAAGCGACGACCGGGGGTCTGGCGAGCGCGAAGCCGGAATCGGCGGACCTGAAGGTCTTCTTGTTGCAGGGGAGAGCGAAAAAGTGATCTCTCGGTTAGAAGGCCGTTATCAGTGGGTTGAGCCGAACGCCGTTGAGGTGACTCCGGCGGGTGCGGAGTGGATCACGTTCTGCTTGGAGGTTCCCGAGCGGTACTTGTCTGTCCGGTATAATCACCATCTTTCCTTCCGGGTGCATCCGATATTCAGCGAGGGATCGGGGTACAAGTTGTACGGTTTTCTCGAAGAGCTCGATCACCGATTATTCCAGCTCTTGCTCCGGGTAAGCGGGGTCGGCCCCCAGACAGCGATGAAGATTGTCGGGAAGAACGAGTCGGCGCAACAGGTGATTGATTTCATCGCGGCGGGAGCGGGGTCGAAGATCGCCGGTACAGGGAAGAAGACCCGAGACCGGATTATCACCGATCTACGCGATGCCGCGAAGAGGATGGCGAGTGCGGAAGCGATTCCGAGCTTGGATCAGGAGATCGCGAGGGACTCCATTGAGGGTCTGGCGAAGTTGGGTTGGAAGAAGGGCGATGCGAAGTCTGCTGTCGAGCAGGCGATTGAGGATGGTCAGACCGATCCCGCGCAGATCATCAGAACATGTCTGTCAAACCGAGCGAGGGAGTTCAGTGATGGATAGTTTCATATTATACCTTTTCGGTCCGTTGGGCGTCGGCCTGTTGGCGGGTATCCCCATCGGTTACGTAATCGGCAAGGGGTGGGTTGCCGCCTTCGCTGACTGGCTCGATGAGAAGGGTGAGCAATGGGGGTGGTGAACGATCCGAGGCGGGCGCAGTTGAAGCGTCTCGTCCGTCAGCACGTCAAGCGGGTTCCTGCCCTGTCTCCGGGGGAGCTGGTGAGGCGGTGCAATCACTCGTATGCGAATAACGGCATCGCGGCTGCGCTGATACTACGGATGGCGATCCGAGGACAGATTCCAAATGTGGTGGTCGATACGGACTGTGATCCGGTCGCCCTCTTCTACGATCCAGATGGAGGTTGTGGCGTTGTCCCGAAAGAAACGGAAGCATCTGAAGCGACGGCTCGAAAAGCGGAAGGAACGCCGCGAAGACGAGCGGAAGCAAAACGGAAAAGGAAGAAAACATGAGCCACCTCAGCGACCCGAACGGGGGGAGAGTACAGTACGGTAAGTACCTCCTGTATATTTTGCGGCATAAGTATTATGTCTTCATCGAGTGCCTGATTATGGGTCGGGTGTGGCGGGGGGTTACTCACGATTTGAGTAAGTTCTTCCCTGACGAGTTTTTTCCGTATGCGCGGTACTGGTGGGGCCGGTCGGAGTCTCCGGATATTGCGGGTGATTTTGTCCATGCCTTTTCGCTTCATCTTCGCCGGAACAAACACCACGATTTTTCGTGGGGTGTTCCGGAGGGGATGGGTCGGGTGAAGGTTCCGGAGAAGTATTTGGACGAGATGATCGCTGACTGGATCGGGTGGGGGTTGGCGAACGGTAAGCGGTATTCGAGTCCGGAGGACTTCAGGATTCCAACCAACCTACACCCCGAAAGTCGTTTTTATCTTGTGCGGCGTATTAAATGGAGATTAGACATTGAGCGAAGCGACGGAAAAGGTTCGATTCGGGATCGACTTCGACGGCACCTTTGCCGCCTGTCCGGGGCTGTTTCACCGAATCCTTGACGCGATTCTGGAGCGCGGACATTCGGCGGTGCTGGTCACAGGCCGGGAGGACCGGGACGATACTCCGTATCCCGCAGCCGAGGTGCGGTCGCTGGTTGGGAGCCGGATTCCGACTGTTTTCGCCGGGGCGATGTATAAAGAGAAGGCGGCGATTGCGGCGGGGTATCCCGTGGACATCTGGATCGACGACAAACCCGGATTCATCTCTCCCGATGCGGTCGATCTCGGTTTCGATCTGCTCCGTCAGTTCTATGCACTTCTCGGCGAACGGGGGATGCTCAGTGGAGATGCCGGGAAGACCGATCTCGGTCCCCTGTTCGCAGAGCTCTTCGAGCGTGGTTTCATCCGTCCGCAGGTTGCGGGGTTTCCCCCGCAGGATTCGGCCTATGTCGGCATCCGCCCGGACGAGGTTCAGCGGTGGATGGCTGAGTCATATCACCGGGAGTACCATAGCCCCGACGTGCGTTGGGGCGAGTGCGAGGATCATCCGTGCGTCGAGGTGCGCAAAGCGTTAATCAACAGACGAGGAGCGAGACATGATTAAAGTGCAGAGTTCCAATATCGACTCGGTGGGCTGGGAGCCTACGGAGTCGGCAGCGAACAATCCGCTGGGCGATCTGATGGTGGTGTTCAACAACGGCGGTCGATACGTTTACCACGGGGTTGTGGAATCGGTAGCGATGCGGCTGGCTCTCTCCCCGTCCAGCGGGAAGTTCCTCAACGAAAACGTCAAGGACAAGTACGAGCATCAGAAGCTCGTCGAAGGTAGTTGACGATGGCGCGTAAGGCGACCCATCCGGTCCCGAAGAATCCGTTGCGGGTGCGTGAGGAGCATCCCCGCATCTTGGAGTGGCGGCAGTTCTCCGCGAAGATGGAGGAGTACATTCGGGCCTCGACTATCGACAAGTATAAAACCGGCACCGTCGAGATCGACGTGGCCCGCTTCGTTCCGGTCAGTTTCTTCCTCGGGAACATCCTGAAGTATGTGGTCAGGATGCTCAATGGGAAAGGGAAGGGCGGGGAAATCCTGAAGATGGCGCACTACTGCCAGCTCCATTGGAGTGAGAGTCTGCGGCGTGGGGAGGAGAACGAGGCGACGATCAAGGAGGACGAACGCCTTGAATAATTACTATGTGAAAAAACAGGGATCGTTCTGCATTGCTTGCGAGAAGTGCGGGAAGATTATTGTGGACGGCTACGACAGTGAGGTCGAGGCCGCCGAAGCGGTTCGAGGGTTTGCGGGTCGGAAGTGTATCAACCCCTCGTGCCCGACGAACAAGGAAGAGTCCGGAAAACCGGCCCCGCAGATTTTATTGGACTAGGAGTAAAGGATGGCCGAGCAAAAACCGCCACAGGGAAAACGGACGTATCCGAATCCCAGCGCACCCCCGACTCATACCCCGAAGGTGGGGGACGTTGTACTGTTCCTCGGGATGCCGATGAAGATTCATCGGGTATCCGCGAAAGACATTGTTCTTCGCCGGGTGGCACATCGGAAGCCTCTCAGGTCGCAGTCCGATGCTTAGCGCGGGCGGTCTTGCCGGTCTATCCCGTCTGGCTGTGTTTTTCGGTATTCTGGTCGGCCTCGTCGTTCTCGGTGAGGTTGGTCGGATCATCTACGAAAAATAGAGAGGGTGAAGCGTGGGCCACGACATCAAAATCAGCCGAGTTGGATCGCTGGCGCGGATCGTGTTTCCGTCGGGGGAGGTGGCGTTCGACGGTATCGAAACGAATGTCGGTGTATTCCCTGCGAACAAGGTGGAATTGGAATTGGCGTTTCGATGCCTGAAGTCGTTGGGGCGTAAGCCGTCGAAGCGTAGATGGAAACCCCCGACTGGTCGTTTCCATCTACGCTTCGACGTTCACACGGATAAGATTGATCTACTGGCGGACGTGCTGGAGCACTATCCGGTTCGGGGGAAGCTGGATTGGTCGGTGAAGACACCCCTAGGTACTTTGTCGGTTCTGGACGGCGTTCCGGCGGTGATTGAGAATACCGAAAATTCCAAGTTTCCGATCCGTGCCGAAGTGGTGGGGTGGTTGGAGCCTCGGACCTTTTCTTCGGTGATGCGGAAGCTGTTGGAGAAGGGGGAGGTGGTCTGATGGCGTCTCCAACGCCGCTTCTCCGGGTCTATCTGGCAATTCCGTACACAGCTGACCCGCAGCTCTCTTTTGAGACGGTGAATCGCGTGGCGGCTCATCTGATTCAAACGCATCGGTGGAATGTCTTCTCTCCGATCTCAATGACTCATCCAATGGCGGTGATCGGGAAGTTGCCGGGTGACTGGAGTTTTTGGGGTCAGTTCGACGAGGAGTATATCGCCTTCTGCGATGTACTGCTGATCGTTGCTCTTTCGGGATGGGAGGATTCCAAGGGGGTGCGTGCCGAGCTCGCGTTGGCGCGGCGGCTCGGGAAGCCGGTGCGCTTGATCGACCCGGACAACTACGAGATCACTGATCTGGAAGACGGCGTGGACCCGTTTGTTCGCTCGGATGCGCTGTGTGGATGCGGCGACCGGAAGATGCTCGATCTCGGAGAGGCAGGGGGTCAGCGTATCCTGTGGTGTGAGATGTGCGGTCGGATGAAGACGATAGCGACGGGGCGGTCGATTACGTCGTACACTCCGAGGCTGTATGAATTGATTGCGGGGAAGCGATGAAGGGCCGTAAGCACGGAGAGATCGAGCTGGCGGTACAGGATATTATCCTTGCGCATCGTCCCGATCCGGTTCGGCAGGCCGACATCCGGCGGAACCTCGACCTTTCCTCCAATCAGGTTTCTCATGTTATCCGGAAGTTGGAGGGCGACGGTAAGATCGAGAAGGGGTACGATGGGAGGAACGTCGTTGTCCGGTGGAAAAATACGGTGTCTCAACCTGCCGATATTACTGAGCCTGAAAAACCTGCGGCTCCGAAGGCCGAGCCACGGGGAGGACTCGAAGAGCGGGTTGCCCGGTTGGAAGATATTGTCGGGAGGATCATGCTGGTTCCCCCCGAAGGGACGTTGGCTGGTGACCTGATGGACCTACGGAAGCAGATGGTTCTCGGTTACAACTTCCCGAGAACGTCTCCGATCATCGAGCGGCTGGAAAAGGTTTTGTTCGATCACTGCGGAATTATCTTTACGGAACAAGGAGCTCACAATGTCGATTAAGATTCACTGCAACCGCTGCGGCTGCGAAATTGGGGATGCGGTTCCCGGAGACCCTATTCCGGTTCAGGTCATCTCCGGTCTGGATTTCGATATTCGCTTTTCGGTGAACAGCCGGAAGGAGGGGGAGGAGCCGCAAGGTGCCTACCACAATCCCGCTTACGATACGATTCGGCACTACTGCTCGACGTGTCTGGTTGTGATGATTCACAAGACGGGGGACTATGCGAAAGCCGTCGAGGATCAGAAGCAACGGCGCGAGCTCGGCAAGCCGGTTAAGCCCTGCTTGGATGCCGGTCAGGACGATCTCCTGCCCGATCCCGAGCTGGCTGAAAAGTTTGTCGATGTGACAAATAAGGTTTCCTTGATGATCCACGAGAACGCCGTCCAGAAGGGGTGGTGGGAAGAGGAGCGCAACGACGGGGAGATGCTGATGCTGGTTGTCAGCGAGCTCGCCGAAGGTTTGGAAGCGTTGCGTCTCGATGTGGCTTCGGACAAAATTCCCGAGTTCCACGGGATCGAGGAGGAGGTGGCCGACGCGATTATTCGGCTGCTGGACTTCACGCACTCCCGAGGGTGGAGGGTCGCCGAGGCGTTGCTGGAGAAGATGAAGTATAACCGGACCCGTCCGTACAAGCATGGGAAGAAGTTTTGAGCGTTAAGCGTCACCCGATTGGTTTCGCCAGCTTCGTTGGCTGGTTGCTGCGGAAGGGGTACGAGATTCGTGTTGGGCCTTCTCCGCACATGTCTCGGGTAAACCCGGACGGGGTTCCCGATCCGTGGTCTCCGTGGGAGGTGACGATTCAGCCAACCCGAGGTAGAGGTTTGGCGATCCGGCACGTAATCCGACCGGAGATGTTACAGACAATGAAGGACGAGGCTTACTTGGAGCATCTGATCGAAAACATCGCCCGCGATTTCCTTGCATCGTCGCACGACAATGAGATGGTCGAGTCAGTCGAGAAGTTTTTGGAAGAATGGAAAACCCACAAGACCCATTAGGTGTGATCCCGTCGCGCTTCGAGCATCCGAACCGATGGGGGTACAAGGCGATCATTGCCGGTAGCCGCTCGATCACGGACTTGTCCGTTGTCGGCGAGGCGGTGGAGTCGGCGCGTCTGGTTCACCCAATCCTCGAAGTGGTGTGCGGTGGTGCGCGGGGTGTGGATCGCCTCGGGGCGCAGTGGGCGGTGAAGTGCCGGATACCCGTTACGGTGTTCCATGCGGATTGGGATACCTACGGAAAGCGGGCGGGTTTCATCCGCAATGAAGAGATGGCGCAGTACGCGAATTGTCTGATTGCGATCTGGGACGGGAAGAGTAAAGGGACCGCCCACATGATCGAAACGATGGAGGAAGAGGGGAATCTGGTCAGCGTCTATATTCCCGGCGTCGGCTCGGAAAAGCACGATGTGGCCTTCGCGATGTATCATCATCGGCGTCCCGAAATCTATCGGGAGTTCGAGCGGCTGGCGTTGGAGATGTGGAACACCGGGAGGAAGAGGTACAGTGCGCGGGCGATTATGCACGTGATCCGCTGGCATACCGATCTCCATGGTCCGGGCCGTTTCAAGATCAGCAATACGATGGTCCGGCGATATGCGAAGTTGCTAATTAGAAACCACCCCGAGATGACTGGATTCTTCGAGTTTCGGGGGGAGGAAGAAAAGCCTTGACACGTACTTGAATCGGTGTATAATAGGAGTACGTTTTTCAACAACGAAGGAGCCTTGCAATGAATCCTTTCGACGATCAACCTTCCGAGCGATGCCCGCTGTGCGGTGCGGGAGTGGCGGTGGCCTCGCGCCTGTTCGGTCGCCAGTTCAAGTGCGGTACGATACATACGATACAGGGCAACAATCACGAACGCCTCCCGATTCCTTCCAACCGATGTCTACTCGAAACGGAGCTGGTCAACGGGCCGATGGACCCCGATGCGGTGTTCATGCCCGAACCGGCGAAGGCCGGTCAGGAGCGGAAGTGGGAAGCGGGGTCGCACTCCTCGGGTTACGTCCGCGAGGGTGTTCAGATTTTTCAGGGGAACCTCGTCGGTCGCTATATCGGGACCGGGGCGTATGTGCCTTACTGGCGCGGTGTGGAGCATACCACGTTTGCCGGGATCGCGATACACAATTCGGACCCCACGGAAGACCACCAATCTCCGCTGGGGGTTCGTTGTGTCGGCGTCTTCGGGCCGTTCCCCTTGCTTCCCGGACTTGGGGAGCTTCATCAGGGGTGCATCGGTTGCGAGGTCTGGCCGGTGAACGATTCGCTGCTGTCGGGTCTTCCGACGGGGAGCATCGAACCTTGTGGGCGAATTTTCAAGATCGACGATCACCGGCTTCACCACATTCCGCTGGTCCACATTAAAATCGATGGCTACGCATACGGATAGGAGGATACCTTGCCGAGGATGAAAGCATATTGGGAAGTGACTGACGCTCACCTGTTCTACGAGTCGCCGCTGGCCTACTTGATTGGGATCGAGGGCGGTAAGGCCGACGACGTGGACCGGGAGGAGGGCCGGGCGACGTGGGTTCCGAAGTCGCAGACGGAAGACGTGCGGATCGAGGGGGATCGTTTCTCGGGGTACGTCACGAAGTGGGTGTGGGATCAGAACAATCTCCAAGACGGGCCGCTTCACGAGGCGGTCGTTACCGGAGAGGAGGAGTTCGAGTGGGAACAGCGTTGAAAAAGAAGTGTCCGACCTGTAAGGGGACTGGCCGGGAGCCGGACCCCCAGAAGCAGACCTTCGTTCCGGGTAAGGGCTGGGAGCGGCCCCTCGCGTGCTGCCGAATCTGCAACGGCACCGGACAGGTGCCTCGGGCACCCCGGAAGAAGTCCAAATGACCCCAAAATCGCAAAGGAGCGGGGCCGTGAGCGGTCCGGAGGGCTTGGCCCTACCTCGGAGCCTTCTGAGGTGGTTGGAGACGCTGAAAATGGCTCTCTGTCCCGAGCGGTGCGAAATCTGTGGGATGCCGATCCTCGCATCCGGTAACCGGGTGGTTCTTCGGCGTTCCGGTGGTCTGGAGTATACGACATGCGGGCGGCCCTCGTGCATCCGGGAGCTGCTGATCCGGGAATGGATCGACCCTGATTCGATGTACCCGGTCTCGGTCAAGGACAGTGGGATCGAGACCGTGGAACCATTCACGTTACACATGACTTGCAAGAAGGAACCGAAAAATGGAGACAGCGAAACCGACACCGTTACGGACGAACCCGAAGGGGAAAGCGATCCCCAAGTCGCAGCCGATGAGCGAGGAGGTGATCCGCCGGAGTGAGTATCCCCCCGAGCTCGATTGGGTCAAGAAGGGGACGAAGCTGGTCTACGATATTCCTTGCGACGATGAGTCGCATCGTTTCGGCGAGCGTTCGGTTTACTACCTGAGTGCTCGGATGTGCGTTTTCTGTCTGCGGGAGGTGGCCGGGGATAGCCGTGAAAAGGCGGGGATGATAGACGCCGAGACGATTGCGGCGATCTACGAAGAGTACGGCATCTCCCCCGACTTGGAGCTGTTTTGGGCGAAAGCGGAATGCTGCCGCCACGGTAAGCATTCGTTTCATCATCTGCGTTATCACCGCAGCGAGTCGCAGGGGTGGGTGGCCTTCCGGCATCCGGAAACCCGTGAGGAGACCTGCGTGCTGTGCGCTCGTGAGCAGACGCAAGGTCTGGTCCTTTCCCCGAAGGCCGAGAAGCATTTGGAGTACATCAGCTTCTTCGATAAACGACCGAAGGAGCAGGTCGTCGCGGATGCGCTTGCGGGGATCGTCGCCGAACATCTCGGGGTTGGGAAGTAGCCGTGGGGGATATGGGAGACGATTTCCGGTTCATGCGCCGTGAGGCGAGGCAGCGGCGGGGCCGGAAAGAGGATGGCCGGATGCAGAACGCCAAGCGCGAGCTCGAAGAGCTGGGGTGGCGTGTGGGGGCCGGTCCCGACGACAAGAGCTTCGAGGTCCGAACGATGCAGGGCCATAAGTTTCACTTCTGGCCGTACAAGGGTTGGTTTCAAGGTCCGCGTCAAGGCCGGGGTTTGAAGAAGCTCATCAAGGCCGGGAGGTGGGCGGATAAAAACGGCACACCCTCTTCAGCGTCGGGTTCCCAACCCCCACCCGACGCTGCTGCCGACCCTCATCCGCCTACCTCCCGGACCCCGGACCGAGAAGGGTTCTGGCCGAGTCACGGAGAGATCGAGCCGCAGCTCGATCCGGACGCGCCGATCAATCGTGCCGAGATCAGAAGGGGGTTGCTGGCCGAGAGGACGAAGGGAGTCAGCGATGCCTAGCGTGAAAGAGATTGTCGAGGCGTATCTGATCGAGAACGATTACGACGGTCTGGCCGGGGAGGAATGTGGGTGCGAGATCGACGATCTGATGGCGTGTTGCTGCGGCGACTCGATCATACACTGCGAGGCGGGATACAAGGTTCCCTGCCCCGAGCCGGGCGGGGAGGACGGCGAAGGGTACTGCCCGGCGCACGGGGATTGCGAGTGGCATATCTCGTCAGCCGAAGATGCAAAAGAGCGGCGGATGAAAAAAGAGGACAAGGGATGAAGATTACGAGCGGTGCATCGAGGGTTGTAATCCTTGTTGGCCGATGGGCAATTAAGCTTCCCCATCTCGGTCATGGCTGGAGACGCTTCTGCCTCGGGATGGTTGCGAACATGGACGAACGGCTGTGGTCGGGCTTTGACGAGAGGCTGTGCCCGGTTTTGTTCTGCGCTCCTCTTGGTCTTTTTCTCGTGATGCGGAGGGTGGATCGTGTTCTCCATTCCGAGTCCGAGGTGGAGGAGATCGGGGTTCGGGAGTTCTTCGCCGACGTTCCGGTAGCGCAGGACGAGAATCCGGATAACTACGGGTACATCGGTAACCGACTGGTGTGTGTGGATTACGCCCCGGTCTTCACTCCATCCGATACCCGCGACTACCTCAAACATCTCGATAGTTGGGTCAAAAAGTCTATAGGGGAATTGGAGGAGCAGGGCAAGGTTTCTCCCCAACAGCTCTTGGATGCGATTATGTGGTTTCGCCCTTTACAAATTCTGATTTCGGACCCGTGTGGCAAGGTACGTGTGGTGGTCTCGATTTCGTTTTCTACTGCGGTCCAGAATTTCACATGGGATGCGGATTGTTTGGAGACCGCGCTGCGCGAGAACCTTCGTCGCCTGTACCATGCGGCGAAGGCCGATCAGATGGTCGTTCCGGTTGGGTTGCCTTACGAGGGGCATCCCCCGAAGTTATTCACGTGGCCGAAGACTGCGATGCCGACGGCGGATCAGATGCAGGCTATCGAGTCGATTATAGGAGCTTATCATGCACGCTAAGTGTCCGCAGTGCGGTACGGTGGCGCGGGTTGTGTCCTGCGCCGGATGTGGCGATGATGTCGGGACGCTGCTGTGCCCGAAGTGCGGTTCGATCCCGGCGGTGAACATCGCGGGGTTGGAACGTGTCGCCGGGGAGACGGCTCCGGAGCCGAATCCGGCGGTGAATGTCGAGGCGTTCGACATCGGGGTGTGGAAGGCCGAGTTCTCGTCAGCGGTGATGGGGAAGAAAAACGATAAGGTGGATGCGCTGTTGGGTCAGATGCAGGGCCGGGGACTGCGGGCGAATTGGAGCCGCGAGGCCGAGGCGCAGATGTGGGAGTTCGGAGAGGATGCGGTGACCGAGCTGCTGCGGCTGTTCTTTTCCGAGGTGGACCGGGAGACGAAGCGATGAGGGTTTGGGAATGGTTCAAGGAGGTCTTCGGCATCGAGCGGGCGGTTCCGAACGGCGAGGTGACCGAGACGATGAAGACCCGTTATTTCACCGTGAAGTACCCGCAGGGGATGAAGGAGAAGTACATCAAACGTCTCGACATCCTCTTCGAGCGGTTCATCCACGCAACCCGGATGGCAGCCTACGGTCATACGATGGTCAAGTACGAAGGGGTCGAGATCAACCTCGTCGGTCGGGGTTGGCTGAATCTGAATTTCGGTAACCCGCTCGGGCACTACGACATGTACGGCATGACGGTCCCGAGCAGCGATGGGCCGATCAGAATCTATCTCTGCGACCTGTCGGACGATTACGTGTACCACGAGCTCGCGCACTTTTTCATCATTCGGATCGCCTCGGGTCGCTTCGGGGTCTCCCCCGAGCTGCACGAGGCGTGGGCTGTGGCGATGGCGAAGCTGGCGAAGAGTGGCGGTCCGCCGTCCCCAACGATTGAGTCGATCCGAAGCTCGGGGGCTGTGCTTAATGCTCAGCTTGGACGGATGAAGCGCAAGGCGGGGCTGGAGCAGGAAGATGAGGAAAAAGTTTAATACAGCATTTATGCTGTTTCAGGTGTGGTGGAACCGGAAGATGCTCCACATCGAGGATCGCTACGGGATGGCTCGCACGGCGTGGGTCGGTCGCTGGCTCTGGTACAAGGCGGTTTGGCTGGCTACCCTGCCGATCAAGTGGAAGATCGACCGAAAATTAAAAGGAGAGTCTGATGGGAAGGAAGAAGGACGTGCGGGCGGTGTATAGGCCGCTTCCGATATTTACCGTTCGCGGCGTCTCTCAGATGCAGGGTGCGGAGACCGCCGGTAAGTGCAAGAAGCCGAAGAAGGATAGGAGGAAGAACGATGGCGAGTAGTTGGCGTGATATTGCGGCGTTGGGGTTCTTCGCCGTTGTCGCGGTGGCGATGTATCGCTATACAGGCGGGTGGTCCCATGTGCATACGCTCGGGGTGGTTCGGGACCGGACGGGCAAGATCGTCGCGCATCGTTCGCTCATCAAGCTTATGGTGAATCCGTGGCTATCGAAGATCGGGTATTACTTGGCTACCGATTATTGGGAAGATGGCGAAGTGCTCGGTCGTATTCGATTTTTTCGGATCGGTAAACAGCGTCGCGGCTGGAAATGGAATAAAGAATTTCGTTTATGCGACGGCGATTATGTCGAAAAGCGAAGGAGGGTGTGGTGAGCGAAGCCTACGTCAACCTCGATACCGGCGAGGTCAATATCTCCGGCGATGCGACGGAGCTGATCGAGGTTCGGTCGGAGCCGGTCTACAAGGGCATCGGAATTTCTCGGGCGATCCAGTCGCAGATTCACAAGAATCGACTGCGAGCGGAGTGGACCGTAGAGTCGGCTGAGGACATCGAGGCGAGTTTTGATGGTCTTCCCGCTGCGCTGTCCGAGAGCTTGCGGCTGGGGATTCAGTGCCGACCGGTTACGAAGTTTGACTTTCGGAAAGAGGCTTCTCGCGATCCGGGGTACTTCGTGGCCCCTTACGTGCCGGTGTTCCGACCCCCGAAGTTCATCGGAAGCGAGCGGGAGCTCATCGAGGAGTTCGGCGTTCCGGGGCGTCCCCACCGCCGGGGGTTTCCGACGTGTCTGGATCAGCGGAGCGGCCTGTCGCCGGGTGCTCAGCGTCAGGCGCGGAAGATGTGGTCGTTCGCCGAGTGGTATGGGGTGAAGACGGTCGAGCCGCGTTTCTTTCAGGCGTCGTCGGCGATACTGGACGAGGCGGACATTCCGCAGCTGGGTGTTCGGAGAGACCGGATTGTGCGGCCTGTTACGCGGTTTGATTCTAGCCCCGTGACGACCCTTGATCGAGTGAACGTCCGCCGGTTACTTCATCATGCTAAAGGTGTGGTGAAGAATGCCAACGATCATTTGATTTTCGACGAAACGGATAACGAGACGGCGCGGGCGCGGTTGCAGGCGTTTTACGACAACGTGTTTTCGGGGTCGCCGAGGCCGTCTCGCCCCGGTGTGCATGTCCGTGAGGTGGACATCGAGAATTATCCGAAGCGGATCAAGGTGGATGTCGCGCCGAGGATCGTGCCGGAGTCGATTTCGATGGACTTCTCGATCACCCCTCAGAATGCGGAGTTCTACGAGGAGGTGGGGATCAGGGTGTCGCCGGTAACGAGTCTCGATTCTCCGGTTTTTGACCGGGGTACGTTTCGCCGTTTGGCGTTTTCACTGGTTCGGGCGGCGTTACCTGATCTACGTGCGCGGGAGCTGGTCAGTGTTCAACCGATGAGGCAGATCGTTCCCGGTAGTATCTATTTCACCGAGTTTGTTTACGGGAAGCGGAATCGAAAAGTTACGAGGCTGGATCGTCGGCCACGGCCTTCGGTTGTCGAGGGGCCGTTTCCGATTACGGTTACGAATCTGGATTATGAAAAGGAGTAACGAATGAACGAAGAGCAGAATCACGATTGGGCGTTTCACGCCGATGATATGGAGTGGCACCGCCGCATCAAGAAGATCGCTTCCGAGTGCGGGGCGTCTCGGGGGTGCTCGGAGGTGGCGACGATCCACCGGTTCGTTTCCCTGAAGGCTCTCTTCGAGGAACGGCGGAACGCGGTGGGGTGGGCCGTGGAGCACGTGCCTTTCCGGCTGTGGTCGGAAGACGATCTCCGTTCGCTGGCCGAGGTGTCCACCGATAACTACGTGGTCCTGATCGCCCGCGCCGCCCTCGAAGGGCAGTTGGCGCGGGAAGAGGCGCAGACCCGCATCGGCGTCGCGGCGATTTCGGCGGTCGAGCGGAACATGGCGGCGTGTAAGGACGACGAGTAGTCCGATGACGGCGAAGAAGAAGACACCCGAACCGGAGCCGATTTCCTTCGAGCGTGAGGAGATCGAAGAGGCTCCGATGGCGATGTTCTACAAGACCAAGGACGATTCCCTGTCGGCAGAGTGCAATCCGGCAGGGGATCACTTCGCCTTCTTTCAGGGGGAGTCGTTGGCATTGGAGGTTCAGACCCTCGAAGAGGTTCGCCGGATGGGTGCGTTCCTCCTGATGGTGTGGGAGAAGGAAGCCAAACGCGACGGCCCGGAGGATATAACTTGAGCAAGTATGTCCGCCTCTATTGCAGTGATTTCGAGAAGTGGGGCTGGAGGTGTTGCTCCAGCTGCCACGACGATTGGCATGAGGGGTACGGTGATTGCTCGGATATGGAGGAGGAGTTCAAGGGCGACGATCTCCCTGCCGGGTTGCCCGAGGAGGTGGTGCTGGTTCAGGTATTCAAATGCTGCGGGGGAGGAGAGAACGGCGAAATCCTTGAGGACAGGTCGAAGGTCGCCGAGGCGGCATTGACGGCGATTAAGAACGGGCGGGCGCGGGAGTTGGACGGGTCGGAGTCGTTGGTCAATCCGTCGAGGGAGCCATTATGAGTTTCACCGATCAGAAGCCACGGATTGCGACTGCCGAGGAATGTACCCTCTCGTGGGGTGGTGCTCCGAACGGGGAGCGGTTTCGCTGTATGCTGTGCGGACATCGTTTTCAGCCGGGGGATCAATGGAGGTGGGTGTACAGTGGTGATACGGTAAACGTGACGGTTTGCGAGAAGTGCGATGGGGAGAACGCGGATGTGATTGCGCGGTGGAAGGCCCACGTTGCTGAGGCGAGACAACGGTTCTGGTGGTTTTTGAAGGGGTGATCGGGATGCGCGTTGTTCATTGCAAACGAGACGATTACGACGTTTACATTGGTCGCTCCTCGAAGTGGGGGAATCCCTTCGAGATTGGCAAGGACGGTACCCGCCGGGAGGTGATCGAGAAGTATGAAGAGTGGGTCAAGACCCAGCCCGAGTTGATGGCTTCGCTCTCGGAGTTGCGGGGGAAGGTGTTGGGTTGCTGGTGCGCTCCGAAGCCCTGTCATGGGGATGTGTTGCTCAGGATGGTGAACGATGAGTGATCTGACGGTGACCTTCCGGTCGGTGAAGGACTGGCCGAGGTACTACGTGAGCGATCACGGGCATCTGTGGAAGCAGTACAAGAACGGGAAGATCAAGGAGCTCAAACGATGGAAGTCGGGGAACGGATACCCCTACTGGACACTCCGGGACAGCGGGAGGGAGCGCAAGGTGGGATGTCATGTGCTGGTTGCCGAGACGTTCCTTCCCGCCCCGGAGCTCGATCACCCCGATCAGTATATCGTCGTCAACCACAAGGACGGGAACAAGGACAACACTCGCCTCTCGAACCTCGAATGGCTGAAGGGGAACGGTAACCTGCTTCACGCGATGGCCGAGGGGTTGTGGAAGAGGCGGGGGCACGGGAAGAGGAACGGTAAGAACGAAAACGGTAAATCTGCGCCAGCGCAGGAGGAGTTGCAATGAGCGAGGACAGGTTGTGCGAGGTTGTGGTCTACGGCGATACGCCGAGGGCGTTGGGGAGGTTTCTCGTCCAGCGCGGCGGGTATCGTCTGCCGAATCATTACGGGGAGCGGTTTCGGTACGAGATGCAGCCCTCTCCGAGAGGGGTGTTTCGCCGTTTGCTCGGTATTCCCCCGAAGTATGTGAAAGTGCTGGTTCCCGATCCTAACGGGTTCCCGGTTTGGGAGGATCGCGAGGCGGCCCGGTTGGATTTCTCGGTTCCGTGCGACGACACTCAGGTTGCCGAGTGGCTGGGTTTCTGGTTCGATCAGGTGACCGGCACGGCGGCGAGCTACAAGCGGAACGTGCTCGTTCTCGGTTCCGAGGTGTTGCGGGGTTACCTGTTTCTCGGTGCGTTTCCATGCGGTCTTACCGACCAGTTTCAACCTCGAATGAGGACGATGCAGTTGGTTGCGGATCGGGTGCTACGGGTTCATCATTTTTCGTGCTGGGAATGTGGGTTCCCGTTGGTCGCCGAAGACCTTGGGCCGCGCTCGGAGCTGATGACTGTTCACAGCGAGTGTCCGTTGTGTGGGCGGACGAACGAGTTTACTCCTGCTTACCATGCGGGGGGAAAAATGCTGCTTCGTCCGTCTCCGGGGATGGAGAAGTTGCGCGAGCTCGCCGTGAATCTGGCGGCGAAGATGAAGCAGGCTACGCCGATGGCTCCGAAGGATGTCGAGTCATGGGCCGAGCGGCTGGTATTGGAAACGGTGCGAGGGAGGGAACCCGAGTGAATCGGTATTTCGTCATTCGGGGGGATCAGATCGCGGCGTGGGCGTCCTCGCTGGAGTCGGCGCGGTTGCAGGCTCAGGTCTTGTCGGTGAAGGATAAAGGATTCGAGTATTCCGTCGGCCAGCTGACCGGCGATAATTATCTGGTCGAGGAGCTGTGGGAACAGGCCGGGTTCCCGACCGGGGAAGGAAGACGAGGATGATGAAAGGAACGACGTGTCCACTCTGCGGTTCGCCGCTGGACCCGAGTGCGATGTCGAAGCGGGAGCACGGAGTAGTCTATGTCTGTGGGACGCATCGGAGCGGGGACCGGTTTCCCGGCGAGTTGCGGCAGGGGACGAGCTGTTTGGTCAATCAACAGGCCGAGGAGATCAAGCATCTGTACTCGGTGATCGCGGATCGGGAGAAGGCGTTGAAGTCGGTTGAGGAAGAGGTGGAAGGAATCGTTACGGCGCGGGAGATGATCTACAACGAGGTTATCGACATGATCGACGAGCTGAACCGCTGCAACGATAACGAGCTCGCGGAGCGGCTGAAGCGGCGGGTCCACGATGCGTTCTACGGCCCGGAAGGGGACGAAGAGGATACAGAGACCCATGCGGCTCCTTGACGGCGATCAGGCCCGAGACCGTTACGAGCGGTGGATGAACCGGACCGGGATGTGCCCGGAGTGCGGATCGGGTCGGCTTGCGAAGACCTTCGAGGAGCTGTTTCTCGGAACGTTGCGGAGCAGGCAGGCGTACCTGTTCGAGATGTGGGAGTGCCCGAAGTGCGATGCCCGGATTCGCGTTCATCATCGGATGGGCGAGGAGGTGGGGTCGGGCGACACGGTGCATTACATCGTGATCGAGACTTCCGAAATAGAATCCAAACCGAAGGAGGTAACGGGATGCTAGGAGATTTGACGTTTCCGGTCAGTAAGTTCCAGCTGAGGGTGTCGGCGGCTCCCTGCCCGTGCTGCGGCGCGGGACCCGAAATCCGCTCCGGGTGGAGGAGCAATGGAGCGGGGATGGAGTTCGTTGGCTCGGTGGTGTGCCCGAAGTGCGATTTGCAGGTCGTGGCTCCCGCGCTGCCTAACCCCTCGGATTACCAGATGCGCCTCCTTCAGGTGTTGTCCGAGCTGGTGGTTACGGCGGTTGGGAAGTGGAACATGCGGGTCTCTTCGCAACCCGGAGACGACGAGGATCGGGAGCTGGAGACCGCTTGCGATACCCTCGATGCGAAGACAGGAGGTATGTGATGGCCATAGGTGTATTGCGAGTCGATAAGCCGCGCACGCCGGGGTGCTTCTATATCGCCATCGAGGACGTTCAGTTTTTGGAGATGGAGGAGCGGGCGTTCCATGTCCACATCTACGGGCAACGGCACGAGATCAGCGAGGGGGCGTTCAACCAGCTCTTTCGGGATTGGGAGGAGTACAAGCATTTTCATGCGCAGGAGCGGGAAGGTGGATAAGCGCAAGATCGCGGTGACGATTCCGGCGGATGAGATGGGAAGGCGCAATGGGAGGGTGTATCCCCCCGAGGTGCTGGAGAAGGCCGTCAACGACCCGAAGTTT
>Ga0180434_10000133_pt1 | contig 106352 bp, 176 predicted proteins | sample SS_ome_7_FD_132453 | JGI IMG/M metagenome (GOLD analysis project Ga0180434, IMG submission 132453) | Hypersaline lake sediment archaeal communities from the Salton Sea, California, USA - SS_1_D_2 metaG | ecosystem: Environmental > Aquatic > Non-marine Saline and Alkaline > Hypersaline >... | reverse complement strand
CTCGCCTTGAGGATGGGAGCTGGAAGGGGTTGGTTATATCAGCCGACCTGAGCATGGAGGATTTCGGAGTGGGGCGCGGCAGGCGCAGCAGCGTCCATTTCGCCTTCACCAAAAACACATCCGCCTGTCCATGCCGCACGAAAGGCGTGACCTTGTGCTGTACAGCGGCGCAGGGACAACAGCTCTGGCTTTCATGAAGCTGTCGGAAGCGTGCCGGGAAACGGCCAGGCTGATGCTGGAAAAGGGGGCGCTCCCCAGCAGCGAGGCGCAAGCAGACCAAAAAGAAAGGTTCAGTCCCGAGAAGTTCCATGTGTTTCGCAATCGCCTGCGCTGGTGTGCCAAAAACAAGCAAAGCGAAAAGATGTCGTTCAGGTCAGGTCCGGTGGAGATCGATGCCATGTCCCACAAGGACGGCAGCGTCTCCTGGCAGTGTCGTTTCGACGGCAGCGACCGGGTGTTCTCAGCATACGGTGCGATGGAGCTGGAGGAGCTGCTGTACACTTCCGGCATTCTGTGGGACAAGTGATGATTGTAAGCAACACGCCGCCTGGCACCAGGGTGAGGCACAGGAGAGATCCTCGCATATCCGGCACACTGATCTGCAGCGGAACATTAAGTACGGACACGCCTATTGTTTTGGTAGACAAGGGTCTTTGGCCCGATCACTGGATGCAGTCCCACAAGCCTTTCTGGAGTGGAACAGATGTCAATTCTTCCTGGGAAATTGATGTTCCGCCACGCCATGACGGTGCAGACGAATGTCCCAAATGCGGCAGTGCCGAAACGGGATGGGTTGCCGCATCCATGCGCTACGAATCGTGCTGGCACACCTGGACATAGGAGCAGGATGGCAATGAGCGAGGACCTGAAGATGTGCTGTGAAATCAGAAAAGTCATCAAGGATATCCCAGTGAAGTCCGGCAAGCCATCCATGGAGAGGGTAGTGGGAGCTGTTGTAAAGGCGGTCGAGGCTTGCCTATACGAGATTGAGGAGGAGGGTGGCAAAGTCATTGGCGGTCTGGAAGACGGGATGGTGATCGAGCTGATTGAATCCCTGAAGAAGAAGCCGGATTTGAGGGAGTGCGAAGATTTTCCGTTTCGCCTGGCTGCCAGGTACGGGCGCGCGGAAGTCATGCGTTACCTGTATAAAGACAAGAAGACGCGCCCGTCGAAGCAGGCGATGGTCTATGCCCTGTCGGATGCGCTGGATGCTGGTCACCTGGAGGCGGCCCGGTTCGCGATGAAGCGCATCGCCCCCATGCTCGCCGAGCATGAAAGGACAATCGAAAAGCAGAAGAAGGAGATTGAGCGGCTGAATGAAGAAGTCTTTACAGTTCATCAGGAACTGGAACTCGAATCAGAACTCCGGGGAGGATTGAAATGAATCCGATAGGCAAGATATCCAACGAACTGTGTCTGGCGGTCACCAAGTACAGGGCGGGAGGATCCCCCTGCGTGGCGATCGTGGACCGCCACGGGGACGTTTTCGGAATCCTTAGCATCAATCTGTACGGCCATCCGGATACCGATCTCATCGGACTGGAGGATGATGAATTCGTCTTGAACCACGATTTCCTGAGCGGTATCGGCAAGCAGTACGTGGGCATGGCGGTGCGGTCCGGCTTGGTGTCCAATACGGGCAAGACCTGCGGATACGGATTCTGCAATGACATCCCCATCATGCGCATTACGGTGAGCGGTGGACAAGATGGATAGATGGCGGTTCTCGTTTGTAGTGAATGGTTCTTCGGGAGAGACAATGGTGCGCCAGTGGCGCATCTGTGTCGCCGAGCCTTTTAGCTGCGAATTGTTTCAGGAGGAGAAAGGTCCGCTGGACGGCAAGAGGTTTGCCTCGATCCACGGGGCGCGGCTGGTCGCATGGCGCACCAGGATGGCGGAAGAGAACGGCGGTCGGTGCGGCGATTGCCCCAACTGCCTAAGACTGGAGAAAGTGAAGCTCAGGGTACTGGCTTGCTGTAATCCTCCATTCTCCCATGCTGACGACGACGTGGTGGAGGTGTGGAACAAAGAGTTGGAAAGTCTCCCATGCGTGCCGGAGGATCTCAATGTCTAGCTGGTGGAAGCCCAAGTTCGACTTGGTGGTTGTTCTTTTTCAGCGACCGCACCTGCGCGACGAGGGTTTGCAGATGGAGGCGTACTTCGGCATGGGGATCCTGGAGTCCATGTTTGACAAGATGGAACAGCGACCCGGCATCGAGGACCTGGTACTGTCATTCCCCGAGCGGTGGCTGAATATAGTCGAGCAGCGCCAGCTCCTGGAGAGGATCGAGAAGTACCTGCCTGATATCAAGAGGGTGGACATCAAGACGCATTCTCCATTCATCATACAATGTACGCCCAATGAGTGCGCCCGTGTCGTAGCGGACAAGGGTGACATTGACGACAACGATCTGTCTGCGCGCCTGTACGGTGAGACAGTCATGAGGTTCATGAAACCCGACGGGCTGAACGTTTTGAGGGGAGGTGAAGGGTGAGAAAGCTGACGAGGCTGCAGGCTGTAGACATGCTCATAAAAGACATGGAGACCTGGGACAGGGACAATCTGCTGGGCTATGCGCAGCAGTTGCGAAAGAAAACGCTCATACAGGCGCCCGCGTCACTGAAGTCCCTTTGGTTCGATCTGGAGGCGGCTGGTCTGCTGGACAGTCTGGATGAGTATGGTGAGATAAGGCTGGTGGAAGACAGCAATCCAGACAGCTGTGTCAGATGCGGATGCGACTTGGGGTACACCGAGGAGGGAATGCGCTGCTCCGACCAGGCATGTCCCTTCTTGGAGTACGAGCAGGACGACCCCATGGGGTGGATTGGTCATCCAGACCCACCCAGCGGCATCCGGGAAAAGCTGGAGTGCCTTGAGCGCGAATGGAAAATAGGGCAGACAAAGACGGAGGAAACGAAATGAGAAAGATCATCATGGCATCACTGCTGGCGGCGGCGTACATGGTTCTGTCATGCAGTCATCTGGACAGGGACACTTTGACCGGCACCGTCACCGAGAAGACGGTAAAGCGCATGGACAAGGACAGCGGGGACAAGTACCTGGTCTTCGTCAAGCTGGACGACGGACGCTCGGCTGTGTTCGAGAACACGGACAGCCTGATCGAGGGCAAGTTCAGGTCCGCCGATCTGTACGGATCGCTGAAGGTCGGCAAGCGCTACCGGTTCCATGTGTACGGCTGGCGCAATGGATGTCTAAGCTGGTACAAGAACATCAAGAAAGCGGAGCCGCTTCCGCCTCTGAAAAAGTAAGAGGGGTCGGCAGCACATGCCCAAGATGGAGCAATGGTTCAGCAGGGTTCGCGACGGCGTGGAGCGCAGCTGGCGCGTCGATCGGCTGTGGAAGCTGTCGTCCGAACTGAAAGCCCGGCGCGTCAGGATATCAAGGCTTCCGCGCCGCAATTTCAAAGGCGAATGCTGGTTCAGGAGAAAGCCCAGCTTCGAGCATGTGCTTGACCATATGCGCGATGTTATGGCGGCCGATCTGCGGTACCCGATCATTCTGGATCCTTGGGGCAACATCATGGACGGGTACCACCGCGTTGCCAAGGCAGTAATAACTGGCAAGAAATCAATCCTGGCAGTACGATTCGAGACGCTGCCCAAGCCCGATCAAAGGAGAAGGGCGTGAAGACAACGATGAGAAACATTTTGCCTGCCTGCTTTTGCCTGCTTTTGCTGTGCTCGTGCGGCGGCTTGGAGCCGCCCATGGACGAGGAGCCGACAAGACCCGCGGTTGCCAAAGATGATTCAGGAGAACTCCCGTACTGCGGAGACGGCATCTGCGACAGCAATGCCGGGGAGGACGAGTGGTGGTGCGTGGACTGCGGGTACAGCGTGCTCATGAACGGTCCCAAGGACGGGGGCTACTGCGGCGACGGAGTTTGCTTTGGCGGAGAGACTGTCACCTCGTGCTTTCGCGACTGCCGGCCCAAGGCGCGAAGGGGGAGCGGGTCAGACGATCCGCCGCAGGGTCCGGACGGCTGGGGAGATCCCATTCCTCCTTTGGATCCCCCTGGTCCGTGGCCGCCGCCTGGCATCACGGTTTTGCCGTCAGGAAAATCCGCTACACAGGATTTCTTGGAGTTTCTTGAGAAGCATCCCGAATGGTTCGAAAGGGAGTGGGGACGACCACTGCTCGAAGAGTTGGACGAGATGTAGTATGAAAGTCGGGGAATACAGAGGAAAAAGGTCGGTGCTGATCAACCAAGGGTTGGATGCTCAGTCCATGTTTCGGTCAAAAACCACCGGAGGGACGCTTGGATCATACCGTATGGGACTTGGATTCACCAAGGCAAGGACTGCGGCAATGTCAGAACTTTCCGACCATCTCATGGCATCCGGAATCAAAGTGGCGGCGGGACCGGTGTTGTCCGGGTGCCTGATGGCGCAGGAGTTGTCGACAGCCTCAAAAGGCAAGATTAAGGCGGTGTTTCTCCCCAAGGTCGGGTACGGGACGAACAAGCACGGGGGAATGTTCTACATTAGGGACCCTTGGGTGTGGGTTGACGACCTCATCTGTAGCGGGAGCGAGCTGTACCATTCGTACTCCATCGTACGCAACAGGGGGATAAAGTTGGCTCCGGGTGCGATAATTGTGTTTTCAAGCTCCATGCCATGCGATCCTCCGAAGGAATGGGGAGATGTGCCCATGTTTGTCCTGAGGGCAAGGAGAAGAGCAAGATGAGCGTCAGGCTGCCGAATGAGCTGATTGCCACTGTTACACTGGAGGAGGAACGGCACCCGTCGGACAGCGTGCGTGCTGGAGAGCCTCTGGAGACAAACGGCGGAACATTTGTGCCGCGGAGGTTTGAAGCGCTGCCGCCACGACCGGCAGACATGGTGTTCAGCAGAGAGCGCCTGCGGAGCGTCCAGTATCTGCGGTGGCTGATCTGGGGAGAGAAGAAATGAATGTGCGCATCAAGATAAACTGCGACAGCGCAGCGTTCAAATACGACCTTGCTGGCGAACTCAAGAGGGTTCTGGACAGAGTGCCCTTGAAAGTGTACGAGAAGCTGGGCAGGGGCATCGGATGCCTGCGTGTCGGGAACGAAAGCGCTGGCAAACTGTACGATGCCGACGGCAATGCTGTCGGAGAATTGGAAGTCGAGGCTTCGCTTGAGGAGCTGAGAGGCGCAAGGGCAGCAGGAAAGGGTGGCTCGTGAAAAACCTCGCCACGATATATCTGGAAGCTGTGGGCGAAAGCCTCTCGCACTACGAGGGAATCTGCTACGAGCTGGCGGACAGGGTTTTGCGGCTGACAGACGATCCGGAGGCGTCTATCTTGTATGCCGAGGCGGAGGATGGGGTGGACCTGCGGTATGTCGGGGACATGGCAAAGCGCTGGGCGTATCATGCCGTGCCGCTCATCGGCGGGCTGGTACATGATGCCTGGTTCTCCTTGGCATCGGATCCGCTTCCGCCGGACGAATGGGTTTCTAAGGTGTTTCCGTGGCAGTGCGTAAGGATGTCAGTGTTCTCCAACAGTAAGGCTTATGGCGATGGCGAAGGTCCCGACAGGACCTGGGTTGTCGTGCCGGAGGGTTTGCCGACAGAAGTCGAAGTCGGGGTGGGATCATGAGGCGCCCTAAGGGAAGCCTGCCGGAAAACGGAGCCAGGCTGTACGAGAAAACTCCCATCAACAACATAACTGCCTATCTGTACGGAATAGGCATGGTGGGGTTTATTTCCCTGCTCCTGCCAGGAGAGTTTACATATTTGGTTATGGCATGCCTGTCATACTCGGTCTTTATGTGCGGAGCGGCGCTGGACTGGTTCTACAACCCATATGCTGGAGGAGAAAGCAAATGAAAGAGGATATGATGACCAAGTGCTCCGTCAATTTCTGGGGCAGCCACCCCGACGAGGACAATGACGATTGCTGGACTGGCGCGGACTACGACAGCCTGGCGGAAGCCAAAGTCGAGTTTGAAAAAGAGGTAGCCGACCGCGAAGTTGCCTGGATCGTCTTGGATGGTCCCGGAATACATATGGAGCGGAAGAATCCGAACTTCAACCCCGCGCCGGACAACGATGATGAATGGCGCCGGGAGATCGCAATGCAGGCTGGCATGGCCGGCGGGTGCGACGCATACAATGAGGTCATGGGGTGGGACGTTGGCGACCCGCATGCTTGAGGAGGAGTGTCTTGAAAAAACAGAAAGCTGAGCCAAAGCATCAAGAAAAAGCAAATAGGCGCATATTCGTGCGATCGCGGGTCATGGAGGATGTGGACTACTGCGATCCTTGGACATGGATCCCCGGCATGACGGGCGACGGAAACAAGTGGGTGAGTTGTAAAAGCAGGAGGGACATATAAGATGAGCAGAGATCGCCGCTATCCCGACAGTATTGTATTCCGGATCACCAGTGTTGTGGGGAGAGCGGCGATCCTGCTTTTTCTGGTCCTGCTCGCTGGCTGTTGGATCATCCCGCCGCCAGGTGCCGGCTGGAGATCGCCGACCGTCACGCCGCAATGCGTCGGGGCAGCTGCTGCCGAGGAGCTGGAGACGGACTGCCCTAGGATCAGGTTGGTGCGGCAGTGGCGGTCGGATGACAAAACAAGGACTGTGTGCCAGCTCAACTCATGCGGAAGCCTGAAAGTGTGGGAGTTGAGCGGAGGCGTATGGAAAAACGTCACGTGGAGGTTGCGATGAGCGGAATCGGACTCCTGCTGCTGTTCGCAATATACATTGTCGCATCCATGGTAAAGGGAGCTGCGCTCGCACGCAAGATCACCGGAGAGGAAGAAGATGGCAACTCCAGAAGAGATTGAGAAAAGCCTGAAGGAGGCAAAGGGTCTCCGGCTTTCGCCAATGGAATGCTTCAGGCACGGGCTTACGCTAAGAAGCGTGCGCGAGGCATTGGCATCCAGACCGTCCGACACGAAGGTGGCGTTGTATCTTGTGGATGCCATGATCAGGATGATGGACGAGGGAGCTGGCGCGCCGGAGTGTCAGGGGTGGAAAAAGTGAACGGGGGGTGACCCCACAGGACGGGAGGTAGGAAATGAATCCGTACAGGATCAATGCTCTCACGCGCCGCGACATCGGGTGCGTATGGCGCTTTCTTCTTGAGGTGCGGAGCGAAACCGAGCGCACGAGAGAAGAGGTTGTCGATCATTTGCAGGATGCGTGGAAGACATGGAGGTCGGGGCAGCAGGACAAGGACAGCGATGCCATGGATGAGAGGTATCGGCTGCGCGATGTCATTGCCAACATCGAGCCGCTTCCGGCGAAATCCGAACTGTGCCTGGACGACCCTGCCAGCCTGCTGGGAATGCCGCCCGAACAGGTCTGGGAGATTATGAAGGATGATGGTGGGGATATCGACCGATGGAAAAGGCTGTCCGAAGAGTACTTTGGGATAGACGAGCATGATTATCCGGTCATGGTACAAAAGGCGCGGCATCTGATGTACCTGTTCGGCATGCTGATGGGGGCAGAGAGATGAAACCAGGAGCGCACCTGGGAGCCGTCCGCAGTTGGATACAGCAGCTGTGTCGCAATGGCAGCAGTGTCACGTGGAACTCGTACGATGTGCTGGAGTTCAACGGGGCGCTGACCGTCTGTGAGCTTGAAGCCTTGGCTGAAAGAATCCGTACGGCAGTGCTGAAAGAGACGGGTCCGACTCTCAGCCACGTCGAGAGGAAGCTTTTAAAATGCGGCTGCTCTTCTGCTGCTATCGAGTGGATCAAGGAGAGAGGATTCTCGTTCTCGGTCAATGGAAGACCGAGCGATCACAAAAGTCTCAGCCTGAAAGGCATAATAGAAAGAATGCTGGACAAAATCAGAACGGAGAGCAAAGATGATTGAGGGACCGCTCAAGAGAGTGGAGACGGCTGAGTATGACACAAAGCACCCCCTGTTCGGCATGGACGGATCGAACTGGAAAAAGAAACGAGACGGACTGGTGGAAAGGATGAGCGGGTTCGCCAGCCTGGATCCGCTGAGCCAGGCGCGCCTTGATCTTGCCAGGTCCGCCTCGTCGTTCGAGGACTTTGCGGCAAGCGAGGTTGCCTTTTACGAGGCGGACGGCGAAGCTGTCCTAGGAGATTTTCTTGCGCCGGAAAGCGGCGGCGTACACATAAGGGATGGTGATTTCTGGATTAGGATTGCGCGCATAAAGTCATCGTCGGGTCCGAACATAATCGAGCTGGAGGTGTCCGAGCGAACGGACGATGTGTTTCGCGGCGTGATCTACAGGGAAAGGTGGTCGTTCGTAAGCAGCTTTGCCATGGCCGCTTCGTTTGCCTTGGAGAAGGCAAGCTCCGTCATCGAGGACAGAATGTACGACGAGGTACAGGAGGAGATAAACAGCATGGTCGAGGGAGCGGAATGAAGCTGGTGGTTTCGGTATGTGACCCGCATGGCTCGCGGGTTCCGATAGCTGTCGTCGTCGACGATGATATGGGAGATCGGGAAGCAACCCTTGAATGCGCCATGCGCGGCAAGGAAGCGCACAGCATTCGCGACGGGCAGGTGATAAACGGGCATGTCATCAGGATCGAGCCTGTGGGCAAGCGCCCGAATATGCTGGAACCGCGGACGAATCTGGACCGGAAGATCGCCGGCATGTCGGGAAGGCTCCAGCTGATTGTGGCTGCCATGTCCCGCATGTCCAAGGATGAGGGCGACAGCGAAGACATGATGACGGAAGCCGTGTGCGAACTTGTCAGGATGGCGCACGACTATGGCAGCAAGTGGCTAGACAACGCAGCATGCTTGCTGAAAGAGCTTTACAACAGAACGCAGGGACCATAGGGAGGACAAGATGGCCGATGTCAAATGTGCTGTGTGTAGGGAGCCTTGGGACTACTGGGGTGCCAGGCACGGGGATATGAAATGGTGGGAATTCGATCTTTTTAGAAAGGGCGCGGGCTGTCCGTGCTGCCAAGGGGTCAGGCCAAACGGTGAAGACCACATGGAAGACCACCTCAAATCGGTAGTGTTTGGGGGCGTCGACGAGCCCGATCTTTTCGAGCGGTTGTACGACGCCGACCTCGGAGTCGAAGCGCCCGAATGGAAGGAGCCCGAGCCCAAGAAGCTCTGGACCTGCGACGGATGCGGCGTATCCGCCATTATCTCCAATGAAGCTCCATACGATGGAGCAAAAATCTCGGATAACGACATTTGGCTGGAGTGGCACGGCGGTAGTAAGGTACACTATTCTTGCGGAGGAAGACCGTACAATTACGGAAGCGTAGCTACAGACGATCCAGATCGGGAGCCGCCATATGAGCTGGAGGGAAAATCATATTGCCCAGGCTGCGCATCAGGATGCGCCAAATGCGGAGAAACTCTACTGACCGCCGGGCATTTCATTTTTTGTGATATATACGATGCCGGGAATCCGTTTCCAAATCCGGACAATCCGTTCAGAGGGTCCCTATGCCTGGACTGTTATGAAGAGGCGACCAATGAGCTTCGTGAGGAACTAGACGAATAAGGTGGTATGAATGACAAGCAAAAGACCGGGGTTCTACGATGTTGTTGTCAAGAGGTACGACAGCGAAACCGGGGCGAGAAGTCTGAAATTTCCAGACATTTCCATATGCGAGAAATGTGCCGGTGTCCGGTATGTATACCCAGGATGTTTTGATGGCGGGGAAGAGGGATATGTGCGCGGTATGAAGATTGACGATCCATTGCTGGCGCTACAGATATCGCTCGTGAGGTTTGGGTACATGCGGTCGTACATGAGACCGGAGTGTGTTGAGATAAAAGCGTGCTGTACCCTGCATAAGGGTGCCGACAAGGGGGTGCCGGCGCGCAATGCGATTAAAACCGACAGCGCTAGCATGTATCCCCTTCTGTGCGGCTGTTCGGGGTGCGGCGGACAGTCTGGATACTATTCCGGCGGCAAAATGGTAAAAGATCCATGGCAGGCGTTCAGGCTGGCGCTGATCCAATTCGGAGACAAGATGTGCCGCATGTGCGACAACTATCCGCCGTCCAAGATATGCGACTGTGAGCAGCGGCTCGGGAAATTGCAGAGGGCGGTTGACCGGCTTCCTATTGTCGGCGATACGGGATGGTCACTGAACAAACGCACAAGCAGACCCATGCGCGGCATCAGGGATTACGACCGATCTATGGTATTCGGGCGTGACTTGTCGAAAGATGAAATGCTCGATCTGCGCGAATGGCTTGCCAAAAAAGACTGTCCTGGTTGGACTGGCATCATGGTAAGGAAACACGAAACAGGCAGATACTCATTCACAACCACATGGGACAGCAGCGACTGATGATCGAAAAAGCCTTTAAGATAATGGAAATTCTTTTGCTGATGATTATGCTTGGCGCACTAGAGTGCCACATCGTCAAATAAGCAGATCATGAAGCGGATCGCGAATTTTGCATCCAAAAGTTTTTGCAATCCTTTTATACTGTATCTTTGCATCACGCGATAGGGTAAAGCGATGGACATAAGCAGGCAGATCAGGCATCGCGCAAAAATAACCCGGCAGGAATGGTGACAAGTTGAGCAAGGCAAATCTGACAGCGCTTGGCAAAGCTCTTTTAAAAGCAGGGCTTGTATCCGAAAAGGACATTCCAGAGGAGCAGTTGGAAAAGCTCAGAAGCAAAGAGCAAGAGCCAGGAAAGCTGCCAAGCGTGCCGTGGGAAAAACCGGCATGCTGTAAAATTACGGAAAATAAACCAAAGCACCCTAAGCTGGAAGGCGGTAAAACCGATAGTGACGACAAGCCGGATGTTTCCAGAAGACGCGGGTACATGGTATGGTTACACAAGACGGCACCAGTGTTCCAGTTTGAAGACGATCCGACTCTAACGCCTGAGGACTACCGCAGCGGAAGGCGGAGATAGGAGAGAGACATGAGAATTGAACTGACCATAAAAACTTCCTACCTCCAGGAATGGGGAAAGTGGGAGGGTGTGCGAGAGATAGTACAAAACGCCCACGATGCCTCAAGCGATGGATTTCCATTAAGTATAAAGTACTCCGCCCACCGTGAGGTTCTTACAATCAAGAACAAAGGTGCCAGGATTCCGCATCAGGCATTGCTGATGGGACATACGACAAAGCACGAGCGCGACGACCAAATTGGTCAGTTTGGCGAAGGGCTTAAATTGGGAACATTGGCACTGACACGGCGCGGCAACAATGTTAGGATAAGATCCGGAAATGAGATATGGACTCCCAAACTCGTTCAGTCTGAGAAATTCGAGGGGGCTGAGGTCCTGGCTTTCGACATCCGCAAAGGCAAGAACTGCGACGGCGTCGAGGTGGAGATTGGAGGCATCAGTAGCGCCTGGTGGTCGGAGATGGAGAGAAAATTTCTCTTCCTGGGGGAGGTCAACGAAATACGATGTAATCGCGGAGCTCTTCTTTTGGATCCGGACATGGTTGGGAAAATTTTCGTCAAGGGTATTTTCGTCCAGAAATATCCCGTATCGTACGGATACGATATGTGGGACACAACAACGGACCGAGATCGGCGTATGGTTAGTTCCTACGATCTCAGGTACAACGCAATGCATATCTGGTCAAGTGTCATGAGACAGGAACCGGACATGGCTGGTCAGTTTTACAAGTTGCTGGAAAGCAGTGCCGAAGACCTGTCATACATCAGTTCGCAGTATGGAGTCTCGACTTTTTCTGAAGAGTGTCGTTTCAAAGTTTGCGAAACATTTTACGAGAAGTACGGCAGCGACGCAATTCCCGTTCTAAATATGTCTGAATCGAAAACTATCAGTCACATGGGAAAACGAGGAATTGTCGCGCCCGAGCCGTTGGTAATGATGGTAATGAATGGTAAATCTTTCGAAGATACGAGGAAAAGCATTTCCCAGGAGATAGAGACGCGGCATGCCTGGCTTGACCTGAATAATGAAGAGAGGAAGAATATCGAGGAAGCGGTTGAAATAATATCCTGGACGGGGGAAAGCGTCAACCTGGATAATGTGGAAATCGTTACGCTGCGCGGAAACGACTATGGGGCACATTTCAAGTGGGGCGAAGACAGGGCGGTCATTGACCGCCGCCTTCTTTCATCGCGCGCCAATACACTGAAGTTCCTGGTACATGAGATTGCTCACCGCGCCGGCGGTGACGGCGAAAGAGAGCATGTGTACAAGCTGGAAGATATCTGGAGCGCAATCGTGGAGTCGTTCCGTTAACAATGCCAAGGGAGGCAAAATGTCAAAGAAAAAGGGAAGAGCAAAAACATACGCAATGCTGGCCTTGGTAGCCTTGGCCCTTTTCGGGGCGTGGGCGCTCTGGGACCGCGGCGGGGATGACGCAAAGGCGTGCGCCGACAAGGCTTCGAAAGTGTACAAGGCAGTCTATGACGGCGTGTACGACGCGCTCAAGGACAGCAAGGGAGGTAAGTAAGATGCCGACCATCACCAACCGGCAGCGCCGGGATTTCGAAAAGATGATTGTCGAAGATCTTCAGCCAGTGGAGGCGATCACAGCAGCCATCGAGGAGCGCACGCGCCTCAAGGTGGAGCGCGAGCTGGTTGATCATCTGGGTCTGGATGCGCTTCTGAAGCGGAAGCGCCAGCTCGATCGCGAGCAGAGGGAACTCGATGCGCAGCTGGAGCGCGTGATTGGCGAAAGCTGGAGGAGCAGAAACCTGTTCTATGCCAAGGATTCTCCGTTCGGGCTTGAGGTAGCAGCGCGGATGGCGAATGTGAACGGCGTTGTGGGCAAGTTTCGCAACATGAAGAAAGAGCTTCTGAGAAAGGTACGCCTGATCAACGCTCCGGACAAAATGCTTGAGATCCTGGAGAGCATCCCCGACAAAGTGAAGGCTCTGCACGAGGAGGGAACGAAGAAGCTCAAGGCGCTTCCGGAGCCCAGCATGGAGTCCAGCCTGACCGACTGCCTAGGCTACGAGGAATAGCAGATGAGACGTTTCATCAAGTTCGCAATTGTTGTGCTGGCGCTTTTTCTGGTCATCGTAGGTGGTCGGGAAGTGTATCTCAGCGTGAAGGAGGACGGTGCGTACAAGAGTTTGAAAAAAGCCAAGAAATCCGTTGAGGAAATGGAGGCGGAGATCCTGGACTTTGCGCGCAAGAAAAAGGCGGAAGATGCCAGAAAGGCAGAAGGAAAGTGAGTCCGGGGAAAATGGCGGACGACCTGGCAAAATTTCTTGAAAGGTTCAGGTCGCAGCTGTCTCAGACAGAGCGCATGTCAGTGTGGAAGGCAATGGTGGCGGCGGAGCAGATGTACTTCCGCATGCGGCAGCAGGAAATCGGAGGCAGGCTTCTGGCTGCGGAAACGGAGCGGTAGGCATGAACGACGAACACCGGAGGACCCTGCTTGTCACCATCTACTCCGAGATGGTGTTCGGCAAGCTCAAAGCGAGCGACGATCTGGTCGGGGCGATACAGGCGACAATCGACGACCTGGAAGACTGCAAGTTTGCGCACTATTCAGTGGGAATGTTCAACATGAGGCTGGGGGTGAGCGGAACCGTGCTGATCCTGGGCGTGTACAAGTCGAGGAAGAAGGAAAAGAGCGGCGAATGAAGTTCGTGGCAGCCGTCGCCGTTATCCTAACTGTGGCCTTGGCAGATGCCAGGTCGAGGTTTCCCGATCCGTCCGGGAGGTGGCAGGTGCCGGGGGGTTCAGTCGTCGAGATTGTCAGGCTTGAAGAGGACAAGAGCCTGCGCCCGCCATTGAAGTCGAAGTGTAAGGCGAAAGCGTACCACGCGAAGATGTCAATAGAGCTTACCGCGTGCGATGGTGGGATCTGCGGGGCAGCAAGTATGATGCGATTCACCTGTATGATGCTTGCCATCCCGCGCAGGAGCTTCATCCTGGAATGTACCGGGTGGGGGTTTAGGTTTCCAATGAACGGGAAAATGTGTAGGGCGCAGGTAATCAGGGCGGACATAGATGGCAAGATGCTCAGGCGGTCGCTGGACATCAGGTCCGCCAGGGTTGGAGGTCTTGCCAAGTGCTCGGACATGAGCAGGCAGAAGTTCAAGTTCCCCCTGCAGGCCGGCAAATGGTCGCGTGAGGGGCTCAGGAAAAGGAGAAGAAGGTGATCTTCAAGGGAGGAGAAGTCATGATCGAAAACATCAGCGGCATCGAGTGCGACGGCACTTCGGTGTTCATCAAAACAGCCGACGGGTGCCAACTGGTTCTTGACAAGCTGGTCGTAAGGGAGGCCTATTCGGTTGCCACGCTAAACGACGCCGCCGCCGGCAATCTGCCGGAGCTGCGGCGCACGGCGACCAGCCTGCCGGTGGTAAAATCCGGCAGCATCACGACGAGAGCGGACAGATGATGACGATTATGATATTCGCCCTTGCCGTCGTCGGGTTCATATACAAGCCTTTCATGTAGGAGAAGACCGTGGCAACTTCAAAGAACAACCCGAGGAATAGGGATCGCCAGCAGCTGATGGTCAAGTGCCCGAAATGCGGAGAGGGCATGAAGATCGTCAAGGTGATACCCGGCGGAATGAACTACAAGTGCGAGAAGTGCAGCGTGTATCATCCGCTCACGCCCGGCTGCTACAAGCAGTTTCCGCACGAGTGGGTGAGGGTGAAATAGCATGCGCTGGCTGCGCCGATGGCTGCGGGGCTTGCTGTTTGAGACATGCCCGAATTGCGAGTCGGCATATACAGGGGGTCATCCGGACCCCGACAATCGCGGTCCGTGTGTCGTGTGCTACAGCCCGTGGTCTGGCGAGAATACATGTCGTGTATGGAAGTGGATCTGGCTACACCGCATTCTGATTGTGCGGAGAAACTTCAAATTGCTTAGAAGTGAAGAGGGCTACCGCCGGTGCCTAAGCATGAAAAAAAAGCGGAAATGCGTTTCGTACACGATCCTTCCTGGACCGACGGAAGAGGCGGTGGTTGTACAGGAAGAAAATCGGCAGTAACAACAGAAGGATGTTGAAAGCTATAAAAGGGAGGAACAATGGGAAAAGCAGGAAAGAAAAGAAGATCGGACATAAAGAGAGCAGCCAAGAAGGCTACAAAGAGAGCAAATTATTTAAGATGCGGTCCGAAAGCCGACAGGCAGGAAAAGAAGAAGAACAGCACCCTTCGACCGAAAAAGAAACCGGAGGGGCATGATGCATCTCCCACTCCGCCGGGTTCGAAAGCCAAGCGCAGAAGTCAGGGGCTGGCGATTCCATCGAAAGCACCCAAGGGAACAAAGCGCCATTCGAAACTGCCGCTACGTCCGCTGCGCAAGCGCAGGCAGTGGGGATCAGCGCGACCGGATGGTCGCAGACCTGACATGGCGGAGAGCAAACAATGAAAAGGAATACATCGAAGCATATGGTTGTCACAGAGATCATACGCCGTCTTGCCAAAGAAAGTCCGGAAAGCCTGGCTGAAATAATAGGAGCGGAAACCCAGGATGTGACTACGGCAGCCCATGCATACGACATGTTGCGCAGAGCAATGAAAATCGTCATGGGCAGTAGCGGCGTCAGAACCCGCACACTACAGAGCGCTACGCTGGCAAGGCTCGACAGGACGATGGGTGAGGCATGAGCAGGTTCGACGAACTTCCGGCTTGGGCCAGAAACGCGATCGATCTCATGGTTGCCGACATTGCTGCCACAGAATACAATGGCAAGACAAAGGCGACCTTTATCTTGGACAAACAGGCGATAGAAGTTGCCAGCAGCAGCGGTGGCAAAAGCCTGATTGTCAGTGCTCCGGGCTCTGCCATCCACATTCGCAAACTATCTTCGGGCGGCGTGGTTCTTGATGTTGTGCCGAAACAAAGCGAGCAAGTTGTTATGACTATGTGGGCAGAGCCGCCGCAACCCAAGCGCGAGAGGAAGGTGGCAGCAAAGACGGCCAGCATATTGGATTGGCGCAGCAGCCATGAGGATATGACTGTTGACCTGTGGCCGGAGCTTTCAGATTGAAAAGAGCGCGGGTGCCGGTTGCGCAATGCTGCTGCCGACTCACCTCTGCGTCGGCTTGTGGCCTAGACGTCCCCTCCCACGTCTTGCGTAGCCGGCACCCGCATTTATTCGGAGGCACTGATATGGATTTCAACCCATGTGGCAAATGTAAGAATGCCGAACGCTGCCAAGCGTTCAGGATTCTAAAAGACAAGGGGTCCAAAATAGGACCATGGGAACTGGACAAATACTTACACCTCAACACATCGCTGGTGCTAGTGCGTGCTGACGGAAACGAAATAGTTGTCGAGTGTCCTGAATATGTGCCGGACAAAAAAGACGACAACTTCAGCGAACTCATCAGGCATGATGAAAAGCGCCGCCCACAGGTCAAATGTAAATGCGGCAGTTTGGGTGGATGCTCCGGCAAATGCGGAAAGGAGTAGCAAACATGATTGATTCTGTTACTGAGGCATATCGGCATGGCGGGGCAATGTTTACCATGTTTCCGAAAGACGCTTTCAAAATCGTAAACAGGGAAATCGGGGAGTTTGACAGCCTGGGAGACGCTGGGTCATTTCTCGGCGTGTTTGTTCCGGGTAGGCACATTTTGAGGGTTGTCGGCGGAGACGCTCCTGTGCTTTTTCTGATCGGGGGAGTGGAGGTTGTCAGAGGTAAACCTGACATCCTGTCTGCCGTCTGTGGGCTTGATCTGAATGATCTGTTCGACGAATGATAGTTGAACTTGTGGAGTCGAGAGGCGGAGGTGTCATGGCGGAAGTGGACGGGCTTGTATGTTTCTTCGATAGGGGTTCGTCATCTTTCGAACACAACCTGGATGAGGGGGACAGGGTGGATGTAATGTTTACCGGCGTAAGCAGAAGCGGCTCTGTCCTCTTTATGTCTCCCATTATTAAAAAGGCGGGGCATAGGCTGGTGCGTCATGACGGATTTCGCCCTAGGGGCAAGGAATGGGCGCCAATGGCTAGTTCGCGCTGTCCCAAGGGAATGATCATACCGGGAAGGGTTCCCGTTCCGATAGCTGACGGATCAGCGGGATACGAATATGCGCGTCCAGGATTTTGCTGGGTGCTGGGAACAAAACATGATGAAGCCAGGTTCGTGTGCCTTGGAGTAGAAAATCCTTGGTGCCTGGATTTTAACGGCGGGAGGTTTTCGCTATGATTGGAGGAAGCATGAAAGCTATGCTCGTGGCAGTTGCGCTGCTGCTGATCTGCTCGGTGGCTGATGCCAAGGACAATGTAAAGAAAATAAATCTAGGGGATATGTGGGGTAAGTGGTTTAAGGGCAATACATCGTTTTTCCTGGACCATCGAAGAAAGCGCCCTTCTCTTGTGTGGATTATGGTGGCTGGCGAACATGTATCGCTTCGTTCGAATGTGTCCATTCTGGCGGATGTTGATGGAGTGTCGAACAGCATCATATACGAGATAGAAGGCAGGACGAACAGGGAACTGTCGGTTGGTGGAGAATGCGTGGTGCGGTTAATAAAATTCAGCCTGATGATGTTAGGTGGCAAAAGTGATTACAGGAAGGCGGTTGTGTTTGAGGGATTTGGCTCTCTGACTGGACAGATCTGGTGCGGCGGCAAATACGAACAGGCGGTGTCGAAGGATATGAGCGGCAGGTGGTCACGGATTCTGACAAAGGAAAAAGGATCATGATTGCCGTAGTAGCAGTCGTGTTGTGCCTGGTGCTCGTGACAGTTCCGCTCGTAATGGTTGCTGTGCGCAAGCGAAGGCTGAGGAAACTGATCGACATGCGCTCCAGAATTACCGAGCAGTTTCAAGGCATGCTGGAGGGCGCGCGGCAGCAGAAAATCGAGGCTTTGAAAAAGCGCGGAGTTGAGGTGGACGAGATCGTTCAGCTGATGGAGTCGTACGGAAAGCCCATCACGCTTGTCGAGGATGGTAAGGAATGGGTAGCAATGGCGCAGGACGGTAAGCAGTCCCGAGCACCCAGCGCGTTGGAGGCTGTCAAGGGGATCGTAGGAGAAAGGATGTGGAACTGACATGGAGTTCAAAAACAAATGACATCCTTGCGCTCCTCGGACACCGCACAATTAGGTCGTCGCCACTCTCCTTTACTGAGATGTCGCACAGCCTGTCGTGGAGAAGATGGGCGGATCATGGGACGGCGACCTGAGGGCGCATGTTGTTCCAAAGTCCGCCAGGCGCAGACTGTGGGGAGCACTGAAGAAGTTCTATGCCGGCCGGATTGGAGTCGGTCCGAAAGGAAGGTTCAGAATATGACAAAGACTCAGGAGTTCAAGGATTTCGCGGCTGCGAATGCCGGTAAGACTTTCTCCGCCACCGACCTGGCACGGGAGCTGGGATGGAGCAAAAGAAAGAAGAAGAATTTCAATACCAAAGCGGTCGTCCGCCTGGCGAAGAAAGCGGGAGCGAAAGTCGAAGAGGTGGAGCGGCAAGACTCAACCGACAGACCGTGCCGCGGTCTGGACATTACCTTGTGAGGATGTCATGAAACTGCGGTTTACGAATGTGGTCCACAATAAGCGCCTGGATGTGACGCACGGATCCCTGAGATGGGAGGGGACCAAGGTTGTCTGCCGCATTCCTGTGGGATCGGTCACATCGGTACGCAAGATCCTGTGCTCCGGTCCTGACAGGTGGGATGAGTGCCGCTGCTTCTTTGAAGATGAGGACATAGGCGGCATCAGGATCGAACTGTATGGTGCCGGAGCGCCTAGGCGCCCGAGGTCGTGTAAAGTGGATGGGTCGTGCTTTCTGATCGTGTTCTGAGCATGCTGGGGCGCGCCTTGGGAAGAGCGGCGGCTGTCGCGAAGAGATGGATCTTCGGCGAGTGGCGGTGGATAGAGTTCCAAGGATATCCGCTGACCAGGATCAAATCGCGCAGGCGCAACCCCAGAATGCGCGTGGGCAGGTGGGCGCTGACGGGCGGCGCGGCGGCAAGACCGCCCGAGCCTTTCCGGAAAGGGAGGATAAGCGGGTGAAAGGACCACTGGCATACCGGTTTGCCAGCTTCCTGGACCGCATCCGGTTCCTTTGTGTTTGAACGAAAGCGCGGAGCTTCATGGTGACGAAAATAAAAGACACCGGCAAGACAGCCAGAAAGATCAACCCGCATGAGCTGGTCAAGAGACTAGGCGCCAAAGTCATAGAGGGGACGCCGAAAACCGGGGGCGGAGTTCCCGGCATGCTGGCTGGGGCGCATTTCTTCGCGCAGCGCCAGCGCGAGCTGAGAGCTGCCAAAAAGATGGGGGCGCCGGTGGGAAACCATGTGCGCCTGTGGATAAGGGGCAAGGAGATGTCGATTGCCGGGAAGGTGTCGGGGTACCTCGAAGAGATCGAGCGGGCCAGGGGATATTCATGGCGCGAATGGTCCGATGAGCAGATGGATGACCCGATGGTGCTCCATGTGGCAAAGGAGCGCAACGGGCGCATCATAGACTGGAACAAGACAAGAGGAGAGAAGGAGTGCTGGATTAAGCGCATGGTCAGCCCGGAGTGGTGGGAGCAGGACTGGTCTGGCGGCTCACTGTGCTGGGGCGGAGAGTTTGGTCCCGGCGTGAAAATGTACAGGCAGCCACATGCATTCGCAGAGGGCATATCTTCCTTGGTAACTGGCGGCACGATGGTGCCGTATAAGCCTGGGTGCTGCTCTTTTATTCTGGCAGTCGGCAGCATGGAGTCGGCGGAGAAGATTATCCGGCGCGTCGTTGGGGTCGTTGGCAATGAGTAGGAAAAAGGTTGTACATTTTGACAAGATGGGCGGCGCGCCGCTTTGCGGTGCTCCAATCGGAGCCTGCACGACGACCAGACCGTACAGGGTGACATGCGGTCGCTGCCTGAAAAGCAGGGATTTTAGGTTCTTTGCTTATGGATGGGAGGCAGCCGTAGAGCAAATACTCCGTGTCTCGGCGGGACCGATAATTGAGGAGCTGAGAAAGATCGCCGAGGTGACAGGAAAAGTGGGAACGTGACGTGGGTGGCTGCCGCAACCGTAATTCTGCTGGTTCTACTGGCGAGAGTATCGAAGAAGGCAGCGAAAATATTGATAATTGTATCTGCTATAATCGTTTTGGCAGCCGCTTGTTTGGCGGATGCAATTACATGCGGTCTCATAAATACATAGAGTTATTAACAACCAGTTTCCCACTAGAACTTTGATATCAAGTATCCTCGCGGGAAGAAACTGTCAAGGGGTAATCGATGAAAAAGACAGACACAATTAAAACAATTCCGACAGTACAGCACCGAAAACTGATCTCTCACATCATGTCGCGGAAAGCGATGGAAATGGGGGGAGCTATGCGCATGAGACCGAATGAAATAGTCGAGGCGGCGTTTCTTGCCGCGGAAACGATCCTAAGCGTATTTGCTGCTTCCGGAGCCATAACAAGTGAAGAGATAATAGAGGCGCGCCTGGCTGCTGAGGAGGCAGGCTCAAAGTTGACAAAAAAAGCCAAGAACGATCCCGCTTATATGGAGGAGGCTGTGAAACAACGTGAGGGCGTGGCGATGATCGATAAGGAGCGGGCTAAGATAGCTAGCAAAGAGGACAACTAGGCGGAGAAAGCGAATGAAGACATCGCCGATCATAGGGCTTTCAAAAATAGTTACGGCTTTCGAAGACAGAACTATCGGGACCAAGGTTGTGGAGCATACGGGGTTTCTGTACTACCTGAAGAAAGCTGTTCGCGATCACGACTCGTGCAAAGACCGCGCGGAAGGGCAGCATTTCATTATTCTTCCGGAGCAAGCTATTGCGACTGTGTCGTCTGGCATCGGCAAAGCTACTGGGAGTGTTGGAGATTATGTGGTACGCAAGCATCGCGGTCAGGTAAACTTGTATCTGAAGCGCGAGTTTGCGTCTGATGTGAATAGCGTGGCTGCTGTGATGTACACTAAGGATGCGTATTACAACGATCCGGAGGTGGACCGAAATGAGATGGTTGCTAAAATAGCAAGACAGCGCGGGGAGATTACGCACATCCTTGTTGCTGTTCTGGCTTCTCCTGCGGGTCCGCCGTCGCCGCTGACCCCGTTCAGGTTCGTAAGCAACCTTGCGGACGGTAACCGCGAAGCTGCCTTGTGGACAGCGGACGAGATCCGCGACAAGGCCCGCGATATCATCGCATACTGGTCAGCTGAACGAGGTGGCGGCTGGCACACCGTGGCAGACTAGGAGGTACAGCATGCCATACCGGTACGACCTGGATGCGGCTATGAACAGAATTGGCTTCCTGGAGAACGAACTCAACGATGCGATGAAGCACATATCAAGGCTGGAAGACACCCGGCAGGAAAGCGACCTGTGTGCTGGATGCGAGTTCAAGGAGCGGGCGGAGCGCAAGAAAATCCGCATATCCGATGTGCTGTTTAAAAGGATACCCAGCAGGACCGCATTCTACTCGTGGATGGGTGCTGCTGTCATTGTTTTTGGTCTGGTCATTGCCCAGGCTATCGTCAGCTGTTATAATACCAATGCTGAAAGAACAGCATGTAGCATGTGGGTCGGAAAGGGAACGGAACTCATATCTGTAAAGCGCGGAGCTGGCAGGACGGTTGTTTGTATGTATGCCAATGAAGACAGCGACATGAGGGCGAAGGTTATCGCAAATCCGAGGAGGAAACGGTGAGCGGCGAGCAAAAGCACTGGTCGGACAAATACCGAACCACAGAAAACTTGTGCGTGAACTGCGGGCATCCGCGTGCGAACCATATCGGAGAAGCGAACCTGAAGGGCGAGCCAAAACGGGATGACAGCGGATGGTGTACTCTTCCTGCCGGCACCTGTATCTTCACGCCGTGCGACTGCAGAAAGTTCATCGAACCGAACATGTTCCGTGGTCCTCAGATTCCCATGAAGGAGTGCGTTGCGAGGCGCTTGTACCGCATCGTCTGCCGCAACCTGTCGTACGGGATCTACGATGGCAAGGGGTCGTTCATAGGCATCAGGACCAAGTTCGGCAGCCGGTTTCTTGACTCAGAGTCCCACTGGGACACCGGCGCTCCGTACGGCACGGTCAAGGGGCACGAGGACCTCGGCGTCGACCTGCCGGAGGAGATCAGCTTGAAGGAACATCTGGGAACGGCCGACATGAAAACGGGGCGCAATGTCAGGTTCGACAAGTCGGTTAGCGAAGGCGGGCGCGGGTGGTTTTTCGCCGACACGGGTGAGCAGTGCGACCAGAAGGAGGTCAGACCTGTTTCGGTGGGTAACAAGGCGTTGTTCGAGTTTTTGAAAAAGATAGAGGAGACTTTCGGATGATGGCATACATTCTGGCATTTCTGGGTATCACCATGACTGGATCATGGATCCTGCAGGGCACGGGTCATCCGGAGGTGGAGATTTTTGTTTCACAGGCAAAGAAGAGCGGCAACGCGGCAGCCATGTTGGTGGTGGGCACCAAATGCGCAAAGCCGCCGCACATCCTGCTGTACGGGAGGGTGTATGTGGACACGTGCGGAGTTGCCATGTCCATGCGCTCCAAGTGGTCGAAACTGCCGGGCGGAGGAGAGGTCAGGTTTGCGCTTGAGTCGTGCGGGCGGGTAGGCGGAGCCCTTTATGACTCCACCGGGCATATCGTGACCGAGGTGGTGACAGCCAAGGGGGCGTCAATCTATGTGGACAGGGTGGACGGCGTATGGATGAGAAGATGAGGAGGGGAAGAAGCAGGACGGGACGGGAGATAGCCTCGGACATTCTTCATTTCATCAACCTGTACTGGGCGGACATACTGCTCCTGGTGTACTGGTTCAGAAAAGGAAAAGGCAGGTAGAGGAGAAGAGATGAGCAACAAGCTTAAGACGATCAAGAAGCACCTCAAAACGGCGCGCGAGCATGTCAAGGAAGCTGGCAAGGTGGCCAAGAGCGCAAACGACAGCATTGGTGCTGGAGAGTGCCGCGAGATGGAGGAAAAGATCGGGGAACTACACACGAAGTTTTCCGGGCGAGGCGGCAACGAGAATGAGAAGGAGTAGGAAAATGGAAGGCAAGGAAAAGATCAAGACGGTCGAGGGCATCACGTTCAACTACGAGAAGGACGGAGTACAGCTGCGGAAGCAGATCGAGAAACGCATTCTGAGTTCCACCGGCACATGGGCCACTTTGATGGTGAGGCACCAGGATTTGGACCGGACCTCAGGGGAGTTCAAGGACCCGCGCGTGACTTTGGCGCGGTTCAAGAAGACCGGAGGAGTATGGAAGAAACAGAACAGTTTCAACATCAATACGCGCGAGCAGGCTTCCAGCATCGTTCAGAACATCATCAGCATGTTCGGTCTGACGCAGGAAGAGATCGAGCCCAGCGAAGAGTAGCGGAAGGATGGAGAAGTTCGTATTCCTAGGTCTGCCTTTCCTCGCGCTGCTGGGGGCGTACACGAGCTAGAAAGTTAAGGCGGGCACAACACGTTTGACCTGGGTGCCGCCGGTTGTCTCGTTTGCCGTGGGGTGGCTGTGGATAATACTGGCAAAGTACACCGGGATGTCGCTAGCTGTGGCGCAGGTGATCTTCGATACGAGCTATGTCCTGTCCTACTTCTTTTCGTTCCTGATGCTTGGAGAATCCGTCACCGCTATGCAGTGGGTCGGCGTATGCCTGGCCTTCTCCGGCATCGTGCTAATGAGCTTGTAGGAGGAGCAATGAGCGTTGATCTTGTAAAACGCCAAAGGCGCGTGGATGCTTCTAATGAGCTGCTGCGCACTATCGCTTCGTGCGGAAGGAGGTTTTTCTCGAACCCAGACGGCACTGACAGGTTGGAGCTGGATCGGCGCGGGCGGGTGTGGTTTGTCAGTATGTGGAATCACAATAGAATCTACACGCATTACAGGTATTGGTGGAGAAAGTTTCCGTACGGCGGAACGCTGAAAGACCTGATTGTCTACCTGAGAAAATTCATTATGAGCGGTCAGCAGCTTCACCCGCTGGCGTTCGGACCGTGGCCCGAGTGGGTGTGCGCCGGGGACCTGTGGGGCTACGGAGACGACATGGAAAAGGTGCGCAGGGCTGCTTTCAGACTGGGCATAATCAGAAAGGAACCATCGCAATGATAACGAAAGTGGCAATTAGTGAGAGAGAGCCGGGAAGCGGAATACATCATGGTCTGGTCACAATCACATTAACTGTCGCAGAAAGTCGACCGGGTTTAGCCGATGGAAAAACGCACTTTTTTCACGCCATAACCAGCATCAGAGATCACCTGTCTATCAGCAGCGCAGCCAAAGAGCTTGCCATGGAACTGCCAATGAGAATAGCTGGCGAAGAACAGAAAAAAGTAATCAAGGAGCAGCAGTCATGAGGGCAATCGTCATGCGCGTGTCAGCTGTTTCGGAGCATCCGGGCGCGGACTCGCTGCGCATATACAAGTTCATAGCACCGGGATTTGAGTCGGGTCTTCAGATTGTAGCTAACATGGAGAACACCTACGGCGTGGGGGACTTGGCGGTTGTGGCAATGGTTGGGAGCGCCCTTAAGAGCGGCGAGAGGATCTCCAAAGCCACTCTGCGCGGAGTAGATTCGTTCGGCATGGCTTTAGGTCCGGCGGGACCTGGTGCCGCCCTCGGGGACGACATGACCGACCGGTTCTGTATCAAGCCGTTGACAACCGGGCGCGTGATCAAGTGGTCGAGCATCGAGAGTTTCCACCACATTCGCAAGGGCATGAAAGTGCGGATGAAGAACGATCCGGACTTCGCTCCGCCTGTCGTGACGTACTATGGTAAGGTGAAGCTGCATGGCACCAATGCCGGGATCCAACTCCTGAAGGACGGGACCGTACGGGCGCAGGGGCGCAACCGCGTGCTGACAACCCAGGATGACAACCTCGGGTTCGCATCATGGGTGTCGAAAAATCAGGACTGTCTAAGGCAGACGAGGCTGTGTAGTCTGATCGATATCATTCTTTACGGAGAGTGGTGTGGGAAGGGAGTACAAAAAGGCGTTGCGATATCAGACATCGACCGGAAGGTGTTTGCGGTGTTCGCCGTACAGATCGGCTTAGGAGACATGCACAGTCCGGACATGGTGATCGAACCGACATGTATCAGGAAGCTCGTGCCGGAGCATCCGGACATCTTCGTAATTCCCTGGTACAGCTCCCACGGCGTGGTGGTGGACTGGGGTGGCGACAAGACGACTCTGGAGCTGCGTGCCGCTGAGATCAACCGCCAGGTTGCGCTGGTTGAGGAAAGAGATCCTTGGGTACATAAAACATTCGGAGTCAGCGGAACCGGCGAAGGTCTTGTTATGTATCCGCACGACATCGAAGGTGACAGAAACTACACCTCGCTCTCTCTGAAGGAGGTGGGACCGACGGTCGACTGCCACAAGTTCTCCGAGCTGATGTTCAAGGCAAAGGGTGACAAGCACAAGGTTGTCAAGCAGAAGCATCCTGCGCAGGTCGATCCCGAGGTTGCCAACAGCGTTGCCGGGTTCGTGGACATGATGCTGCCGGATGCGCGCCTGGAGCAGGGTGTAACCGAGGCGTGCGGCGGAGAGGCGGAGATGAAAAGTACCGGGGCGTTCCTGAAGTGGATCGGCAACGACGTGCGCAAAGAGGGGCAGGCGGAGCTGGAGGCGTCCAGCCTGGAATGGAAGCAGGTAGCCAAGGCAGTCAACGACAAGGCGCGCAAGTGGTTTGTCGGCAGGGCAAAGGAGCTGTAGCATGCCGTACAGGGATGATCTGGATGCCGCCCACTGCCGGATGGGGGAGCTGGAGAACGAGCTGGCGGAGCTGAAAGAGGAAGGCGGTCGGCAAAAAAGGATATTGGATCGGGTCTAATTGACAAGCGCGCTTGGTGGGTGACTTTGGCAGTGGTTTTATACTATGCAAGCTGGCTGTTCGCGTCCATGGCGGGCGGCTTTGCTGCGGCATTTGGAATCAAGACCGCAGACAATAGCACGCCGGCGTTTGGTCTTGGGCTCTTTTTCATTCTGGGGGCGAGTGCCTCCGCAGTAATGTGGCATGCCGGTCGCGGATGGTTGCTCAGCACTGTGGGAAAAATAGAACTTCCTAAAAATTCTGCTTTTTTCAGCCTGGGATCCATTTTATTATTCGTAGCAGTCGCCATAGTGTTCATAGTTGGAATAGGCACCGTGCTGGAAAAGTTTCTGGCGTAGAAGGAGGGTGAATCATGGTTGTCAAACCAGATGACATTGCGAAAAACTGGCATGGATGCGGGGCGCTCCTTGAGGACCAGATTGACGACAAGCTCAAGAAAGAGTGGAAGGGAGATAGGCAGGTCCGTTTCAATCTGCCGAACGACCTGCCAAGCAGGATAGCTTCTGAACTGGTTCGCAGGTACCAGGAGGCTGGCTGGATTGTTCGGCACGAGCATGGTGAAAGCCAGCTCGATGGATCTTGGAATTTCCTGGAGTTCCTATCTGGCGTTAACGAACCAGATTGGAGTTGGGACGAGCCGCAATGAGAAAACTCTGCCTACACTGCTTTAAAACGATTCCTCTCCTGGCTGGCAGGTGTCCGTACTGCCTGGAGGAACGGCAGGGCGTGACGGGCAGGTTGCTGCTGTTGGTCGGGTTTATGGCAGCGTGCTGGCTGGTGTACCGGCATGATATTGGGGCGTGGCCGTTTTGAATTGTTTTCTCTGCGGAGCACGGTCCCCTGTACGATCAGGAAAGTTCATGGCAAATTACAAGGGAAAAAGGATCGTGGAGAGCTGAACATGAAATGTACGGAAGGTTTTTTCAAAACAGAGGCGGAGCAGGCCGCAATGGTCGGCACGATGGCTCTCACCCTCAAGGATGCCGGTGGAAAGAATTGGAGCGATGAAACGCGCTCCGGTTGTCGGTGGGGTGTTATTGGCCAGGTGATCAACTACAGCAACTCGCACGGTCTATGCTTTCGGGTAAGGCATGGTGATGATACGGATGCGTGGTATGATCCGGAGGAACTCAAGTTCTTGAACATTGAGGAAATTACCAACATGGTCGTTATATGCGAAGGCTGCGGGGGCAAGGCGGAATGCGAGGGCACCAACGGCGAGTTTGCCACTTTTCAATGCCAGTCATGCGGACTTTCTGAAACGGGGCACTTGTCAGACTTCGAGCCAAGCAGATGAAAACAATGGAAATCAACAGATACAAAATCGCGGAGGAGATCCGCAACAACGCAAGGAGATGGCAATGAGCAAGCAGGCGTGGGGCGGCGTCCCCAAGGTAGTAAAGGAAGAGACTGATCTGGAGAGGGCGCAGCGCCAGGCTGCCGTGGCCGAGCAGGCGGGCTTTGCTCTGGCAGATCCCCTGTACGCTTTGGGCACCCCCGTCATTCCGGTAGGGGTGGAAAACGCCAGACTGGCGCGGCAGGAGTTCGACGACATGCCGTCGGCCGAGGAGGCGCTGGAGAACCTGCGCGACAAGGTGAAGGCCGAGAAGCGCCGCGATATTTCGAAGACCGCCGGAAGCCTGCGAATCTGCAAGAAGACCGGGCGCCTGCGCTTCGGTCGCCGGGAGGCTCTGCTAACCAAGACCGGGTTCGGTCAGCTGTTCTCGCTTCTGCCTGGCGCTCCGTCGCATGCTGGAACATACCTGGCAGATGTCCCGCCGGACCGGCGGGCGCGCGAAGCGCGATTCATCTTCAGCGCCAATGCGGACAAGGAGGTTGTTCTGAGGCTGCGCAACCCGGAAGGCAGCAAGCTGCCGCAGGTCTACTCCGTGGTTACGCCGACATACACGGACATCGGACCGAGCCTCCTGTCGGAGCAATTGCTGAGACTGGTGAAGAAAGAGAATCGCTTGGCGGAGACCAAGGGAGACATTGTGTACGGCGGGACCTGGACAAACATCAGGCTGGTCACCCACACGACCGTGGAGCCCGAGAAGTTCGTGGCCGGCGAGGTGTTCCGGGCGGCGGTCATGTTCAAGCTGTCGGACGACAAGCGTTCGTCGGTGCTTGCGTTTGCTGAGGCGATGCGGAACCTCTGCCTCAATCTGATTCTGGTGGACACTGCACGGCAAGGTCTCATGCGCCGACGCCATGTCGGCGACATCTCCCGCATCTCGGACGAGATATATGCGGCGACCTTGGCTGGTCTGGAAAAGATCCAGCCGTTCATGGACATGTGGAGCACCGGGCGTGGCATTGCGATTGAGGATAGGACGGAAGCGGTGGAAATTCTTACGGGGTCGCGCGAGGAGAGCAAATCGGGCGCCTTCATTTCCCTGCCGCATGTGGAGCCTGTTGCGATGGCGAGCGCCTTGACGGACGCATGGGACAAGGAGCCCGAGAGCAACCTCACCGGGCTGGCCAACGCGATGACGCGCGCCTCGCACGAGGCGGCATGGCCCAGCCCGGTACTGGCGGCAGAAATACTGCAGCACCAGGCGGGCCAGCTGCTGCAGATGCCGGAGGACCGATTCCGGAGCATGCTTTCATGAAAATCCTAGTTACAGGCGGTGCCGTACATACACGCCTGGACAGCGTGAAGATTCTGACCAACATGACCCGATAACTTTTCAACCGTAACCGGATTGATCCAATAGTTGACAGCCTGCTGGCAAAACACGAAGTCAAACCCGTCCATACCCACATCAATCATCAGCATGAAAAAAGGCGGCAAGTTCATCTTCAATACGTTCTCTATATGTCCGCCCAGGAAACCAGCCGTCCTCCAGTACGAGGCGGAGAATGGCGAAGACATAGTAGAAGTTTATTACTTAGTGGACGGAATGGTACACCACTTTCAAGGCAGAACGGGATTTGAACCGCATGTGACAAAGTTCCGATGGGTTAGGCCGGACGAATTTTATGGATGGCTTAAGTCCCACTTTGAAAAGGTTGCTATGCATGGTGAGGGGCGGTCGCTAGTTTTCGTGTGTGAGAAGTAAGAGAGACATATGTCAAAGACGATCATAGAAAATCTAAAAGATGCGCGCTGGGCCATAGTTCGGTCAAGCATGTTCAAAGCGCACGCATGTCCCAGCAATATGGTCGCCGGAGTCGTGTCTGACATCAAGTCGAGAGGGGGTGACATCCTGGAGATCCGGGCGCAGGACAGCGTTGTTATCGATCTGCCGGGCATGGTCATGGTCGACCGACCGATGGAACAGGTGGAGATCGACGGCTTCACGCTTGCGATGCCGTCGCAGGATTTCGATTGGTTTCTGGACGAGCTTTACAGGCTGGCCCCCGAACGCAGCTTTAAGGACGGCACGAAGTATCACAAGATTCACGGGTGGGTCGTTTGCTTCGTCATGTCTCCGGACCAGAAGGCAAGGATGCTGGAAAAGATGGAGAGGATGCTCCCGGATGTTATGAAGCGCGCCGGGCAGGCGGACCAAGACATGGAACGCAGGGTGGCAAGGATGGACCGGGACAAGAAGCGCATTGTACGACCCAAGCCCGTGCTGGTTAAAAAGGATAGCAATTGATGGAACACGATCGGTTCGAAAATCTTTTCCGCTCGTTTGAGGCAAATGGGTTTGAGCTTCGGTTTGTCGGCGGGTGCGTGCGCGATCATCTTCTGGGCATAGAGCCAAAAGATTTCGACTTTGCGACGGACGCCAGACCCGACGCGACCAAGCATGTGCTGACACACGGCAACTTCAAATGGTGGCCCATAGGGGAGAAGTTCGGCACGATCGCCGCTAAGATGGGCGACGAAGATATAGAGATCACCACCTACAGAAAAGATATGACAGCAGGGCGCCACCCCGATGTATCGTTTACCACAGAGCTGCGAACCGATCTTGAGCGTCGAGATTTCACAATCAACAGCATGGCCATGACGAAGTCTGGTCGGCTTATAGATCCGTTTGGTGGAGCCAAAGATCTTACCGACAAGCTGATCAGGTGTACTGGCACAGCATGGTCAAGGTTCCGCGAAGACCCCCTGCGCATGCTGCACGCCGCCAGGTTCGCCGCCAGGTTTTCTTTCAGGATCGATGATGACACGGTACGCGCGGCTTCCCAGTCCGCCCATTCGCTGCTGACCGTCAGCCGCGAGCGATGGCTGGACGAAATGACCAAGCTGCTCGTCGCCGGCGATCCGTCGCACGGCATAGAGTACTTGAGGCACATGCGACTCCTATGGCTGGTGGTGCCGGAGCTGTGGGCTTCCTGGGTATCTCCAAAGGTCCTCGACGGTCCGGAGAAGAACCTGTGGTACCATACTCTGAAGGTCCTGTACCAGTCTCCGCCGCGTCCCGTCGTTCGCTGGGCTGCCCTGCTGCACGACATAGCGAAGCCGCAAACATACTCGCGAGATGGGCGGCAGGTACATTTCCTCCAGCACGAAGTGCTCGGGGCCGAGATGGTGGAGGGGATATGCCGCAGGCTTAAAATGTCAAACGAAATGCGCCGGGCGGTCAGGGCGCTGGTGTTTCTGCACCAGCGGGTCCAGGCGGTGTTTCGACGCGAAAGTGGGGATGATGTACAGTCGCGCAGGGACCCGAACAAAAAGGGTCGCATAGTTGCAAGTGACAGGGCATTGCGCAGGCTCGTGAGGGAGTGTGATGAGAGGGGCTGCCAGATCGAAGACCTGCTTGATCTGTTCGGGGCGGACTGCTCGTCCAGACAGCAGCGCGTGCGCGACTCCGTAGCAGAGCAGCGCCGCGTAGGCTTTGAGGCGCTGGAGAGAATGCGCGAGGAAGACATGCGACCCAAGCTTCCGCCGGGCATCGGGAATGCCATCATGGACCATTTTAATCTGAAGCCCGGTCCCGAGGTCGGCAAGATGCGCGACAGGCTGGAGGAGATGCTTTTGGACGGGGAGATCAAGTCGGATGCCAGTGAGGGGGAAATGCTGCAGCTCCTTGAGGAGTTCGGCAACTACATCAAGCTGTGTCCGAAATGCCAAGGGTCTGGATGGGATGGCGACAGATCTTCAGGCATTCCGTGCGACTGCCCGGCGGGTGACAGGTTTTTGGGAAAAAAGTAGTGAACAACACCCCCCTTGAGTCCAAACCAATCCGCCTGCCCGGCAGTCCATTCTGGAACGTCTTCAGACGGTTCGGGCGGGACGAGCTGGTTGCCATGGTTGTCAATGTGGTTGGCACTGCCCTGGTGGCGCTTGTCACGACCAACCCGCTGTGGCTGGTCGTGGCAGGTCCGCTGCTGGAAAAGATCGGCTTCTTTCCCATGCATTTCAAGGACGCCTTCGATGTGTGGAAGACGACCCCGGACAGCGACAGGAAGGAGCTTTCGCACTACGTCAAAACCGCGGTCAAGGGCGGGACCACCAGCCTGGTCGAGGATGTGCTAGTTCACGATCCTGTATATGCCGCTCTCATGTGGTTCGGCATCCATATTTATGGCGACACTCCGGCATGGCTGCTGGCAGCTTTCAGCTTCATAGTTGCAGTATTCGCCGTGGCTGGGCTGGAATTGGCGGCAACCGAGCTTCGGTTTGCCCTGCTTAAAAGAAGGATGATCAAAATCGGTTTCAAACACGAGGAGTACTATGAGTCAAGGTTCATCGTAGATGGGAGTCTGAAGCCGTCTGATGCGATCGAAACCATGGCATGTGAGTTTGACCTAGCAATGCGAGGACATGCGGGTTACTCGGACTGGTACCTGGAGAACAAGTTCAAAAAATACTCTGGCAGGGAGCCTCGCGTTCGTCTAAGGGATAGGGACAGTCTGTTTGGGATGGGCAGCATAGTAAGTACCCTACAAATCGTTTTCACGGTTCCCAAGGAAATGTCTTGCGATTCAGAGGATCAATGTAGGTTTTTTCCGATACGGAAAGAAAAACTGTATGCCGAAAGAAATAAGCCGGATAAAGCCGTGTTGACATTGAGCAATGATGTATCTGCGTTTATGCGGAAAATGATTGCGCACAAAAGCATTGTAAGAAAGGTGTCTTTTACCAGGATGGCGGCGCGCGGTGCCAAGGGGGAAGTCGATCTGTATGTGTCCGCAGACGTCAACCCGGATGGCGATTGGCTCATGGAGATCAAGTCGTATGATGATGTTAGGCTTCTGGCAAAAGCCATGAGATTTGCGATGATTAGGTTTCCGGTTGTCCAGACGACCATTGGCAAGGCTGAAATGTAGAATGGCAGGGCATGAAAAGAACCATGAGGATCAGGCTGTCATGAGCAGGAGAGTTCTGCGCATAGAAATCTTCCTCGGCTCGACGACCGAGGAGGTGAACAGAAGCCTATCAAAGTTTCTGTCACAAAACATATGTGTTGGCAACTATGTGGACACGAAACTGTACAAGCTCGGTAGTGTTTATCAGCTTGTACTGGCATATACTGAGGTGGTCGAACACAAACAAGGAGAAGAACATGGGAAAGTGGGAGGAACTACAGAACAGGATCATAGCCATCGTTGATCGGCAGGACGAGTCGGTTGTCAGGCTGAAGCCGTATGCGCAGACATATGCCAGGCATATTCTGGCCAATCTCGGAGAGGGTCGGGCTTTCGGATACTCGGACAAGGATGCGACCAAGACCCAGCTGCTGTATGTCCTGAGCAACATGGAGGGCGCTCCGGAGAGCGAACTCAGAGAGATACAGTCGCTCGCAAAGGACGCCGGCATCGACGTGTCGGGCATCGTGGAAGAACTCCTGGGAAGCCAGGAGGATGACGATCAATGAGCGCGGAGATGACCGTCGGCTAGCAGGCGGTCACGGTCGGTCGTCTAGCGGAAGGACATTCATCGGTGTCGGCCTGATCAGCCGTCAGGATGAAAGACGCGGGTTCGAACCCCGCCCGACCAACCAAGGAGTTCTGTTATGAGGCGTAAATACGACGGATGTTCGAGCTGCCCTTTTTCCTTTTACATGTATGAAGATGTGCTTGGGGGGTGCGAACTCCTAGGTGCCCACCTGGATGACTGGCCGGGCAACCACCCGGCTTGGTCTCCAAGCAAGGAGGAGTGCCGAACATGGAGGCACATATCGTGTCCGCTGGAAAAGGAGGATGCTGTCGTATCAATCAAGCCAAGGAAAAATGTTCCCAAGTACGATATCATAGGGGACATACACGGATGCTGGCACGAGCTGCTGATCCTGATGCGCGCTCTTGGACACAAGGTGGAGGACGGGGACGACGGCATTCTTCACGACGTGGGCGACCGCAAGCTGATATTCCTAGGGGACCTGGCAGACAGGGGACCGCAGTCGGACGAGGTCATACTGTATGCGATGCGCATGTGCCGCGCCCAAAGGGCGCGCTGGATCATGGGGAACCACTGCGACAAGCTGATGCGCTGGGCGAAGGGGAACAAGGTAAAGGAGAATAACGGGCTCGACAAGACGCTCGACCAGCTGTGCGAGGCGAAGGTGGACAAGGGGGAGCTGTTCGATTTCATGTCCAACCTGAACTATTTCCTGGAGCTGGACGACGGCAGGCTCGTGGTCGTGCATGCCGCGTGGAAGGACGAGTTTCGAGGCATAGGGGATCCAAGCAGGAGGGTGAAAGCCTACTGCATATACGGACCCACTACGGGCAAGGTTCTTGAAAACGGTTTCCCGGACAGGATTGACTGGGCGATGGAGCGCAGGGTGGACCGGGATTCGCCCCTGATTATCTATGGTCACCAGCCGGTATACGCCCCCAGGGCACTACATAAGACGATCAACATCGACACCGCGTGCGTCTTTGGCGGTCATCTGACCGCCCTCAGGTACCCGGAGATGGAGCGTGTGAGCGTGCCGTCCATAGAAGTGTACGACGATTCCAAAGAGGACATTCTGACAGCGAGGAGATTTGTGGGGACGCTCCCGCTTGAATCGGAGATTGAAGATGGGATTTGAAACTCCAATCGAGGCTTTTCTGACAGTCATTTTTTACGGAAGCTGCGGCATTTTTCTTTTGTACCTCATGGTCGATCTGAGAGAGCGCACTTTCATCTGCTTAATTGCCTTGGCGATCGCGATAGCGGCAATGGCTGGAGGGTTCGCCTACTTGTCTGGCAACTGCTGCGCCAAGGAAAAGGTACAGAAGGCAGCGGAAGAATCTAAATGACAGACGGGATCTGACAATGAGGTGCCACGCCAGCCTGATCCCTTCTCCGAAAGTATGGGCAGAGAAGTTGGATGAGGGAAACTATGTCAAGCGCCAGGCAGAGTCGTGCCTCTATCTTGGTAGGCTGTTCCTGGATATCGGCAGGAAACTGTTCATTCCGGCCGGTCAGGGCGTAAAGCTGATGAGGCTGTTCGAAATGCTGATGAAGGTGCATTTCAGACAGTTTGACAGCCTGAGGGCGCTGATGATTCCGGTCGATAAATCCGGAGAAAGGGAGTCGTTCTATTTCAACAGCATGTATGCCGCGTTTGGAATGTCGCCAAAGTCTCTCCCGAACTTCATTGATGAAGGCAAAGTTTGCGCTGTGCTTGCCATTCAGATGGTGTCATATCTGCGTGGGGACAGGTACCGCCTGCTGTGTGACGAGAACATCTGGCCGTCTGACATCTGGCGAAAGTTCGAACGCGACGCGCACGGAAATGCGGAGCATGTGTGCCGATTTATGCTTACGCACATGGAAGAGAGGGCTTGCCCGTATATAGCCCGTGCGGCAAGAAAAGAGGGGGAACTGATGAGGAGAATATGGCAAAGGCAGCTGTAATGGTCGCATGCGCACTGGTAATGGCCGCCTGCGCCGCGGACGAGTGGGTAGACTGCCCGGACATGTTCGCACATCCGGATGCGGCTGCTCCGGATTCCTTGGTGCCCGACACCTTGTCTCCGGACACGGTTTCGCCGCCGGACGCCGCGCCGCTGCCCGACTTGGTGCCGGATGCCGGCTCCGGCGACCTGCCGGATCTGGGCGAGGACTTCTGGGGAGGCGGGTGAATTTACGGACCGTGCGACCGTGAGTTACACAGGCTGGAACACGACCTTGGACCAATCTGGAGACATGGAGGATAGAAAATGATTGTCGCATTAATGATACTTATTCCAATACTGTTCTTCGGCGGCATCTGCTTCCTGGTTGGAAACGCGATTCCGGCGCTGGTGGGCGCGGGACTGTCGCTTGTGGCGATGCTTCTGTTCTACATGATAGCAAAACAGGAGAACTCTGGGTCCGGCGCGCTAGGCTTTGTCTTCTTTTTTCTTATCGCGCTAGTTGTGGCGATTGTACTGGCGCTGAGCTTTGGAGTGTACTACCTTTCTCTGTGGCTGGGATCATGATTACTTGCGCCAGCGCATCCAAGAACCGCAAACGCGACGCATATTCGTTCGCGAACATCAACCTGCTGGGAAAATGCAACGTCGACTGCTTCTTTTGCCTGGGCAAGGACATCGGCGAGCTGCTGAACAAGCACAACCAGCTACGCACGCACTTCAGCGAATGGAAGAACTTCGACCGCTTCCTGGCAAGGGTGAAGCGCGAAGGTGTCAGGAAGGTCTACATCACGGGACAGAACACTGATTCTCTGCTGTACAAGTACCTGGCGGAGTTGGTGGATTCCCTGAAAGTCAGGGGGTTCGGCGTCGGGCTGAGAACGAACGGCTACCTGGCTCACAAGCACATGGAGACCATCAACCAGTGCGACCTGTCGACAGGGTACAGCATACATTCGGTCGATCCTGTTACGACTAGGATGATACTCGGAAGGTCGGACATGCCTGACTGGGACTATGTCATACCGGCTACCGAGAGGCCGCGCGTGTCGATCGTGCTCAACAGGTGCAACGAGTGGAAGTTCTTCGACATACTGAGGTATGTCTGCAAGTTCGACAACGTGCGGTACGTACAGATACGAAGACCGTCCACCGACACCAGGGCGGAGCTGCTGGCTCCGGACATCGCGGCCTACGAGCGCACGTACACGAAGGTGTCGCAGATCTTCGGACCGCCGAAGAGAAGGTTCGTGGAGGACGCCGAGGCGTTCGAGATCTACGGGCACGAGGTGGTGTTCTGGAGAACTGTCAAGACATCCGTCAACTCGCTGAACTTTTTCACGGATGGAACATGTTCGTGCAAATACTTCGTGGTCGAGGGATACATGGAAAACCATGGCAAGGATCCCGACGGGCGCGAATGGTGAAAGGGGCAAGACATGGCAAAGAGATGGCCGAACGGGCTGCGCAGTTTTGTTAAAAAGCATGGCATCAGAACCAAGACTATCGGCAAAGAGAAACATCTGCTGTTCTACAAGGCTGTGTATGGTCCGCTCTACAAACCATGGAGCATCCGTCATAGACCCCATGGCAAGAAAGCCCCCTACAAGCCTGGAACGCTAGTGAGGGTGAGGGTGATGGACGAACATAGGGCTGTCTCGTGTGGTGCCGGTCTACATGTAGCCCCCCTAAAAAATGCGGTTGGATGGGTTGTAAACAGAAGCAAGGGAACATGGTCCGGCCGTGCAGACAGGATCGTCGAAGTTGCGGTAAGACCGGGAGACATAGTTGTTCCGCTCAACCAACTTGGTGGGCAAAAAATCAAAATCAGGTGTAGGCAACTCCTGGTGCTCAGGAAAGTTCCCAGAAGCGAGTGGCCTCTCATTGTGGGACGCGACTAATGGGCAAGAAAATTACAAAGTACAATGCCATGGCAGAGCTGGCGGCTACATCGCGGCTCATCATGTACACAAACATCCTGCAGCAAAATTACGGCGGTTCCATGCCGAAAATGAAAACGAAGGGCGGCAAAGTGGTCGTTGACGCCGAAGCGTGTACGCCGACTGAGAAGCATGCGCTGTTCTCCCTTGCCGAGGTTTCGGGCCTCTGTCCGAAGTGGAGCGGACCGCCTGTGCCGACCGGATAATCCGAAGGATTCGCGCGCGCGTTGATGCATCCAATTTGCAAAGAAATCGTTTGTTTCTCCATGCTTCCGGGAGAACTTCATGTCTGACGATAAAACCAAGTGGGCGCGCGGGGCTAGGACATTCGGGCACCAGATAAAAATCAAGGGTGGAAAGCGGAGCGGTCGCGCCGCGCGCACCATCATAGCTGCCGAACGGCGCATGGAGCGGCTGTTTAAATTTGGTATTTATGGCGACCGCCTATCTCGACCCCCTATCGTGGTGCGCGGCAAGGAGAAGCGCGAGATTAAGCGGCAGCGCAGGGAGGCATCGTCGACCGAGTCTGAGAAGATAAACCGGATCGGCGGCAGGATCGGAAGACTGAAGCGCGAACTTGACGACATCGAGGAGAACGCCACGCAGATGAAGAGAGCGATGACGGTTCCCGTCATCCTGAAGCAGATAGAGGATGCGGAGCGCGAGATGTCCGAGCTGCTGGAGGATATGCGCAACCGGACCCAGGTTGTCGAGGTGGAATTCGGGGATGCCGCAGACTTTGAGAATGACGATGCCGACGAGGAGATCGACCTGGAGGAATACGCAAGGCTCGCGGACGAGCAACAGCGGCAATACGAAAAAGAGGAAAAGGAATGAGCGGACGCGGACCAGCAAGTTTAAAGCGATGGATGGTTGTGGCAAACTACCAGGACGAGTATGACATGACCTATCCGCTGAACCGCTGGGAGTTCCTGGCTGTCAGCAGGGCTGATGCGATCAGGCGCGCCATGCGGGAATGGTGGGATCCTCGGCTCGATGCTGCCAGCTGCTCGCCGGATTTTTACGCCGAATAGGTGAGGAATGGCTGAAATCGACATATTCACAGGTCAAAACGCTTTCCTGAGCAACTTTTACGCATCATGCGTGGAGCTTGATGGCGAGAGGTACGCCACCGTCGAGCACGCGTACCAGGCTGCCAAGGTCGCTGAGAACGGGGAGGAGCGCGAGAGAATCCGCAAGGCGCAGACTGCGGGCAAGGCGAAGCACCTGGGGAGAAGGGTCCAGATGCGTCCCGACTGGGACGCCGTCAAGAAGGACATCATGTACAGTCTGCTGGTGCAGAAGTTCGCCATCCCGCACCTGCGCAAGAGGCTGTTGGCAACGGGGGACGAGAAGCTGATTGAAGGCAACTATTGGGGCGATCGCTTCTGGGGAATGTGCCGCAGCGACAAAGGCGAGTGGGAGGGGCAGAACAACCTTGGCAAGCTCCTTATGAAAATCCGCGATGACCTGCGAAATGAGGGGGAGAATGAACACGGAAATGTGGAAATGAACAGGGAGAAGTAGCGTGGAGTGGAACATCCATGACCATACGATCTACATAGTTCTGGCCGGCAGTCATGCATACGGAACCTCCAGACCGGATTCCGATGTGGACATGCGCGGCATCTGTATTCCACCGCGCGAGTATTTCCTTGGGTTCGAAAAGAATTTCGAGCAGTTCGAGGGAGAGTATCCGCGCGATGCCAGCGTGGGCGGTCAGGGTCTGGTGGATAGGCTGGCATCGATGGTCGGGCGCGGCATACCGCAGGATGAGAAAATCGACTCCACCGTTTTCGGGCTGCGAAAGTTCATGAAGCTGGCGGCGGACTGTAACCCTAACATTATCGAGATCCTGTTTTCAGACTCGTGCCAGGTGCTGGTGGAGCCGCTGATGGAAGAGCTGCTGGCCAGCAGGGACCTGTTCCTGTCCGCAAAGGCCAAGTACACTTTCTGCGGCTATGCCCAGTCCCAGCTCAAGAGGATCAGAACCCACAGGCGCTGGTTGCTCAATCCTCCGGCGCGCAAGCCAAACAGGGAGGAATACGGGCTGTCGCACAGGACGGTCATACCCAAGGACCAGATGCTGGCGGCCGAGAGCCTGATCAAGAAGAAGGTGGGGGAATGGCTGTTTCTGGACGAGGAGCTTCCGCGCGCAGTGCTGGACGCGGTGCGCAGGAAAACCGTCATGTCGATTTGTGACATGTGGGCTGGTCTACAGGGGGAAGCGCCCGTGCCGCTGACGGTCGACGAGGACATGGACGTCGGTCGCCTGTCGGATGCTGCCGGCAGGCTCCTGGGGTTCAGCGACAACTTCCTGGAATACCTGGACAGGGAGCGCAGGTACAAGGCGCGGCTCAGGGAATACAAGCAGTATCAGAACTGGAAGAAGACCAGGAATCCTGCCCGTGCGGAGCTGGAAGCCAAGTACGGATTCGATTCGAAAAATGCCATGCATCTCGTCAGGCTTTTAAAAATGTCGTCAGAAATCCTGAAGGAAGGCAAAGTGGTCGTGAAACGCCCGGATGCCGACGAGCTTCTTGCTATACGGAATGGAGCCTGGAGCTTCGACGAGATGATGGAGTGGTCGGAGAAGCAGCACAAGGAGCTGGACGAGATATATGAAAACAAGACATATGTGGTTCCGTACAAGCCGAACAGGAAAGCGATAGACAGGCTGTGTATCGATATGGTTGAGAAGGCGCTTTTGATGGAGGGCAGATGAGGATCTTACTTGTCGTCGTAATGATGGCGTTCGCATGGGGTTGCTGCGATGGCGGCACCTGTGTTCCTGACATTAATGAGTTTCCCAAGCATTTCTCCTGGGCGTCCGTCGACTTGGATGGGGATGGGGTTCCTGAGAACTACATGACAACCATAAAAAGACAGCCGTGCGGAGATTGCTTTTTATATGCTGCCACGGCAGCGTACGAAATACAGTTCGGCATAGACCGCGGAGTGAATATTATGCTGGACCTGTCGGAACAGAACATACACAATTGCCGCAGGCATCCGTGCGACGAGGGGGGGGACCCAGCGGGCGTTCTTGAGCACATCAGGGACTTCGGCATCTTGCCCGAGCAACTGGCTCCAACAGGGTCGTGGGGACCGTGCCGCAACTGTCTGTCAGTGTTCCTGTCTGATTCTGGACCGGTGTTTCCAGACCAGGTTATGTACTACCGCACTGGCGGCTTCAGGGAGATCTATCCCACAAGCATGGATTACTTGTCCAAAAAACCACTTCTTGTTGAAGCGCTACAGTACGGTCCTGTGATAGTCGGCGTGCGCAATTGGGGTGGATGGCTGAAAAGTGGAGACATTCTCTACTGTACCAACAACAAGCAAACGGGGGCTCATGCCGTCCTGATTGTGGGGTACAGGAATCGCGGAGGGGCGTTTTTGGTGAAAAACAGCCATGGCGAGAAGCAGCTCTGGAAGATGGTGTTTGATGGCGGCGACAAATGCGGATTCGCAGCAACGGCATACCAGGTCGATCCGATGTCGACATATGTGTCATGGGGAGGCGGAGAGAAATATTGCTACTCTACTGCTGACATGGATGGCGACAGCGTACCTGATGCGCATGACAATTGTCCGTTCGAGAAAAATGCGGACCAGAAAAATATGGACGGCGACTTGTGGGGAGACGCATGCGATCTTTGCCCGGAAAAACCTGGAGAGGGCGGGTATACATGCCCGCCGCTTGATCCTAGGCAGCTGATGAAAATGCTAAGGACTCTGTTTGACTTGCCGGCGGCAGAGTCCTTTACATCAAAAGCCTTATGATAAAGGAGAAGACATTTATGAAAAAAAGTCACATGGCGCTGTTTGTAATCATGCTGGGAGGATGCGCATACCTGGACCGGGGCTGCTCGTCATGCAGCGCCACGGCCCTAGGGGCTGACTGGGTTGTAGTGGAGCTTACCGAGGCAGGGGCGAAGCCGTACCGCTGCTGGGAATTGCGCGGTACGACGATCACGAGCGAGGAACATTCGGACGGCATCTACTGGAAGGACAGCGAGTCCGGAAACCTGATCCATGTATCCGGATCCTATGACTATGTGCAGGTTAGAAACGGCAACTGGAGTGCCGCCTTCCAGCAGCTCGGGCTTTCAAAAAAGGTCTGCGAGATGATCAGGAGCAAGCGTTACGACCTTGAGACGGAAACCTATCGTCTGCCGGGAAAGCAATGAAGCTGTATTGGTGCAACGACATACACCTTGACCATGCGATTCGGACCCGAAAGAAAGCCTTCCTGAAATCGCTGAAGGAACTGCCGGAAGGTTCCACTGTTGTCGTCTGCGGCGATATCAGCAACGGCACTAAGCTGAGAGGGCATCTTGAGGCAATCGCCAAGACGGGCGCGACCGTTTATTTCGTGCTGGGCAACCACGACTTCTACGGGTCGTCCATAAAAAAGGAGCGAGAGGTTGCCACTGACATTATGCTCAAGAATGACAACCTCACATACCTGACCGCCGTGGATATGGTGGTTCTGCCTGGGGGCACTGCTCTCATCGGGCATGACGGCTGGTACGATGCGAAGTTCGGCAGGATAAGTCGTATCGCTCTGAATGATTTCAGGCTTATACAGGAAATTGCAATTGTGGGTCCGTACAGCGATCCCTATGGCAGCAGAGGTTCGGAACAGCTGATGCACATCAAGTTCGAGGAGCTGTCGGTCGAGGCTGCCGAGGCTGTCAAGGCGAGGCTTAACTCGGCGCTGGACAAGCACGACAGGGCAATAGTGGCAACCCATGTGCCGCCGTTCCCCGAGGCCGCCTGGTACGACGGCAAAATGTCGAGCCTGGAATGGCTCCCGTACTTCTCTTCCAAAGCCATGGGCGACGCCATGCTTGAGGTGATGGACGAGCGTCCCGACAAAAGCCTCCTGGTACTGTGCGGTCATACGCATGGGGGGGGCGAGGTGAAGATGAGGGACAACCTGCGCGTACTTACCGGACCTGCCATTTACGGGTATCCGAAACTCAATGACGAGGCTATCGATACGGAGCTGGAGGAAACTGTATGAAGAAGGGAAAGAAGCACGAGGACAAGCCGCTGGTGGACAAGCCGTTCGCTACATTTTTCAAGCGCACGAAAAAAGGTCGGAATTGGATGAAAGAACACTTTCCGAAAGACGGATCGAACAGCGGAGATGTGGCCTGAAACAAAGCGCGCTGTGTCGCGCGCACTGTGGGCGAGCCAGGCAATCTGGAGCCTGCCGGCGGACAAGTGCGTTGAACTACTTCGGTCTACAGCATCGGTAAGATGCCCCGACAGAAACGAGCTGCGCAAGCGCGTGCTCGCCTCGTTGGGCGACGAGATGGTGGAGAAGGATGAGCTGGAGTCCATCGTCGACGAGTGCCTTGTCAGCGACATGCGCCGCCTGTATGCCAAGGCGGCAGTCGAAGCAGGGTTCGACGAGAGGCACGGTTTGGCTGTGCTGGAGTATGTTGCGCTCTTGAAGGACATTGGCGATGCATAACCGCTGGAGATACGATGGAAGGGTTGACGGATTGGCACAGGCGCTGGCGCGCAGCAAAACATTCCTTGATGCCTGTATGAGCGGGAACCATGATCTCGTCAGGGAGTTTCTTCTCAAGACGGCGGACGACTTGTACGCAATGGGGTTTGAAGACGGAACAAAGCACGCCAGTCCGCCCGTGCCGTTCCAGGACCTGTCGCATTTGGAAGAGGTGTCGACCATGTTGATTGCGACTGGGCGATCGAGGGAGGAGTTCAATTGACACGCATCAAAGCCGTGTTTCTTTACGCATTTATTATTCTTCTGACCGTCGGGGACATTGTGACGACTGAGATGATCGTCAATAGCAGCATAGGGGAGGAATCCAATCTCCTGGTGCTAAAGCTCATGAACGCCTTCGGTCGCCTGTGGTGGCTGCCAAAACTCCTGCTGGCAATGCTTCTGGGCTGGATGGCGCTGTCGCTCTGGAAGAGGAGGGCAGCCAAGGTGCTGGTGGGCGCTTATTGCGGCTTCTATTTTTTCCTGATATCCTACCACCTGGCGCTGCTACAGATGGTGTCGGAGGTGGAAAGGCTGTGTAAGTAGATGGGCGCCTCGGCGTGCGCGGCAATGATAACCGGCATGGCGCTGTGCTCCACACCGTTCGAGCACAGGATTAACAGGCTTGCACGACTGTACAGGATGTCTAAGGTCATCTGCAAATATGCAGCCATGAGATCCTTGGACCCCGTTATGGTGCTGGCGGTCGCAAAGCACGAGTCCAACATGACGCCGTGGCTTCGGGGGGCGACCGGTGACTATGGGCTGATGCAGATCCATTCCCCGTCCAGGATGGCGCAAAAGCGGTTCGGTCTTCGCAAGTGCGACCTGCTGAAACTGGAATGTAATGTCAACCACGGCACGAAGCTGATGAAGGTGATCAGAGACTCGTGCCTGTCGTCGCACACCCACCGCAGCAAAAATTTTCACTGGATGCGCCACTACAACTGGTATGGCGGGAACGGGAAGTACCACCTGAAGATCCTGTGGCTCACCAAGGCGTACAAGAGAGCGTGGACCGAGAAGAACAACAAACTGTTCAAAATGATAACGCGCCGCAGGTTTCCTAGGAACCTGGCGGATGTGGCGAAATAGGAGAAGGCGAATGGAGTCTGTGAAAGTCAAGAAGGAAGAACTCCTGAAAGTCCTGAGAGAGAACCGCAAGAACCACCTGGAGGTGTTCGAGGATGCGCTGGGGGTTTTCAAGCAGAAGGTGATCGAAGAGCTGGAGGATCAGCTGGATCGTGCCAGGAAGGGCGAGCGCGTTCCGAGAGGCCATGGTCTCGTGTTCCCAATGAACCAGACTCCAGAATACGACCAGGCGATCCGCATGCTGGAGATGAGCGTGGAGGATGAGGTTAAGCTGACCGCAGGCGAGTTCTCCCAGTTCGTCATGGACAGGTGGCACTGGAAGCAGCAGTTCTCGGTCACAAACAGCGCCTATATCGCCGCTGCTGACAGCGGCAAGTCGTACGGCCGGGCGCTGGAAGTAGATATGTGAGGGGCTTGGGTGTCATGAGCAGAACAAGCAACATCACATACCTCAGGGGCGACGCCACTGAGCCAGTGGTTGGTTATGGCTTGCGGCTACTTCCCCATATTTGTAACGATGTGGGGGGATGGGGATCAGGATATGTCCTTGCGCTAAGCAAGAAGTGGAAGCAGCCAGAGGAGCGTTACCGCCTGTGGGCGAAGAGAGAGATGCTTCATGAGCACCATGGCAGGATCCAGGTGGTGCCCGTTGCCCCGAGGGTGGCGGTCGTCAACATGATCGCACAAGCAGGGTACAAGACGCCTGACAACCCTGTGCCCGTGTCATATGACTCGGTTCACATCTGTCTACACAACCTTGCGCAATGGATCAGGAACTATGAGAGCCACAAAGTGGACATGTTGGTTCCTGACGAGCTTGAGGATACTACGATTCACATGCCGAGGATCGGGTGCGGAATTGGGGGCGGCGACTGGGATATGATCGAGTTCATTATTCGCACCATGCTTTTTGAGTGGGATGTGTATGTGTACGATCTGCCCGAAGGTCAGATGGACGAGGGAATGAAGGGTCTGGTCCAGGCAATAGAGAATAACTGATGGATATGGTGGTTCTATCTATTGCTGGTTTGATATATGTGCTTGGGCTCGTCCAATTTGTTTTATATTTCTGGTTGTCAGCAGACCTTGAAACAGGTCAAGCTAAAGTGGACCCCCAGAGAACGGCGGCAAGAATGACGCTTTTATCCCCCTTTTGGCCAGTCATAATGCTTTATATCCTGGTAAAAAAGGCCCTCTGACCAAGTCTAGGAGAACAAGATGTTTGAATGCCAGAACTGTAAGAAGCTTTTGCGGGAAGTCGATCTCGTGGAGCTGAGGGAAAAGGGGATCCTTGAGCGCGTGTTGGCGGGGGAGATAATGCCGTGGGGCGAGTGTCCGGATTGTAGGGCGCTGGTACACAAGGTAGAGCCGCAGGAGCTAGCAGCGGACCTAGCATACCACCTGGAGCAGAAAGTCCCCGCCTTGTGCTTGGGCAGCCATGAGGAATGCCAAATAGCGGCCGAGGTGGTATTTAGGTGGCTGGAATATCATGGACACATAAAGACCTGGTGATTGCGATGTCCAGATTTTCAGACGAAACCATGCTGGCAGAGGAACTCGTCAGGGAGCGCAAGGAGCACAAGCACACGCGCGAAAGCCTGCGGAAGTCCGAGAGTTCCTTGAGGGATACAAGGAGGAGGCTGTCCCGTAAGCTTTCGGCTGTACCGAATGGGGAGGCAAGTAAATATGTGGCACAGGACTGACGACGACCTCAGGCTTGATCTGAATAAGATCAGCACGAGCGAATTCAAGATAGTCAAGGATGACGACAGCCTGCTGACGCTGGTTTGTCCGAAAAAGAACAAGTGGGACTGGGTGCCGGAGGAGCGCTGGCTCAGGTCCGTGATGGTGAACCACAAGGGAATCGTGGTGTCCTGCTCGTTTCCCAAGTTCGGCAATTATGGGGAATTTCAAGAGGACACGGAGATCCTGAACAGAGCACTCTCTGAAGGGCGCGTCCTGTTCACGCACAAAGAGGACGGAACTCTCTGTATACGGTCGGTGATCGATGGCAAGGTTGTCATGCGCACTCGCGGAACTCTGTTCGGAGAGTCATCCATGGATGACAGGGGACCGACGTTCTCAGAGCGCTTCCGCGCCGTGGCGGAGAAGAAGTACCCTAAACTGCTGGATCCGACATGCTGGCGCATGGACTCGCTCCTTTTCGAGTATGTCGCTCCCGACAATACGATAGTGGTGAGGTACGGCGAGCCGGACCTGGTGCTCGTCGGCGCAGTCCTGACATACCCTAAGAACATGATTCCGGACAGCTACGAAATGAAGCACCCGACCCCTAAGCTTGCTGACTGGAGTTATTTGGAGATGGCAGCCAAGTCCGGCGGTCTCAACCTGGTTAGGCGCGAGGAACTTCCCAGGAACCCGGCGGAGCTGATGTCGGAGGTGCGCGACTGGAAGACGGAGGGTGTGGTTACAAGATGCTTCGACGAGCGCGGAAACACGATCCTAGTTAAGGTTAAGAGCGCCTGGTACTTGGCGCACCACAGGCTGAAGTCCAACATGAAGTACTCCACGATTACAGAGTTTGCGGAGATGTCGAACATCGGTTCCGAGGATGATCTGGCTGAGTACTTGAAAAAATGTGACTATGACTGGGAAATCATCGAGTCGGCCAAAGAGCTGTATGCCAGGTACACAGCCGCTGTCGAAGATGCCAGGGCATGGATGTGCGAGGCTGGCAAAAAGGCCGGCGAGGCGTCGGCGGACGTTATGTTTGCGGCAGTTGCGCGCAAGAAGGATCCGCCTCTTCCAGGGACCAAGGAGCATCGCAAAGGCTTCGCAGCCATTGCCGTGCGCCAGCATTCGGTTATCAAGACGATGATGTTCCTCATATACGACAGCAAGTGGGACCGCCTCAAAGCGCTCGTGCGGAAACTTGTGAGAGATGAACGGAGGCGTGATGACTGACTTCAGTCTTGTGTCGTACATAGCCGGAAGGAAAGAGTTGGAAGGGGTCGAACAGGTTGTTGAGAAGTCTCCCTTTATCAGACGCGCAACATCCAAGTCAAAGCAGCGCAAAGTCCACAAGACCATCAGCAAGATAGCCGCAGCGGCTAGGGAAGCACTGTATGTGTATTGGGCTGTAAAGCGGAAGGATCCCATATCGATCGGTCTGGGGGCACTTTCGACCTACGGCATAGTTGCCGACATCTTCGAAGGCGAGGGTGAGTCCAGCCAGGACAAGATGAAGGAGCTTGGCGCATCGCTTGTATTCCCGTCCATGAGCGGATTTACGCACCTGACATTCAAGAACCTTGACATACCATGTAGGAAATTGTGGGAGGAGGAGGAGCATAAGGACGGGGAAGATCCGGAAAAAATCGAAGAGTACGAAATTCACGGAGAAAAGGTATATTTCTGCCTACAGAAGAACGATGAAGATTACGAACGCGTGCGCGGACCGTGGGTCTTGAACAAGAAGCGCTTTGTCAATGCATTTTCCCAGCTCGTAGAGGAACACATGGGATCCGTGATATCCATCGAAACCATGGTGAAGAACTGGGATAACTCTCCATACCTGACGGACCTGGACCTCGGCAGTGAGGTGTATGTCAGTCACATTGACGAAAGCGAGCTTGTACAAAATATCAACAAGTTCTATATGCTCAACATCAACAGGTCGTTGCTGTTCTTCGGTCCGCCAGGTTCTGGGAAAACAACGCTAGCCGCCAGAATAGCCGGTCGCATGGAGGGGAAGCTCTTGGTTGTCAGCCCAAAAAGCCTGGATCAACTGAAGTTCAATGCGCTAGAGAACATCATCGAAATGGTTGATCCGGCGGTTGTCCTATTCGACGATATGGACAGGGTGTGGCGTCCCGAAGATATGCTAAACGAAATCGAGCAGTTGAATAGACGCGTCAGAAACAACAGGAACCGCCTGATCATAGCTACGGTTAACGATGTCGAGGATGTTCCAAAGGCGCTCAGAAGACCGGGTAGGTTCGACGAAATTGTTGAGTTCAAGGCTCCGAACAAGAGGCTGCGTAAAAAAATCCTAGAAGCCTATGCTAAACATCTGGATGTTGAATTAACCAAAGACCAGATGGAAGACCTGTCAACCCTTACTGATGGAATGACAGGTGCCTATTTGAAGGAAATAGTCAAACGCGTATCCGTGATAGGATTTGATCCGCTGCCGTCTCAGATCAAACAGATGCGCCGTGTGGCTGAAATGTCGGACATCAAGGCAAAAACGCGGTCCAAATTGCGCGCCGACGCAAAGAAGCGGTCCAGCAGAGACCGCGTTTTATAGAAAAGGAGTGTTTGAGATGGAGCTTGTTTCCCTGCCCATGATATCGCTGCGAAGTTCGCGGTCAGCCCTTTTTCCAGGTGTTTCGGCAAAGTATGAGATCGGCAGAAAAATGTCGGTGGCCGCCGTTAAGGCGGCTCTACAAGATTACAAGGGGAGGGCTGTGTTCGCGACACAGCAGGACAGGGAGGAGTCCGACCCTTCCAAAGCCGTGGTATGGACGGCTGCCGTGGAGGGCGTCATTCTCAAGACAGAACCTTTGCCGTCCGTCAATGGGGCGGAACGGATAAAGGTCATAGTGTCCGGGGAAAGCCGCGTTAATATACGGAAAAGCCTGTTGTCAAAAGATAATTCGTACCTTATGGGCGAGTGCGAACACATGGTTGAGCCGAAAGGCGGCGACATATCGGAGCATCTGAGTGCTCTGGCGATGTCTTTGCAGGGAATGGCAATCAACTTGGAGAACACATCGTCGTTTAAACCGATGAGGCAGCCGAAAAATTCCAAGCAGCTTTCCCTGTTTGTAGACCGGATTGCGTACTACTCTCCGATTGACATGAAAAGCAGCATCGAGCTGCTTGACGAAGCCGACCCGGAAAAGCGCATAGAGATGCTACATGTCGCCCTGAAGAAAGCTGCGGAAGAGGAGGGCGAGCGGCTCATAGAGAAGGAGGCATCCGGGTCACAGTCGTTGGCAGGGTCTGGCGGCAAAACCCCTCTTCCGACTGATCCTAAGGAGCGCGAAATAGAACGACTGCGCCGTGCCATAGCGGCAGCCGACATGACTGACGAAGCAGGGCGCGTGGCGGAAGCGGAGTTACATCGCATGAAGCTCATGCCGCCGCACATGGCGGATTTCGCAGTATCCATAAATTACTTGGACACGCTGGTTTCGTTGCCGTGGAAAAAGGAGACTGAAGACAGGATCGATATCGACGAAGCGCGAAATGTCCTGAATGAGGACCATTACGGTCTGGACAAGCCCAAAGATCGCATTTTGGAGTTCCTTGCAGTGCGCAAGCTGTGCGCCAGCAAAAAAGGATCCATATTGTGTTTTTCCGGACCTCCTGGCGTGGGAAAAACATCCTTAGGCAAAAGCATTGCGCGTGCCATGAACCGCAGGTTTATACGCATGTCGGTGGGCGGGATCTCCGACGAGGCAGAAGTTCGCGGACACAGGCGCACATATATTGGAGCGCTTCCTGGTAGGGTAATACAGCTTATCAAGCAAACTGGAGTAAAAAATCCGGTGTTCATGATTGACGAGATGGATAAAATGGGGCGCGGTCACGGGGGTGATCCATCAGCCGCAATGCTTGAGGTACTTGATCCTGAGCAAAACTTTGCCTTTATGGACAACTATCTTGCGGTTGGGTTTGATCTGTCGAGTGTTATGTTTATTATTACAGCAAACGACATTACAAAACTCCACCCTGCGTTGCGCGATAGGCTGGACATTGTACAGGTTGTTGGCTATTCTCCATTCGACAAGATAAAGATAGCCAAACACTATCTCGTTCCTAAACAAAAGTCTGAAAACGGTTTGGTAAACGAGGAGGTCACTATTTCCGACAGGGCGATCGGAAAGATTGTGGAAGAGTACACTAGTGAGGCTGGCGTAAGATCTCTTGAACGCGAATGCGGAAATGTCATGCGCAAATTGGCTGTCAAGGTGGCGGCTGGTAAAAACATCCCTTCAACAGTATCAGAAGGTATGGTTGGTGAACTTCTCGGTGCCCCCCGTATTTTCTCTGAGAAGAAGGCTGACGCCCCCGCTGTTGGTTTGAGCACTGGTCTAGCCTGGACCCCTTCGGGGGGCACGATTTTGTTCATAGAGTCCGTGTCCAAGGATGGTGGAAAAGGAAGAATCAAGCTCACGGGGAATCTCGGCAAAGTCATGGAAGAGTCGGCATCGATTGTGAAATCGTGGATCAGGTCCAATTGTAAGGCGCTGTCTATTAGCGCTGAGGAAATGGACAAGCTGGACATTCATGTACATGTGCCGTCCGGGGCAACTCCCAAAGACGGTCCAAGCGCAGGGGTTGCGATAGCCGCCTCTATAGTGTCACTGCTGTCCGGAGAGCCGGTCAGAAACGATGTTGCGGCTACCGGGGAAATCAGCCTGCGCGGAAGGGTCATGCCCATAGGCGGGGTTAGAGAAAAAATCCTGGCAGCCCATCGCGCGGGAATCGCGGAAGTCGTCATTCCGCGTGACAATGAGCACGATCTCAAGGACATTCCTGAGGAGGCACTCAGGAACATCACGATTCACAAGGTGGATGATGTGAAAGCTGCGTTGGACATCATGCTTCTCAGTGCGCACGCCACCCAGGCTTGCGAGACACAGACATGTTTGGTGGACGACCGTAGTTCCCCAAGCTGATGGCTCAACACGAGTTCAATAAGTAGGATGTTGTGCTATCTGGAGAAGCATCAAAAAACTTAGGGGCATGGATAACTTTGCAAACATTTCTTCCGTACAAGGATTTTGCCAGGTCGGCAGCGGTGCTTGATCGCAGGAGGCTTGGAAATCAGAGAGGCGAGTGCAAGGCTATACTGACTATCCTTGCCAAAGGAACCGGCGGCTATAGCCGCCATCCTGCTGTTCTCATGTGGAAGGGATATGAGGGGGCGCTTAAGGTGTATTTGGCAGCCATCATAGCGGAGTGGGAAAAGCGCGGGTACCGGCATGAGACCTATAGACCAGACTTGGCAGATGATCCCGAAATGCCACCATGGCTGGGCGATGAACGGTTACATGCCAGTCACAGATCGAATCTGCTCAGGAAAAAACCAGAACACTATTCAGAGTTTGGATGGATGGAAGCGGACGACCTCCCATATTTCTGGCCGACGAAATCGGAGGACTACTCATGAGCCACAGAAATGAGGCGGAGCGCCACTTTCAATTAATACAGAATTCTTTGAGGTCGCATGTCTAGGAAATGGTTCATAGCTGACCCGCATTTCGGTCATAAGAATATCATACGCCCAGACTACTGCGACCGGCCGTATGCCAGCACGCATGAGATGAACAAGGACATGACCAGGCTGTGGAACAGCAGGGTTGCGCCGGAAGATACGGTGTACAATCTGGGCGACACATCGTTCCGCCCGAACAGGCATGTTCATCACCTGAACGGCAGGATTATCCTCGTGCGCGGGAACCACGACCACAGGAAGTTCGACTACCTTTATGCTGAGGTCCACGACTGGATCAGCATAAAGGTTGGCAAATGGAAATGTATTCTGACGCACATCCCGGTCGGGGTGGGCAATCCGCGCCAGTACAAGGGGCTGGACCTGGATAATGAGTTCAAAAAGCACGATTTCGTCCTGTGCGGTCATGTGCATGAGAAATGGCTCACGAACGGAAAGAACCTGAATGTCGGCGTGGACCAGTGGGGGTTTGCGCCGGTGTCCGAGAACAGGATCGTATCGGCGCTGGACGAGTTCCACGAAAAGGGCTCGGTGACATTCGGAGAAAGACCGGAGGAGCTTGCCAGGCATCTTCTGGAAATCCTGGACGCATGCGAGTGCGATCCGAAGAAGCACAAGGCATGGAGGTTTGCGGTGGGCATGGCGGCTGGCACACTCGTGCCGGTGATAGGGGAGATGCGTTCATTAATGAATAGGCAGTGGATGGCGGACGCGCTGGTGCGCGAAAAAATCAAAATCGGAAAGAGATTAGAAAATGGGAAAAGGAAAGTACGACAAGAAACAGAACAAGCGCAGGAGCAGGGAGGCAAGGAGGAAGAAAAAGAATCCGAACGCCATCCTCTGTAAGCACTGCGGGGGAATATTGAGACCGCGCGGGGCGTCCGGCTCTGCCGGACAGCTGTCGTGGAAATGCCGCAATAAGAGGTGCGGCAGGACTGTATGGGAGCGGAAGGTCCCATCGAAGCCGCCAGCTCCGGTTGTGCCGACATATCTTTTCATAACGGAAGGAGATTAGGATGTTTGTATGCGAAGCATGCTTTGAGGCGTCGAAGCCTGGGGAAAGAAGAAGACCTTGGGTTGTTGAAAAGCGCGAACGAGCTTACGAGCTTCTTGACAAGGAGGGCAAGAGGATCGGGGTCGTGAGCGGATGGGAGATAAAAAGGGAGGTGGGTCTGTGCTCGCGATGCTATGTAGAAGCCGAAAAAGCGGAGGAGTACAGGAGGAGCAATGTGCCATGACGACAGGATCACCGAAGAACTCGTAGCCAAAGCGCTTACAAAGCAGGTGGCTCAGCTGGTGCTGAGCCTTGAACTTGCAAAGCAGGATGCTCTAAGGGTGTTTGGCGAACTGGGAGATAAGGTCGACAGGGTTAGGAGAATGACCTGCGCTCTTGAGAGCGACCCGAAAAAATGGCCGAAGGTGATGGAGCTTGTTAGCGACTGCCAGGATATCATGAGCGCTATGCGCGGAATGAAGGTGATCGGCGACTCCGCATGGGACACCGTCGATTCTGGAAAGATACCTGACGATGAGGATAAGTCGTTTTTTGCTTGAGGGCGGTGCCTTCAGGCTGGCTTTTAAATTGTTTGCGGCGCTTTTCGCCGCTCTCGCCGCCGTGGCAGTCATACTGCTAGCCACCGGCATGCCTGGGGAGATTGTGTTCCTGGCGGCGCACGGAGCCGTGCTATCGGGAATTGGAATCCTGATCAACGACTGGGCGTTGAAGCGGCTCGGAATGGCAAACTCTAGTGAGAAAAACCATAAACCTGAGAAAAAGGGCGGAGGAGTTTCTGGGGGACGAAAGCGAGATACCTCCGATCGGTCCCAAGGACCCGATATGTAGTTCGAATTCGAAGACCGGATTCAGCCTCAACTTTCCCGCGTGGAAAACCTGCAGGCCTACGCCGGCATGTGTGAAGGTATGCTATGGCAGGATGAGGGGAAGACCGATCACCTGGAGCGCCTCGCTGCGCAAAATGGTGCGGGTGCACAGGTATTTCCTGGAAGCGGACCCGGAGGAAGTGGCTGACAAGATACACGGGGAATATGTAAGGCGCAAGATGGATTTCCTGCGGTGGAACGGCGTGGGCGACCTGTTTCCGAAGGCCGTGACCGTCATCAACGTCATGGTCGAGAAGCATCCGGGCGATGTGCTGTGGGTAGTCACGCGCAAGCCGGAGCTGGCAGCCAAGATCAGCCGCAAAGCAGAGAACCTGTATCTCATGTTCTCGCTGGACAAGTCGGCAGCCAGCAGAAAGCGCAGGGTTTTGATCTCCAGGTGCCGGCATCCGAGGCTTTATTATAGCTACATAAGAGAAGAAATGGGCGAGAATACCATGGGGGCGCGGGTTGTTTTCAACCTTCAGCAGAAAAAGAAGGAACTGGAATACGACGATCCGCATACTACATGCCCGGTGGATGCGGGGGTGCTGCCGCTCAATGGAGCGTGCACGGCATGCCGTAGATGCTGGACGGACCTCGCCTTGGATGGAACCAAGCATCCCGGAGCTGCGTAATGGATGAAACTGATTTTAGGGCAATCAAGAGCCTTGCTAACTTGGAAGGTCGCCTGTTTGAAATGAATGGACAGACGGCGCGCGAGAAGCTGTCCGTTTTGAGGGGTTTGGGGCATATCTTGGTGAAGACTGACGGTTTGCCGCCGGAGAAGGCCGAGCTGGTGCGGGGGGCGGCGCGCGAAATGTACGGTGAGGATGGCGAGCTGGAGATAGACAGCAACGCGCAATTGAGCTGCGGCGGCGGAGACCAGGGATGCTATGTTCAGGCGTGGGTGTGGGTCCCGTACGAAGATGTGGAGGGGATGGAAGAATTCTGTAAGGAGGATGACGAGTGAGCAAGAAAGAAGACAACACATCCAACAAGGACCTAATCTGGGGGAAGGACGCTTCAATACTGTCTGGCGGCAGCACCAAAACGGTCAAAAACCACATCTACTTCTACGAGGGCGTGACGCACGGGTCTATCCTGAACCTCACCGAGCACCTCCGCAAGGCGGAGGCGGAGATGAAGGTCGTGTCCGCGCACCACGACATCGAGCCCCCGCCCATACACCTGCACATCAGCAGCTACGGCGGCAGCGTGTTTGCCGGGTTCGCCGGCATGGACACCATCCGCAGCTGCAGTGTTCCGGTCCACACGATTGTGGAAGGCGTCAGCGCTTCGGCAGCCACGCTTCTGTCGGTTGTCGGGAAGAAGCGGCTGATAAGGAGAAGCGCCTACATGCTCATCCACGAGCTGTCGACAGGCATGTGCGGCAAGCTGACTGAGATCAAGGACCGCGTGGAGAACTCGGAGAAGCTGATGGCGACCATCAGGGAAGTGTACGATAAGCACGCGCGCATACCGGAGGACAGGCTGTCCGAGCTGCTGCAGCACGATTGGTACTTCGGCGCGGAGGACTGCCAGAAAATGGGTCTGGCAGACGAAGTGGTGGACTGACAAATGCTAGCCGGAGGCAGCAGAACCTTCTTCGATGCTTTTGCGGGCATGGGCGGTATGCGCCTAGGAATGGAAAGCGCCGGGTTCAAATGCTCAGGGTTCTGCGAGATAGACGGAAAGGCGCGCGAGACATACAAGGCCAATTTCGAAAACAGCGGCTCTGAGCACGAGGACATCAGGTCTGTCAAGCGCCTTCCGCACAGGACGGATGTGCTGTGCGCCGGCTTTCCGTGTACGCCGTTCTCTCCCATCGGGAAGCGGCGAGGGTTTGCCGACACCGACAGCGGCAGGCTGTTCTTCGAGGTCGCCAGGCTCATGAAGAGCAGCAGGCCAAAAGCAGTCCTGCTTGAGAACGTCAAGGCGCTGGTCCATCACGACGGCGGCGCGGTGCTGGATGCGATTCTGGGCAAGATGCGCGGGCTGGGGTACCTGACATCATGGAGAATGTTCAACGCAGCAGATTTCGGACTGCCGCAGAGGCGCGAAAGAGTGTTTATAGTGGGTTTCAGGAGCCGCGAGTTTGCCGGAAAGTTCGAGTTTCCAGAGCCGCCGAGGATAAGGAATTCGATCCGGTCGATCATCAGAGAGTCGGTGGGTCCTGAGTTCGACGCATCTCGGGCAATGGTCGTCGGGTACATAGCGAAACTGAAACAGCGGGGTCCTGGTCGCGGCGGGAGGTTCCTGCCAGCCCTTCATACCCCAGACGAGATCAGCAGGACGCTCACTGCCAACGGCACCATCATGCTGCTGGATGAAAACCGGCTGAGAACCATGACTCCTCGGGAATGCGCCAGGCTACAGGGCTTTCCGGACAAGTTCAAGTTGCCGCCATACAAAACGCAGGCGTACAAGCAAATAGGAAATTCAGTGCCCGTTCCGGTCGTGACGACCATCGCGCAAAACATATTACGCGCCATGCGGCGCAAACAGAAAAAGGAGAAAGCATGATCAGGCTACCCATCAGCGCCGCAGTGCGCGCAATTGAAAAGCACGGCGATTTTTCGCTGCGCCTAGGAAAAAACGGCGAAGGATATGCTGCCATGCTGAAGGTTCCGGACTACCCGGAAGCTGCAGCGGTCAGTTTCCATAGCGTCGGGGATGCGCTTCACAAAGCGAGGGTCCTGCTTGCGTCTAGCGAGAAAGTCAAAGAGGAAATTTGTCAGGCTGACGAAAACGAGTGCCTGTGCTGCCATGACGGCGGATGCCAGGACCATCAGAACATCTTCGACGACACCATGACGGAATCCGAGTTTGACAAGGCCGTTGAGGAGCTGGAGCTTGAGGGTGGCGATTTCAATTTTGAAGACGGTCAGGATCACCTGCCGAGAATCACTTTTTCATTCTAGGAGGAAACAATGTCAAACCAAGAAAACATTCGCATTTACCGGTACGGTTCCCTTGAGGTCAAGGACGACAGCGGGCAGCCGCCGGAGGAGGTTCGCAAAGCCTGGTCGGCTGTATATCCCGACTTGACGAACGCGGAGATCATCGAGCATACGAACGGCGTCATCGAGTTCATGACCCGCGCCGGGAGCAAGGGTTGGGCATGAATCTGTTCGAGGCGGTGCTGGGGGTTCCCGAATGGAACGGCATGACAAGGCAACAGCAGCGTCTCCTGGAGACCATCCTGAGTATCGACTCAACGCCCGACCCGGACAGCATAGATGCGGACGAGATTTTTAAAATGCTCTCGGAAATGAGGCGGATTGACAGCGAGCCGGCAAGCGCCAAGGCAATGCGGAAGAGAGTTGGGATGATGGACCCGGAGAGGACCGATGTCGCATTCATCTAGCGTGCTGCGCCCGGTCCAGTACATACAGGCGGATTTTCTCCTGCTATACAAGCTCATGAGCGATCTTGGCATCAGATGTCGAAGAAAAACACCTGCTGCTGCCGCCAAGGAAGGCAAGGCTGCCCCGAGGTCGCGAGGCGGCAGGCGATGGCACAGTCAGGATGCTCTGGAAAAGCATGGGAAGATAGACGCAGCTGAGGACCAGCTTATGAAGCTGTTCAGGAGGTTTCTGGAATTCGTTTTCAGCAAGGAGAAGTTCGCCATAAAGAAGTCGCCAGGCTTGCTGGATTTCAAAATCATGCCTCAGCTGTCGGTAGTCAGAAAGTTAAGGAGGATCGAAAGTTTGGATGAGTACATCGCTGTGACAAGGCTGTCTCCGCACGAGTGTGGATTCATAGATGCTGGCGGTCTTCCGAAGAGAGTGATTGTGAGTGCTGACATGAGTCCGGGATTGAACAGGTATTCTAGGCGCCGCTGGAACAGGGGCGAAAGAGAGGCGTCGGAATGCCGGTTTTACCAGGCTGCCAAGGCCGTCATGACATGGAAGGCAAGGCTGGATGCCGCCATCGAATACGCCGCGGACTACAGGGACGATAACAGGCAGCAGGTAATGTCGCAGCATCAGGCGGAATTCGAAAGGGCCATGACGGCACATAACGGAAGGGTCACATGAGGGGTGTACACATATCCAGACCGGACAAGCTAACGATAGAGCTGTATGACGACAGGGCCGTGGTCGTGGAGTCCAGGGACGGGACGTCCAACAGGAAAACCGTGTCCACCGACGGGCTGGCGGCAGCCATGGTGGAGACAATGAAGATGGCAACCGGCATCCTGCCTTTCGGAACCAGATGTTTCTCCGGCGGCAAGTCGGAGTATACGATAGGCATCGAGGTTCCCGGGTCCGTCAGGACTTTGTCATTCAGCATTTCCGGAGCAGGAAAGTTCTCCAAGGCGGTTCCGGTTCCGTCAACCATGTTCTTCTTCCATGTCAAGGGCGGAGACATAGCCACCACGCGCCTGTTTGCATGTGCGCCCCCAGTCCTGAGCGAGAATGCCAGGCTGTACTGGTTTCCCCTTGGGAATGTGTACGAGAACGGAAACATATGCTGGGGGTCCGTCAAGACAGGCTCGTTCAACATCACCACTCCGGTGGTTCTCGACAGCGTGATAAACAGGTTTTTCAGCTCCGTGTTCAGCGGGCATTTGGTCCACGGCACCGGAGCCTTCCGACCGCCAGTCGGTGTGGTGAACCTACAGACACTCATAGACTGGCTTGAGGGCAAGGAGATGTTTCCAGCAAAGATACTGAAGCCCGCCAACAAGGTAGTCAAAGACGGCTTCATGGGAGAGTAAAATGAGAAGCGCAACAGACATCCAGAAAAACCTTGTCGACCACGTGGTGGGCGAAAAACCCTCAATGCTGAAAAAGCCGGTGACTTATGTCTTGCAGGGAAACGGTCTGTGGGAGATACGCAAGGGAGGTCTTGGCGTCTCAACCAGGCATATAGCCCCGGCAAAGGTCGCCGGTCTTCCGACCACCATGAGGGAAGAGAGGTTCGACATGTCGGTGCCCAAAATATCCGCAAGGCTCCTGGGCACAGCAGTGTCGTTCTTCCGCTATGTGATGGATGAGCATGCCGCAGAGGCAATGCTGCAGATGGTGTACGACCGCAAGGAAAGAAGGCACCGTCTCGTGTGCCCCGAGCAGGTCGTCACTATGTCGTCGGTCAGGTTCACCAAGGTTCCAATAGACTATGGGGCGCAGGTGTCCGTCGGCGAAATCCACAGCCACTGCGACATGAATGCCGCATTCTCCTCGGTTGATGATGCCGACGAGCTTGCCGATGCGTTCTATGTGGTTGTCGGCGGTCTCAGAAAAAACCTCTTCCCGGAAGTGTCTGTGAGACTAAGGATAGCCGGCATGGACCTGTCGGACGACTGGAGGAACCTGTTCGACCGCGGGCCGATCGACCTGGGCGCGACCTTCCCGGAGGAGTGGAAGGGGTCCGTGAAGCCTGGCAAAGTGCGCAGATGGGCGCGCGCGTTCCTGGACGAGGACACAAGGGATCTTTTTGAAATGGGGTACCGCGACAGGAACTGGGGGCTGTGATGGACGCTGCCTTGCTGTCTGGCATCAGGACTTTTGTTCATCAAAGACGGTTCTCCAAATTCAAAAAAGTTATGGTGATAGGATGCGGCGGAACAGGGGCGTATGTGGCTGCCAGCCTTGCCAGGTTCCTGAAGGGGATAGATGAAAGCAGCAGAGCCGTTATGGTTCTGGCAGACGGGGACATTGTAGAGGAGAAAAACCTGGAGCGCCAACACTTCATAGCGCAGGACCTGGGCAGGAACAAAGCCGAGGTGCTTGCAGACAGGTACTCGGCAGCGTTCGGGCTAAATATGGTCACCATCAGCAAAGAGATCAGATCTGCCGACCAGATATCCGGCGTGTTGGGAAGCGACGGTGTAGTGGTAGGGTGTGTGGACAACAACGCGTCCAGAAAGGTGATAAGCGAGTGGTTTCTGGACAATCCCCACAGCAGCCGATGGAACGATAGCGGGAAGTTCTGGATCGACTCTGGCAATGAAGAGCGAGGGGGGCAAGTTGTGTGCGGATATTATCCGATTGATGTTGTGTGCGGATATTATCCGATTGATATGGACTACTTAGACAGCAGCAGCTTCAGCATGCCCACGGTTCTGGAACTGTATCCAGACCTGAACGAGGACGAAGCCAAGTTCAATTCGGATGCCGGATGCGCGGAAAATGCGGAGTCGGCTCCGCAGAACATGATGACGAACGTGACAGCTGCTACGATCGTAATGAACTTCCTACAGAAGGTTCTGCTCAAGGAGGACATGATGTCCCACGGCGTTGTGTTCAACATCGACAATTCTTTCAGAACCCTCTTCAACACCAAGGACAATTTGGCAAAAGTCGATCCCGAGCGGCTCAGGAGCTGGGAGAAAGGGAAGCAATGAGCAAGAAAAGCGCGAAGCAGGGACAGCAGTTCGTAAATGAGGAGTATGCGACCGATGAGGAATGCGCAGAGTTGCGCCGGCACCTGATCGACTCGGGCAGCATCGTGCCGTCCGACTGCTCGGAAGAGCAGGAGGATAAAGGCATCTTTCCCGCTCCGGAGAGGAACCCGAACAGGCGGGCAAACATTCTCAGGATACCGGACGAGGGCGTGTGGGAATGTTTTCCCATCGAGAGCGACCAGGAGTACCAACGCAGGCGACAATGCTACATGCACATCCTACAGTCCGTATTGTTGACAAGGCGCGAACTCGGAGTGGAGTTTCAGGGAAGCAAGAAAGACAATGCCAAAAACGAAGGCTGAGATTGCCAACGGATGTCGGCATCAGTTTACAGATGTGGGCGGCGGCAGCATATGGTGCATGCTATGCGGAACGATCGAGAGGAGCGAGGAAGAGCGAGGAATGATACTTAAGACAGATCTATATCAGATAACGATGGCGGCCGCGTATGTCAACTCCGGCATGGAGGACAGGCGCGTCACATGCGAGGCCTTTGCCAGAAGGCTGCCGCCGCAGCGCAGGTTCATGGTGATGGCGGGCACCGAAGAGATACGCGACATCCTGTCGAGCATCAGGTTCAACAGGTCTGACATCGAATATCTGTCGGAGATTCCAGCACTCAGGAAGGCCATGACCGACAAGTTTGTGAAATGGCTTGAGAACTTCCGGTTTACGGGAGACATGTGGGCGATGGGCGAGGGCGAGGTGGTGTTCGCCGGAGAGCCGCTCGTACAGATCACAGCACCGCTCCCTGAGGCGCAGCTGGTAGAAACTATCATACTGTCCGTCCTCAACCACGACATCAAGATAGCGTCCAAGGCGGCAAGGATCGTTCTTGCTGCTCAAGGGCGAGCTGTGTACGATTTCGGAACCCGCAGAACGCATCACGAGGCCGCCATAAGGGCGGCCAGGGCAGCATACCTGGCCGGCTTCGACGGAACATCAAACATTGAAGCTGGAAAACAATTCGGCATACCAGTTTCAGGAACAATGGCGCACATGTGGGTCATGTCTTTCGATGATGAGAGAAAAGCGTTCAGTACTTTTTCAAAATGGGTTCCGGGTGCCACAATGCTTGTTGACACCCATGACACGCTGAAGGGTGTGGAGAACGCCGCAAAAGTCGGGGTCCTGGACGCCATACGGATAGATTCGGGGGACCTGCGCCGGGATTCCATGGTGTCCAGACAGCTGCTAGACAGAGCTGGAAAAACGGGAACGAAAATCATAGTGTCCGGAGACCTGGACGAGCACGCCATACTATCTTTGGTGAGTTCAGGCGCTCCGATAGACGCCTTCGGTGTCGGAACTAAGCTGGCAGTGTCCGACGATGTGCCGTCCCTAGGCATAGTGTATAAGATTGTGTACGACGACAGTTCCAACAAACCGCTCATGAAGCTATCGCCAGGCAAAGCGTCCATGCCGGGCAGAAAGCGGGTGTTCCTGGATCAGAGGAATGGATCCTGGGTACATTTGGTGGCGCTTGACGGGGCGGTCGAGGATGACTCCTGCGAGCTGACACAGCTAATGGACTGCTGCCTTCGCCGCGGGCGCAAGGTAGACGGAACGAGGATCGGTTTGCCGGCAATGAGATCGTACTGTAGCGCAAACCTGTCCTCCCTTGCCTCGCTTCCTCTGGGGTACGACCTTTCATCTCTGGACCCGGGGACGGAAGTGCCAGTGAGAATGCATGAAAGCCTGCGCGAAGCTCATGAGAAATGCGCCCATCAGTGCTGTGATAAATGGCATATGTGGCCGCATCCGGATGTCGACAGATGTCCTAGGTGCGGAATGCCTGGGCGTGAATCGGAATAAAATGCCACAGGTTCCGCGAATGGGTTGCGGACACGGGCGGTAGACAGACGAAAAGTGGAATGACAGGAATTCCCGAAGGAGAATGATATTGTCAGACGAGAGAAAACAGCAGCAGCAACCAGCCTGGCGAGGAGGCGGTCGACAACAGCAGCAACAGCGCGGGCGCAGCGGAGGATACCGACAGCGCGATAGGCATGGTGCTGGTCAGCATAACCGGCGTAGGGAACTTCCACCTCTTGAGGAAAAAACCATCCGTCCTGTAGAGGTAGATGTTCGTTATGGAGATGTCGGTCAGGCACTGCGCGTGCTGAAGAATCGCATGTCCAAGGAGGGGCTTCTACAGGAGCTGAAGCGGCGCCGGCATGCCGAGAAGCCGTCGGAGAAAAAGCGGCGCAAACAGAGAGAGGCTCTCAGGCGCTTGCGCAAATCTAAGGGTCGCACCAGGCGGACAAGCTGGAGGCGAAGAGGTGCGAGATCCAAGGTGGTAGCTTCAGTGCCAATTCCCACGGACGACGAGAGGTAGCATAATGCGCGAAGGTATCCCTACCAAGCACAAATACATTCCGACTGTCGCAGGAATACATGATGCCGTATTGAACTGGGATCCCATTCTTGTGCTCGCGCCGTGCGGCAATAAAAACAACCGCATGAAAGTGTTTCATGATGTTCATTTAGAAGAAAATTATGAACAGTTTTCATGTACCATCACAGCTTTGGTACATCCGGATGTTTTCCACAAAATTAACAGCAGCTTGGGTTGGAGCACCATACAACTGGGAAAGCGCCTTCTCAATCACCTTGAGCAGTTTCGACCGATATGCCTGAACTGAAGCGTACATGTTTTGGTACAGAGCTTCTTTACTGGTCCTTACCGTTGAAGAGACAGTATCTGTGACAAAATGAAGTTCTGTGAAATAACCGACGAGTTGGTATTGTTCCTGCGTAAGTACGCAAAGGGGCGCAAGATAATCGACATGGGAGCCGGAGAATGCCAGCTGCGCGACGCCATGGAGCCCGGAGAGGTCGTTTCGGTGGAGTTTTTTCCAAAACCTAGCCTGGATTTGGAAGGAGTCTATGCTATGGATGCGCGAGATTTTCCACTTGATTATGACACGATGCTCCCAGTGTTTATCCGCCCATGCCATGGCACCTGGGTACATGACATTTGTACGAGTAAGATCAACGATGTGGCATCGTTCCTGTATATAGGTCTTTCCAAGAACCTGTGGAGAGACCTGGATCAGGACAGCGATGTGTACAAGGTTACCGCGATTCTGCGCCCATATACAGGAACCGAGGGGGAGAAAGCCTGGCAGATTGTGCCGCGCGATTGCCATACGGATGACACACTGTACACTTTTCGGCTTGTCAGGCAGGCATATGGCTCCACAGAGAAAAAGAGCGCTCCGTTTTGGTATGAATTAAGTGAAAGCGGAAAATGGTACTACAACATGGTCGGCGGGAAAACGCCGGTCGGCGAATGCGATGAGGTGCTTGGTGAGGTCCAGGCGAACAGGTTGGAGGATTTAGACTGGCATGGAACTGCGCTTGACGATCCAGCGCAGGACGCCGGATATCTCGACCGCGGAGGGAGGTTTTATGGATGCGCTTCAAGGCTACATATTAAATGCGCCAAGTTTGTACTCAAGAAGAACCAGCAAGAGTTGGAAAGGCTGGGGTGGGTACATATATACGGTCCGCCAGGGCATGCGAAAGAAAGTTGGGGGCGCGACTGGATATGTATGAAATCACTGTCAGCAGAGCAGAGGAACTGGCTAAGCTACAAAGGATACAAATTAAGGGATTGGGACTAAGATGGAAAAGGTCACATGGGTTCTTGAGCCGGAAGCGTTCAGGGGATACTATGGGCTTTCTGGCACCGTATTGTCAGGGGGGCATGACCTTGTGCTATGGAACGACGACTGGTTGGGAGGTAGCGTGAACAAATGTACGACCCAGAAAAAGACGAAAAACTGAAGGCGTTCGAAGACGAATTGAAGAAGCCGCGCACAGCTGCCAAGATAGGAGTGGCTTTGGTTCTTGTGGCGGCATGTATGTTAGCCGTGTTTGTGGTAGTATCTACTTTGTCCAGCCTGTTCAATTCGCTGGCGGAAACAATTTCCCGGTCATTCTAGGAGAGCCTCATGAAACTGCGAGAGTTTCGAAAAGAAACCGGGCTTTCTGAACGCCCCAGGGTATGGTACATCGGAATCGATGAAAAAGACCCGGAAATCGTGGTAACCAGATGGGGCATGCTCGATGGAGCGATCCAGGAGACCCGCGATAGACCTGGGTCATGCGGGGTGGAAGGTCACGCCGACTATCAAACGGCGGACCATTATGCGCTGTTCTGCATGGCGCGCGACATTAGGAGGAAGAAAGAACACGGCTATGTGGAGTTCTGCGACGGGAGACCGATGTGCAAGGTCGCCACGGTTGTGGACCTTGATCTGCCGCTGCCGAAAAACCTGACTTTCTACAAGCCGCAAACGAAAATTTCTGACGGCAAACTCACCAAACTGGAGAAAAGCCGCAAAGCCATTTGGACCCTCAAGCGCGACGGAATGATGCATGTTGCCGTCGGAATCCGCGGCGACTGGGAAATCTATACCAGACGTATGGACAAGGCAACCGAGAGGTTTCCGCACATCGTCAAATCTCTCAATATGCTTGATGCTCCGGGCAAGTCGGTTTTGCTGGGAGAGATCGTTCTGCTTGGCGACAAAGGAGTTGACAGATTTTTGGACCTAAGCAGCATTTGTAGGAGCGATCCACCGTTAGCCTTGGCATACCAAGGCATGGGTACATTCCCAAAGGGTCATGAAAACAAGAAACCCTTGGGCAAGACGGCGTTTTATGTGTTCGACGTGGCGTTTCTTGGAGGGGACGATTTGGCGCGCTATTCCACGGTGCGCGATCGCCTGTCAATCCTCAGGGAGTTGTTCTCTAAGCTGGATCCGCGCCTTCGGCTGAACACCGGGTTGTCGCTCGATGCGAAAGTCCATTTGGCGGAAAGCAGGCGCCGCGAAGCTATGCTGCGCAAGCACCATGTTGGTCCTGTCAAAATATTCAAGACGAATTCTTTGGAAGACATCGACCTAGCAAAGAGAATCGGGGCGGAGGGGTTCGTTGTCCTGTCGGCGGACGCAGTGTACGGCAGAAAAGCGTACTCGTTCGACGGCGATGCCAAAAGACCGGACGGCATCTGGAAACGCAAACCGAAGTACGAGGAGGAGTTCATAGTGGTTGGCACCTATGAGGGAACCGGGAAGAACTCCGGCAAGCTCGGCGGATTCTATATCGAGCAGGTACATCCCAAAACCGGCAAAAGAATCAAGTGCGGCAAGTGCGGCGGGGGTTTGTCAGACGCCCAGAGAGTCGAGTATTACGGAGATGACGCAGTGGGGTGGACCATCAAAGTAGAGTTCGATTCAAGACAGCCGCCAAAAAACGGCGTACATGCCGTAAGGTTTCCAGTGTTCAAGGGTCGATCGGACAAGAAGCCTGAAGAATGCGTGGCGCAGAGTTTGTAAGGTTATTGCGAGGAGCAAAAATGCACAAAGTTCAGTTCATTGGCAATAAAGTTAGCGTTAGCGGAGACATTATTCAAGGTCTGTCCGAAATGCGAAAGAAGACAGGGGCGTTTTCTGGAACTCCTGCGCAGCAGCCAATGTCGCGTCGCAACCTTATTTTCACCGTTGTCATGGGAGCACCTGTGGAAATACGAAGGCGGGCAATTCTGGTCGCGCATTAAGTCCGGAAATTGTTTTCATGACAGTTGGTGGGCGCATGCCAGCGATGCGGAGGCTGAAGAACAATGTTTCAAAACCATAAAAAACATAGCGTCTATGAATAAAATACTGGAGTACAATAAGTGAGTGAGAATGGCAGGGGCAGCAAAATTGGCGGCAGAAGGATCTCAAAGGAATCGAGCTTCCTCCAAAAAGGAAGCCGAAAGATTGGGGTCAGTTCGAGCAAAGGGGAAGTTGATGAGCGATTCGAAACGCTTCAAGGCATACTCTGAAGCAATGCCGGTAAGGCGGCATGCCGGAGAGATGATGAGGTCGAAAATAGTGCTAATAACAAGCATGAACAGTTGGCTGGCAAGGCACCAAAATGATGAGATTGCCAAGGTTATTCCTTGCTCTAGCGGCAGTGTTCTGGTCCTGTATTACACAAGTGTGCCCTTAAAGCCGGAGAAGAGGGATGGCTGAAGAGAAGATAGTGGTTGTTACATCCCACGGAAAACTGAAAGTACTTTTGGTTTTTGCTGGGTTTTTCGTGCTTGTGTGCGCGCTTGGGGTGCTTGGGTGGTATCTAAAGCAGCTACATGATACAAACGCACGGCTTGCCAATGAGGTTACGCAGTTTCGTTCTCTTACCGAGACGCTTGTGCGTTCAAGCACCAGGTGGGCAACCAAGGACGATCTACAGAACAGCCTCAAAGACCTGCTGACCAAAGACGACCGCGCTGCTCTGGAGCGGGACATTCGCAGGGTGGGGGCGCAGTTGACGGCGGTGGGCAGGACGGTTGGTAGTCTCAAACAAAAAGTGACGAAGCTGCAGGAGAGCGACCGCATCGGTCCCGAAAACCCCAAGGTTGAGAAATGCGACGACGGGCGTTTGGTGGATATACATGGATACACCAAGAATCCACAGGTTAAAGAGCTTGAGGATTCCAATAAGGCTCCGGTGGCGCAGGCTACCTTCGACGCCTCCAAGAAAGCCCCATGGGGCTACGAAGTGTACGGGAGGAAATACAGTCTCCTAACGGCGGTCAGCACCAAGGACAGCGGGCAGATGGTGTTCCATCACCAGCTGAAGTACGGCGTGCCAGGCAAATCGGAAAAGCTGTACCCGATCAAACTCGAGACGTCCGAATACCTGCAGATTCCGGAATCTGACAGGATGTACTGGTGGAACCCGCGACTGGATGTCAGTTTCTTCGCCGGCGGAAAGGTGTACGGATTTGCCGACGGACCTGGGAGATCGGGGGAGTTGTTCTCATTCGGCGGCGATTTGGGAATGTCCCTGTCCTCATACGGGAAGAACAAAGTGGATAGCATGTGGCGATTCTTCAGGTTCGCCGCGGGCTATGACGCGGACAGGCAAGCCGCTCATCTGTCGTTCGCCCCGGCGTTGTTCAATCTGGGGCGACCTATCCCGGTGCTGACAAACCTGTATCTGTCGCCGCAGATCGGGATCGATTCTGCCGGGGGCGTGGTTGTTAATGTTGGGGCTGGGTTCCAGCTATGACAGAGAAAAAGCAAATCACAATTGCCCTTGCTGTCGGAGCAGCATCGGGCGTAGCCGGCGGCATAGCGTCCGGGACCATCCTGGCATGGAGAGTGATATCAGAAAAGGGATGTGCCGTTGATGCTGGTTTTGAGAACATCATGGCTGCCGGAGCGGGATACTTCCTTGGTGCGGTTGTGGGCTTGGCACTTATAGGTTATGGAATGTACTGGATTCTGACGGCGCCGGAGCGAGCGGAGGAGCGCAAGCACTGGATATCGTCGTCAGAATCTTTCGACTTCAAGTCATTCGCCAAGATAATGGGAATCCTTTTGACCTTTGTGGTTTCTGGCGTGCTTGCGATCTGGGGGCTTGGACATCTCATGTGGGTAATATTCTGCTAACGGAGTGTAAAATGTACAATAAAGACCAAGAATGTCCCGTGGCTGAGGCGAAGGTGAAAATCAGGGCACCCAGGACATTAGAGATTTCGGAAAAAGAGAACCCATTGACCGAAGTCAGAAAAAAAATCTCCATGGGGCTCAGGCTTCTCCGGGTCGGCATCGATGCCACTTTGGCGATCAAGAGCAAAAATCCGCTACATGTCGGGAACTGCATGGTGTCGACTTTCGAGGCTATCGATTCGGTCTTCTCCAAAAACAAGAAAGAGAAGAGCCTAGCCGACATACTTGAAAAAGACCATGGGCTCGTCAGAGTCTTCACGCACATGGAGGAACTGGTGTTCTCGACCATGCGGCAGATGCGATTCGAACGCGTAGAAACACAAGGCATCGGCAGTCGCGGGACTCTTCTGAATACATACAATCTCATGGGGATGCCGCTTTACGCAATGACCAGTGAGGAAGATGAGCGCAGGTGCTACGGCATGTGGGCGGAGAGCCAGGAGAAAGCCACAGAGGCTTTTTCAAAGACGCTGCGTGAGACGGTCGACGGTCACATCTCCATGCGCGTTGTAAGAGACGAATGGGCGCATATCATGTTGCTGATGCCCACGTCCGACAAGCCGGAATGCTACGTTCCCTTGGACAACGAAAACAAGTACCTGGAGTCGGTCAGGAAGTTTCAAACCAAAGGCATCAGCCGCGCAAGCCTTTTCTGGGGTCCTCCAGGGGTTGGCAAAACGATGTTCGCAGCCAGGATCGCGGACCTCATGGGAACGCACATGATGGCGATAGAGTCTACCGCCCTGCAGACAATCAGCAGCAGCGACATACCCCTCAAGCCGCTCATAGATCTGGTGCGCCCCGGCGTACTGCTTTTCGACGACATGGACAGGGCGGGTGATATCGAGGGGCTGCTCGGAGAGATACAGAGGCTGAACGCACTGTCGTCCGACCTGCTGATTATAGGCACCGTCAACGACATTACGACAATACCGCAGGCGATGAGGAGAACGGGGAGGTTCGACGAGACGGTCAGGTTCGTGCTGCCGACGCCGGACCAGAGGCGCCTGCTCTTGAAAGCGTACATGAGCATCCATGGCGTGCGCGTGTTCAACGGAAACATTGAAAAGCTTGTTGACAAGACGGACGGGATGTCGAGATCCGATTTGCGGGAGGTGGCGCTACAGTGCTCCATCCTTCCGGTGGAGGAAGTGATATCGACGAAGATCGACGAAATCAAGACCATTGCGGCAATCCCGGACAGGAGCGCCACACTCAGCCAGGCCGAGCAGGACTCGCTGGAGTTGCAAATCAAACGCATAATAGAAAACGCCGGAAACGGAAACGGGTGCTCGGTTGCGCCGCCGTCGGATTGCAGTGCCGTGTGACAGGCTCCGGCGAACGGCATGCTTGCCCGCCGAAGGGACCCCTTACAAGAAAGGAAGATTGAAATGAAGAAGACAATCCTGGCACTGACCGTTGCGCTTCTGCTGGCTGCCGGATGCGGAGATGTTGTTCATGAGGAACCATGTATTGGTCCGCTTGGAGATTTCATGGGCATGGCCCTGATGTCTGAGGGAGACTGTGATGATGCCCCGGATTTTCTGGACATCTACACGCTGTATGTACATGATGTCGAGGAGTACGACTACCTTCGCGTCTGTGGCACTCAGGAGCTGGATGCCCTCACGTACATCGACTATGATGGTCGCACGCATGACGTGACAGTCTTGCTCCACACATCGAACGATGGATATATCGGTGAGATCACTCATGATGTTTCCGATAGCGCCGGGCATGTTTGCTCGGTTACATGGACCGTCAACTTTGAAGAGGTTGGTCTGTAGTTTTTTTCTGCGAAGGGGTTGACAGCCGGCTTGTAGTGATTACCTTGTTCTTATGGCAACTTTTTTCAGCATGAACAAGGAGGTGCTGCTATGTTCGACCTTATGAGAATCGACCCCTTCGAGAACGGCAAGCATTTGCTTCGGGATTTCGACCGCCTTATGAATGACCTGGTCGTCTACGACGACAGGGGATTGCGAGGGGCCTCATGGCTCCCAGATGCCGATATAAGGCACGGAGACGCCGAATACACGGTCTCGATGGACCTTCCGGGCGTTGACCCCTCGGAAATCCGCGTGGAGGCGGAAGGGCGCAACCTGACGGTTCGGGGAGCGCGCAACTTTTCGGAAGTAAACAAGAAATCCTTTTCGAGATCGTTCGAGAGGTCGTTTTCCCTCCCGGCGCCCGCGGATACCGGAAAGATTTCGGCGGTTTCCGAAAATGGTGTATTGACGCTTACAATTCCCAAAAGGGAGGAAGCGAAGCCGCGGCGCGTCGAAATCGAGGTCAGGGAGAAAAAAAGGCTGGGAGACTAGCCAAAAGATCACGGCAGCTTGAGCAGAGCCGGGCACTCGCGGGGGTCCCGGCTCTATCATTTTTCCGGCATTAGTTAAGAATGTTAACAATTGTCGGAGGTTGCCGCACATGACCCAGGAATTGAAGGACAAGGTCAGGCGCCTCAAGAAGGTCATCAGGGCCTTCTCTAAAGTGAAAGAGAGGCTGCCGTCGACATATCCGCAAGCGTCATTGGTTGTCCACATGACGGAGGAGGAATTAAAGAGGTACTGGTATGACTGCGAGGGGGGAGAAGACGAAGAGTTTGAAGAGGGCGATCTCAGCATGCCCGCTTACGAGCCGTTCGGATTCTGCAATGCGACCACCAACACCATCCATGTGCACGCCGGTCTCGGCAAAGAAACGGTGAGGGAGATCTGCAGAATCATCCTGCACGAGATGGGTCACCTCTTCGCCTACATGAGATACGGCGAAAAGGATCGGAGGTGGAAGAAGCCGTCGGTAGCCGAGCCGTATGCAGACCGGTTTGCCGCCAGGTGGACCAGGAAGCTGGCGAACGAAGGGTGGTTTGCGTAGCAAATACGCTATGCGGAGCGGGTGCTGTACAAAGTCACCTGGCTTTGTAACTTCTGGAGGCAGCGCAATGGCATGGAAGAACAGCAGGAAAATACATATCGACGGACAGGAGTGGGAGTGGAAGGTCAGCAAGTCGCGCTGCTGGGGGCGCACGATATGGGTGTGTGTCAGGGGTCCGGACGGCGTCGCTCGCGACATCCGGTTCGAGAGGGGAGACCAGATCAAGCCCTCTGCAGTCAAGCAGCACATAGAAGAGAATTTCCTGGAGAAATAGCATCGCGCGCGCGTTGATGCATCCCTTGCAAAATTCAATCGTTTCAAACGGCACGCCTTTTTGGCGTGCCGTTTTTGTTTGGAGGTGACTTGTGGCTATCTATGTTGTAGAGGCAAGACCGAATGTCAAAGATTGGGATAACCCTTACGACAAGGTATTTGGCGTAGTAGTACGTGCCAAAAATTCCAAAGAGGCCAGAAAATTAGCCGCAGGCAACGCGGGCGACGAAGGAGAGGAGGTCTGGATTGACACCAAGAAGACAGCTTGCCGCAGGCTTGATCCAGAAGGTCCGTCTACAATTGTTATGACAGAGGCTGGGGGCAGTTGAGGTGGGGGCGTCGATGAAAGTTAAAGCCTGGAAAGCCAAAGACTCCGGGCAGCCAGACTTCCCTTCGGACTATAAGGTCACGAAACGGTGGGAGGGGAACTGCACAGAATTATCTAAGAACTCCAACAAGTTCTACCATGCAGAAATCCAGGTAGCCAGCAATGGACGAGCGCGCATTCATACAGTCTACGGGCGCGTGGGGGTTTCTGGAACGAAAGAATACCGATATTATCCGTCCGAGAATGCGTGCCTAAACGACTACGAATCCCTGATCAAGAAGAAGCGCGACCGGAAGAGGAACCCGTATCGCGAGGTAGAGCTGGCGATCACCAGCGTGGGCTCCGACGGAGCCAAGCAGATCACCAAGCCAATGGGCGACATCAAGGGCGTGAAGGTCAAGGCGTCCGGCAGCTCGCTCCACCCGGAGGTGCAGCGGCTGGTGCGGACATGGTTCGGGGACACGAAGCAGTTTGTCGAGATGACCCTGAAATGCCCGCTCGGGCAGCTGACCAAGGACCAAATCGACAAGGGGCGCGATGTTCTCGAAGAGTGTCGCAAGCGCGTGCTGGCAAAGGCAAAGACGTCCTTGTCACAGTATGATGTGCTGACTTCGCAGTTCTACAGCCTTATTCCGCATGTCCTGCCGCGCAAGATCAACACGGACGAACTAAGGCTCGACAACATTGACAAGATCATGACCAAGGAGGACACGCTGGACACATTCCTGGACGCCAAGAATGTGGCGTCGGTGCTGTCCAAAAAGTCGCCCGTCGATTCCCAGTACGCCGAACTCAAGGCTGAACTAAAGTGGATCGACCGCAATGACAAGGTTTTCAAGTGGATCGAGAAGCTGGTTCGCGAGACGCGAGCCAGCAACCATGGCTTTCTGGGCAACATCAAAGTGTTCGACGCTTTCAGGCTGGCCAGAAGCAATGAGGAAAGCCACTTCATGGCATCGGCCGAGAAGATAGCCGGCGAGGTGAAGGGTAAATGTCCGCAGCCGAAGTACACCACTTTGGTGAGACCCGACCTGTCGAAGGGCGAGCGGAAGCTGTTTACGACCGCCAATGTTTGGCCGCTGTGGCACGGAACGAGACCGCAGAACATGGTCGGCATCATCACCCGCGGGCTGCTCATACGCCCTGCCGGAGCCGTCCACACAGGATCAATGTTCGGAGATGCCCTGTACCATGCCGAAAGCTCGTCGAAGTCGATGAACTATACCGGCTGCCGCGGATCGTACTGGGCGGGGGACAGCAGGCAGGAGAGATCGTACCTGTTCCTGGAGGATGTCATCGTGGGGCAGCCGCACATCGTGTACTCGTCGCAGTTTTTCAGGGAGCCGCCGCGGGGGCACCACAGCGTGTACGCCGTGCCGGGCAGGTCCCTGTACAACTCGGAGAACATGACATACCAGTCGTCCGGGTCCGGACAGCAGCATAGGCTGCGCTACATAGTGGAATTTCAGTCGAAACAATGACGCGCCTTGAGTTCCTGAACAGGATGGTGTCGCAGCACGGCTTTACGCGGGACATAGTGCTTGAGCTGCTTAAGGATGCCGGTCGTGCTTCTGCGGAAGCCAATGTGCGCGGGTTCCTCCCGATCGACAACAACGTCAGGATAAGAATGGACGGCGACGGCATCAATGCGTGGTGGGATGTGTACTGGGAGAAAGAAACGGACAACCGGTCGATACCTCTGGTAAAATGGGAAAAGGTCGCGGACGCCCTCTTCGATGCGGCTGGTGGTCGGCAAGAGGCTCCGGACAAGAAAAGCTACCGCCACCTGATTGGCGCCACAGTGGCTCTTGAGCCTCCGCCGCTGCCCCGGTCACGACCAAACCGCTGGACTGTGGACAGGGTTGCGGACGACGGCAGGGTCGTCCTGAGGAACAACTCGGACGGAACCGAGCTGCCAGCCCCCGGCGGGTGCTGCATGGTCATCTAGCTGGAGGTCAAAAATGGTCAAGAAGGACAAGGATGAGATCATAGCCAACCTGCGGCGGGAAATCACCATAATGCGCGAGGCGCTGGAGAAAAAGAACAAGGCGCTGGCCGCCGCTCTGTATTGTGTCTGGTGCTCTGGCGACTGTAGGGGCGGCGTCCATTACTACGACGGCAAGGGTCCCGATGAGATAACGGAGGAGCTTGTCCAGGTAGCTGAGCGAAACACCAAACGGCTCTGCATGTGGTTTGAAAACCACAAGCACAAGCAAAAGGCGAGAGGATGACACAGTCTCTTGAGCAGCATCTGACGGTCGACATACAAGACATCATGCTCCGTCATGGCGGTGGCGACACGGATCACAATGGCAACAGCAGCGCTGTGCTTATTATAGTGGATGCGGTTCGTGGGTTTACACAGCACGGGGCGCTGGCTGACAGAAAATCCATGGCTCCGATGGTTGCTCATATCTGCCGTCTGTCCAAGGCGTTCCTGAGCCGCTACAGCCGTGGAGACGGGCGCATAGTAATTTTGAGGGACTGTCACAGATCGGATGTTCCGGAGCCGCCCTATCCGCCACATTGCGTGAAGGGCACCGGGGAAGAAGACCTGGACCCCGATCTTGGCTGGCTGTGGGGCAAGCGCAGGGGTGGTCGTGTTTCATCTATTGACAAGGATTGTATCAACGGGTTTGTCGGGGCGGAAATACAGCGTCCATATAAAAACTCCTACTACAACCAGCTCGTCGATGAGCTTAAGGATGTGCGCGATGTGGTTATAGTGGGCTGTTGTACCGACATATGCGTGCTCGACCTGGTGACGAGCCTGCTGTCGGCAAGGAACCACGGCATGCTCACATCCGTCGGCAAAAGAAGGAAAGCGTACGCCGAGGCAATCGGGGAAATGAGAATCATCGTATACAAGCCTGGGTGCGCCACGTTCGATTCCTCCAACCATCCTGGGGAGCTGATGAACCACATCGGACTTCATATCATGGCTTCCAGGGGAGCATTGATTGCCGGCTCGCTGTCCATCCAATCCGGGTCGATTGTCGCGGAGCTGTAAGAATGAGCAAACTTGATCTTGATCCGATGTTCGAGGAAACGCGCAAGCAGAAGGAAGACGGGCGGGATGGACCGTACCGCAGCGATCTTGAAGCCGCACATGCCAGAATAGCCTCCTTGGAAGCGGAGATGTCCGCCAAAGATACCGAGTGCTCCATGGCGCTTGGGATCGTGAAGGGGGAGATGTCTGCCTGGCACAACGACGGCATGGGCACGGATTACGACATCAAGCGCGAGATCTCACAAATAAAGGGAGAAATCGATAAACTTGAAGCCAAACTGGGGATCCTACAGGCGGCTTTGAACTATAGGAAATCAATGCGCCCTTGGTGGCTGGTTTCATGGTGGAGGCGCATGCTGGGATAGGAGGGAGCGTTTTCACTTTTTTTGTAGTAATGGTTTTTATAAATAGGGCAGCTGGCATATATGTAGTATCCGCTCATCTTCTATTATTACAAAAGTGAACTTTTGTCTGAGTTGCCGGGTCAGATGCCGCCCATCCACAAACCGTATGGGTAACCGCCATGCGGCACAGCGGGCGTGTTTAGTTGTCAGCGGTCGTTTCGCGAAAGGCGGGATACTCCCGGGCGATTGCGGCTTCCGAATCGCGCTACGGCTTGTGGCGGAAGAGACACCCGCCCTAGGCACTTTTTTATGGAGAGGAAAATGAGAAAGTTCGCCAACGGCACCGAGGCGTACCAGGACGGGGATCTGGAGAAACTGAGCCATCTGTTTGCGGCAGCCTATGAAATCTGGCGCAAGTCCATGTACGGTCCGGGAAAGCCGGGGGATTTCGGCTCGTGCGTGCTGGGTGCCGGTCTGTCGGTTGCGTATGCTCCCCCGCGCGCCAGGTATCCTCGCAGGAAGCTCGTCGTGGGCTCGCCCGGTCAGAGCGATGGAAGCTACTGCGTCGATGCTGCGCAGAAGTTTCTGGAGGATCACGGAATAAGAACAGAGTTTGAATGGGGAAGGTTGGACTGACCGATGCTGATACGCTATGCCAACGGCAAGCCTTTCATGGTTGAAGAAATCTATAAAGGCTTCGTGATAAAGGTTGAGAAGGCTGCTTGGTCGCCTGCGAAAGTCGAATGGTTTGTTTCAAGGGACGGAAAAAGCATGATGTCGGGATGTAGCACTTGTGCTGACGCGCTTGACCATATCATCAGCGATATAAAGGTCAGGGTAGACAACATGCTGGTTAACAGCCCTGGTCTGGGAAAAGAATTCAAGCCGTGGTCCAAGATGGACCGAGACGAAAAGCTCAAAATCATACGCATACAGTATGGAAATCCGCATGTGCTGAAGGAGCCGGGAAGGTATGTCTTCAGTAAGAAAAAAAACAAGAAAGTGCCAAAGTACGGCGGGGCGCCGCTGGTATGTGAAGAAACCGGAAGGGAGAACGAAATGAACACCGAAACAAAGACGCACGAGATCATCGACGGGCTCTGTGGCGACATGGAATCGTTCACCAGCCTGGATGTCAGCAACCAGGCAAAGCAGGACGGTCTGGTCACACGGCACCGCGAGGTGGCGCACCTCGTGCGCACGGCGTACGCCAACGGAAAGATGGACAACCATGGGTACATCCGCACGACCATCAATGTCACCCTGAAAAACGGAAAGTCGGTGCCGGCGTTCCTGTACCACCACCTGACCACCGATCCCAACGAGTACGACAACGGAAAGCGAAGCCAGAAGGCGCTTCCGCCGCCAAAGGCGGACGGAGGTCCCCAAAGCAAGCCGGCACCGGCTGCCGCGCCGGCGGCTCCGGCACCTGCACCCACAGCTGCGCCGGTCCAGCAGCTTTTCATCACATCATCTTCATCGACCCCCTCGACGCGCGTGCTGAACGTGGCGTCCAGGACATGTACGCGGATTCAGAAAGGTGACGGTCGCCTTGAGATTCCGGGCGTGTGGATTTCGCGGCTCGGGTGGACCGAGGGCACCAAGGTGCGCGCAGTTCGCGAAGCCAATGGAATCCGCCTAGACAAAGCAGATCAGTTTGTCGATGCGGCCACGATACGCCTATTCACCGTAGATCGCTGGGGACGCATTCGTCTGACCACCAAGGCGATGGAGGCTGCCGGCATCAACTTTGGGACCGGCGGGCGGCACGACCTGACTCTCAGCTACGACGATACCATCCTTGTTCAATGAGAGTGTTTCGCTGCCATAAAAAGGATAGCCACGCCCTATCTGCGAAAGCATTTGCCAGGCATCCCAAGGTGGCCGGGGGTCGTGGCCATCGACTTGGGCTGCGGAAATCTGAGAAACTCAAACCTGGCATCCATGTACGGGTATAATGTAATATCCGTCGATGCTGCCGGAGACTATGGCATACAGGCCCATCTCGGGAGGGATCCCATTCCCGCCGAGGACGGATGCGCCCATCTCATATTGTGCAACTACCTAATGTGTTTTATGACTGAACGGGAACGCCGAAACCTCATAAAAGAGATAAGGCGCGTAAGCAGGAATGGAGCCTATGCGGTTGTCGAAATGTACCCCGCAAAAAACGGAAGACCATACAGCCTTGACCGCATTATTAGGCAGCTGGATTGGCAAATCGTCAGGCGCTCCAAAGACCGATTTATAGCCAGGAGTGAATAAGATGATAAAAATAAAGCGATTACATGTCGATGCAAAGCTGCCGCGCAGGGCAATGCCAGGAGACGCAGGAGTCGATCTTTTCTCATGCCAGGATGCGACCATCATTCCTGGGGCATACGAACTGATACCATGCGGGATAGCGGTCGAGCTGCCCCTAGGAACAGAAGGGCAGATAAGACCCAGATCAGGGCTGGCGGTAAAACATGGGGTGACCGTGCTGAACTCTCCTAGGACGGTTGACTGCGGATATAGGGGAGAGATTCAGGTCTGCCTGGTGAACCTAGAAAACAGGACGGTATCTTTGCCAAAGGGTATTAAACAGTAGCCAATAAACTTGGACATTTTTAGACAAAAGAGGAATAAATGAAATTCACACGATCCGTTAAATGTAGTATTAAATTTGCTACACAATATAAGAAACAAAAACTGGAAACTATTCTTGTTGAATACGGCAAAGTATGTAATTTCTTTATTCAATATTTTTGGGACAAAAATATAGGTAAAGCACAATTGCTAAAAGATGTGGTTAACCTGCCCGAAACTTGGTTATCTGCGAGGTTAAGAAAAGTTGCTGCTCGTGAAGCAATAGATATGATTCAATCTGTAAAACAAAGATGGAAGAACAAACCAAGCAAAATTAAGATGCCCATTCACAAAGGTAAAAGAATGTGTTGTTCTTCAACCATTGCTGATCTACAGTCAAACAAGAATACTTCATTTGACGCATGGTTACATCTTTCTTCAATTGGAAATAAAACAATTATAGACATTCCAATTAAATATCACAGGCAGTTCAATAAGTGGAATAGTAAAGGGAAACGACTAAACGCTTATATAATTACACCAGGTTATGTTCAATTTGTGTTCGAGATAAAAACTCAACCAAAGAAAACCTCTGGTAAGTTAATTGGAATAGACACGGGCATCAAAGCACTTGCTTCTACTTCTGATGGAAAACAATTTGGAAAAGAAGTTGAACAACATATTGAAAAGATTAAAAGATGTAAATATGGTTCGAAGAGTCAAAAACGAAGAAGAAATGCTTTAAAACAATACATAAATGAAACAGTTAAAGAAATTGTAAATGAAGGCCCGCAACTGATTGTTGTAGAGAAACTTAAGAACTTAAATTATAAAACAAAACTCAAACGGCGCTTGAATAAAAATATGCGTCGTTCTCTTGGTAGTTGGAATTATCGTTATTGGTTGAGCAGATTACAACAGGCAACGGAAAGTAATCGTATTACTTTTCGATCTGTGCCCTCTGCTCATACTTCTCAACGCTGTTCTAATTGTGGTCATACCGAGAGGGGAAATCGCAAAGGCGAAGTATTTAGATGTTTGAAATGTGACTACAGCGAAAACGCAGATGTAAATGCTGCCTCTAACATACTTTCGCGATTTCTTCAGGGACCTTACGGTGCCCTGTACAAACCCAAAGACTCTGGACAAAATGTCCAAGTTTAAGGGAACGGTTCTAGGATAGCACAGCTGGTTGTTTCTGCCATAAGACGGGACCCCATCGGCTGGGTTGATAAACTAGGAACTACCTGTAGAGGGTCCGGAGGTTTCGGACATACCGGAGTATGAAAGGAGAAACAGTAATGAAATTGCAGTTTGTAGCGACCGTAGTAGCTGCCGCGCTTCTGTCGCTGCCCGAATCTTCCGAGGCGTGTGGCAACAAGGAGCAGAGATGTATCTGCCAATGCGACAAGGAATGCCGGTGCGGCACGGAAATTGTCAAAGAGTGTAGGATCATCAAGAAGTGCTGGAACAAACGACCATGTTCCAATGAGATAAAAGCCCCGAAATGTAGTGGTTACAAGCGGGTGGTATGTCACATTCCTCCCGGTAATCCGCAAAACGCCCACACGATCTGTATCGGGCAGCCGGCGGTTGCTGCGCATTTGGCGCATGGCGATTACCTTGGCAAATGCCTGTCATGCAAGCAGCACTGTATCACGAAAAAGTGCTGTAGGTACAAAAAAGTGTGCAGACCTTGCGATCCGAAATGCCCGCCATGCCTGTGCGATGCCGGTCCGTCTTCAAACACGGATGCCTACATATCGCGTCACGATTCGTTCGTTTTGCCTCCAAAGCCGGATTCGTTAGCAAAAATTCCGGACGGGACAGCTGGGCAACAGCAGGATGCCGGCGCAAAACCAGACATTTTGGCGCCGGACATAACTCAAGTTTCATTGCCAGACGCGTCTTCCGCCCCGGACAACCCTCGCGTGCCGGATCCTGACAGCGCCATTTCGATTCCGGATAGCACAGTGCCGGATCCTGACAGCGCCGATGTGGTCCCCGACAGCACCGTTCTGGCAGATGCCGGAACTTTGGAACCGGACAGCGGAGGCGGACCAATGCCTATCTTGGATGCTGGCGTTTCTGCGACAGTGGACATGAAAGTGATCATGGCGTCGGACGGTCCATGTAACTGTCCGAACGGATTTGAAGAGCCAAAACCGGAGCCAAAGAAGGCTCTTGAACTCGTGGGAGGAGGATGTTCCATGACAAACGAAAGTTCTCCAGGCGGCATCGCCCTGCTTGGTCTCCTGGCTGCTGGGCTGCTCCTGCTCAGACGGCGCGCTACAGGCCTTCTAGTTTTGGCGCTTCTGGTTCTATTGCCAGCCACGGCTGGCGCAGACGATCTTACCCTTCCAGTCCCAGGCTTGGCGCCGACCCCGCATGCCGGCGGCTACTATTCAGTTGATGGGGCGAAAGTGTCTAATCATGGGCATTTTCGTTCGTCTTTTCTATTCAACTATGCGCGCCGACCCTTGGCTTTACAGCGCGCAAGCGATGGCAAGCTCGTTGACACGGTCATCAAAGGTCGCGCTGACATCGATTTCATGGTCGCCTTCGGTCTGTTCGACAGGCTGGAGGTTGGCATCGCAATGCCAGTCACTCTACACCAGGAAGACGGAAACATCGCAGCGCTCGGACGAACCAGCAACATCCTGGGTGGCTGGGGAGACGCCCGTATTTCGACCAAGGTTCTTCTTGGAGCAAACGACAATGCGGCTTTGGCTCTGGTCGGAACCCTCGGTCTTCCTAGCGGCAGGACATCACAGCTGCTGGGAAACAGCACAGGCGTGTTTTTTGCCCCGGAGGCCGTGGCGACCGTCTACCACAAGCGCTTCGATGCGAGCCTAAGCATCGGCTGGCAGACAAGGATAGACGACACCGTTCGGTTTGGCGAACAGACGATCACGCTTGATGATGGTATGACTGCTGGTTTTGGTGTACGCATACCACTGTGGAAGAAGAAGCTCGATTTCATCGGCGATGCCAGCTTTGCCATGTCTGCTTTTGAGTTTGACACAGAAGAGCGATCTGCCGAACTGATCGGTGGACTTCGCACATACCTTCCGCATGGGTTGGCGGCAGACATCGGCGGCGGTGCCGGGTTGACACGCGGCATTGGTGTACCGCAGTGGCGCGTGCTCGCCGGTCTGTCGTGGGAGTACGGACGTCCGGAGAAGGTCTGTCCAAATCCTAGGACCATTGTGAAGACAAGGGTTAGAACTGAAACAAGAACCGTGGTCGTGCCCGTTCCGGTCAAGGTGAAGATCATTAAGCAGACCATCTTTCTTCCTCCGGTTTACTTTGCAACCGATAAGGATGTCATCCTGCCGCAGAGTCGAGCCACCATGGACAAGGTTATTGAGCTGCTTAGGAAGCATTTGTGGGTGCGCAAGGTGATGGTCGAGGGTCATACGGATCATCGCGCAAGCGACGAGTACAACCTCGACCTGTCGAAGCGCAGGGCAAAAAGCGTGTACAATTACTTGATCGAACATGGTGTCAGTCCGGACCGCCTGGATAAGATCGGCTATGGCGAATCCAGGCGCGTTGATACAACGGAAACCGTCGACGGCATGTCAAAAAACCGTCGCGTCGAGTTTATTATCATCGATCCCAAGGAGTAACCGCCGGGCGGGCTTGTCCCGCCCGGTTTTTTCAGAGGCATTGAAATGAAACTCGTCAGGATAGAGCACAACCGTTGCGGCGAATGGAGCGCGACGACGCACCTGCTCGCCCCGGATCACATCACAGAGGAGCAGCTGGAGCAGGACGCTGAGAAGGCCATGGCGGCGTTTCTCAAAGTCAGAGACGAATTCGAGAAAGCCGGCAAGAGACCGAAGCTACACATGTCGCAGACAATTGACAAGTTCCCAGACCACATGACGATTGCCGAAGCCAAGGAAGTCGTCGCAAGCCACAGGCAGAAATGCGATGAATGGAGCGAAAAGCGCAAGGCTGCTGTCAGGTCTTTCGGCGAGCACATGACGGACCTAGGCTACACCAGGATACCCATGGCGGAGGGCATAATGTCTGCGACCATCAGCTGGGGTCACAGGCATGGGGAATACTTGGACTACATAGATGATACGCTCAACCCTTCCATTGAACTGGGCGATGGCAAGGATCCTCTGAAGCTAAAAGGGAAGGTCTGATGTCTCGCTCTACACAGTACATAGGGCTAACAAAAGAGGCTAAAAAAATCGTCAAGTCTTTTGTGCCAGTGGTGGAGTCACGAAACTGGACATGCGGAATGTTCGGTGAAGAGGTGCCGCTGGGCGAGTGGTTCGATGGTGAGTCGTATGTACGTGAAGAAGTACAGCTTGACCCGTGGTCTGGTGGTCCGATGATCTTTACATGCCTATCCAAATACAAGGCACCAGCTCGCGGCACAACAAGCGAAGAGGGTGGTATGTATTTGGAAGGAGAATTTTACTCGCCAGAAGATAGGGGAACCGGAGAGGTGATCTCGGAGTCCCTGTGGGCCGAGAAAGAGCCGGAGCTGGATGAGTTTGGGTGTTGCCCGGAATACAACAGTGAATTGGGCGAAGTCTACTTTGGCAAACCAGTTGAGGAGCAAGATGAGAAGACCAGATAAAACAAGGAAGCGGCGGTGATAAGTGTGGCTGTATGTTCCCCAAGAATACTGTCCCTCTGCTCCGGAATCGGAGCGCTCGAACTTGGAATCAGGCTCGCAAACCCAGGAGCCCGAACTGTTTGTTATGTCGAGCGGGAAGCCTACGCTGCGACCGTTATCGTGGCGAGGATTCAGGACGAGGTCCTGGATCGAGCTCCTTGCTGGGACGACATCAAGACCTTCGACGGCAAGCCGTGGCGTGGAAAAGTGGATCTCATTACTGGAGGCTTTCCGTGTCAGCCGTTTAGCGTCGCGGGAAAACAGAAGGGAACGAAAGACCCTCGTCACCTCTGGCCAGACATCGCCCGCATTGTCGGAGAGGTGTCGCCTCCTATATGCTTCTTCGAAAATGTCCCAAACCTCCTCAACAAAGGGTTCAAAGAAGTATGTGAAAAGCTTTGGGGAATGGATTACCGCGTTGAAGCAGGAATATACAGCGCGGAGGAAGTCGGAGCCCCGCAGCTCAGAAAGCGGCTCTTCATCCTCGCCTGCCGGCAAGAAATCCTGGCCGACGCCGACCCCGGCAGCGAGGGACCACAAAGGCGCTGCGGACTGGAGCAAGCGGACAAGGGATGGAAAGCAGAGGAAATGGAGCGACATGACGCTGCCGGATGCTGTGGGGGAGATGTGGCCAACTCCGGTGGCATCCTCGTACGGCTCGAATCGTGGCGGCGCAAAGGGGCGCGTTGGCCCAGTTCGCCATTCCCTCCGAGCCCTTGCGAGCATGAGCGGTGGCGAGAAATGCCGGATGATCTTGAACCCGCGGTTCGTGGAGGTTCTTCAAGGCCTCCCGCCTGGGCTGACCGACTGCGGGTCCTCGGCAACTGCGTCGTTCCGCAAGTGGCTTGCAAGGCATGGCTTTCGCTGTGGGAAAAGATGAGAGGATAAGCGGTATAATCAGGAAACTCCTAGGAAGCCTGCTGGGCATCGGAAAAGAACCGCGAACGGATGATCAGAACAAACGACCTTACCCTCCAAGATGCGACTCGAAAATCTTCAAAGAAGGTTCGTCCGTCGCCTTGGTCTGCGGCAGCTCGTGGCAGGTTGAAGAATGGGTGCGCGAGGTTGCCAGGCGGTCAGAAGCCAAAGTGGACTGGCACTACTCGGGAGGGATCGCCCAGGTGCTACATCTTGGCGACGTACAAAGCCGGGAGAGGGTCCATAGAATAATGCGCAAGCTGGAAAAAAGGCTGGACAAGGGCGGATACGTCATGCGCTATGTCGGCGAGGGCGAGCGCGGTATGTACCGCGATGGGGATGAGAACAATCCGCTGGCGGGGGTTCCGGACAGCGCGGTTGCGATGAGCATGGGCCCGCTTAGCGGCAGGCAAGAGTGGTACTGTGTCTCGGAAAACAGCAACGAACAGCAGGGTGATTGAGATGGAGATCACGGAAACTGTCACGTACCGCAAATGCGACATTCCGGCATGCGGCAAGCGCGCTGAGTCGCGACCGTGCGATGCGTGTACTTGCGATATCTGTACCGACCACGTGTGGCGGTGCGTGCTGGACATCCACTTCTTCAACGGGAAGGGGGCGGATTCCGACACCAGCATCCATGACACGCTTACTTTGTGTATGCCGTGCTTCAGCCACCTTATCAAGGACACGACGCCGGCCGGATCCGATCTCAGGAAAACAATCATCGATACTATCCAGTCGTCAAAAATGAGGTCGTCGCACGATATGGAAGAGCAAGGCTGATGGAGCCAAGATACATAGCGGAAGTGTTCGGTCCGGGCGGCATACTCTCCAAGCATTTCGACGACTATCAGCCGCGCCCCGGACAGGTGGAGATGGCAAGGGCGGTTGACAGGTCGTTCCGGGAGAGTCGCCATCTGATGGTTGAGGGACCGACCGGATGTCATGCTGCCGGTCAGAAAATTCTTATGTACGACGGGTCTCTTAAAACGGTAGAGGACATTATAGTCGGCGACAAACTCATGGGACCAGATGACCATGCCAGAACCGTACTATCGCTCTGCCGTGGTCGTGAAGAAATGGTTGACATCATCCCCACCAAGGGAAACGCATGGCGCGTGAATAGGAGCCACATCCTAACGCTTGTTCGCACTAACACGAAACCACCCATAGAAACCGGCAGCAAGGATTATAGAGACGGAGAGGTTTTGGATGTGCCGATTAGAGAATGGGAAGAATGGTCGACAAGCCGAAAACATATTTATCAACTTTTCAGAGTTGAGAAAAAAAATGTTCTAAGAACAGGATTCTCTGTTTCGAGGACCGGAAAGATTGAAGACTATTTCGGGTTTTCGTTGGATGGCGATGGTAGATATCTACTAGATGATTTCACAGTGACGCACAATACAGGCAAGTCCATAGCCTATGGTATACCTGCCGCCTACTGCTCAGTACAGCAAAATGTCAAAGTTGCAATAGTAACCGCCAACATCGCCCTGCAAGAGCAGCTGTTCTGCAAGGACCTGCCGTTCCTCAAGAAAGCGCTGCCGATCGATTTCACGTTCGCCCTCATCAAGGGGAGGAACAACTACCTGTGCGTCGACCGCTGGCAGTCGGAGCAGAGTGACAGCAGCCTCAAGGGGCGCAGCAGCAGGGTCAGGCTCAAGCAGTACCGCGACATAATCAAATGGGGGCGCGCCACGCGCGCCGGGGACAAGTCCGAGCTGGACTTCGAGCCGTACGGCGACATCTGGCGGATGTTCTCCGTTACGAGCGACGAGTGCAAGGGCAGCGACTGCAAGTCGCGCGATGAGTGCTATGCGGAAAGAGCAAAGGCTGGCACATCGTCCGCCAATGTGTTCGTGACGAATTACCATCTCCTGTTCGCGGACCTGAAGGTCCGCATGTCCTCTGATGGTACGGCTTCCGTGCTGCCGGACTACGACTTTGTGGTCTGCGACGAAGGGCACAAGGCGGCGGACATAGCCAGGGACTTTTTCGGATTCAGGGTGTCTGAACGCAGCATCACATTCGCGGCCAGCCCGCTCAGCAAGCTGCGGCACGCCGAGGGGGAGGAGGACCCGTCCAGGCTGTACCGGGATCTCAAGGAGCAGTCGTCGCAGATGTTCTACGACCTCGGGAAGCTGTACAGGTCGCGCCAGTACAAAACACGGCTCAAGAAGCCGCCGAAGGGCGTGGCGTGGAAGCCGCTGTGCGAATCCCTTGACAAGGTCAGGCTGGTGTTCAGAAGCGCCATGATCAACGCTGTAGAGCGGGATGAGAAGGCATCGTACGCCAAGGCGGCGGCTGCAGCCGCCCGGATCGCCGGAAACGTCCGCGCCGCAATGACGCTGGCTGAAAGCAACGAAGTGTATTTCCTGGAGGAAATCCAGAGCAACAAGGCGGTTGTGCTGAAGGGGAAACCCATTTCCGTCAGCGCGATGCTGGACGAGGCGCTCTTCAAGTCTTCCAAAAGCGTTGTTACGACATCTGCGACGCTTGCGGTCAACGGGAGGTTCGGGCATTTGAAAAACGAGCTGGGATGCGCGGTCGCCGACGAGCTGGTAGTGGACAGCCCATTCAGGTTCCAAGAGCAGGCGCTGCTGATCGTGCCGGACGGAATGCCCATGCCCACTGACAGGACCAAGTACCCGCAGGCAGTCGCCGATGCCGTTGTCGAAACCATCAAGCTGGCTCGCGGGCGCGTGCTGGGACTGTTCACATCGTACAAGAACCTTGCGCTGGCGCACGAGACCGCCTTGGCTGCAGGGCTCAAACAGAGCGTCATGAGGCAGGGCGAGGCTCCCAGAACCTCGCTTGTGGAAATGTTCAGAAGCGACAAGGATTCCGTGCTGCTGGGAACGGAGTCGTTCTGGGCCGGAGTGGACGTGCCGGGAGACTCCCTGTCGTGCGTCGTGATCGACAGACTGCCGTTTCCCACGCCGGACGACCCAGTCCTGGATGCCATCTCAGCCAGGAGCGACAGCTGGTTCATGTCGTACAGCGTTCCCCGGGCCGTAATCGCTTTCAAGCAGGGATTCGGGCGGCTGATACGCAGCATGAGCGACAGGGGAGTCGTGGTGGTGCTGGACCAGAGGATAGCCGTCAAGCCGTATGGCGGGATTTTCCTTGCGAGCCTCCCGAGCGGTGTGCCGAAGAGCAGGAAAATTGAGAATGTGCGGAAGTTCCTGTACGAGATGGGACCCGGAAAATGAGCGGTTGCAGGCGTAAAACATTGACATTTGGAGGCTTTGATGATAAATAGGCATGGTGGCGGAGTCAGGCTGTTCATAATTATGGTGGGCATTCCTGGATCTGGAAAAACCACGGTTCATAAAAGGATTTTTCCACACGCACGCATCATATGCCCGGACGATGCGATCGGATACACAAAAGAGAATCCGTGGACTCCTCACGCTGCCAAAGAGGCATGGCTTAACACAGACAGGGCAATCAAGACATTGCTCAACGCCGAAACGGCGCCAGGTCTTGTGTTGTTGGATGCCACGAATGTGGATCCTAGACGCAGGCAAAAGTACATCAGGATAGCTCGGAAAGCCGGCGTGGCAACTGCGGCTCTCTACTGCAAGGTTTCGGAGGAGATTTGCAGAAAGCGCAACGACGCCCGCGACGAGTTTCGCAGAGTACCAGATGAAGCGATGGTCAGGATGGCGAATCGCCTGAAAAAGCCGGAACTCGACGAGGGGTTCTCGTTCATTATCAAGGTAAATAACGAGGGAGAGTTTGACACATCAGCTTCGGTTGAAGCGCGAATAGATGATGAAGCACATAAGCTGGTAGACTTCATCTTCAAGTCGGCAAAAAATTACAAGGAGAAGAAGAATGTCGAAGATTGTCACATATGATGAGAATGCAAGACAGGCGCTTCAGGCAGGCGTAGACAAGCTGGCGGACGCCGTGCGCGTAACGCTGGGACCGAAAGGCAGAAATGTGCTGCTGCGCAAGCAGTACCAGCAGCCGCATGTGACCAAGGACGGCGTGACGATCGCCAAGGAAATATCCCTGAAAGACCAGTTCGAGGACACCGGCGCGCAGATGGTGAAGATGGCGGCCTCCACGACCTGCGACGAAGCGGGCGACGGCACGACGACAGCAGCCGTCCTGGCGCAGGCGATCTTCAGCGAGGGGCACAAGCTGGTGCTGGCCGGTTGCAATCCCATGGAGCTGAAGAAGGGCATCGACAAGGCGGTCGAAGCCGTAGTCGAGGCGCTTGGCGGCATGTCTCGAAAAGCAGAAAAGCGCCGGGAAATCGAGCAGGTGGGGACCATCAGCGCCAACGGCGACAAAAGCATCGGGAAGCTTTTTGCTGACGCCATGGAAAAGGTAGGCAAGGATGGCGTGATAACCGTCGAGAATGCCGAGGGAATCAAAACCTCGCTCCAGGTCGTCGAGGGCATGCAGTTTGATCGCGGTTACGTTTCCCACTATTTTGTGACCGACGCCGAAAAAATGAAAGCCGAGTTCGCTGAGCCGCTCATCCTCGTGAAAGACGGTCCGATGAACTCGATGGAGGAAATACTCGATATACTTGAGCAAGCAATGAAGGCGGGGCGCACGTTGCTGCTGATTGCCGAGGATTTCGGCGGAAACGTCCTTCCGGCCTTGGTAGTAAACAAGATGCGCGGCACGCTTCGCGTGTGCGCCGTCAAGGCACCGGGCTTTGGAGACCGCCGCAAGGAGATGCTCAAGGATATCGCGATCCTTACCGGCGGAACGCTGTTCTCGGATGAGACGGTGACCAAAACCGAGGATGCTACCTTGGAGATGCTAGGGTCGGCGGACCGCGTTACAGTAACAAAAAGCCATACGACCATAGTCGGAGGGCGCGGCGAAAAAGAGCAGATCGAAAGCCGCGTTAAGCAGATAAAGCATGATATAAAAGGGACTGCTAGCCACTGGGACAAGGAGCGCACGCGCGAAAGGTTGGCCAAGATGATGGGCGGCGTGGCCGTGATCAAGGTTGGGGCTGCCACTGAGGCGGAGCTGAAAGAGAAGAAAGACAGGGTGGAGGACGCTATGAATGCTACGCGGGCAGCCGTGCAGGAGGGCACTGTGCCCGGCGGCGGAACGGCTCTTTTGCGGTGCGTTGCCGTAGCCGAAGGGGTCGAGACCCAAGGCGACGAAGCGGCGGGCGTCAGGCTGGTCTCCAAGGCCCTAGAAGCTCCGATTCGGCAGATAGCGGAAAACGCAGGTGCCAGCAGCGACATGGTTGTGGAACGCGTAAGGAATGTCGAAGACCCCGATGCCGGATGGAACGCCGCTACTGGAAACTATGAGAACTTGGTGGAATCCGGGGTCATCGACCCGGCGAAAGTTGTTCGCTGCGCGCTTCAGAACGCCGCAAGCGTGGCTGGCTTGCTGCTGACGACCCAAGCTATCGTGGCGGACAATCCTGAAGACAAGCAGGAGGTCGTTCAGTGAAGTATGCTATAGCGGGTCTTGGGAACCAAGGTGAAGCCGTTCTGAGATTTCTGCTCGAATACACGGACAATTATATCGAAACATATGACATTGCCAAAGCCAGCAAACCGGCATATCGGTGGCTTGACGACAGAGACATACACAGGTGGACGCATTTCAGGAAATCTGTATTCGCATTTTCGTTCGATGGAAGGGGCACGATGATCAGCTGCCTGCCTCCGGAACTCAATCCGGGTCTTGCCATCAAGTGTATGCTCGCTGGATGGAACATGGTCGACCTTGGCGGCGTTCTAAAGTACTCGCTTGAAACATTGAAAAAAAACAACCTGGCCGTGCAGCGTAAAGTGTCAGTCATTCCGGATGTCGGTCTGGCTCCCGGTCTTCCAGCCTCTGTCCTAAAAGGATGGAAAGACTTTGGGTCGCGCCACATTGTCACCTTCTGCGGGGGGTTGGTGCGCAAACCCAAGCTGCCGTTCGGATATTCGCGGTCGTTCGACGCAAACGGCGTCATCAAAGAATGCACAGGGATTGCCGAGGTGGTGAGGAACGGGAAGCTGAAGCTGATACCAGCACTAAGCGAACGGAGAAGCGTGTTTGTGCCGCGGCTGGGAGTCTTGGAAGCCTCCCCTACGTCGGGCGGAACCTCCTTTTCAGCGCGGCTCCTTTCCGGCGAGCTTGACAGGTTCGAGTATTTTACGCTGCGATATCCGGGGCACTGGGATTACCTGAAAGAAAACGTGCTCAGCCAGCCAAATCCCGCCGAGGTGCTGACCGGAATAACTGACACGGTGTCAAGATCCAATCCGGACCTCGTTGTGTTCGGGTATGAGTTGGTGGACGGATCGGGCGGGTGGATGTTCTGGGATTACGACCATGAGAATGAAATTTCAGCAATGGCCCAGGCCACGGGGTATGTTGCGGCGGCAGTGGCGACGATGGTGGCGGAAAACGCTCTTCCCAACGGCGTCCTTGGAATGCATGATGTCTCATTCCCGGAGGTCAAGCACAGGGTGACATCGTGCATGCCGAATCAATTCATGGAGGAACTACCATGAAAGACCTAATTCACATGCTGATTTCTCCGGCGTCCACGCTGATGCCCAAGAGCGACGGGCGGATAGAGATACCGCGGCGGGTGGTTTTCATGATGGGGTGGAACCGGGAGAAGGATGTCAGGGCATTCTTCAGGAAAGGGGAGGTCGTGCTTTCCGCAAACGGATCGTACTCAGACACGGAAGACTGGAAACTGGCGGGGAAGATCAAAGTGAGCATGGATCGCGTGCGAATTCCCCTTTCATTCCTGCAGAAGGCAGGTCTGGGACGCAGTTGCGTCAATCTTCTGCCGTGCTTCGGAACCACAGCTACGGCATTTGTAGCTGTCAGGCGAAACATGAGTGCGCGCCAAGAGCGCCTAAAAATATGGGCTTCGAATTTTCCTGAGGCTGCGGGGGAGCTGGAGCTGCTGTTGGCAGGGTCCAAGGAAGACCTGTTGAAAGAGCGCCTTGAACCCTCCGCAAAGCAGAGAAGAAAGTTCAGCGAACTCAGGTCAAAACTTTCGGAGGCTAAGAAGGAATCAGTGTCGCATGAAAATGCCGCGGAACCAAAACTGCTGGTGCCGCCAACCATTGCGCCGGTTGTCATACGCGTGCTTGGAAGACCGTATGTTTTCTACGGAAGCTGCCGCAACTCCTCCGGCAGGTACAGCGTCTTTCTGGACGGCGTGAACGGAAAGGACTCGTTTTTCCTGGTTCCGGTACTGAGAAAGAACGGCGAAAGCTGGGACCCCGCGTTTCTCCTGGCGCGCGACCTCCTGATTGGCAGGCTCGGAACCATTCTGAGAGAGAAGCTACAGGACGGCTGTGCCAGCGAAAAGTTCGACATCGTACTATGGAGTGATCCCGGTCAGTACGACGGGTTTAAAGTGTATAACAATCCCCCAGATCCGCTTCCGGAGGAGGTTGTGGAGCGCGGGCGCAAGTCGTGCTCGGACATCGAATCGTTCATAAGAAAAACTTTCAAAACTTCTGACATGGCACTGTCGGACTACACATTATGTAATGCGCCGGCGTATTTCAACAGTATGAATTTCAAGGAGGAACATGCAAAAATTTCCTAGGTCGGGGTACTGCGAATGAGGCGAGGAAAAGGCGCTCCACAAAAACGGCCGGCAAACGCCGACCCGGTTAACGGCGAGATAATGGCGCACAGCGTACTGGCGATAGGGGGAAACGGCGACAATCTCGGCGTGATTGCGCTCAGGGACGCCATTGCGATTGCCAAGAGGGACGGTTTGGATCTTGTACAGGTAGCGCCAGGCAAGAATGGCGTTCCTGTGTGTAAAATGGTAGACTACGGAAAGTGGAAGTTTGACAAGTCGAAGAAGGACCGCAAGGTTCGCCAGCAATCGAAAAAAACGCAAACGAAGGAGATCAAGCTCCGTCCAAACACCTCTGACCACGACATGGGCTATCGTGTAAAACGGGCGATTGGATTTTTGGAATCGGGCAATCGCGTAAAAGTGGTTGTCAGGTTTCGCGGTCGAGAGCACCAGCACATGATAGACACCGGGCGCAACACCATGGAACGTTTCATGGACATGATGGACGATGAAAACCTACAGGCAGAAGGTCCAGCCGAAATTGAAGCGCATGCCATTTCGGTCGTGTTCGTGCCATCCGGAGGAGGCGGAAAATGATACTAACGATAGGCGAAAACCTTGAAAGTCTCCATAGGAAAAGCGGGACTGCCGGAAAAGAGGAGGCACAGGCGATTATCAAGCGCCTGGAGCACGAACTAGCGGTCCATCCGGTGGATGGTGCCGGACTGGCAGCTCCGCAAATAGGCATTCGCAAGCGCGTTGCAATCGTGCGAATGGATGGTGTACACATAAATCTGATCAACCCTGAGATTGTTGACGTAAGGCGCATGTTTCTCAACAAGGGGGAGGGGTGCCTGAGCATACCGAACCGCAGGTTCAACATATGGAGATACAACGAAATAGTCTTCAAGGACGATCTGCATCCGAACGGCGTTGTGGCCGAGGGCGAGCCGGCCGTTGCCATACAGCACGAGACAGACCATTTGGACGGCGTGTTGCTGATAGACAAGCCGACGAAAGTCGGGCGAAACGATCCGTGCCCGTGCGGCAGAAAAAAAAATGGAAAGCCCGTGAAATTCAAGAGATGCCACGGGAGGTAAGGAGATTGCCATGGCAAGAAAACAAGCAATTTCGCTAAAGCGCCTGATGAGGGCTGGAGAAAGCGTGCGCCCCGACGAGCATACGCGAAGGATGCCTAGGCTAGTACCATGGAAAGTGGAATTTTCATGCCCGCTATCGCCGCATATCATGTGGTGGCGAAACTTGCGCTACAAAAGCTGTCCGATCGGCGAGTGGGAAAGGGACATGGATGAATGCTCGGGCTGCCCACTCCGCGCAAAAAACACAGACGAGCTTATAGCAAAGAGGCAGAAAGAGGATAAGCGCCGCAAGCGCAGAAAAAAAGACAAAGGCAAACCGCAGGGAAACCGCAGGCAGGATTCCAGGCGCAGCGAGCCAGTGGTTGTGGAAAAGGGGAAGCCCTACGTTTCCCCGTAAACGGAAAGGAAAAAGAAAATGAGTATCAAAGACCTGAAGTCAGGGGACATCGTCAACTTCACCTACAAGGCGCAGCGCTCGCGCGAGCCAGTACAAAATGTGCAGCTTCGCGTCGAGGACATCAGCGACACTCACATCAAGGGCATCAATGTAAAGCGCATCCTTGACGGGACGCAGGATACGATGCCGTACAGGACTTACAAGCTGACGAACATTGTTCCCAACACCGTCTTTCTTCGCATCGGGTAACAATGGGCGGAAGCCCGCCAAGGGTGCTGCCGGCGTGCGAATTGCTTTTATGCCTCTCGTCCGCATTCCCCTTGGCTCATCTTTATTGATAGTGTCCGGCGGATAATTGCGTTCGCCGGACACTATCAATAATCAACCATACTCCGGGAACTGGTTTCTTGCGGCGGCTTAGGATTGCCGTCGCTTTTGTAGTTTTTGAATTCGCCTACGGAGGAACTGTGGAAATGGCAACTGATGCCGGTGTTGAAAAAAAGGACAAGCCCCTCCTGTTGAAATTCTGGGCACCGTGGTGCGCCCCCTGTAAGGCAATAGCTCCCGTTCTGGAGTCGGTTATGGAAAAGCACGGCGGGGTCAAGCTGGAAAGCGTCAATATAGACGAGGACCCGTCAGTTGCCGTGAAATACGGTATAAGGTCCATTCCAACTCTTGTCCTGGTCAGGGACAAGGGGTGTATGTGCGCGCGCCTGACAGGTCTGCGTTCTCAGGAAGAAATAGACCGCTTTTTGTCAGAAAACATGTAGCATCCTTCCAAAAGGAAATTATGAACAGCAGCGTATGGTCGAAAGAGAAGATCCGCGCTTCCATCAAGGCGCTGGATGCGGACGGGGTCTATCTCGGCGGCGGGGCAATCAGGGAGGAATATCCTTCCCTGTACGGTTCTGCACGCTCTGTGTTCGGATCGTGGCGCAAGGCTCTTGAGTCATGCGGGGTCGACTACGAACTCAAGGCGACGCACAATTGGACAAAAGGTCGCATTATTGCGGAGATAGGAAGACTGTCGCTTGCTGGCAAAGATATCTCTCCGGAAACAATAGGAAAAAGCGCCTCGGGGCTGTACAGTGCCGCCAAGCGGGAGTTCGGGTCGTGGAATTCCGCCTTGGAGCAGGCTGGCGTTGCGTCCGAAGAGCCTGAGTGGGACAGGAACAGGGTACTGGAGGCTGTCAGAGAGCTTCAGGACGCATCTGAGCCGCTGAACTACAAGCATGCCTACTACCGCCATCCAAAGCTTCTCAGGGCTGCTGAGAAGTTCCTGGGGTCGTGGAAAAAGACGCTTGAGGCTTGCGGCCTGGACTACGAGTCAATACGCAAGGACAAGGGCAGACCGGAGTATACTGGTCAAGATGGCAAACAATACGCGTCGAACCTGAATATGCTCGTTGCGGATGAGCTTTTCGCCATGAAGTTGTCAAGAAAAATCCGCGGATACGCCGGGGATGTGCGAATCACATACAAGCGTTGGTGGAGTTGCGACTTTATCGTGTACCTTAACAATAACACCGAGGTATGGGTCGAAGTCGATGGACTTGGTCAGTCGCGCAAGCCGCCCTACGACGAAGACCATCCAAAAATTAGGCACTATATAGAATGCGGATTATTGTGGGAGGTCGTCACCGCACCGGACCAGATTGCAGACATCATCGAAAAACGCACGAAACTGTATGCCATTCCCCTAAGAAAATCGGTTATAACGGCGCATGCGCACCCAGACGCCGATGCGGTGTCGTCGTGCGTGGCAGTTCACAGGCACCTCGCGGAGCACGGAGTGCCGTCGTCTATCAGGCTGGAGGGCGACATGCCTTCCAACTTGGCGGACATGGTGCCGCCAGAAGCGTCGTTCAAAAAAATGCCGGAGGACGCCGAACAGATAATCGTGCTGGATTCCGGATGGGAAAAAGAACGCATCGGGTGGGAAGTCGGAGACCTTCCAATCTTAAATATCGACCACCACGCCACCAGGATAAAAAAGCACGACCCGGAGAACGGCGTGTTCGTAATCGACATGTGCAGCACCGCCGGGATCCTCGTCAGGTGCTTCGGCATCAGGGACGACATACTGATAGCCGGCATCTACGGCGATACGCTGTTTAGAAGGAGAATGTCCGAAATGGCGCAGCTTCTGACCACGCTGGACGTCGAGGACAGCATAGCCCAGGAGACGGTGTGGGTCGTCGACCAGATCAACAGCGGCATCGTCCTGTCGGCCATGCAGTCTGCAAGGACGTCCAGGTGCCGCAACGGGTTCATGATAGTGCGGATCAGCGAACCTGTTCCGTCGTGGGCAATCACCGACATCATGTCCATCATGTCCCGCATGAGCGAATCCGTGTGTCTCATATCACCAGGTGGAGAGGTCAGGCTGCGCACGTCCAACCAGAGGCTGGACGTGTCGGAGATCGCAAAGGCAATGGGCGGCGGGGGGCATCCGTTCGCCGCCGGATGCGCAATTAGGGGGAAGCACGGCAAGCTGGTCAGGCTCATCAGGGCAGCCAGACCGAAAGAAAAGAAAAGCGAAGACGGATACGGCTAAACCGAAAGGGTGAAGATGACCCCTCAAATGAGTTTCGACACAAAGCTGCGGCCGCTTGGCGTGCCGCTTCACATTCATTTCTCCGTAGTCATTATACTGCTACTTGCCGTGACGGCCCTTGGAGTGTCGGTCGGGCTCGGGCTGTTTGTGCTCATATCGGCGTCAATCCTGTTCCACGAGTATGGCCATGTGCTTGTGGCGAAGCGCGTCGGGATTGGCGTCAGGAGCGTCGTGTTCCACGGACTCGGAGGCGCCGCCAACATGGACGCGCCCCTGTGCCTCTATCCTCCGAAAGACGAGATAAGGGTCGCCTTGGCCGGTCCCGCGGCGTCCGCGATACTGGCAGCCGCCAGCTATCCGCTGTACGCCATGTGGCCGGAAAACTTCATGCTGTATTACCTGTTTTGGGTGAACGCGCTCGTCGGCGTATTCAACCTGGTTCCCGTGTTTCCGCTGGATGGAGGTCGTGTCCTGCGAGGGCTCCTATCCATCAGGAAAGGTCCGAGGAAAGCCACAAAGATTGCCGAGATAACAACGTATATCCTAGCTTCAGTCGTCGGTGCCGTTTCGGTGGCGTACGGCCAGTGGCTCATTGCGATCATCATGGGTCTTTCCGCATACATGGCATGGCAGGAGCGGACGAACACCGAGAAGGTGATGGTCATGGTGGAAGACGAGCTGCGCCGCGAGATGGTCGAAAAGGCGGAGCGCTATGACAACTGACGGCAAAGGGAAGACGCCAAAATGGCGGAGGCAGGTCCTGAAGCAGCTTAGGAGTCTCGTCAACTTTGAAAACGCGCATTTTGGGAGGATAGGATGTTCCGAGGGCGACCCTCTTCCGAAAACGGAGAAGGAAGTCACGGAGTTCATACGCAGGAGAACTCAGCTGTACAGGGACACGTGGGTCAACCCATTGATAGACGCGCTGGAGAAGGGCGACTGCGCGAGCGTGCGCGATCATTTAAATGGCTGACATATTCACCAAGAAAAAGCGCAGCGAGGTGATGTCACGCATCCGCAGCAAAGACACCAAGCCCGAACTGCGTCTCAGGAAAGCCGTGTTCAAGCGGGGCATGCGCTACAGGCTCCACTCCAAGAAGCTGCCCGGTAAGCCGGACATGGTAATGCACAGAAAGAAACTTGCCGTGTTCTGCCACGGATGCTTTTGGCACGGTCATGAGGGATGCTACAGGGAGCCCAAGTCGAACACCGATTATTGGCGCAAGAAGCTCGCGCGCAACAAGGCAAGGGACAAGAGGGTCGTTGCCGAGCTTGAGAAAATGGGATGGCGGGTAATACAAGTGTGGGAATGTGATATAAAGAAAAGACTAGATAAAGTAGTAGATAGTATAGAGTGTATATATAAGGAACCCCAAACCCCCTCCCCTGCGCGGTCGATTTAAAAGTATCCTCCGGCGACCGCATTTGTCAAGAGGTTTTTCATGGAAATTTTCATCTTGGGAACTCCCAAATATGTCGGCAGGTTTCCCTCCAGAAACAGTTTTGAAGACCGGCATATCATGGAACTGCTAAAGCGTGTTTCGGAAATCGAGAAGCACAGAAGAGCGCAGCGAAAAGAAGTAAGTGGGGGTAAAAGATGCCCGAAGTGCTGGACCAGGCTTGTGGACGTGCCCCTGTTCACATCCGTAGCCAAGGAATGCCCCAACCCCAAGTGTAGTGGATAGCTTAAATGCGGCAAATGGGCATGTGCCCCCTGTGCGGGCGCGACGGCGTCAAGATGTCCGACCATCACCTGGTGCCAAGAAGCAGGGGCGGCAGGGACACGGAGGCGATTTGCAACGACTGCCACAGCCAGATCCATGCCCTGTACACGAACAAGCGGCTGGAGGAGGAGTTCGGCAGCGTCGAGTCGCTGCTTTCCGACGAGTCGTTTCAGAAGTTTCTAAAATGGGTCGCCAAGAAGCCACCTGGGCGCAGGTACAAGGCGCGCAGAGCCAAGGGGACGAGGCGCAGGGGAAGGGGAGGCTGACATGCCAGACGACCTTGGGTGCTACGACGAGGAAATGAAGAAGAAAGTCAGAATGTATGGAGGAAACGACTTGGGCGTAGTTTCACATGGGATCATTTGTAAGGAATGCGGTCGTTCGTTTTCCGCCCCGATCTGTACTTACATGGAGATGCTGAAAGTCTGCCTGGCCTGCGCAGAAAAGAAGACAGACATTCCCGTCGAAGCGCTTATGGCGAACGACCTTCCGTTCAGAATTACGGATGAGGCTAGGGATCTCGGTCGCATTAAGAAGGTTGAACGCAAAATCGTCGCGGTGGCCGACGGCGCTTGCGATATCGCACAGCGTACGGAGCACATGGCTGTCAGGTCCACGATGCGGAGGAAAATCGAGCCGTCAGGGGCGCCGTATCGCGGGGATGTTTGGCATGTTGTGAAGGATATGGAGGCGGAGAACAAGAGCTTGAGCTGGAAGCTGGAAAACGCCAACAGAACGGTCAAGTGGCTGGCGTTTGGCGGCATAGTTTGGATTGTAGAGTTTTTCGCTTTGCTGTGTTTTTGTGTGTGGTAGCTGTTTCTACACTGTCCAAAAGGAAGGATAATGGGAGATAAAAAGGAAGACAAGGTCACTGTAAAGACCGGACCGTCCATAGGGATTTTCGGGCTCATGTTTCTGATCTTCATGGTGCTGAAGCTTACGGGGCACATCGGATGGTCGTGGTTCTGGGTCACGGCACCGCTCTGGATGCCCATCTCTTTTATGGTCTTGATACTGCTGATCATTTTTGTCGCGTTTATCATCAAGTCATGAGACTGTACGTCAAGAACTTGGAGGCGGCTGAAGCCGGCAACGACCTGCGCGAGCCGCATGCCATAGTGTCCATATGCTTCCCGAAGGATGAGCGTCCAAAGCCGGTCACGAACGAGCATACGCGAGAGGTGCTGTACCTTGCTTTTAGCGACATCGGCAGGTGGGGGAATCCGCTGCCTCCGCCGGACGAGCTGCTGTCGTGTGCGGGATGCGTGCCGTTCAACAGGCATATGGCTGCCAAGGTTGTAGACATGCTGGAGAGGACGGGCGTGGAGCATGTCATACTCCACTGTTTGATGGGGACCAGCAGGAGCCTGAGCATGGCCAACGCCATTTCTGTGTACTACAATGACGAGCCCGTCAGGGATTTCACCGTCAACTATCTGGTGTTCGAGACGATGCTCGACGAGCTGGTCGAGCGATACGGAGGAGGATATCCTGATGGACATTAGCAGCCTGTCCCTGCCGGAGGCCGTTTTCTGGGCTGGGGCGATGATCGCTGTGGCCGTTTTCATGAATGGAGTCATGTCGTCATGAAGCCGTTTGAGATAGTCAGCGCGTGGGGCGAGGAGTATAAGGGGAAGGCGGACGGATCCGTCAGGCGCAACAGCCATATGAACAGCGTGGATTCAGGCACCAAGGCGGACATAGCTGCCGAAGCCGAAAGGGTCATTTCCGAATACCTCGAAAAGGCCAAGCCGGTCCTGCAGTTTAAAAAGCACCCCCAACAGCGGGGAGCTTCTAAGGAAGATGAGCACCGCAGCACAGATATTCTTTGCCATGGACGAGCGCGGCAGGAGCGACGACCAGAAGGGCGAGATCAGGGACCAGGACGGCGTGAAGAAGGGGTGGGCGAAGCTGGCGGCCGACGGTCGCCTGACTCTGTACGGATGGGTTCCCGCGGGTGAGGAATGCGAGCATGAGGTGTTTTTTCCGTTCAAGCCAGGCGAACTGAGGGAGATCCGCAAGGCTATAGTGGTCGACTTCATCAATTATGTCGGAGCCTGCTGCGGCGTGGACTACGGCATGTACACGAGGGATGTGTGATGGCTGAAATTTCCCCGATAGTGCGCAATGCGCAGAAGATGCTGTATAAGACGAACAAGTTCCTTGCCCCTTTGCGCGACAAGGTGGCAGAGCAAAAGGAGGAGCTTGCGCGCAGCATAAAGGAGCTTAAAAAAGGCGAGGACGAACTTAGGCAATGGGCCGATTTTTTAGCGGAGAACCATCCGGTTCAGGATTGGCACGCCAATGTGGGATTGGTTCGCAGGCATGTCGGAGATGATGATCTCCCTCCGAAGTTTCATAGCAAAAAAGTGATCGACTGGCCGCTGAACGGGGAGTTGTGCTCCGTGTGCGGAGAGGCGCAGTATCGCACGCCGTCCGGACCATGCTGCGAGAACGGGCATGGCGGCGCGCCGCCGAAAGATTGAGGATTGTAAAATGAAGATACTGAATGAAAACACCAGCGCGCTGCGCGGTGGACTCACACATTTCGGTCTGGAGCTGCTTGGCAGGCTGCCGAAAGACGAGAACGCTTTCATTTCACCCTTCAGCATAGCGAGCGCCCTGTCGCTTGCGATGGCGGGAGCCAACGGAGACACGTTCGAGCAGATGAAGGATGTGCTGGGGTTCGGCGACATGGCAGCTCTGGAGCTTTTGCGGCAGAGGGACATGTCCACCGGAAGCGTCCGGATCGATTCCGCCAATGCCGCGCTGATCGACGAAAAGCTGGCGGTCAAGGACTCATATCTGTCGTTCGTCGGAGAGGCGTGTGAGATGGTCCGCCGCGTCGACTTCAAGGACGCGGAGGCTGTGTGCGACCAGGTCAACAAGTGGGTTTCCGAAAAGACGCGCGGTCTGATCAGCGACCTCTTGTCCCCCGACATGATCAGGGCGACAGCTATGGTGCTGGCAAATGCCGTGTATTTTAAGGCTGACTGGGCGGTGCCGTTCAATGCCAGGCATACCAGCCAGTCGCCGTTCTTCAATGACGACGGCACGGAAGTCGTTGTGGACATGATGTACAGAAAAGGCGACGACATTCCGTTTTTCTCAAACAGCATCGTCAAGGCAGCTGCTCTTCCGTACGGCGACGGGAGCTGCCGCATGGTGATTGCGCTGCCGGAAAAGGGAACATCCCTTGCCGATGCCCTTGCGGCATCCCTCCGGACCCGCTTCGTTGAGCGCGATGTGCGGATGTACATTCCGAAGTTCAGCGAGTCGACGGAATACATGCTGGCAAGCCATCTGCGGGAGATGGGGATGCCCAATGCCTTTGTTTCCGGGGAGGCGGATTTTTCCGGCATCGCCGAGAGCAACGACCTTTTCGTGGGTGGAATCGTCCACAAGGCCAAGATAGAGGTTGACGAGAAGGGCTCAGAGGCCGCGGCAGCCACCGCAATGTGTCTCAGGAGATGCTGTGAAAGTCCGGACATGATACTGCGCGCGGACAGGTCGTTCGCGTTTGCGATCGTCGACAACAACAGCATTCCCCTGTTTATGGGTGCCATTAGGAAAATGTAGTGATGATGAGCGATGACGAGAAGGAAGTTCTGAAGTCCGGTGGGTTTGATGTGGACCCTCCTCCGGAGAGCACGCCCATCCCCGGCGAAAGCGAACTGGCGCGTGGCATGACGAGGGAGCTGTGGGAATCCGCGCTTCCGGAGCTGCGCAGGCGCGCCAGCGAGAAGACCATGCTACAGGTCAAATGCGGATTTGATCCGACAATCAGGGATCCGCACCTAGGGCATTTCGTCCTGATAAACAAGCTGAGGCAGTTCCAGGAGGCCGGCTTTTTCGTGCGCCTGGTTATCGGGGACTTCACGGCCAGGATCGGCGACCCGACGGGGCGCAGCGCCGAGAGGCCGAAGCTGTCGCATGGCGAGGCGGAGGCCAACGCGAAGCCATTCCTGGACAAGATCACGGAGTTCCTTGACGACAGGCTCACGGCCTTCTCGTACAACAGCTGGTGGTTCGAGGAGATGGATTTGCCGGAGTTCATGGGAATACTTGAGAAATTCACGACACAGCAGATGCTGGCCAGGCGCGATTTCCGCAAGCGCATGGACGACGGGGCTTCGCTCGGCCTGCACGAGCTGATGTACCCGATCATGCAGGCGCATGATTCCGTCGTGCTTGAGCCGGACATCGAGCTCGGCGGCAGGGACCAGCTGTTCAACCTGTCAGTCGGCAGGGACCTAATGGAGACCTGCGGAAAGAAGCCGCAGATTATCCTCACCGTCGATCTTCTTCTGGGCCTGGACGGCAAGCGCAAGATGTCCAAGTCTCTGGACAACCATATACCGCTCAGCGACCCGCCGTACAACATCGGCAGCAGGGACGGGATGTTCGGGAAGATCATGAGCATCTCGGACGAGACGATGGACCAGTGGTACGAGCTGCTGTGGGCGGGCGACGACTGCGAGAGGCAGGCTGCCGCGCAGCGCGGGCGCAAGGCCGAGAAGGTCGCTTTGGCGTTCGACATCGTCAGTAGCATCCATGGCGAGGAGGCTGCCGAGGAAGCCCGGAACCAGTTCGACATGCTGCATCCTCCCAAGGGGCAGGAAAGGGTCGCTCCGGACCTTGAGCCGGTCACGGTGTCATGGTCGGAAGTGCCGCAGTTTCCCGTTGCCCATCTTCTGAAGCATCTCGGCATGTGCTCCAGCGTGTCCGACGCCAGGCGCATGATAGAGGGAAGGGGAGTCAAGGTGGACGGCCACAGGATCCTGGACAAGTTTTCCGAGCTGCGCGGCGGCAGGTCGTACCTGCTACAGGTCGGGAAAAGGAAGTTCCGGCGCGCAGAGCTTGTGTACGATTCCGATTCCGGCTGAAACCTATCAATATTCTAGCAATGTATAGTAGGTCGCACGATCGGCCGTCACAGGAGGAAAAGAAAATGAGCCCATTTTTCTACGGACTTATCATCGGAGCGGTTGCGAGCCCGTTCCTGGTGTACCTTCTCAAGCTGGGATACAAGAAGCTCAGTGAAAAGCTCGGGAAAGTGGAGTAGCAGGTAACATGGCTGGCGCGGTAGTCTGGCTGACAGGCATTCCCGGATCCGGAAAAACTACTTTGGCTGATGCGCTATATGCCAGGCTTTCGGAGCTTGGTATACAATCGTATGTTTTGGACGGAGATAGGCTTAGGGGCGGTTTGTGCTCAGGGCTTGGTCTGGATAAAGAGAGTCGGGTGGAAAATGTCCGCCGCACCTATGAGGTGGCGCTTTTGATGGCGCAAGCTGGCTTGGTGGCCGTGTGCGCCATAATTTCGCCTTATGCCTCCGGTCGCGAAGATGCCAGGAAAAGGATTGAGGATAGCGGCAAGCCATTTTTCGAGATACATGTCGACTGCCCTGTTGAAGTGTGCCGAAAGAGGGACCCCAAAGGTCTTTATGAAAAGCACAGGCGCGGTGATATTAAGGGTCTGACAGGTGTTGATGCGCCGTATGAGCCTCCCATCGGGTTACATTTGCGGCTTCGCACGGATTTACAGGATGTCGACAAATGCGTAAACAGAATTGTGTCCTTCATCATACAGTCGGACGGCTGGCACATGGACATGACTCCGGGGGAGATGATAAGGTTCTAGCATGGACATCGTAGATCTGCAGCTTCACTGGGATGCCATGGGTCGCGCCGACCCCCTGTGGTTTATTCTTGCCCGACCAGGCAAGCAGCATGGCAGGTGGGACCTCAGGGAGTTTTTCGCCACGGGCGAGGCGGAAGTGAAGGCTCTCATGAAACATCTGGACAGCGTAGCCCCAGACAGAAAAAAAGACCTTGCGCTGGATTTCGGATGCGGAGTCGGCCGCCTGACAGAGGCTTTGGCGCTACACTACGGAGAAGTGCGCGGCGTGGACATAGCGCCGTCCATGATCGAGAAGGCAGAGCAGCTGGCTGTCAGGAAGAACTGCAGCTACATCCTGAACACCGAGCCCGACTTGCTGTTGTTTGCCGACGGTATTTTCGATCTGGTATACTCCAACATAGTGCTGCAGCACATGGAGCCGCGGTATATGAAGGCTTATGTCGGAGAGTTCGCCAGGGTTCTTGCCCCAGGCGGCATCGCCGTGTTCCAGATTCCGTACGATTCGAAGTCTGGGGCAAAGAGTACAGTGGCGCGATCTGGTGCCGGCTTCAGGCCGACAATGGAAATGTACTGCGCAGACCCCGGTGAGATCGAAACAACGGTCGCCGACGGCGGCCTGGAGGTTGTGGCGCGCGACGAGAGCAGCGATGCCGGTCCCGTGTGGATGAGCTACAGGTACACTGTGCGCAAGCCGTTTGAGGAAAGTTCGGATGTCGCATCCTGACGAAGAAGCGCGCTTCTTTTTGTGGCTCTTAACCAACGGCATGTGCCGACACGGGCGCAAGCTCGGCAAATGCCGCATGTGCTCTGAGGAGGAAAAGAACATGAAGGTTTTCAAACCTGCGGACGATGCAGTGGCTGAAGCGATCAAGGTTGCCAAGTCCGACCCCGAGGGAGAGGTGAAGGTCGACTATGCCAGTGTTGAGGACGGGTCTCCGCTGGATGTCAAGTTCGAGATAGTAAGCACTGGCGATCCGCGCTTAGTCAACCAGACGGTCACGGTTCCGGACTGCCGCAAGAAGTGGAGCGTCAGCTGGGAAGAGGTGTATGAGATGTGCGCCGAGGTCGAGGCTGAAACATTTGAGGAGGCTTTGGCGCTGGCGGCCAGGCTCAGGAACAACAATCCTGATCTGACCGAGCAGAGCCAGTGGATGGAGATGGATGACGGCACCGCAGCTGCCGAGGTATGCGGAGTCACCGTGGTTGCGGAGTACGACACTTCGCGGGCGATCGAGTGCCTGCCATCGATGAATGTGGAAGAAGACGAAGAGGATGAGTAGAGGCATCAATGCTTACGAAAGGATGGCTGCTGAGATCGAGAAGTACATGATACAGCGCGCCTTCTCAGCACATTTTTTCCTAGATTACCAAGGAATAGCCAGACATATTCTAAAGGTGGAACCCTTGCCCAAGGGGGTCTCTCTGATATACGCAAAGCAGGCAGGGAATCCGTGTCCTGAATGCGGCGCGGAGACCAGGGAAGTCCAGCTGTTCACATCAGTGTCGCGCGTATGCCCGGTGTGCGATGAGTAACGCGCGCGCGCGTTGATGCATCCAAAGTTTTTTGCAATCCTTTATGTTCGTCGTTGCAGGATTGTTTTCTGTATTTATTATGCGTAGTTGTAATTTTCTTAGCATAAAGTGTCGACCTTCCTGTCCGTGAGCTATAGTAATGGGTACGGAAGGCAGATGATGCGGAATGGCGCAGAGGCAGCGCGTCGGACTCATAATCCGAAGGTCGTCGGTTCGAATCTGGTTTCCGCTACGAGATGGGGGCGATGAATGGATCATCACGTTTGATACCGCTTCGCCACTCGACCCTGGAGGGTCAACGCTTGAAGCATACAAGCACAATAGGGGGTTCGATTCCCTCCGCCTCCACGAAATAATTTGGGGATGTAGGCAAAACTGGAAAAGCCGATGCTATACTCAGCTTCCTCACTCGGCTCCCTTGGGAGCCACGATTTGAAGCCTACACGCAATGTTATGAAGGTTCGATTCCTTCCATCCCCACGGCAAGACACGTAACCGAAAAGGGCTCACAAGCAATGTAGCTCACCAGGTAGAGCGTCTGTTTTACACACAGAAGGTAGCGGGTTCAATCCCCGTCCTTGCGTCAACCCAGCCCTCTCACTCACGTGTTTAGCATTTTCAACCGTCTGGAGATTCCAATGTCATCGATGTTGAGAACGCAAAAACAGCATACATCGTCTCACGGCGCTGGTCGCTGCTGGGACAATTGCGTTTTCTCGAGCATCGAAGCAGGACTCCTGCCCGAGGGACCGTATGCCATCGTAGCCGACGAGTGCGTCTCCCTGAAGCAGGATCCAAGGAGCCCGGGCGGGTAGCAAGACGCGCAGAAACTGTCTCCCTCGACGCCCTGGCTCCTAGCGGACCCAGGGCGTTTTTAGTTTGTGCTGCCGTAGCCCAACAGGAAGAGGCGCTTGGTTCAGGACCAGGACCAGGAGGTTGGAGGTTCGAATCCTCTCGGCAGCACATGAACAAGAAAGTCGGCAACTTATGCGAATTCTGGAAGAAACAGGTCTCACGTATGACGATGTACAGCTGGTGCCCGTACACAATACGATCAGTTCGCGGTTCGTAGAAGAGGTCAGTACGCGCACCAACATATTTCCGACGATAGGCAAATACATCTCTGTCCCCATAATCTCTGCGAATATGGACACTGTGACAGAGGACAGGATGGCGCGGGCGATTCATAAGATGGGCGGGTTGGGAATTATCCATCGTTTTATGACTCCTGAGGAGCAGCGCAAACAGCTACACGACTTGGGCAGCATCCTGAAGGTTGGCTGCATTGGTGTTGGTGCCCGTGCCAGGGACCGCATGCATGAAATAGGCGAGAAGTGCGACGCGGTGTTGGTCGACATTGCTCATGGCGACAGCGACGCCATGGTAGAGCAAATAAGATGGCTGAAAGAGTCGGAGTGGAAGACCCTTCCTGTGATAGCTGGAAACATCGCCACGGAGGATGGTGCCCATAGGCTCATTCGAGCTGGCGCTGATTGCTTGAAAGTGGGCGTAGGACCAGGCAGCTTATGTACTACGCGAATTCAAACAGGAGTGGGAATACCACAGCTCACAGCCGTCATCGATGTGTCGAAGGTTGCAAGAAAAGCAGACAGACCGATAACTGTGATAGCGGACGGCGGCATCAGGCAGTCCGGTGATATCGCAAAGGCTATAGCGGCTGGTGCGGATGCTGTGATGGTAGGCAGTCTTTTTGCCGGTACCGAGCAGACCCCTGGTAAGGTATTTTCTGAGAGCGGAGATCAGTGGAACACATACAAGATCTACCGCGGCATGGCTTCCAGAGAAGCGCAAGAGAGCTGGAAGGGTTATGCTAGAGCCATTGAGGGTGAGCGGAAGAAGGTGCGATACAAGGGATCTGTTGAGCCAATTTTCAAGGCGCTAGAGGAAGGGCTCAGATCATCAATGACATACTTGAACGCTCGTGACCTGGATACTTTCCGAAAGCATGCTGCGTTTATGCGCCAGACTGCCGCGGGCGTGCGAGAGAGCCATCCGCATGGTTTGTTTTAAGAAAGGCTGGAAATGACCACTAGATTGTATTCATCGGGATACGCCGATATGTGGTGGGTCGAAAGAGGTTGATGGCAAAATGTGGTGGCCGAATACGATATGTAGGCTGGATTGTGATGGCGTTGCCACATTTGTGATACCACCGGAGTGGTGTCCGCTTCCGGATGCGGGAGGCGAAGATCAGACTGCGTAGCCAAGAGGATAGGCACCGCTCTGCAAAAGCGGCATCACGGGTTCAAATCCCGTCGCGGTCTCTGCCGAACCCTGATGGGATGCCGGATATGCCGCTTCGGCGGAGAGCATTCCCTAGCGCGAAGAGAATGACGTCCGGCGACTCTCGCGTGCGCGTCCTGAGTCGGAGGGGGGGTTTGGCAATTTCGGGGGGGTCGCCAATAAGGCGGGATGGTCCCGCAGGTGGCTGTAACCCACTTCCTGTACAGGCATGAGGTTCGATTCCTTCGGCCCCCACTGGAAAGAAAGGCAAGAGAATGAGAAAGAAAGCAATGACTGTTGTACTGATGGCTGTTGTTGTAGCTGCGCTGATCATGCTGAGCGCGCCGGTGAGAACCACCGCCGCAGTCAAGCAGCGTAGACCGTGGGTGTGTATGTCGGTTCCGGCATTCAATGAGGGCGAATGCGATGCGACGGCATGGGCTCGCACAAAGAAGGTTGCGGACAAGGCATCCCGTGACGCCTGCCAAAAAAAGTGCGGGCGTAAGTGTAGAACTATTGCCTGTATCAGAGTGAGGAGATAAGTATGAGGATGGATAGATTGAAACGCATGGAGGGGTACAAAGTTCCCATATCCCTCCGTAGTTCAACGGCAGAACACCGGGCTTTTGTTGGCGAGTAGGATGCAGATGTCCGACGATGGCGCACGCCGGTTCGATTCCGGTCGCCGGCGCAACCCGTGAGATGGGGGTTCGAATCCCTCCGGGGGGACGATAATTGGCGTCTAAATAATACTGGGGGAGTGGCCAAACTGGAAAAGGCGCTGACATTTGGAGTCAGAACATCACTGTTCAACCGCTTTGCCACTCGGCTCCATCGGAGCCACCACTCAAAGCTTACAAGCATTTGCAGGTTCGAATCCTGCCTCCCCCACAATGTGAGCGGATGATCCGCGCAGAGAGTTTTCAGGAGGCCCAGTTGCTTCCGGAAGGTTAGAATAAGTTTTCAGGGGAGTGGCCGAATGGATTAGGCACTGGACACCAAAACCAGCGTAACGCATCCAGCTTCACCACTCGGGTCTGTCGAGACCCATTATTTGAAGCCTACAAGCAAACATGAAGGTTCGAATCCTTCCTCCCCTGCTAGGCACGCAGAAGAACAGGGCCTACAAGCAAAAGTAGCTCAGTTGGTTGAGCGTCTGTATGATAAACAGAAGGTCGCGGGTTCAAATCCCGCCCTTTGCGTCATCCAGCCCTCTCGCTCGCGTGCCAAATTTGCCCCCGTAGACCAATGGTAGGTCACAGGCCATTCAAGCCTGAAAAGAGCAACATCAGCTCTCTTACTCGGTCCTGCTGGACCAACGCTGCGGAGCCTACAAGCATCTTCTGAGATCCAGGTTCGATTCCTGGCGGGGGCACAGAAAGGAAACGTTATGGGAGTGAACTGGCGGAACATAGTCATGGTCGGCGCTGACATCAAGCCGCTCGGTGGTCTGCTCCTGGACGAGGATGCCGCAACCACCGACGAGGAGTGGGAGGAGATCGACAACCACAATGCGTCGGTTTCCGAGCGATACGGAGATAGGCAGGCGCATGATGGCGGGAGGTTCGTACATTGTCTCGACTGTTATGCCGGAGAGTACGAGATGTTCGGGCGGGCGCTGTTCGTGAGCGAGAACAGCAGGCATGACTCGGCATCGATGCCGCTGGTCTCGTACGAGCTGCTGGATAGCGATGTTCAGGAGGTTCGCGACGAGTTCAAGAAGCTCCTGCCGGGCAGAGACGAAGAGATAGACGGGATTGACATCAGGCTGTGGGTGTTCACGCATCACAGCTGACGGGGAAAGAAATGAAGGCGATCGAGCACTACCAGGCGCATGCGTACTGTTTTCTGTACAAGGGGTGGAGGCTTCACAGGGTTCACAGGAACGAGGGCGGATATCCGGCTTGCGGCACCAAGGTGGACATGATGGCCATCGAGTACACGGACGACAGGCCGTTCAGGAACGACCGCTGCCAGAAGTGCTTTCCCGGCGGCACCGATCCTAGAAAGAAGCGACCATGATCTACCTGCTGTTCGGCGAGATGGGGGTCGGCAAAAACTACGTCGGCGAAAAGCTGGCGAAGAGGCTGGGGTGCCGGTTCTTCGACGGGGACGACGCTATCCCCGAGTGGATGCGCAGGAAGGTCAGGAATTTCAAATTCCTGACGCTGGGGGATCTTGACGAGTTCGTATGCGAGAATCTCATTCCCGCCATCGGGTTCCTTCACGCTCCTGGCGAGGACCTGGTTGTAGCCCAGGCACTGTACAAGCGCAGGCACCGCATGGGGGTTGTAACAAGTTTCCGAACCGAGGTCAAGCAGATCTACGTTGCTCCCCCGTCGTTCCGCGAGCATATGCGCAGGCTGTACGGCAGGCGGCGCGGGCTTAGATGGATGCTCTACGGCCTGGCCAGCAAGCCGTGCTTCCAGAAGCCGCGCGCCGGCGAAGCGGGCAGGATAATCAGCGGAAGCGACGTTCACATCGATGCCATGCTGAGCCTGTTTGACCCGTGCCGCTACGAGAAATAGAAAGGCTGTAAGATGAAAGTCGAAGAAAGATATGAGGACCCGCAGAAGATGCTGGACGACATTCTGGTTGCGGAAGAAGCCGGGGTTTCTTTTAAGAGGGATAACAGGGTCGAGCGCGCCATGAACCTCCTGGTTGCCGTCGTTGGT